>Ga0209830_10000002_pt1 | contig 335305 bp, 301 predicted proteins | sample ArcticOcean_MG_C_12_FD_187439 | JGI IMG/M metagenome (GOLD analysis project Ga0209830, IMG submission 187439) | Marine microbial communities from western Arctic Ocean - ArcticOcean_MG_CB8_130 (SPAdes) (version 2) | ecosystem: Environmental > Aquatic > Marine > Oceanic | place: Arctic Ocean...
TGTCTGTGAGCGGCAACGGCGAAGTGTGGGACGTATCCGAGCTCGGATTCGTGTACATGGCTTCTTCCACTGTACTTGCAGTTGCTCCTGCGTCTGCATCGACAGTCGGTGGAACCGCTGTGCGCGTGTTTGGTGCGGGAGTCCCACGCGAGAATATTTTTTGCCGCTTCGGCATGGAGGTCGTCTCCGGCGCCTATGTCGGCGGCGATGAGCTCTGCGTTGGCCAAGACCCCGATGACTCCACGTCCGGGTCTCTGATGACCGTGGATCGGTGCATGGGATGGGTGGAGGTGATGTGCATTGCCCCCCTACACGCAGCTGGTGTGGTTACGCTGGAGGTGAGCGCGTCAGAGGGCGGGTTCAGCACGAGCCAAGTGGCGTTTGCATACCAGCCAGCGGCAGTCGTTGTCTCGATGCAACCGACCTCCGGCCCCACAGCAGGCGTCGGGGTGGTAGATATTGCTGGCAAGCACTTGCTTGGAGATGCGCTGTGTGGCTTCGGATCGTCCGAGCCCGTGTCTGCGCACGTGGTGTCATCGGCGATGGTGAAGTGCGAGGCTCCAGCCCACTTTGCGAGTCTCGTTTCGTTTGAGTTGAGCATTGGTGATGGTGGCCAGCAGTTCAGCAGCAGCGGACTTGTTTACGAGTACGCTGATGAAGCTCGAGTGGTTGGCATTGAACCTCATGAAGGTCCTCAGGACGGTGGTACCATGGTCAGGATCGCTCTCAGCACGGTTGACACCAGTGTTGTGTCAGCTTGCCGTTTTGGCACAATCGGGCCACTTACAAGCAGAGCCGCCGGATACGGAGTAGAGTGCGCGTCGCCGGCTCGCGAGGGCGGACCGGTGATCGTGTCTGTGAGCGGCAACGGCAAAATTTGGTTTGATTCCGATGTTGCGTTTGAATACACGTCATCCGCCTCGGTGTTCGCCTTGACTCCGGAGACTGGTACTGTGGGTGGTGGAACCGCTGTGCACGTCATGGGAACAGGCTTGCGAGCAGGTTTGGTCAAGTGCCGCTTCGGCATGGAGATCGTCACCGGCGCCTACGTCGGTGGCGACGAGCTCTGCGTCGGCCAAGACCCCGATGAGTCCGCTCCTGGGTCTATGTTGACCGTGTATCGGTGTATGGGATGGGTGGAGGTGATATGCATCGCCCCCCCACAAGCCGCCGGTGTGGTTACGCTGGAGGTGAGCGCGTCAGAGGGCGGGTTCAGCACGAGCAAAGTGGCGTTTGCGTACCAGCCAGCGGCAGTCATATTTTCGGTACATCCAGCCTCGGGCCCAACATCGGGCGTGGGGGTGGTAACTGTCGTTGGCCAGCACCTGCTTGGAGATGCGCTGTGTGGCTTCGGATCGTCCGAGCCCGTGTCTGCGCACGTGGTGTCGTCGGCGATGGTGAAGTGCGAGGCTCCAGCTCACGCGCCAGGCGAGGTTGCTGTTGAGATTAGCGTCGCCGGCGCCTTCTCGAACAACGCCGTGCTGTATTCGTACGAGGTTGGTTGGTTGCCAGTCGGTTTAATCCCTGCACGTGGCCCTGGAAGCGGTGGCACTCTCGTCACCCTTGCGCTCTCGGATGTGCCATCCCGTCACATCGCGTGCTCGTTCGGTGTTGTATTCCCGGTTATCGGCAGAGCGGAGAGGTACGCCCTGTCGTGCGTCTCATCGTCATCCACCGCGGTTGACGCCGACGCGGTCATCCCCGTCGGGGCGACGTTCCTAGGCGCCGGCGTTCTCGAGTCGCCATATGCGTTCTCGTACCTGCCAGAGCCCGAGACAGAGGCGGTCATGCCAGTCGCCGTCTCCTCTGGCGGCGGCGCGCTCGTCACCGTCGAGGTTGGTAACCTCGCCGCCGGCGTCGTGGTGGAGTGTCGTTTCGGCCTCGTCGTGGTCCCCGCGACGCGCGACGGTAACGCCGCGTCGGTTGTGTGTGTCGCGCCGCGTTCCGCCCCCGGGTTCGTCACAATCGGTGTCGGTCTCATGGACCCGCTGGATGGCCAGCCGACGAGCCTCACGTCCCCGACGCGTCGCGAGCTCGTCGACTTCGCGTTCAACGTCCCTGCCGTCGTGTTTTCCGTGACGCCGCGCGCGATGGCGATAGGCGGCGGCACGATTGTGCGCGTTCCCGGCGCGCACATCTCGCGTGACTCCGCTAGATTATGTGCTTTCGGCGACAATACAAACGCCCGCGTGCAAGTCGTCGCGGTGAGCTCCGCTCTCGCGTTTTGCGAGGCACCGGCGCGGTTTGGTGATGACGACTCAGTGGAAACGACGATTCGACTCAGCCTGCACGAGACACGCGACGTTTCGTCTGCGTCATGGTCGGAAACCGCCGCGACGGTCACGCGCGTGGAAAAACACCTCGTGTACGACGTGTTCCCGCGTCGCGTCGGCGAATCCGGCGGCGCGACGCTTGTCGTTCACGGCGCGAGGTTCGTCGGCGCCGCCGATGCGGACGCGTGCGTGTTTGGAGCGGTATCGCCCGTTTTGGGGCGCGCCGTGAGCCACGAGCGCGTGGAGTGCGTCTCCCCATCAGCGGCGGGCGGCGCGAGATTCGTGTCGGTGGTGAATCGCGAAGACAACCGGCTCGTCGCCGACGGCGGCGCCGCCGTCACGATCGTCGTCCCACCGAAACTCGCCGCGGCGTATCCCACGCGGGGCCCCGCCGTCGGCGGCACGCGCCTCGTCGTGATCGTGGATGGCGACGTCGAGACGGACGACGCCGGCGGCGTCGTCGACGCGGCGTGCGCGTTTGGCGAGCGTCTCGCCCCTGCGAGTTCTTTTGGAAACGCCGGGTACGGCGCCCTCAACGCGACGACGACTGCGTTCTTTGTCGGCGCGCCGAACGTTTGGGCGTGTTTCGTGCCGCCGACGCCTCCCAGCTTCATCGGCGTTCACGCGCGCGCCTCGGATCTCACCGAGTCTGGGATGGGTCGCGAGGGAATCACGTTCGCGTTTGCGCCGACGGCGGCGGTGCGCGCGATGCAGCCCGCGACGGTAACGGACGACGCGCGCGCCGTGGTTCGCGTGGTTGGCGTCCACTTACCCGAAGACGGCGGCGGCGGCGAGACGGGCGCGGTGTTGTGCGCCTTCGGGGACGTCGAGATCGCGTCACCCGCCGTGTTCGTCTCTTCGGCGCTGGTGGTGTGCGAGTCACCAGGCGCGTCTGTTCGCGGCGGCGGCGCGTTTCAGCTGCGGCTCGTCACCGAAGGCGGCGAGTCGTGGACGGGAGACGATGGGGCGACGCTGGCGGTGGTTCCCTCTACGCGCGCCGTGGAAGTTTCCCCTGCCGTCGGATGGGAAGTCGGAGGCATCGCCGTCGCCGTCGCCGTCATCGGCGACGGCGCCGCAGCCGCCGAGGCTGCTTTCCCGCCGTTCGCGTGCCAATTCGGTGCAATCGCGCCCGTCGCCGCGCGCGCCGCCGGTCCCGACACAGTGCTCTGCGTCGCGCCGGCCGCGTCAGCCGGAGTCCGGCCCGTGGGCGTCGTGCAAGGGCTCGTCGACATCGCCGCTGGCGCTCCGACGTTCACGTTTCGTCGTGGGCCGAGCATCGTGGCCGCCGCACCAGCGGTGGCGTCGACGGTGGGCGACGGCACGGAGGTTGTTTTTTACCTCGACGCTCTCGGCGGCGACGCCGACGCAACAAACGCGGAAGAGCTGGCGTGCCACGTGGATGACGCGATCGTCCCCGCGCGCGCGTCGGCGGCGGGAGTGTCTTGTGTTTTGCCGGCGCGCGCCCCGGGCGTTGCCGAAATTTCCCTCGTGTCCGCGTCCTTCGCGTACGGCGTCGGTCCGAGGGGAGTAGGCGTCGGACGCGTTCGCGAAGATTTCGTCACCGAGATGCACTTCGTGGCGCCGCCCACGCTGCGCGCGCATTTGCCGAGATCGAGTCCCACGGTGGGCGGCACCGTGTTGATGCTGATTGGCGATCACTTCGCGGGGGCTGGAGAAATTTACGGCGCCGGGACGTCGCACGCGTGCGCGTTTGGCGCTGGGACGCTTTCGCAGGTGGACGTGGTGTCTAGCGGCGTGGCGCGGTGCGAAGCGCCGTCCCGCGGCTTCCACGGCGAGACGTCGATGACGCTGCGGCTGGGCGATGGCCCTGTGGGAGCCACGGCGGCGTTTCGCGGCGCGGTGACAAACTCGGCGACGCACACGTACTACACGCAGCCCTACCCCGTGTCCCTGGATCCCGACTCCGCCGGCTCGCAGGGTGGCGCGCGAATCACCGTGCACGGCACTGGATTCATGGACGTGGATACGCTGGCGTGCAAGGTCGGGACGATCGGTCCTATTTTGGCGAAGTTTCTCGACGAGAACTCCATCACGTGCGTCATGCCCGCGCGACGGCCTTCGCCGCGCGGCGACCCGCAAATCGGCTCGTACCCGCTGGAGGTTTCCCTGAACGCCGTGGACTACTCCGACTTGAACCTCACGACCGTGTCGTACTTCAACGAAGGCCCGGACGCGGCCGATTTCGAAAAAAACATGACCATCGAAGAAGCCCTAGGGTTGGTGGACGGGTACACGTACGTTCTGGACGTCCGGGTACCCACCGGGCCGGTCACGGGGGGCACCGTTTCCACAATTGAAGGCGCGAACTTTTACGAACCGCAAACCACGTGTCGGTTTCAAACCACGCAGTCGCCCGGGATCATCGTGAACAAGTTCCGTTTGATGTGCATCACCCCCCCCCACCAGGCGGGCTTCGCGGCCTACGAAATCATCACCGGCGCGACAATCACTACGTTTGGGTTCCAGTTCCACTTCCACGCCAGGGCGTTTGTGACGCTTCTGGAGCCTGATGTTGGTTCCACGCGGGGCGGCGAGGTCGTGTTTGTGAACGGCAAGAACTTCCTACGGTCCGCCGAGATTGGCGAAACGCCGGACCGCGTGGGGACGTTCTGCGCGCTAGGCACCACTTCCGTGGAGCCCGGCTTTTTCGTATCAAGCGCGCTGGTGAAGTGCGAAACCACAAATCACGTGGAGGAGGCCGACCTGGCGCTGGAAGTCACCCTGAACCGCTTGGATTTAACAAACAGTAAAAGGCTTTATCGCGTGCGGAACGATCCGGGGTTTGCGTTCGCCGCGCCGTACCGCGCGCCCGCCGCGGGCGGTACGGCGGTCACCGTGTCGGGCGGCCCGTTTCGGGAAGGCACGTTTCTGGGATGCCGGTTCGGCACGATCGGGCCGGTCCCGGCGGTGATGCTCGATTCCGGCGAAGCCGTGTGCGTCACGCCTTCGCACGTCCCGCAAGCCGTGCCCCTGTTCGCCACGCTCAACGGGAAGGACCTGTCCCAACTCCCAATCCGTTTCCACTTCCGAACCCCACCCGTGGTGGAGAGCGTGTTCCCGGAACAAGGCGTCACGCGGGGCGGCGCCCGGATCACGGTGGTGGGGTCGTACCTGGAGCAAGGCGAACAGGCGTACTGCCGCGTGGGCGCGCAGCTCGTGGCGACGGACACGGTGTCACCAAACGTCATGGCGTGCGTGTCGCCGCCCGCGCCCCCTGGGTTCGTCAAAGTCGGCGTTGCCGACGGCGCCGAGGACGGCAACGTCGCCGGCAAGGAGCACCAAGGCGCGTGGTTCCATTACCAAGCCCCCGCTGTGACGTTGGCGGCGCACCCGCCCGTGGGCGACGTGGGCGGCGGCGCGCTCGTGAGGGTGATCGGAAACGAGCTCATCTCCCTGGAGCCGGGGGGGTTGCTTTGTCACTTCGGCGGCGATGCGCCGAGCACGGCGCGGGTGCTTTCCTCCGCCCTCGCGACGTGCGAGTCAGGAGCGCACCGCGAAGGCGCCGTGGCGCTCGAACTGAGCGCGAGCGGACCCGTCTCCGGGTTCAACAGCGCGGTGTTCGAGTTTGCGAAAACGCCTTTCCCGGCGGCGCTGTTTCCCACAGCAGGGCCCACGGAAGGCGGCGCGGTGGTCGAGGCGACCACCGCGGGCGCCGACGCGTACGCCCCCGGGTCTTCACCCGGCGGCGCGTCCGCGCAGTTCGGCACGGTCTGGCCGCTCGCGCTTCGCGTGTCGAGCCGAGGCACGGTGGAGTTCCTGACGCCCGCTCGCGCGCCCGGGGTGTCTCCCGTTTCCTTCAGCACGGACGCGTCCTCCACATTTGCCAACGCCTTGGCGCTCACATTCGTCACGCACGCTGCGTCCCCCGAAGCAATCGCCGCGTCACCCGACGTCGCCACCGCGGGCGACGGCGCGGTCGTGGAGGTGACGTTCCAGAAAAGAGGCGTGTACGACGACGCGTACGTTCCGGACGTGTGCCGTTTCGGTATGGACGTCTCATCCGCTGTGCTCGTCAATACGTGGGACGTTTGTGTTACGGGGACGCGCCTTATTGGCACAACACCAGCGTCATCCGAGATGCGCGGAAGCGGGAAGTGCGTCGGGTTCGCCACCGTGCGGTGCGTCGCGCCGTCTCAAGCGGCGCCTGGGTGGACCACGGTGACCGTCGCGGCGCGCGGCGCGACGCCCGCGTCCATCGCCGCGTTCGGCGGCGCAGGACCGCCCGCGTTTGAGATTCGAACACCCCCCGTGGTGTATTTGGTGATGCCCGGGGAAGGCCCTTCGTACGGTGGGTCGCTTCTGAAGATAACGGGCGCGCACATGCGTATCAACGAAGACGCGTGTTGGGTCGGCGCCGGTTTCAGTGGAAGCGTGGACGCGCGCGTGGTGTCGTCCGCGCTCGCGACGTGCGAGACGCCGGCGCACGAGCCGATGGTCGTCGCAATCGCCGTTAGCGCGGTCGTTTCTGACGCGCCACCCAGCGTAACCGACGTAGCCGCGAACTTCGCGTACGGAGACGACGTCGCATCCCTTTCCGCGACACCGCGTAGGGGATCCACACGCGGCGGCGCGGCGGTGACGGTGACGACGCACCCGGCGATTGAACCGGGACGCGCGACGTTTTCGGCGGCGTGTCACGTCGGCACTATCCGCGTCGCCGCGCGTCGCGTGAGTTCCGGTTTCGAATGCGTCGTCCCCGCGGTGGACCCGTCGGTACTTGCCACGAAACCAGTCGCCCTGTCCCTGAACGGCGAAGACCGCATCCCCGAGATCACAGGCGCCTCAGGCGGCGTAGACTTTGAGTACCGCCCCGACCTCGAGGTTCTCGCGACGACGGTGGAAACCGCGAGCTCGATTGGCGGCGCCGCCGTCGTCGCGGAGGTGGCGTGCCCTTCGCGACACGGCGGCGTTTCGCTGGCGTGCGGCGACGTGTTCGGCGTTCTTCGCAACGACGACTTCGAAGGCTTGGCGTGTTTGTTTGGCGAACACTCAACCCCCGCGAGTTTCGATACAACCACGTCGCGACCCGGAACAGCATCCGTGCGATGCGCCTCGCCTCCAATCGCCCCGGGGTTCGTTCGATTCAGGCTCGGCTTGGCCTCCGCTCCCGGGTTCGACGCGATCGCGATGCACGGGTCGTTCCACGCGATCGCGTTCGAAACGCCCCCCGTGACGTACACCGCGTCTCCCGCACAAGGGTCCGCCAACGGAGGCACCCTGGTGTTCCTTGTCGGCGCGCACTTCCCGGTGCACGACGCGGCGCTCGTCGAGGGCGTTTTCCGAGCGCTTTGCGTGTTCGGGGACGCCCCTCCCTCGACCCCGCGCGTGGTTTCGTCGTCTTTGGCGATTTGCGAGTCACCTGCGGCGAGCGAAGGCGTCGCCATCGTCGCGCTCGCGGCCGGGATGGGAAACGGCGGCGGCGTGCGTTTCGAAACGGTTCCGCAGCCGCGCGCGCTCGGCGCGTCCCCCCGGTCGGGCGCCGAACACGGCGGCGCGACGGTTGAAATCGTCGGGTCTGGATTCAGGGAAGGCGCGCGCGCGAGGTTCGGGTCGCTCGCGCCCGTCGCTGCGCGTCTCGCCGGTTTCGACCGAATAGAAACGATCGCCCCCGCGAGCGTCGCGGGAAGAGTGGTGCCTGTGGAGACTTGTGCGGGTGATTTGTTTGGGTCAAACGCCTGGACAGACGATGGGTCGGCGTATTTTTCGTACCACCAAGCGCGATTCGCGGACGGCGTTTCCCGGGACGCCGCGCACGTCACAGGCGGCGCCGAGGTCGTCGTGTTCGGCGGCGGCGGCGCCCGGGACGATTCCCCGGTCTGTTTCTTCGGCGACGTCGCCGTCGAGTCTGTTACTGAAAATCCAGGTTCGTGGGGCCTCGGGAAACAAGTTTGTATAGGCGCACAATGTCTCGGGTGGACAACGAGCGCCTGCGCGTCGCCGGTGCACGCGCCCGGGTTCGTCGTGCTCGGCTTTGGCCGCGCCGGCGAGGGCGCGCCGTCCGCAGCGGGCGGCGGCGTCTTCTCGTTTGCCTCAACAACCTTCGCGTTTCACGTCCCGCCCAAAGTGAACCACGGGTTCCCGGAACACTCGCCCTCCGCGGGCGGCGGGCTGGTGTTCGTGTTGGGGAATCATTTCAAACCAGGCGACGGCTTTAGCCAAAACCCGTCCTGCCGGTTCGGCGAGATGGAAGGCGAAACATCCCCGGCCACCGCCGTGTCGTCGGCGCTGCTTTTGTGCGAAACCCCCGAGCGGTTTGTTGGCGTGGTTTCGCTCGCCGTGAACGTCTTTGGCGACAGCGGCGGCGTTTCAAGTATCGGGTTCGTCACAAGCCGCGTTACAGGCAAACAGTCCGCGAAAGGAAACACGGGAGCACAGGTTACGCACAGGTTCGCGCCGACCCCTCGGGTCACGAACGGGTCCCCTTTTTTCGGCCCCGAGCGTGGCGGTTCAGTGGTTTCCGTGCGGGGCGCGGGGTTCCAAGACGAAACCAGGCTGGGGTGCCGGTTCGGCGCGATTTACCCGGTCGCCGGCCGGTTCTTAGGAGGCGACCTCGTCACCTGCGTCACGCCCGCGGGCAGCGCGGGCACGACGGTTCCAGTGGGCGTCACCGGAAACGGCAGGGACTACACCCCGGGCGGGGGTTTGTTCGGCTCGCGGGCGGCTTTTACGTACCAGGAGTCGGTCAAAGTCACCGGGGTTACGCCCCGGTCAGGGGTCACGGGCGGCCGAACCCCCGTGTTCATCACCGGCGCCGGGTTCGTCAACGCAACGTCGCTTTCATGCAGACTGGGTAAGGGCCTTTCCCAATCATCACATTCCGCCTCTGCGATTGCCCATACTCGTACCAGAAAGGACTATTACGACTAGAAGGGCGCATTCCCTCGGACTGTTACCCTGACTGTTTACGTAATACCAATCCCTCATGCACATGGCCGAGAGACTGACACTTTCTTGTTAATCGTATCAGGCCGGGAAATAGTCCCCGCCACCTACCTCTCCCCGTTCACCCTGCTGTGCGTCGCCCCGGAGCAGCCCACCGGTGCTGGGACGGTGTTCATCGAAGTCTCGAACAACGCGAAGGACTGGACGTCGCAACGCACGCTTTTCCACTTCGCGCCGTGCCCCGCCGGGTACTACTGCCCGGAAGGCGAACCCCTGCCGTGCCCCCGGGGCGCGTTCTGCGGAGGTGGCAGCGGCGGCGCGGCGAACTTCACGCTCTGTCCGGTTGGAACGTTCCAACCCAGAACCAGCCAGTCGTCGTGTCTTCCCGCACCGATAGGATTCGTCGCCCCGGACGTAGGGACGAGCCAGCCCAGCGTGTGCCCCAGGGGCGCCGTGTGCGACACCACCGGGTTAACAGGCACCTCAAAAGCGTGCCCTCCCGGGCATTACTGCTTGGAAGGCACGCGGACGTCGAACTTTACGGATTTCGGTACCCCGGAACGGCCGCTGCCGTGTCCGTTCGGCACCTACTGCGGCCCTGGGGTGACCACCAACAGAACCATCGCGAACAACTTCACCACACCGCAGACGTGTTTCGCGGGGTACATGTGCGAACCCGGAAGCGCGACGCCGCAGGGCAGCGGTCCGTGTCCATCCGGACACTACTGCCCTCCCGGGGAACTGATTCCTTGTCCGTCGCGGACGTACTGTCCTGGCGTGGCGAACACCGAGCCGAAGCCGTGCATTCCAGGCCTGTACCAGCAAGAACCAGGCCAGGCGTCGTGCAAGAAGTGTCCTCTCGGGACGATTTGTCCGGGGTTCGCGCGGGAGCTCCCCGAACCGTGTCCCCCGGGTTACGTGTGCGACGCGGAAGGACTGCCGATTCCTGCTAAGCGGTGCCCCGCCGGGCACTACTGTTTGCGAAACACGCTGACGCCCGATCCGCTCTCCGCGCTTGACACCGACGCGCTGTTACGCGCGTCCCCCGTTGCCATTTCTGAAACGCAGTTCCGACCGTTGCCGTGTTTGCCCGCGACGTACTGCATGGAGGGGGTGGAGAACAACGTGACTAACGCTGGGGTTTTTTCGCAGCCGCAGCCGTGCAAGGAGGTGCGTATTGGGCCTTTCCCAAATCCCAAGACTGTTTGCCCATACAAGACTGACATTTCTTTTACAATCGGAGGGTTCGTACTGCGAATGGGGCACCAGCGACAACACGATCGTCATCGCGGGGGACGTTTCCTCCCCGATGCTGCCGTGTCCTCCCGGTAACTACTGCCCCAAAGGCACGTACATCCCGATTCCCGTTCCGCGAGGGTACTTCGCGCCTGGCGAAGGAAACAGCGCCGCCACGATGTGCCTGCCCGGCTTGTACACCCCCTACGAGGTACGCGTTGCGTTTCCCAAATCGAGCCTCCCTGTTTTGCCGATTGTCCGCCCGTAATTACGGAATACTCGCGTTACGAAATACTGACACTTTGTTTTACCCATCGCAAGGGGTTCCAAACCTGCTTAGCCTGCCCCGCCGGGTACGAGTGCGCGGTGGACGGGACGTACAAGCCCACTGTTTGCCGTAGCGGCACCGTGCGTTCGTTGCGAGACAGCATCACGTGTAGAAACTGCCCGATGGGTACGTGGTCGCCGTTCCGAGGCACCACGGACGAATCCCTGTGCGTGCCGTGTAACCCCGGTCTCGTCTGTTCCACGGAAGGCGCGGAGAACAACAAGCCGTTTGGGGACAGCGTGTCGCAAATCACGAACCAGTTCATCGTGGATTGCGAGCTCGGATTGAGTAGCTGTGAAACCGTGGAGCTGCAACCACTTGGGCAGGCGGTGCTGTGCCCTGAAGGGTACGTCTGCGACGCGCGCACCGCGGTCGCTGCGGTGAAGTGCCCGGATGGTTACTTTTGCGGGTACGGCACCACCCCCGAAACGCAGTTTTTCAACAAGGTACGTATTGCATTTCCCAAATCCCGCCTCCCTGTTTTCCGATTGTCCAGAGTAATCACCATACGCAATACGAAATACTGACACTTTTCTTTAAAACTCCAAAAGTGCCCGATGGGGTACTTCTGTCCGCAAGGCACCGCCGCGTCCGGGCGGTTCCAGTTCCCGTGTGCCGCGTGCCACTACTGCCCCCCCGGTACCGGGGTTATTCTCCCACGGTGCCCAGAAGGCACGAAATCCGATGCCAACGCCGAGTCCATTGACGAGTGCTTGGCCGACCGCATTACGTTCTGGCGCGTACAGCCGCTGAAGCGCACGCTCGTCGACGAGGCGTATGCGATTTTGTTAGCGGCGACCAAGGAAGAAAACGCGGATCGACGACGCTCGCGGTCGTTGCTGGAGCTCGGTGTCGGTCCGGAAACCGCACGGGTCGGTGGGGCGTTCATGACAAACCCGCCTTCTGATGTATTGGAAGATGAAAACGCACCACCCCCCTCCGCGGTGACCAACCTGTCACCGAAAGGCCTGGCGATGCTTGGCGACTTGATGCGCGAAATGCCAAACGATTTCGACTTCCAGGCGGAAACGCAAAGACGTCGCGTTTTGCTTCAAACCTCGGACGGCGATATCTCACAAGACTCTTCCGCCGGTGACAACGCAACGGACACCGGCGTGAATAACAGCACCGCGTCGTCCGAGTTCGACACCTCCTACTTCGGCCATTGCCGCGGCTTGAACTTTGGTTTGCTGAACCCGAAGTTCATCGCCAACGCGGACGGCACGCCCGCGACGGATATCCAAGGCACGCCCATGGTGAAGTTCACCCTCCCGCGAGGACACACCGCGAAAATAAAACTCGACTTCAGGTTCATCGACGACTTCATTCGGCACGGCGCGCAGTACGAAGTCGCCGTGTTCATCGACGACCGCGTGGATGACATGATGTGCGACGAGGATGATTACGAAGTGGTGCCTTGTCCCCCGTGGGACAACGGCGACGGAATCAACAAGAAAACCATGGGTTTGGTGCCGGACGCCGGGATGGAAGTGAAGTGCCCGAAATCCACGGAGGCGCTTGAGTTGCCTTTTTGGTTCGCAAGGAACGGTTTGCACGGCGCGGCGGAGCACAACGTTGACGCGCCGGCGATGGGCACTTACGTGTGGAAACGGGGTCTGCACGAGCTGAACATCGGGGGGCTCGACGAAGTATCTTTCCGGTTCGAAATAAGAATGCTGCACGGTCTGTACCAGAACTCCACCAGGCGCGGGTTTTTGGACACCATGTGCGTTGATACCACGTTTCCCGAACGCGGCGGCGCGGTTGACAAATCCAGTTTCCACGTCATCTTGATGAACGACGACGAGCTGCAGATCCCCCTGAACGTTCCGTTCCGGGAGCCGTTCCAGCGCTCGATCGAGCTGGATTACTTCCTTTGCACGGAAAAGAGAATGGAACCGTCGTGTCGCTGGGTGTACCCCTCCCTCACGCTTGATTACAACAGCACTTTGGCGAGCGAGTGGAAACAGTACTTGAAGCGCCAGGAGCTCGCGGCGCTGGCTGGTTTGGAAATCTTGGGCGTCGCGACGGCGGACGACGATGTGATGGTGGACGACGTGATCATCGACGCGAACGGCGACATGCACGTCCCCGACGTTACCGAGAAACAACAGAACATCTTCATCGAGGATTACTGGAGCGAAGGCCGGCCGTTGCTCGCCATCGACTACCTGCCGTTTTTCTCCGGATGCAGAGGGTTTGATTCGCACGTGTATTTGTACCAGCTTTTCGAAACCGCGTGGACTAGCATCGAGGACTTCGTGAGTTACGGCAACTGCGACCTGGTTCCGGTGAACGAAACCGTTTTCATCGACCAGTGGTCCCCGCAAATCCAAATCGCGATCGCGGATTCGTGCGAAATCGAGGTGGAGTGTTTCTACGAAGAGACGTTCGCGGAAGCCGCCGCGAGCACGCGGTGGTACGAAGTGGAAGGCGGGACGTTGTTTTACGTCACCCAAGAAGCGGAGAGCCGGGAAAAGTTGTTTGAAGCGTCCGTTTTGGCGAACGACATCAGCGTCCCGGAGTTCAACGTCGGGAGTTACGAAGCCGCCGTGCTTGCGCAAGAAGCGATTCCGTTTATCTTTTCCCCCGCGGAAGGCGTGGAGATGTCGCGAGGCATCATCCCCACCGAAATCTCAATCGACATGGCGTACTTCCAGTTCACGCCGCGGGATAAGCGGATGATCAGGTACGTATTGCATTTCCCAAATCCCGCCGACTGTTTGCCAATACAAGACTGACAGATTATTTCATTTTATCTCAGCGCCACCGGTACTTTCGACGAGTTCGTAAACGCGCGGAAACACGACGGGACGTATCTTTTGACGGTCACGACAACCGCCCTGGGGTGGTTCGAACTCCTAAACGCGTTCGCGTTCGAAGAGGTGGCGTACGTGGTGCTTTTTCACCTGTTAGGGCTGATCTCGGTGCTCGTCGTGATCGCGTTCTGGGCCGTCACGAGGGTCAGTACCACGCTGAAACACCCGCCGCGGTTCCGGTTCCGGCAGTACTTGGGTTTAGTCTCCGCGGCGCCGAGCCGCGGGATTTTCCTGGGCATGCTCCCGTTCATGACCGGCCAGTTCGCCATTACGTTTCTGTTTCAAAACTTCACCTTCCTCACCGCGTTTCCCTTGAACATCGACGACCTCGGCCGAGACGTGGACGAAAACGTCGTCGCCATGGCCACCGCCGGCCGCATGGCGCTCGCGTTTCTCACGCTGTCGTGCTACCTCATGGCCATGGCGTCGCACATTTTGATTCCGCAGATTCCGGAAATGAGTCGCATGCGCGAGGTGGATGACACGATTCTGATGCAGCCCGAAAGCTGGAAGCGGTCGCACTACATAATCGCCAACATCGTGTGCAACATCACCAACATCGCGCTGATGGAGTTTTCGTTTACGGATACGTACGGGATGTATTTCTTCGTCGTGTTTCTTTTGATGAAGGTTTTCCACTTACTGCTAGAAATGCAAACCGAACAGTTCCTCGGGGAGGTCATGTTGCTCACTCCGATATCAGTCGGTTTGTCCCTAACCACGGGCCTCGTAACAATCGCGGCGGATGACTTCACGGATTTCACCCTGGGGTATTACCTGGATTTAATAATCGGCCTTATTGAGTTCGTGTACCTCGACGCCTTCATCGCGTCGTGCGCGAACGCGGTGCCGCAGCTGAAACAGTACATCTCGCTCCGGTTGCGTTTGCGGCGAAAATCCAAAGGCGGCGATTTGCGGGTTGAAGCGGACGACGACATCAACCAAGAAGACTCCGTCGTGGAGGACTTGATGGGGTTCATGACCTCCTACGGCTGCACAACCGCCGGGCTGTACATGACCCCGTTCTTCATCTACTTCTACTGGTCGTTCAACGACTACCTGCAGCTTTCGTTTCTGTTTGGGTTCAGGAAGAAGGATCTGCTGATTTACCTTTTATTCGCCCTGGTCATCATCCCCTTCCAAATCGTGATGGACATCTTCATCTTCAACACCCAGGAGCTGTTCCACGGGTGGAAAGTGTACGAGTACATGAAATACGCGCGGTACCGGTTCGACAACCGGACGGCGCGGTGGAAAGGTTTGGAGCGGTCGTACGACGAATCCATCGACTACTCCCTGCGGTCCGTGGACCAGATGTGTTTCTCGTCGCAGTTTTATTTCATCCTGGCCATCGGCGGAAGCGGGTCGTTCCTCTTCGCGCTTTCCATGAGCATGATGCTGCGAGCGCGGTACAACATGTTCGCTGATATTCTCTTCGGGGTGATGGTGGCGCTTACGCTGGGGCTGTGCGTCGTGGCGAAGAAGGTGTTTATGTTCCTCGCGGAAGCCATCGGGCTTTGGAAAATCAGCCAGCAGCGCATGGACGAAAACACGATACGGGAAGAAGACGTGCCCGAGTTTGAACCAGTGGCGAAAGGCGGCGAGAGAACGAAACGGGGTGACTTTACGATCGCGGACCTCTCAACGGAAGTGTTCCGAAGGAAGTTCCTGGAACACAACCGTTTGTGGCTCATGGACCACATCTCGGGGATGCTCACGCCGCGCACCGCGAAGCGGTTCCGCGCCGCCGGCGGGAACATGCGCATCAGCGGCGCGATGAGCGAAAGCGACAGCGACGGGGGCGACCGGGACGTTTTCGTGGACAAAGCGCGGCTGTCGGACGGCGCGCGGCGGGTCATGCTTTTGTGGCGCCACGAAGCGCTGAAGCGCATGCGCGGGGGGCGGTTTTCAACCGCAACAGGGCTGTCCGACACCTCCGACAGCGACGCTGTCGGAGCCGCACCGAGGTTCCCCCCAGCCTTCCTCTCCCCGGAAGCCACCGCGCTGCTCAAGGGGTGGCTCGCCGCGTCGCGCGCCGTGCGTTTTGCGCGCGGCGAGGAAAACGTCGCCGAGCTTTCCAGCACGGACACGGACGGCGAGACGGCCGGTGGCGCGCGCTGGGGCACGCCCATTTTGAGCGAGCCCACCATGCTGCTCGCCGAGGAGTGGCTCCGCGCAGCGCGCGTACGTACCAGGAAACCACCTCAAAACGCGCTGTACAGCGACAGCGACGCTTCAAGCGAGGACGGGTATCCGTCTTTAGTCGCGCTGCGTTCCGCATCCACCGGGGCGCTGCTCACCTGGCTCGGCGCGGCGCGCGCGCGGCTCGCGGAGCAGGGAAGCGACCGCGCGCTGCTCGCGGACTCCACCACGAGCAGCAGCGGGGACAGCAGCGACGATTGGGCCGGCGGCGGGGGCAGGTTTAGCCAGCCCGTGGTGGTGTCTGAAGTAGCGCAGAGTCTCGTGAAGTGGTGGCTTTCAAACACGCGGCGCGTCGCGGAGGAGGAAGGCGGAGGCGGCGTAGGCGCGGAGAACGTCGACGTCGATTTCGACGTGGAATCGGACGACGACTTCGAAGACAGCAGCGAAGATAGCTTCCCCACGTCGCCGATGACAGGCGTGAACACGACACCGGGCGTCAACCCGAGCGTAGTGTCGCGTGACGCGACACTGCAGGACACCGCCGACGACAGCGATAGCGACCCCGCGGCCGGATCAAGCGGAAGCTCCGCGCTGGACTCGTCCGACTAACTGAACAGAAAAAGAAAAAAGAGATGACCCCGCGCCTGAACCCCGGTCTCGCGAGACCGGTTGTGTGCGGCGCGGCGGAGTCACTCTGACATAGCTTTAGCACCTAGCAAAGAATCAGCTTGCTTAGACACACGAGCTTTGTAATTGACATAACTCTGGTCATTACAGTCTGTCTGTCAACTGGGTTTTCTTGACGCTTCCCTTGTTTTTCTCGCGACGCGCCGCACGTGCAATTGTATCCATGCGCTCGTTTTGTCGAACCAAGTTTGGAACTCAAACCCTTCGTGAACCTTGTTACTTTTTGAGATGTTCTACACGAACTTTCAATGGCCTGGCAGATAGTCGAACATCTCAAAAGGCAATAAGGTCCCCAAAGGATTTGAGGTGCCAAACTTAGTTCGTCAAAAACGAGCTCATGGACAAAATTGCACAGGTGCGTGTGCGGTGTTGTTGTGGCGGTAGAGGTTCCAAAAAAACACTCGGTCAAAATCGATGTTTTAAGAGGGTGGGTCTGCTTGCCTTTGGTGCTGTTTAATCTGTTTTCCTGTGGACTTGGGTGTGGGGGGATTTTTCTCTTCTTCTCGACTGTTCTTCGGCTTCCATCTGGCGAAGAAAAGAATCTCCCCACACCCAATGCCACAGTCAAGAAAAAGAAAAAGCACAAAAGAAAAGCAGATCCGTGACTCCAAAGACAACGTTTTTGGCGAATGTTTTCTCGGAACGCCAAACGCCACAACAACACGCGTGCGGCGCGAGAAACGCCTCATTCGCGCCTCTTCTTGTTTTGTTTTTCTCGCGCCACGCCGCGTTCGTGTTCTTCTGGCGATACTGGTGAATTTCTTCGCCTTTGGTGTTGTCCTTAATGTTATCCTGTAGCTTTGCGTGAGGGGCAAAAATCGCCCCCACACCCAAGTCCAGAGGAAAACATAGAGAAAAACAACACATAGGGCGAGGCGGATCCGCTAGCATCACTGGAAGATCACGAACGCGCCGTGGCGCGAGATCGTGTCTTTCGTTTGCGCTTCTGTTTATTTCTCACATCACGCCGCGTTCGCAGAGGACTGCCTCTCGGTTTCACCGGTAGCCGGCGTATCTTTAGCGTCTTCCTCCGCGGTTTTCGTTTCCGTTTTCGTCCCCGTTTCCGTCCCCGTCTCCGTCTCCGTTTCCGTTTCCGCAAACGCATACCCGTTGATCTGCATGAACAACTCCAGGTCGAACCACCCGAACCGCTGCGGGCACCGCGTTTTCGTGAGGTCGGCACCGGAGCACGTCAGCCGTCGCGGCTCCGAGTTCGCGGGTTTGATCGCGTCGCGCGCTTCTCCCGGATCCTCACCAACAGGGTGGCTCAGCTCGGCGACGTCGTCGCCGCCGCGCTCCGTCAAGAAACTAAGACCCCCCGCGCTTTGCGCCCAGACGATTACGGTGTCGATGGTAGGCGTCGCGACCCCGCAAAGCTCGGCGATTCCGCGAATCACAACCAACCCAAACCCAACATCCTCCGTGATGTACCGGTGATGGAAGTCGGGCACGGAAGATTCATCGCCGCCGGTACCAGGACGCATGGGGTGCGTCAACCCGCGGTACGCCGGGTTGGTGCGCATCATCGTCGCCGTGGATGTCGTGTCCAGCCCGGGCTCGTCCCCGTACGCGCCCAGGAACCATTGGTGGACGCCCCTGGCGCTGGACAAGTCGTCGATGAGTTTTCTTTCTTTATTTTCACCCGCAGTCGCCGGGTACCGCGCTTTGATCGCCGCGACCACGTCATCAACTTCGGCGGACATAGCGTCGCAGGCTAGGTCATCGGGTGCGTTTTCGTAAAGCAGCGGCGCCGGGCCGGAAATCGTCCCCCGTCCCAATCACACCACTTGTGCCACATCAGCGTCGGGTGCCAGAACGCGTTGACGTTGGAGAGCGCGACGCCCAGGAATCCCGACGCGAGCTTTAGTTTGGGCGTCGGGCCGACCGCGATTTGCAGAGTCTGCAGCGCACTTTTGGCGTAGTTAATCAGGTTTTCAGGGAACGGGAACACCGCAACGGCGGCGTCTACGGAATCCTTGGTGCCGAGAATCTCACACACCGCGCCTTGACGAGCCACGCGGCACGCCCACGGCAGAGTTTCCAAACCCGCGACGATGACTTCGCCGAAGTTGAAACTTTTCTCCATCCCGGTGTCGGAAAGCGCTTGTCTGGCGGCCATGTCGAACCCTCCTTGCGCCACGGCGGCACAGAGAATGGTGGGTATGACATCGGGGCTGTCGGCGCTGGAGTTCCAGTGTTTCGGGGTTTCGCGCGCGTCCGTCGCTGCGCTTTTTCGCAAATACGGCGCCAGGCCTTGCAGGTAGTGCTCGTGGTGCGGCGCTGGCACCGCGAGTATGACCAAGTCGAACCGGACACCTTGTCGTGACCTGAGCGACGCAAACGCGTCGGCGAACGTGCTGACGATGGCAACAGGTCTTCCCTTAATAGTCTCCGCGCCTTTCACACCCCAGCCCCGGACCTCGACTCCGCCGTTCGCGTCGCACCCCTTGCGAATACCCTGCGCTTCCTTTGGGAAAGTCGAGAGCATAGTCACGCAGTGGCCTCTCGCGGAGAGTTGGCCAACCAAAACGTGCGCGGCGTTTCCACCGCCGCACACCAGGACGCGCAGGAGCTTGGAGGGCGCTGAAGACGTGGAGGGTGTTGTTGAGGACATACCGAGGAGGCGGGACACAGGGCGCGCGCCGAGGTACTGCAGAGTTTTTTGGGGTGTCGTTGCTTTTTGGCATGGGACGAGCCGACAGCCTATGGGCTGCGTTCGTTCAAAAAAATACATCAATCTTTGGCCGTTCCTCTTATTCGAACCAGGCACCCCCGACTCGGCCAGAACGCGGAGCGCACAGGCACTCGCGGGGTGTGGTGACGGTATCTCGCCTCGAGCGGACGCACGCGGACTTCATCGTGACCGGCACCCGGAGGCGTACCCTTGGCAGGTTGGGTGCTTCCTTCGGCTTGGCATAAATTTCAAAAACCTCTCGTCAGGTTCTAAACTTTCTCCACGTCCAACGCAATGAGCGGCGCTGAGGTGATGGCACCGGTGCAGACCGCGCCTGTGGTTGTCGCGGACGCGCCCGCCGCGGACCCCGTAGACGTCCCCGTGGATGACGAGGAAGACGAGGAAGAAGTGTTGGTGTTCAAGGCTCGCGGCAAGCGCGTGCGACCCGCGGCGGGGGCGAAATCTGGCGACGACGCCGAGGATGACACATCGCCCCGCGGTCCAATCGACGCGAGCCAGGCGGACAGCCCCCCGAACCAGTCTTCCGACGACGAAGCCGGTGACCACGACGCGACCGACACGGGGCTTCCTGGTAAGAAAAAGCTCAAGCTGCGCACGAAAGGCGCCGCGGAGGCTGCGGCCGCGACTGGCGCAGCGCGGAAAACAGACGGCGACTCCGAGCTTGAGGAGGACGAGGAGCTTGATGACGACGGTTTTTACGGGTACGACGAAGACGACGAAGAAGCTGCGCTTGAGGCGCGCATGCGGGAAACCGGCACGCTGTCTGGTGATGAAGCGGAAGACGGGGCGGCGGGTGCTGATGAGGGCTCGGAATCGGAGGAATCGGAAATGGAAGACTCGGATGAGGACGATGACCTCGACGCGACTTTCGCCCGGGACGACGCGCGGCGCGCGAAGGCGTCGAAAAATGCGAAAAAGCAAGCCGCCCCAGAACCCATTCCCGAGAACGAAACAGACGCGCAGAAGGAGACCAGGATGGCACGGGACAAAAAGGAAACAGCCGCGATGCAACAGGAAATCATGCGCGAAGCGTCGAAGCGCGCGCGTCTTTCGGGGTACCACGTCGCGCCCGACCGCGACCCGTTCGCGTACCGCAAGATTTTCGCGACCGTCGCCGCGCGCGTCGCCGCGCTTCAACTGCCCGAGCCGCCCGTGGAGCAGGTCTTCGAGGACGAGGTGGAATGCGATGACGACGATGACATGGACGACGGTGTCAGCGGCGACGAGCTGTCGGACGAGGAGGAGGACTACGAGTTTGACGACGCGCCGAAAAAGACATCCGACAAAAAAGCAGCCGCCAAAACCGTGGAGCTCGCTTTGGACGACGACCTCGACCTGGACGCCGACGACCTGGACGACGACCTGGCCGACCTGGACGGCGTCGCCGGCATCGTCGCCGCGGTCAAGGCGAAACAAGCGGCTGGGACGCTCGATATCTCCGCGGAAGCTGCTGCGAAGGAGCGCGCGGCGCAAGTTGCGCTCGAGGCGGAAGACGACGCGCCGGTCGGAGAACCCGACGACGAGGACGACCTCAGCGAAGAAGAGACGCGCGAGATGACGCGTTCGGAACGTTTGCGGCAGCTGAAACGCGCCAAGGCGTTTTTCAAAGCCGACGCTGTGGCTCGCAAGAAACACAAAGCGGGCGGTGCGTTCGAGGACGAAGCCGAGATGTCCGAAGACGGCGGGCACACCTCGGACGAGGAAGAGGTTGAGATTGAGGAAGAGGCGGGGGCGGACGGGCGTGTGATTAAGCGCCGGGTCGCGAAGCGCGCGGACGGGTTGCTTGATCGCGAAGAGCTGGAGGAGATGGTTGATTACATCGACTTCGAAAACGGGGAGGACGACGACGAGCGGCGGGTCGCGAAACGAGCCGCCGCGCACGCCAAGTTCGAAACGGAAAGGGACGACGAGGAGATCCGCAAGATGAAGCAGGCGCTTGAGAACGGGTTCAGGCGCAAAGAGACAAACGCGGGCGCGCTGGACGGCGGGCCAGACGGATGGCAACGCCGCCGCCGCGCCAACAGCGGCGAGGACGAGTCCGACGAAGAGGACCTCGGCATCGACATCCCTGACCGAGCCTGGGAACACGTGGAGCTGTCGTCGGACGACGACGGCGAGTGGGCCGAGCGCGCGGCGAGGCGCAAGGCGGCGGTCGCGGCCGCGGACTCGCAACCCGCCAACGACGACGACTCGCAAACGTTGGCAAGCGCGCGGGACGTGGGGTTCGACTCGCAAGATTTCAGGTCCATGATCGACGCGGGGAAACAGCGACGCCGCCAGCGTACGCGCGTCGGCGTGGATGCCGCCGCTCTGGCTATGGAGCAACACGCCACCGGGTCGGTTCCGGGTGGAAGGTTTCCCACTAGTCTAACGGGTGCCGCGCCTCACCGCGCCAACTCAACCGCGAGCCTCCACCTTGAACGCCAGGCCTCGACGTCGTTCCTGGGCCGCGGCAACGGCTCCAAGTCCGCCATGGCAACAAGCACCGGCGCCGGCTTGGTGCGCACCGCTTCGATTGGCGGCGGTGGCGCCAGCCGGTCCTTCGTGTTCGGCGCCTCTGGGGACTCGCAGAGCATGTGGGACAAAGACGCGGAGGAGCGGGCGACGGGGTCGTCGGACAAGCCGGCCACGGTGTTGCGCGAACTGGGCGGGGACGAAAACGCGCGGAGCGACTTTGGATGGGCGCCCCGGGAGAAGATGGCCGCCCCCGCGTCCAAGCCGAAAGGCTCCCGGCTCGGCGCCGGGTCCGGCTCGCAAAGCCTGTTCGGCATGCTCCAGGCGAGCCAGGACTGGGACGAGGTGCTGGGGAAAAGCGACTCGCTGGCGCAGGGTGTCAAGGCGGCGAAGAGCGTCAAGCTTCGCGCGGTGCCGCGATGAGAGCGACAAGTACTACGCGAGCGCGCGGTGCGAAGGGTATCCGGGTGACCCTGTTTTAATACAACCAAGCGACTTTGGTCTTCAGTGCTAAAGCTAATTGGATCCTCCTCGGCTTAGCAGTCTTAAGCCGTGATTGGCAACTGGCAACTCAGTCTTCCTTCGTGATGCTCACCAGCTCCAGCGTGACGTGCAGGTCGGCGCTTTTCGGGATGAGGCCGGGAAATCCTTTCGACGAGTACGCGTAGGTCGATGGAAACACGCATGAGGCTTTTTCCCCGACGCTGAGTTGCTTCACTGCTTCGTCCCATCCCTTCACGACTTGGCCGCTGCTCACCTTGAACCGAAACGGAACCCCGCGTTTGTACGTGTTATCCACCTCCTTGCCACTGGCAAGCGACATGGTGTAGTGCACCGCCACCGTTTCGCCCTTCTTCGGGTAGTACTGCCCGTCCCCCGCGCGCAAAATCTGAAGCTCGATGGCGGGAGGCATCCTTCCAAACGTGGGTCACCGCCCGAAACGATCCCCACGGTCACGCGCGCGCCGTCCGCGACACCAAACAACACGTCTCCGGTCGCCGCGTCGGAACCGGTCAAACGCCGTCGCGCGGTGCGGGATGGGATACCGAATTGGGCGAATTGTCATCACTTGCAAAATTTTCCGACGTTCCCATAAATCGGTTGCCACTTGTTGGAGGTCATTGTTGGCATTGTTGGCACCCTTTGGAGCGCGGCTTGGGAGGAGCACACTTCGTGTTCCGCCCCGCGCGTGGAGTCACATCGTGAGTTGAGTTTCGTGTTCGCACGCACGCGAACGCGTCGTCCGCATACGTACGCTTTCTCGTCAATCACGCGCTCGCTTCGAGTGGCGAGTCATATTTGAAAGTCTTCTCGGAAACGACGACAAGTACAGAAGTGATGAAGAACAACCCCCCGCGCTGGAAGGAGGTCATCAGCCTGCTCGACCTCGAGGACGACACTATTGACGTCGTGGATCTGACCGCAGACTGCGTTGATGCGTTACCACCACCAGCACGCGCCACTCCGGATATTCTAGCTAAACATCGCGCTGAGATGAAGCAAATGCTCTCGAAACGATTCGGTTCCAACTACCATTTGAGCTGCGTTGAGGGTCACAGTGGTTTGCCGGGGGGTACGGTATACGAGAGGTTTAAGGAAGCGCACGACAAACTAAACCGTGGAACGAAAACCGGCAAAACAAGCCAGGGAGCGGCCCAGGCTGGGACGCCGGCGGCACCGCCGGGGCCCGTGACTGAGCTCGTTTTTCACGGCACGGCTGTTGGAAACGTGAAGGCTATTTTGCGAGACGGCTTGGACCCCAAGCGAAGAAGCGGCCAGGCGCTTGGACCTGACGAGTACTTCGCGAAGGACCCGTTGATCTTGATTGAGTACTGCAAGGGTGGCAATAGCATGCTGGTCGTGGCCGTGCTGATGCATAACCCGGGCACGACCGACAACGGCGGCGGCGTGGTCGTGAAAAACGTCGCGTTTCAGTGCCCCGTGTTCGCCGTGACGTTCACGAAACGCGCCGGGGCGTCCGAAAGCACGCACGCTGGGAACTTTGCCGTAAGTGCTGGAGTTGTGCACGTTGGGCCCGTTCCCGTAACGGCCGCAGCGCTCGCGGCGCTGCAGGGGGGCTGGGGAATGCCTGGTATGAACGGGACACGCAGGGCGACCGGTCGCGGACAAAAGTTGGGCGGAGCAAACCGGGGGGGAGCGGCGGCAAATACTCGACGAACAATTTCGGTGACGCGGCAAACGAAAGAAGGTTCCGCCGCAAACCATTCCGATCACGCACGACACCGAGCGAGGCGAGGCGGCGTGGGCGCACACGTTGCACGAGGCGGACGCGGCGACTGCGACGGTGAAAAAAAAAACCCAATGCGCAACCGCCGCGGCGAAGAGGGCGGCGGAAGCCGCGAAGACGCAACGCGAGGAGAAGGAAAAAAACCGCGCGTCGGAGCGTGTCAGGACCAAGGAGGGTCCACGCCACGCGCAGAGGAAGGGCCATCGCAACAACCTTTGCGACAGCGACGACATCGGCGACGACACGTGAGAGGTAGAACACCGATGCGGCGTGAGGAACGCCGAGTTTTGTGCTTAAATTGCTTTGTGTGTATTCCAGTCTTACATCTCCATTTCCTTGCCCACGAAGGGCTTCGCGACGCCGGATTCGTCCTCATCCTTGGGGGTGTGGATGGTGACCATGTCGGGGATGGGGTTCTTGGGCCCGGTGCGGCCCTTGGGGTCCCAGTCAAGCATGATTTTCACCTTGATGCCGACGCACCCTTGCCTGAGCAAAACGTGCCTGACGGACGAGTCAATGTATTCGCGGACGGGGTTACCGGACGAGATCATGTACCCATCCTTGAACTTCATCGCCTTGCCACGCTGGCCGCGCAGCTTGCCTGACACGACGACTTCGCACCCCTTGGCGCCGTTCTCCATGATGAAGCGGAGCACGCCGTAGCACGCGCGGCGCACGGCGAGGCCGCCGATGAGCTTGTACTTCAGGGACTCGGCTTGCGCGATGGCGCACAGACCGCGGTTCGCAACCTTCTCCGCGTACAGCTCCACGGAGCCTTCCGCGAACCCGAAGCGCTTCTGCACAAGAGACGTGAGCTCGCGAATGCGCCTGCCCTTCTCGCCGAGCACGGATTGCGTGCGCGTGGCGCGGATGATGATCTCGGTACGCATGGGGGTGACCCTGACCTCCACGCCGGAGTACCCATCCTCCGCGAGCTCGCGGACGAGCATTTCGTTCAGCTCGGCGAAGAACACGCCATCGGCGACGAACTGTGATTGTGAAGGGACGGGGGGGACAGGTCAGGGACAGGAACGACAGGGTGGGTGAACAGCCGGGGCGTTGCGTTTGCGCCTGGGTCGCGCAAACCCTAAAAGCCGAATGGGGACGACGCGCGCGTCCCCGGGACGCGGCGACGCGGCGGCGAGCGAGACGCCCCGGCGATTAAACGCGCGATCGCTGGGTCACACGCGTCGCACGCAAAACACGTATTCAACACACGGGCGCTAGCGCGATTGCGTGTCGCGTCGCGGCCCGTCGATCGGTGCCGAACGCGCGGTCCCGAAAACCTGCGATGGCGTGTGCTTCGCGGGCCACGGAGATGCCCGCGCATGACGACCCGCGACCGTCTCCCGTTCGTTTTCGTCGCATGTACACACCTTTCTTTTCTTGGAGATGTTAGTGGTGGACATGGTGATGTCGAAGAACGTGCAGCAACGACAGGCGCGCGCGTAAGAGGGACGGTGGCGGGTCGCGATGTGCTTTTCATACGAGTACTCGCTTTAGCAGTGAGCGTCTGGCGCGCCCGAGGTTTCGCAGTTTCTTGTCAAAACTGGCGTTGCTTTGTGTTCTCCGTCGCAAGGAGCAGACTGGGGCGCGCACGGGCCGGTGGCGTCCTGCCCGGGCTCGGATGGAGGAATTCTACAAGGACTCGCTTCGGTTCGGGTGCTTGAAGGTGCGCGCGACGCGACGGACGGCATCTCGACAGACGCGGCTCCCTAACACGCGAAGTGGGTGCTCACTCGTAAAGCTCGCATTGTGAGCGACCACGCTCACCTCTTCCGTCCCTCCCACACTCGACCCTCGTGCATGCACAGGGTTTCAAGCACTTCTCGCTGCACCTTCGCGGGCGCGAGGAGCTTTTGGTGACGGTGCATCACCGCGACAGTTCGCTGACCAGCGACGTGGCAGATCCAAGGTTCGACCCATCCCACGCACACGCACGCGTTCTTTTCCGCTGAGTTTCCCCAATTTCCCGTTTCTCCGTGCCTCGGTGGATGACGACACGCGTTCAACTCTTGCGCAAGGGCTCTGAGGCCGCCTCACGGCTGGTTCCTGATGCGAAGACACGCGAACAAACTACCCGACACCGAGCGTCCGGGCGGCTGGAACGCGAAACGTGGGGCAACTCCATCTCCCTCCCTCATCTTTTCCCTTTTCCATCTCAACACTTTTTTGTTAAAAAACACATTCCTCCACTCACCGCCGCACCCGCAGCTTCCCCGCCGCCGCGCGCACCAAAACCGACAGCGTCGTCTCTCACCACTCGCAGCACAGTGATGACGACGACGATTCCTCCCCGAGGGCGCGGAGTGCGAGGCGCTCGAATTACGTGTCAGTCTTGTATGGGCAAACAGACAGGGCATTAGCGAACAGCCCGCTCGATTCGTGTCGTGACGAAACCGTTTTGGCGAAAAGTTTCAGCAAGAAAATTACTAAAACCGCCTCCACGTTCCTGGTGGGCGCGTACGCCAAGTACGACCGGCCGTACGCGTGGTTGCGGGGGAGTTACACTTCTGAATTCGGTTTGGCAGCCGGTACTGGCAAAGGCAAAGGTGGTGCAGGTAGTGAAGAAGGTGGCTCCGGTAACGAAGAAGGCGGCGAAAGCACGGATTTGCCCCTCGACCTGACCTGCACGACTCTTTGGGAGCTCGGCGTTTACCGGGTTTGGGATTTAGTCGACGAGCTCGTGGGGACGCGGACGTTTCCGAAACCAACGAACGTTTTCGCCGTGGATTTCTCCACCATAAAAAAAATGCCGAAACAGGACCGGTATCTATCAACAGGCGCGCTCGTTTCCTTCCTTCGGGATGTGCTTCACCACGAAAGCGACGGCGCGGCGAAAAGACGCGGCGAGGGGAATGGGACGAACGACGACTTTGAGCGCCAAGTTTTGAGCGACGTGGAAAAACTCGTGGAGGCGCACTTCGCGGACGTACCGGAGAAGTTGATCATGACGCAATAGGGACTTATTCGGGACGTGATACGTATCACATGGTTACTAGCTAGCACGTGTTATGTTACATGTATAACCCTAGCCCTAAACCTTAATTCCCACCCATCACCTTGATCGTCGCCTTGAGCGCTTCTAATTGTTCCGCCAAAGTTTCGTTTTCTTCGCTCGTCTCCCCCATCAGCTCGAGCGCCGCGACGTGTCGCTCCTCGAGCTCGTGAAGCGCGCGGGATAATCGCCTTGGATCGCCCACCGTGTCGATCGCGCTTTGCACGGCAAGCAGCTCGTTCGCCAACTGCTTCTGTGTGTTTTCTAAATCTAAAATCCGAGCCTCCGCCGTTCCAAGTTCGCCTTCGCGCGCGGTTACCAGCCGCCGCAACGAATCAGTCGCGCGGGCAACCGCCAGCTCCACGCCGCCCTCGTTCCCTGGGGTGGCGAAGCGCGTCGCGTCGTGTAAAGCCAGCGATGTTTTGTTGGCGTGCATCGGTCCAGACGTCGTGGCCGTAATTCGATCGCGTTCCTGGACGGACGAAACCGCGATCTCGGCTCGCAGCGCGCGAACCAAACCTTCCAACGTTTTTTCTCGCGCGACGCTTTCTTCGCGCTCCGCGTCGCGTCGCGAAGCCGCCGCCTCGGCGTGCGCGCGCGCCGCCGCAAGCTCTTGGCGCAGACGCGCGTCTCGTGTTTTTGTCTTTGCATCGACAGCCCGTGACGCACTCTCGCGTTGCGCCGCGGACTCCGCCGCCTTTGCCGCGCGTGATTCAATCTCAACAACGGCGGCGCGTTCGGCGGCGAGCGTTTTCGAAATCGAAGCGCGCTCCGTTCGCGCCTCGTCGGTTTCCACACGCGCGTTTCGCGCGTCCGCGCGGGCCTGCTCCGCCTCCTCCTGTGCGCTCTGTGCGCGCGCCTCCATCTGTTGCGTTGCTCGCTCCGCGAGTGCTGTTCGACTCCGCGACGCCTTTTCCGAAACAGCCCTCGCTTCCGCCGCGGACGCCTCGCCCAAACGCATCGACTCGATTTGCCGCAGCAAAGGCCTGGTGCTTTCGGGAAGCCTCGAGGCGAGTTCTTCGTGCCTGGCTTGGCTTTCCCGCCACCGCAGTTCGAGCTCTTTTATTTCTTCTGCGGTTCTTTCCTCGCGACGACCCGCCGTCTCCAAAGCGCGCCCCGCGGCTTCCCTCAGACCAACCGTTTCTTCGCGCAGCGCGCGCTCCGTCTCGCGCGCGTCCCGCAGCGCGGCTTCCAATTTCCCCCGCGCCTCGCCGTCCGCTTTCGCCTCCGCCGCCGTAGTCGCGCGTCGCGCCTCGGTTACCTCCGAAACAAACGCGGTGCGCTGTGCTTCAGCCGCGCCGCGCTTCGCGATCTCGTCCTCGAGCCTGGTTTCGACATCCGCTCGCGCGCGTTCCAGCTCGCGGATCTTTCCGTTTTTCGCCTTGATCGCCCCCTCCAGCTCCGCCTGGCGCTTGGACAACGCCTCGCCTTCCTCGGTCCACTCGCGAATCTCACGCGTCTTCGCCTCGAGCTCTGCGACGAGGTCGCCACCGCCGTCGTCTCGCGCCGCCTCCGCACGAAGCGAAGCAATCTCACGGCGAAGCTCCGACGTCTCGGCTTCGCGCGCCGCCGCCGCGGAGGACGCCGCCGAAAGAAGCTGCGCCTCGCGAGCTGCGAGAGTTGCACGAAGCGTGCGGAGTTCTGTGGCGCGCGCGTCTTCTTCCGTCGTGGGCACGTTCGTTGGTCCGGGCGTATCATCCTCCTCTGCAACTGAACTAGGGCATATAACCGTATTCTTAGTTACCCTATCTGGACCCTGCTCCGCGGTCGCGTCGACGTCCCCGTTCCGCGTCACCGACAAAGGCGGCGGCGACGCCGGACTTTCCGTCTCCAGTGTTTGCTCCACCACGGCTTGTTCCGCCTTTGGCTCAGGCTCCTCGGACGGCGGGAAAGACACCTCGAGTTCCTCGGTCGCAGCGGTGGTGTCCTCGTTCCACCTGTCCGGCGCCTCGGTTTTCTGAACAGGGGAAGTGGAAGTCGTCGAGACCGTCGGCGGGCCGGACATCCAATCCAGCCCGAGGGACGCGGTCTCCGCGGTGGACTCCGTGTCCATGGCGTTCACGGACGACTCAATGTCCCACGCCATCTGCGACGCTTGTGTCGCAGCTTGCTCCGCGGCCAGCGAAGCTTGCTGCGCGGCGTAGGACGCCGCGGCAGAGACGTCAAAGGCATTCGCCTGCTCCGCGGCGCTAGCCGCGGCCAACGAAGCCTGCTCCGCCAGCGAGTTCATGGTGGCCGTGATGTCCAGGTCCCCCATGCCCCAGTCCGAGCTGGTGCCCCAGCCCCAGCCGGAGCCATCGCCCTTGGCCTTGCCCTCGCCCGACATCCCGTCGCGCGAGTCGAGAGTGAATCGGCAGGTCCCAGAATTGTTGTTTCCAGCAATGAAACTGTTTTGCAAATTCCCGAGAAAGTGGGCACACTCTCCCCGCGCCTCGGCATGGCGCCGCCCCCGCCCCCACCCGAAACGTGGGGGCTGGACCCGCTGTTCTGGGCGAACGTCAAGGTGACTGTTTGGGAGGTGGTGGGTGACCCCCCAGGTTTGGTGCCCGCGGAGGGCACCAACCGCAGCGTGCATTTCTTCCACGGAAGGCCGACCAGACGATACGAAGTCATGGGACACGTCGTGAGCCTTACCGTGCGGGACAACAAGACCATCTTCTACGGTAAGGAACACAAGACGCACCGCGTTCCTCGCATTAGCTACCCACAACACAAGCCGACCGCGTGTTTCCGTGTATTACAACACCACTGACTGACGACCTCCCCCTTCATTTCCAAAGTCGACGACGGCACTGGGTGCCTCGAGTGCGTGGTTTGGCTGAACAGCGCGGGCGACGACGGCGGCGCGTCGCTTACGGCTGGCGGCGGCCAACAAGCCAGTGGGGACTTCTGTATTGACGTGCAAGGCCTGACTCTCGGCGCCTTGGTGCGGTGCCAGGGAAGAGTCACGGAGTTTCGGGACAAAACACAGTTCAAAGTGGACGCGTTACAGCGGTGCGACGACGCAAACGCCGAGTCGCTTTTCTGGCTGGACTGGGCAAAGGTGGTGGAGGACATTAAGGACATTAAAGAATAGATAGAAGAGTAGGGTTTGAGTAAATCGTTTTGGACAATACATAGTCAACCGTTATTCGTCGTCGTCATCGTCCACGAGCGCTTTCCTTCGCTTGCGAGGCGCTTCGTCGACGGGCGCTTCTTCCGTCGCAGGCGCCTCATCCGCCGGTTCCGCCGGTTCCAAACCGCGTTTCTTCCGGCTCTTCGCCGCGAGCGCGTCCATGGCTCGTTTCGCCTTCTGTTCCTTGTCCGTTTTGGAGGCAGGCGCGCTCCGAGCGCGCCGCCCGCCCGTAGTGGGCGCCGTGTCTTCCTCCATAGCCGCAGCTTCTTCGGACTTTTCGTCGTCGGACTTCGCGTCGTCGGATTTCGCGTCGTCATCCTTCTCCTCAGCCTCCGCCTCGGCGGCGTCCTTCTCCCCGTCCGTGTCCGCCGCCTCCTCCTCCTCGTCCTCCGAATCCGAAAACAACCCCGTGGCTTTCAGCGCGGCTTTCTCTTGCGCGGTTTTCGGCCCTGGGGTACCGGTTTCCATCAACAACGGCGCCAACACGTCGTCGTCGTCAGAATCGACGTACTCGTTTGCGTTTGCGTTTTTCTTTCCCTTTTTGTTTCCGTCGCCGCCGCCTCCGGGAAGACTACTGTCCTCTTCCAACATACGCTCCCCCGCGCTTCGCGCCATGTACTCCTGGTTGTTCCGTTTGAACTTGTCCCTCGCCGCCGCCGCCGCGGCTTCCTCTGCTTTCCGTTTCAGCTCAAAATCAGCCTTGACCTTCGCCTTGCCCATCGCGAGTTTCGTCATCTCCGCGTGCCTCTCCGCCATGAGCGACTCGCGCTTTGCGTGGAACGCGGCGTCCTCCGCCGCGGCGCGTTCCAGGTGCGGCGCATTTTCCTTGAGCTGTTTTTGGCAAAACTGCACGTGCTGCCGGACTCGCTTTTTGTCAAACCCTAGGTTCGCGGACGCCACCGCGGCCACCTTGCGCTTTTCCACCTCGTCCCCGCCCCCGCTCGTCGCTTCCACCGCGGTAGCCGCCACCATGAGCTGCTCGAACAAGGTCAGAGCCAGGGTGAGGTTCTCGAGCGCCACTCTTACCTGCGCGGCTTTCGTGCCGCCGTCCTCCGCCGCGGCGCCGCCTGCGATTTTCTGTCCCGCGCGCAGCGTCTGCTGCACCGACCGACACGCGCTTTCCTGCAACACGTACGCGAGGTTGAACCGCAGGCGGTGGTTCCAGGGCGCGACGCGCAACGCCCGGCGCAAAACCGCCGTTGCGGCGCGCAAGTCATTCGCTTCGTACCAGTTCCTCGCTTGGTAAAGCATCACCGTGTGATCCAGGTTGTGGAAAAACTTCGTCTGTGCTTGCTGGTAGTGCCGCGCCGCCGCGTCGTGGTTTTTCTTGGCGCTTTGGATGTGGCCTTGGTTGATCCAGATGTCGGGAAACGTAGCGGCGCGGTCCTCCGCGGCGCCGTTGGCGGTTTCCTCGCCGCCAGCCACCTCAGCGGCGCTCATGCCTTCCGCGACCATTTGAAACGTGACCTTTGCTTCTTCGATTTTACCTCTCTCCGCGAGCAAAATCCCCAGCCCGTTCGCCGCGAACAAATTAGACTCGCTCTTCTGAAGCGCCTTGGTGTACATCGTCGCCGCGTGTTCCAGGTGTTCCTTTTCCGCCTTTGACGATTTCTCGTCACTAGTAACACTGCGGTTCCGGTTGCCCAAGCTCTGCAGCTTAATCGCCTGGTAATACGCCGCGTTCGCGATGGCGACCATCGCGTACTCGTCGTTCGCGTGCGTCGCGGTTTTCGGGTCCTTCCCGGCAGCCGCAGCGAGCGTCGCGGCTTGCGCGCTGCGAGTGTTAACGAAAAGGGTCAGTCCCAAGTCTTGAGTGTGGGTTCGTAACAGGTACCGTAGTAGGACTGTGTCAAAGTACCGTGTCAATTTACCAGTACTGTGTCAAAAAAAAACAGTACTGGTAAACGTTACAGGTGGTAAGTACGTTACTAGTGTTCCCGTACTTCCTTTGCATGAAACTAGTGGACGTCACGAACGGGGCAGTAAACAGTGTGTCTGGATTTGGGAAAGCCCCGACACGTACCTGAGCGGCTTGTGCGTCCCCCGCAGCGTTTTGAACTGCGCCTGCGCCTCCGCCCACTTGTTTTGCTTCATCAGGAGGTGCCCTAGAAACGCCATGGCGTCGGTGTTTTGGTCATCAAGCGCGAGGGCTTGTTGCGCCAAGGCCGTGGCTTCCGGGAAGTTTTTGCGATCGCACCGCATGCTCGCGAGGCGTAGCAAACACTCGCTCATCGTGGGCGACGCGATGAGCAAGTCCCGGTACCGTTGTTCCGCCTCGGCGACGAAACCGCGGTCCTCCACCAGGCGCGCCAGGTTGAACGCCACGGGAAGCGCGGCGTCGGCGGTTTTCTTGCGCTCATCACTGGTGTCAAGGTCAGCGCTGTCCACCGCGGCGGCGCCGGATTCAACCTGCACCGCGCGAAGGGCTTGCAGGAACCAGGCCCTCGCTTTTTCAAACCGACCTTCGTGCGCGCCCTTCCCGGTCATCGCCTGTAGGACGCCGCAGTTGTTCAAAAGCGCCGCGCTGGGTGCCGGGGAAAGCTTTGTAGCGGTTTCGTACGACAAAAGCGCACCCGCGTAGTCCCCGGCGCCGAGAAGCGCGTCCCCGAGCTCAAGCCTTGATTCCAGGTCAAGAGGGTCGGCGTCCGTCGCGCGCCGCAACGCGCTCGCCGTCTCGGCGTCCCGCCCGGCGCCGGCGCCGGCTCGCCCGACGGACACCACCCCGCCCCCCATGGCGACTGACTTCGCCTCGTCCTCGCATCGGCGTAGGTGGCCGTACACCCGCGTCACGGGGTGGCTCTCCGGGAACGCGCTCCGGGCTTTCTCCACAAACACGGACGCGGCTTTCCTGTCGCCCCGGGCGAGCGCGACTTGCGCTAGCCCAAACGCTGGCGCGGCGAACGTGCCGTCCAGCTGCGCCGCGGCTTGGTACGACGCCCTGGCGCTCTGCAGGTCGCCAGACGCGTGCGCTGCCCTGGCTCGTACAAACGCCGCTTCCGCGCGCAGCCTCGCGGTCGCAGTAACCACGCCGCCGGCCGCGCTGGAAACAAGCGTCTCAGTAAGCGCCTTGACCGCCTCCGAGTCGTTTGTCACGAGAAAGTGCTTCGCCAGCGCCACGCGCGTCGCCGGGTTGTGCGGGTCCACGTTGAACGCCCTCTCTAAGTACTCCAGCCCGCGTCGAACTGATTCGACGTACACCTCGTCGATTTCGTCATTGTCACCGGAAAGCGTGGCCGGAGACGCGCCGTGCAGCTCCGCAAGCGCCGCGCCGAGAAGCGCGTCTGGATTTTCTGTTTCCAACACGAGCGTTCGCTCAAACGCCTTCAGGGCTTGCGCGAACTGCCCTAGGCGGAGCTGACACGCGCCGATGCCCAGCCGGACACTCGCGGGCGCCCCCGGGTGCGCGCGTAGCGCTCTGCGGTACCACTGCAGCGCGTCCGTGAAAGCGTTCCGTTGGTACAGTGCCAGCGCTTTCCACAACATGGGCGCGACGTTTTCGTGTCCGTCGTCTTTCAAGTTCCTCGATTTGTCCAACAGCTTCTCCGCCTCCACCGGATCGCCCCTCGCGCCCGTAAGGTGCGCCATACCAAGCACCGGGAGCTGCTCTTCCTGGTCCCCGTTTTCCTTTCTGCGAATCAACGAAGCCTGCGTGAGAAGCGACTCCGCCCTGTGGAAGTGCTCGTCCCGGTTAATCGCGTCGCCCTCCGCCTTACCAAGGTGCACGTAATACGACGCGAACGCGCACATCAACGACACGCGCTCGTACTTGGCGTCGGGGTAGTACTCCTCGATCTCTGTGAGGTGGGATGGGAAGGAGGTCAGATTTGGGAAGGGGAGTGAAGGGGTGACGCGACTCGGGATCACAATTCGACGTGTCTTCGTAGGGTCGGGGGCGGCCCCCGGTCCCGATCGACCGATCGGGGAGACGCTGATCGAGATTCGCGCGCGCGATTGTTCACCAGATTTCGCAAAGAAGCGTCCGCGTCGTGTGGATCGGTGGTCCTTGAACTCGTCCCGCATCGCGCCAAAACGCACCTGGACTGCATCCTGTTTCCAAAATCGCGCGGAACTGTTCCTCCTTGCCTCGCTGCAGGTACGCCTTCGCCAGGTCCAGCCACAGCCCGAGCGGGCTCAACTCGGCCTGCAGAAGCCCGAGCACGTCGTCCACATTCTCGGGAAGGTCGTCCACGTTCAACGCCACGGCCTCGTCCGTGCCAGAGATGGGGATGTAAATGGACTCGCCCGCGACGTACGCGCCCGTGTCCATCGCCATCGCGCGCTTGCCTCCTGATCGGGGACACGCGCGGCTGCGCAATGGCGGGAACAAACGCAAACCCCAGAGCGATCGGCAGCGAGATTGTCGTCTTGCGTCTGCTTGACGAGTTGCCAAGCAAACTGCTCGGCTGCTTGGTCGGCCGGCACCTTTTAGCGGAGAAAACTTCGACTTCCTCCCTCGGCACTCCCACTGGGTGGCGCGCAACGAAGGCAAATGGTCGCCATACGCGCCAGTGGCCTCGCCTCGGCGGTGCTTGTGTTGTGCGTCGCGCTGGCCACGCCCGCGGGCGGTGGGTTCGCGCGATGCGAAAGCCACAGTTCGAGCATGCATGGACGGCCGCGTTTTCCTTTTCATCCCACGGCGGCCTCCATCGCGCTGGTCGCGAGCCTGGCGCTGTCATCGCTCCCCACGGAGGTCCGCGCGGCGACGCACCTGCGCGTGGACACGCTAAACGGAGGCGTCATCACGCACCTCCCGCTGGCTGATATTCCAGAGGACGTGGTGAAGTTCCACATGCCAGTGCAGCACCCTGGCGCGCGTAAACCAAGCGTGGACGATCCCAAGCACGCCAAGCAGACGCCGAAGGAAAAGTGGCAACGCGTTCTGAACGCGTGGACTTCGCTTGGGGTTTTCCAGGACAGAAACGCGGGTAACGGGACCGCCGACTTCGCACGCGAGGTTCCGAGCTACGGCTTGGACGATGCTTTCTCTCTGGGGAGGGATGAATCGATGAGGTCTCCACACGGGCCGAATTTAGGAGCCGGCGACGCGCCGGGGAATGGAAATGGAAATGGAAACACGGGGGGAAACCAAAAAACGAAAACCCGGCTGCGCCCGGAACCGGCGCTCGCGGTTTTGTTCGACCGGTACGGCGGCGTTGATAACGCGTTCGAGGTGCTTCACAGGGCGACGCGGGAGAACCCGAGTGACCCGGTGATGTGGAGTGACCTGGGGAACGCGTACAGGGTGAAAGGCGAGTCCGACCTAGCGGTGTGGTGTTTCGAACGCGCGCTGGCGCAACAACAGCACCCCGACTTTTACCGTGCGTGTTGGGGCTTTCCCAAATCCAAGACACGGTTTGATGGCCCTCTTTGACTGTTCGAACGCACTACTCGTGATGTATGTAGTAGTGAACACTACTTGTGATGTATGTAGTAGTGTACACTACGTGTGATGTATGTAGTGCACTACGGCCGTAACATTTACCAGTACTTGCACCTGTTACGATGGTAACTCTTGCAAATACAGCACAAACGCACTGTTCCGCTCGAATCCCGCCGACTGTTTACTCACCCAAGTCACGGTCCCGACTGACCTTTTTCTTTTCTTTGCCAAACGCAGTGAATCTTGGGGGCGTGCGTTTCGTGATGGGCGAGCCGGATGAGGCGATTCGGCTTTTCACGCTGGGGCTAACGATGAACCCGAGGCACCCGTTGCTGCAGTACTCCATCGGCAACGCGTTTGCCTCTCAAGGCCGGTCAGAGGAAGCCGCGCGGTCGTTCGAAGCGACGCTGCGAATCCAGCCCGACTTCGCCGCGGCGCGCACGCACTTACTGAAAATCAAACGCGAAATGCGCACTCGGTGGTTACCGAGCGGAGGCGTGGCGGGGGCGTGCGCCTTTTTGCTTTTGATTTGCGTCGCGGTGCAGAGGGCGGTCTCCGCGTTCGCGCTAGGCGCGCATGCCGTACAAGAAGCCAACCAGAGGAACGTGACGCGGTACGGTGTTTTTGTGGGGGGGGGGATGAACGTGTTAGGAATGCGGCCGAGGGATCACGCTATTGGAGCGGCCGCGCAAGCCGCGGCCAATAGCGCGCGAGGGTTCGGAAACGGAGACGGCGCGCACCAAAACGGCGGCGGCAACAAACACGGGCGACACGGAGGCGCCAGGAAAGGACACAGGGGACACTAACGGTGCACCACTGTTCATTTTTTAAATTTCCATGCATACTCCGTGTGAGTACGTTGAAGCTACATCCTATCAGGGTAGGTAACACTTATTTACCCTATCCTATTCTCCATGACTATTGACTCGGCGGCGGGTTCGGGGGCGGCCAGGCGACCCAGCCGTTCCACTCGGGCGGCGCTTGCCACGTGTCCGGTTCCGCCGGCGACGGTTCCGCTTGACGCGTTGTGTCTTGACTACTTTGACTCTCTGTGTCTTGGCTATTTTGGCTCTCTGATGATACCTCTTCCTGACCGACACTCGTCGCTTCCTTTTCCCTACCTGGCGATTCCTTTTCCTGACTATTCCCTGACGTATCATCGCTCCTCTCCCCCGGCGGCGGCCACCCGACTCGCGCGTCCCAGCCTTGGTATCCCGGGAGTTCATCGGTTTTCGTCGATTCCGAATCCGGGGACGCCTCGGCGGTGGGTTTCGGCCCTAGCGGCGGCGGCGGCGGCGACCGTGTCGTGGTCGCCGATAGTGTAGGGTCACCAGTCTCTGAATCCGATCCGCGCAACGGCGGCGGGTTCGGAGGCGGCCACGCCACCCACCCAAACTCCTGCAGCGACGGCGAAGGCGGTTTTCCCGAAGCAGCGGTTTTCGTTTCGGTTTCGTCCCCGGACGGCACCGCGGACACCGGCGGAGGCGGTGGCTTCGGGTGTGTCTGAGGCGCCATCGGCGGTTTCACGCGTTCTGCTGGCTTGACCACCACATCGTGCGGGGTGTTTTCAAACAAACTAACCGGTCCGTGCGTCTTCACGCCGGTGAAGTACTTCCGCCCGTACGCGTTGAGTCTGGCGAGCTCGTTGGTGTACTGGAACACCAACACCGCGATCAACCCAGACGCGCCGAGCACCCACAACGACCTTCTCAGCCACTTCGCACCACTCCCCGCGCGCTCTCCCCCAGAAACAGCCGCCAACACCACCGGTGCTGACGACTGCTTCATGGCACACCGACGCACGCGCGGTGTGCGCTGACGATGGGCATCGGAAGCCAAGAGAGGCGGATCGAAGCGACAATCTGTAAAATTTATGAAAAATAAAACTGCTCCCGAACGAGGTACCGGTATACTTTCAAGCGCCCGTCCGTTCAATTTAAGGTACCTAAAATACGTCATAGCGATTTCTGAGATTGTTCTGTTCGCGCGTTTCCGCCTTGGTTTCGATCCACGTCTTTTCCAACGCCTTACACAGGTCACTGCACTTGTGCGTTTTGTAAAACGAGTCGATCCCTTTCGCGCCGCGGTCCGTCCGGCCGAACACGTTTTTTCGCCCGCTCATGCTGCGGTAGTGAATCACCGGGTCGGTGAGCTCGAAACACGGGGTTTCGCTTGACAGATCCAAAACGCCTTGCAGGTCGCACACCAGTTACCTGCGGCTGGAGTATTTGTGCGAAAAGCACGAAAACGCCTGGGGCATATCGGCAATCGTGAACTCGACCCCGACGCGACGATCGCTCGCCGTGGCGCGCGCCAAGTCGCGAGAATCCTCACCCAGGGCTTCCTCGGCGCTTTCGCTCTCCTCTTCCTCTTCCTCTTCCTCTTCCTCTTCCTCGTCATCCTCCGCGATGGCGCCCAAGCCGGGAGTCGTGAGGGGAGCCGGCTGGAGCCAGCTCGGCTGAAGTTTAAGGTTTTGGTTCAAGCTGAGCGCGCCGAGACCTAACGCCATCGGGTCGACGACGTCTGGCTCGACCCGAGCGTCGGGGGTATCACGAACAGCCCCGGGGCTGTGCTTCATGCCGTCCACGTACCCGTTGTTGCTGTTCCACTTCTTCCACGTCAGTTTTGTCGTGTCGAGCATCTTCTCCACCAAAACCCCGGTAACGCCCAGCAACGCGTCGTCCAGCACGTAGACGCCGCAGTCCAGGAACTTAACCCTCGGCGTCGCGGCGGTCACGCCCGGAATCGTCGCGAGGCGCTCGTTGAACTTTTGCGCGATGCGTTCCGCGGTTTGTTGCGTCGAGCAGAAGAACTGGTGGAACCTTCGTTGGTCCGCGTCGTTCTCGTCCTCGATGAACCTGCTTTGCTTCGCGACCATCCACGGTCCCACGAAATTGTAGTTCTCGTCAAACTCGCGGAACTTGCTCACCATACGCTCCGCGCCCTCACTGAAGATCTGGTTCCGCATCGCGACGCCCACCGCGCTCGGGTGGACGAACTTTTGCAGGTTATTCCATCTGGAGCTACCGCCGGTGCGCCGTCCTCGGTTTCTGAATGTAGTCGTGCCGCGTTCGCGTGTGTCTCGCTGATCGCTCCACGCGACGCGTTGATTGAGTCCGTGAGAGAACATCCACCAATCCTGTTCATTTGCGACGGTCTCCTCGGTCACCTTGAGCTGAGACTCTCGCCGAACGTCGCGAACCGTTCACTGTTTCGTCCCGCCCAACGCGGTGAGCTCGGTTTTCGTATTCGTCAGCGTGGAAGACAGGTTGGACAAGATACTGTGCAGCGACTGCGCGGTTAGCGTCGGCTTGTGTAAACTCGCTTGGCACTGATAGGCCGCGCACGCCTCGGTCATGGCTTGAAGCGTGGAGAACTCTTCCGATGAATTAGCGAAGCCAATGTTACCCACGGTGAGTCGCCGGCCGAAACACGAAGCGAGCGCGCCGATGCGATTTGTAAGCACGACGTCGCGTTGGGCAAAGTACGCTACTCGTTTTTTCCACATAAGTCGCTTTTCGCTCTTATCGTACCCGGCCCGTTCCTCTTTTGAGATGGCGGGAAAGCTGTCGTAGTCATCACTGGGTTTGCCGTCGGAAAAAAACAGCAACCCCAGCGCGCAGCTCCCCAGCGTGTTCCGCATTAAACACGCTTCGGCGAGATCGATGGCTTCCGCGTACACGCCACCTTCGGACGGTTTCGAGTTCCGAAAAAACCCAATCAGGGTGTTGAACAAAACCCAGTCCACCGGCTCGGCGTTCACCACCACCGCACTTTCGTCGCGCATGACCACAACCGAGCACACATCCGTGGCAGTTCTTGTCCCGCTCTTGATTTCGTCCTGCACCCAGGAGAGCGCCAGTGAAAGCCACACCGCATCCGAGCGCGTGGCGCCGCCATCCACGTCCGTGGTTCGCATGGACCCGCTCTGGTCCACCACCACCACGGTGTGCGACGTCCAAACACTGGTGTCAAACAACGCGCGTTTCGCGGCTCGGTGCTCTCGCTCCATCGTTTTCGTGATCTCAACCAGCGGAACGTCGAACCTGAACCCGGGTTCCGGCCACGATGTTATCTCCCTCGAGCTGGTGTCGTCCGTGATGAAAACAACACCCGCGAACGTGTACTACCAACGACGCACCACGCCTTTGGATTTCGACGCGACTTCCTTCTTGCCATATCTCACTGCAGCCTGCAGGTCACGCTTGGAAATCAAACGCTCGCTGCGTCGCTGCCGGCCGTGCGCGGAGGAGAGGATATCGACCAAACTAGTGGTCGAGGAACATTCTTCCTCCGTGTCGCTCATGGCGGCGAAACGGAGCACGCACGAGCGCGAGCGAGCGCGGTGACGAACGCGAGGACGCGCGGACGAGGACGGGGCGGAGCAGGCGTCGTGACGTGCATATACGTGCGCAGCACGGCGTGTGCGCGCGTGTGTGGCCGAACGATCCGAAGAGTCGTCCCGTGCGCCGGTCTCGGAAGATACGAAAGAGATATAGGGAGAGATTTTTGGCAAGGAATATTTTGGCAAAAATTACAAACGCATCAGTTCCCCGCCCCTAACGCCGCCGCCGAGTCCCACAGCGGGTGGTAGTCGTACGCGGGGTCAAACACGAACTGGGGAAACCAGTTTTCGGACGGGTCTTGCAGTTTGTGCCAGAAAAGCACGATCCACGGTCCTACTGACCCGAGAATGACGTTGAGCCAAATCGCGAGCGACATGGGCATCTGTTTCCGCCATCCTAACGTGGAGCTGTACGATAAAAAAGAAAGTGTCAGTCTCTCGTAATGTGCATGAATAAACAGTTAGGGTAATCGGTAATCGGGCCGATCAGTCGGCGGAACGTGGTGATTGGGAAATACTTACATGAAAATCAACAGCGCCACGGTGAGCGACCCGGTGGTGCCTTTGACCATGCGCAGGTGAAAGTCCGCGTCGTTGAAGGTCTGGGAGGTGTGCCAGAACTGCTCAGGGCCTAAAACGGTGTACAGGGCCATGTAGCAGTTGTCGAACACCGCGGCGAAGGCGTTCAGGGAGACGTACGTTAACGTCGCCGCGTCGGGGGTCATTTTTCCGAGCCGTTTTTTCGACCCAGCGGAGATTTTGTCCAGAAGCGACGGCGCCGTTTTCTTGGTCTCGCTATCCGGCGCCAGCGCAAGCACAAACTCGGTGCTTTCCCACAGCTTCCCGATGGAGAAAAACCAGAACGGCATCACGGCGTAGTACATCCAGTCCGGGGCATCAGAACGGGCGCTCCACGCGATGAACACCACTCCTTGGAACGACGCGACGAAACTATACCCTAGTTTCATGGCGTACTTGCCCTCCTTCGAGGCTTTGAAAATGGCCATCAAAGGCGTGTACGTCAGCGCGTTCGTCAAGAAAAGCGCGGACGATACCCACATCCACCCCCACCCAGGAGTCTCACGGTAAATCCTCTCTAAACCGATTCCGTACAACCCAGTCAAAAGCGCGCCGCCGCCCGAGATGACGTGCGCCCACGACGCGAGTGTTTTGCTTTTCCGCGTGATCGGGTTGCCGATGGGTTTCGGGACCAGCGACGACCGCCACAGCGAGTACACCGTGCAGACCGTTAGCAAACCCAAAAATGAGTCCTCGATCACGCCGCCCACCCCGGGCAGGTGGTTGGCGATTAATGATTCAAAAGCGCGCTCAAGCTCGTTCGCGAACGTGGTCGGGCCGCCCGCGTTGGCCACAGTACCCGCGGCGAGCGCGGCGAAACACGCGACGGTGCCGATTTCGCGCGACGACCAATCAGAACTCGGAGCATCCTGGACCATGGACGCCTCAGCGCCAGCGCTTGTGTTGCGAACGGATATAACTGCGTCTGACGCAGACGCGGATTCGCTTTCATTAGACGACGTAGCCGTCTGCTGTGAAGTGACCGCCGCGTTTTGCGATGGCGAATCTTCGCGACTCGATCGACACGGTTTCGGTCGCCCATCACGACGTCCCCGTCCGCGCTTCGCCCGGGCTCCTTTCGGGAGCGAGACTTCGCCGTCACTGGAGGACGACGCGCGCGTCACGCCGACGCACCGTGCGGGGTGAGGTTTTTGTGGCAACGCGCGCGATGGGGCCTTAACGGCGCGTCCCGGTAAGTGTCGCACTCGTGCGTGGAGCGCGACAGAAGGCACCGTCGCCCAGGCCGACATCATCGACATTTTCTATCCGCCAACACCGCGGCTAGTCCCGCGTGTCTCGCCTGTTACTCGGGTCAAACGCGTCTCCGCAGACGACGCGTGATGCGCGCGCGCGTCTTGGCTCTACGACCGGTCCCGGTCGGCGCGGTTGGGCTCTGTGCCTGGGCGACAGGGAGGAGAGACATAAGAGAACAAGGCACTTTAGCAAGACAGCCAATAGGGGAGGAGATCGGCAGATTCGTTTTTGGCGTTTCGGAGAGGAGCGTTTTTCCGAATCGTTTCTGTTGTACACCTCTTTCATTCAAGGGCGTCGCCTATGCCACTACATCTCCCACCCCCATTGTGCCCATCATGTTTGCCAGATCAACCACCTCCTCCTCTGCGGTCGTGTCCAGTAACTCAACGACAGGTTCCACCAACGGAACCTCCAAAGTTTCATCGTCCAATTCAATCTCGACCGTTTCGTCGTGGTCGTTCGCTGCGCTCACGAAGGAATCCTCCATCGATTCGCCGCGCGTCGCGTCCGTTTCGGCCACGATTTCGACCTCGGGGGTTGAAGAAACTTCCCTCGAAACCGTGGATGCAAACGGAGACGGAGAGGAAGGCGACGGAGACAACACCGTGGCTGGGGTCGGCACGGTGACCGGTTTCACGGCCGTGACCGGAGTCGTCGTTTCCGGATTTTTTTTCGTCTTGCCTTCGTGTTTTCCCGCAATCGCCGCCTCCGCCGTTTCAATCTCGTCGGTGAGCGCATCGATTCGCTCCACGATGCTCTTTCCCTTGTCAGGCAGTTTCTTTAAGACACCAGGCATGCCAAGAAGAGATTCTTGTTTTTCCTTTTGCGCTTTCAAAAGGAAAAGCTTTTCCTGGAGCTTGGTTTGTGTGGGATTCGTGGACGGGGCGGCGGCTGGCTTCCCGGGAGAAAGGCTCCCGCGTTTATCAACCACGCGTTTCACCGACGTCTCCTTCCCCGCCGCCGCGAACGACGCAGGTGTCGCCGCTAATGCGGACCCCGCGGCTGCGGCCAAAATCCCAAGCTGCGCATCACCTCCCCATCCCGAGTCCACACCTTTCCAGCCACCACTCTTGCCCCCGCTCTTCCCGGCGCCGGCGCCTGTTTTTCCCGAACCGCCGCCGCCGGCACCCCCGCCGCCAGTTTTCCCGGCGCCCCCAACCCCGAACCCGCTCTTCAGGCTCGTCGCGCCGGACCCCGCCTTCGTGGTGTCTTCCTTCGAGAACAGCAGGTCGTGGTCGGACAGGCCACAGGCGCCTAGCTGTTCCACTAAAGGCGCCTCGGTTTCCGTCAACTCCTTGGTCCACGCCCGGTCGTGGCCGTGCAGCGCCGCCAAGTCGATCATGGTTTCGGATTTGTCGAACCCGTATTTCTCCGAAACCTCAAACAAACCGGCGGTGTCCTCCGAGGAGAAGTACCGGAAGTGGTTCCCGTCTTGCGTTCCCGCTCTCTGTAGCCCTCCTTTAAACACCTGCCTGCGGTACACCTTCTCCTCAACGGTGCCGCACGAAATCAAGCTGTTTGGAAAAGAGAAACGCGTCAGTCTTGTATGCGCAAACAGTCACCTGGATTGGGGTCGGGAAATACGCACCGGTACACCACCACGTCCCTCGTCTGTCCTATTCGGTACGCCCGGTCCACGGATTGGGAATCCGCCGCCGGGTTCCAGGATGGGTCGTAAATCACAACCCGGTCCGCGGCGGTGAGCGTGAGTCCCAACCCTCCAACCTGCGTGGTCAACAGCGCCAGGGGTATGTCGTTCGCCACGTTTTGAAACCGCTCCACTCGGTTGTGCCTTTCTTCAGCAGGGACGTTGCCGTCTATTCGCACCAGGGCGTGGCCGTCTTGGTTAGCAAACTTCTCGATCACGTCGAGCATCTTTCGCGACTGCGAAAAAACTAAAGTGCGGTGGCCGTTTTTAGTGAGCTCACGCAACAGGGAACGCAGGAACTGCGCCTTTCCGCTCGCGGCGGCGTCACCCTCCAGGTCACGTTTACTCAACCCCGCGCTCGCGATGGCGGAAAGCACGGCTTCGCGTTTACTTTCGGTGTGTTCTGTGTCGTCCATTACCTCGGACTCGTGTTTGTCCGTTCGCGGAGTCTCACCCTGCGGCGTCTCGTCAACCTCCGTCTCCGCGGATACCGCCTTGTTTCCGTCCTCGGCAACGGCGACGCACAGACTCGGGTGGTCGCATATTTTCTTCAAAACGTTAATCGCCGCGAGCGCACTGCCTGTTTTGTTAAGCACCGCTCGCACGGTACTGGACTCGAGAAACGCGCGGTACAAACGCCGTTGCGCCGGCGCCAGGGGAATCCAAACCACTAAATCGTTCTTCGTACCCAGTTGCGACGGCGCGTGTTTCACACCAGCCCACCCGGTGGTGGAGGCCTCGATGGAGGTCGCAGGGCCAGAAGAGGGAGAGGGGGGTACTTTTTGAGGCGTCGCGCTCGCCTCGCGTGTTTTCCCGTCCGAAACTGGGCTGCCCCCGCCGGCCGTTTCTTGTTCCGCGGACGCTTTCGCGAGCACCGCGTTTTTTTCCCGACGCAGCATAAACGGCCTGCACAGCCGTCGCAACTCGTCGCTCGCCCGCGCGCCTTGTGAGCGCTGGCGCTCGGTGGCGTCCCTGCTTTGGCCTTGTGCAATATTTTTACTGAACTCTTTGCGGAACTCGGTCTCGCACCCGAGCAACCCGGGGCAGCACAAATCGTAAAGCGCCCACAGTTCGTTGAGCTCGTTTTGAATCGGGGTTCCCGTGATGACCAGCCGGTGGTACGCCGGCAGCGTTCGAACCTTGATGGGTAACTGTGATTGTAAAAGAAAAGTGTCAGTCTTGTATGGGCAAACAGTGTGTCAGGATTTGGGAAAGGCCCAATACGTACCTGCGCGTTCGGGTTTTTCAGCTTGTGGCCCTCGTCGCACACGATCCAGTCCCACACCAGGCCGTTGGTGTGGGAAACACAGGGTGGCATGTCTTGCGCGCCTACGACGGCGCCTCTGCCGCCAGCGGCGACCACCTTGTTTGCGTCGTCTTCGTTTTCAGGTGCGCCCAACGCCGCGTCGTTGTGCGTGACCATGCCGTACGTGGTGAGTAAAACGCCTCCTCGGTCCATCACGAGTCGCAGGGCTTTTTCTTTCTCCCCCTTGGACATCGTGCCGACGTACTTGAACAAATTAACCCCCTCCTTCAACCCTGCGACGACGAACTCTTTGCCCCAGTGCGGGAGCAGGGTTGTGGGGGCCAGGCACAAAACTCGCTTCGCCGCGCGACTGCGAAGCAACCCAGCCGCGAACGCGGCGACTTGAAGCGTCTTCCCCAGACCCATGTCGTCTGCTAAAATCCCACCGCGGCCTTGTAAATGCAAGTTCCACATCCAGCGCACGCCGTCGCGCTGGTGGTCGTACAGACGAGCGGCGAGCTCGCCCGCGAGCTCGAACCGCGGGCCGCCCGAAGCGAGTCCTTTCAGGCGCATGGGCTTTGGCGCGCCCGCGGGGGACGCGAAGGACGCGGAAAGCGCGTCCATCGGGGATGGGGCTGTGCGAGTCGGGGTGGTGCGCACAGGCATACGGGCGGCCGGTCTGCATGCGCTGGGCGGCTTCGATACATGCGCAGGTCTCGGCCGCGGCGGCGTGGGCGTCGGCGTCGGCGCCGGCACACTCCGCGGTCTGCAGTCTTGCGCCGTCGCAGTCGGCGCCGGCGGGGTGGATGGCAGGCGCGGCGCGAAGGGCGCTGCTTTTTGCGTTTTGAGTGGTACCTTCTTAGCAGGTTGCGTCGGAGCCACTGTCGCTGTCGTCATCGCGTGACCCCCGGCCACCCCCAAGCCGGTCATCGCGCTGACCAGCGCGGAGTTCGCGTCGCCCGCGTAATCTTCGTCATCATCTTCCGTGGGCGCCACGTCGGAAGATTCCTCGTCTGATGAATCTGAAATGAACACCGCGCGCTGACGCCCGCGCGGTTTGGGAAGCGACGACGGGGATGGGGATTCTGTCGTTTCCTGCTCCTCCTCGAGCTGAGACTTGCGCACCAGTCGGTTTTTCGTGCGTCGCACGGGTTGAACAGGGGACTCATCGTCGCTGCTCATCTCGTCGTCGTTTTCTTTGTTCTCGGCACGCCCGGTAACGGATGACAAGGGGGAAGACTCGACGTCCGAGTCGTCTAGAAACGCGCTGCGCGAGGTCTTACCCGCGGCGATGGCCTTAATGCGTGCGATCGCTTCGGTGCCGGACTCTTCGTTGCGATCCCTAAGCGCGCTGCGCCTCATCTCCAGGGGCGTCGTGATGTGTCGTGATGTGTCGGGGTTCTTCATCAGGGGAACGAAAAGGTGCTGTGCTCCAAAATCCGGAAACATTTTCGGAAAATCGTAAACGCTCTCTCGGATGCCTCGACGCACAACGACTCGCACACGCCACCCTCCCCTATGTCTTCCGACGCGACGCTCGGTGTGGAAACTCGCGCGCGCAAAAAAAAGCGCGAGCGCCGCGACGCTACCGCGGCTAACGCGGGCGAGGCCATCCCCGGCCTTCTCAACGACATCGTAGTCACGCACGTTCTCAGATCTGAGAATTTCGACGACCCCGCCGACCTCGCGCGGCTGCCAGCGGTGAGCCGCGCGATGCGGGATGCGGTTGCGGCGACGGGGCTTCAGTTTGAGGAGCTTGATGAATATGATGCCAGTATGCTCGGATGTTTAAGCGCGTTGCAGCGCCTGCAACGAGGAGGTCACCTGTCGAGTCAAGAATACCTTTGTGAGGCAGCGGCGAGGAGCGGACAGCTCGAAGAGTTGAAGGTGTTGCGCGAGGACGGCTGCCCGTGGGACGAGTGGACGTGCGCGGCGGCGGCGAGGGGCGGGCACCTCGAGGCGATGCAGTGGGCGCGTGCGAAAGGCTGCCCGTGGGTCGCGTGGACGTGCTCGTCGGCGGCGTACTGCGGGCACCTCGAGATGCTGCAGTGGGCGCGGGCGAACGGCTGTCCGTGGGACGAGTTTACGTGCTCGGACGCGGCGTACCGCGGCCACCTCGAGGTGCTGCAGTGGGCGCGCGCGAACGGCTGCCCGTGGACCAAACGAACGCTCTTAATGGCGAGACGCGCGGGCCATCTCGAGTTGGCAAACTGGGCGGCCGCGAACGGCTGCCCTGAATAGGGGTTAGCGTGGTGACGGAACCAGGAACGAGACGGGAAGAAGAAGAAGAAGAACGAGACGGGAACGAGACGGGAAGAAGAGCACGAGACGAACATCAGAGCTGATGGTTTTTAATGTTTTTTTGTATTGAAAATGCAGGTAGTGCTCTGTTGGCTAAGCGGCAGAGGCAAAATGAATGGTTTTGAGTTGTGGGTGCGACGACCCAAAATCGGACGACGCACCCAAAAAGCGAGGGTTGCTTTGAGGGCGTCGACGAAGAGTCGATGTGATGTGACCAACGTCAACTCCGACGACGAACGAAAAGAAAAAGGAAATTATTTCTCCACGCCTTCGATCTTGTCCTCCACCTCCATGTACAGGTTCCTGAGGCGCTCGATGTTCTCGTCGGACGTTTCCCAGTACCCGCGGCCGTTGGCTTCCAGGAAGTTCGCCACCATTTTGCGGAACGAGTTCGGGTTGGTTTCCATGAGGCGCTTTTGCATCTCGGGGTCCTTCATGTACACGTCGTTGGCGTCTTCGTACACCCAGTTGTCCACCTGCCCTGAGGTGGCGGACCACCCTAGGGTGTTGTTCAGCCGCTTTTGGATCTCCCGAGTGCCTTCGTACCCGGACGCGAGCATGCCTTCGTACCACTTCGGGTTCAACAGCTTGGTTCGCGAATCCAGGCGCACGGTTTCCGAAAGCGACCGCACCTGCGCGTTCGCGGTTGTGGTGTCCGCGATGAACGACGCCGGCATCTTCCCGTCCTTGCGTTGGCTCGCCACCAGCTTCGTGGGGTCGCTGTCGAAGTAGTGCGACACGTCCGTCAGCGAGATCTCAGACGAATCCAGGTTCTGGAACGTCACGTCAACCTTTGAAAGCGCGCTCTTGAAAATTGCAGTCTTGGTTTCCATCCCAGACCCGGGCGAATCCGAGTTGAACGCGAAGGACTTGCGGTTCAAGTACATGTCTTGTAACTGCGATTCGTCGTTCCAGGACGAGTTCTCCACGGCCAGGTTGACGTTTGACGAGTACGACCCGGAGGCGTTGGAGAAAATCCGCGTCGCGGCTTCCCGGATGCTCAACCCCAGCTCCTCCGCCTGCTCCACGGCGTGCTTGCGCACGTAGTTCATTTCGTACGGCTCGTCCTGCTCCGCCGCGAGCTTCACCGCCCGGTCAAGCAGGTTCATCTGGTTCACGAACAAATCGCGGAACACCCCGGAGCAGTTCACGACGACGTCGATTCGCGGCCGGCCGAGTTCTTCCAAGTCAATCAAACGCAGCTTGTTCACCCTTCCCAGCGCGTCGGGTTCGGGCACCACGCCCACCATCAGCATCACCTGCGCCAGGGACTCGCCGTAGGTCTTGATGTTGTCCGTGCCCCAAAGCACCAGCGCGATGGATTCGGGGTACTTCCCGTCGTTCTCCGAGCGCTGGCGCTCGATCAGGCGGTCCACGACAACCTTCGCGGACGCGATCGCAGCTGACGTGGGAATGGCCTGGGGATCCAGGGCGTGGATGTTCTTGCCCGTGGGCAAAACCTTGGGGTTGCGGATGGGGTCACCGCCGGGCCCGGGAAGCACGTACTCGCCGTTGAGCGCTTCGGTCAGCGCGCCGAGCTCGTTGTCCTTGACAATCTGCTCCAAGCAGAACCTGAGGTACTCGAACAGCTTCCGTGACGCGACGACGTCAACCTTGTTTTCGAACATGGTGCCCTGAAGGGCGTCGCCCCAGGGGAGCGCCACGGAGGCGTTGCCGAACATGCCGCCGAGGGCGCCGAGAGCGCCCGCGGCGAGGCGCCCGGACGGGTCCGAAGCCTTGCTCACGAACTCGTTCACCATCAAGCGGGACGCCACGGTGATGTCCTGCAGGAGCTGCACCTGTTTGAGCTCACCCGCGTCGTTGGCGCGGTAGATGGTTTCGATGTCCTTGCCGATCGCGGCGGCGAGGATTTGGGGAAGCGCGATGATTCCCTCATCCTCGCGGTCGATGCCCGCGATGTTCACGAGCGTGGCGACCGCTTCCTCCGCGCTGGGAGGGCAGCCCACGACGTGCAGGCCGCAGGGAAGCAGCCTTGACTCGATTTCCATGAGCTTCCCGTACACCTTGCCCACGATCAAGTCCCTGGTGTCGTTGTCCATGTTCTTGGCGTCCACCTCGGCGTTCGTGGAGACGATGGGGATGTCCTTGTCCAGGTTGCACGTGATCGCGGTGGTCACGATGGAGTTGACGATGGACGCGCCTCGGCCGGAATCCTTCAAGCCCTGGTACGACGCGATGAGCTCCTTGAGTTCCTTCAAACCCTTGTACAGACCGGCGTTCTCGGCGGGGGGGGTGAGGTACGAGATGGTGTTCGCGTACGACCTGCGCTTGGCAATCGTCGCCTCCGAAGGGTTGTTCGCGGCGTAGTAGTAGATGTTCGGGGTGCTGCCGATGAGGTGGTCGGGGAAGCAGTTGTCGGACATGCCGACCTGTTTCCCGGGCATGAACTCCAGGGAGCCGTGCGTGCCGAAGTGAAGCACCGCATCCGCGCCGAACACGTGCTCGATGTACGTGTAGTACGCGGCGAAGCCGTGGTGGGGAGACGCGGACTTGGAGAAAAGAAGGCGCATGGGGTCACCTTCGTACCCGAATGTGGGCTGGACGCCGATGAAGACGTTGCCGAACTTCTTGCCGTAAATCAGCAGGTTGGCGCCGTCCGAATTGAGGTTGCCGGGGGGAGGCCCCCAGTTCTCGTGCAGGTCCTCTTGGTACAGGCACAGCTTTTCGTACTCCTTGACTGACATCTTGTGCTCGATGTTCAAGTCGGGGGAGGCGAACTTGGCTTCCTTGTCGTTGAGCACAGAGTTGATGAGCTCGCCTTCGTCTTCGGGCATGTCCCCGACGTTGTACCCTTCCTTCTTCAAGCCTTGCAGCACGCGGAAGATGCTCCCGAACACGTTGAGGTACGCGGCGGTACCGACGTTGCCCTTGTCAGGGGGGAAGGAGAAAACCGTGATCGCGAGCTTCTTGTCCACGTTCTTCTTCTTGCGAAGGTTCGCCCACTTCAGCGCGCGGCTCGCGATTTGCGACGCCCGGCCTTCCAGGGTGTGCGACTTGCCGGTTTTGGAGTCTCGGCCGGAGAAGATGACGGGCTCCAGGGCCCCGTCCAGCTCGGGGAGCGCGACTTGCAGCGCAACCTGCACGGGGTGCAGCCCCAGGGAGGAGTCAGTCCACTCCTCGGTGGTCTGGAAAGAAAGGGGCACGGTGCACATGTACGGCACGTTGAGCTTCTTCAGGGAGTCAATCGCCTTGGGGTGGTCCTGGCGCGCGGGGCCGCCGACCAGGGCGAAACCGGTCAAGGACAGCACGGTGTCGACGTACGGCCCTTTGGTGATGGGGTCGAAGAAGAAGCGCTCGACGGGCATGGAGAAATCCAAGCCGCCCGCGAAAATCGGCACAACCTTAGCGCCCCTGGCTTCGAGTTCCATGACCATGCCGGAGTAGTGCCCTTCGTCGCCGGTGACGAGGTGCGAGCGCTGCAGGACGAGGCCCACAACGGGTGCGTTTTTGGCGAATGTGATGTCCTTCCTGGTGTCGTACCAGTTCAGGTACTCCTTCAAGTCCTCGTACATCGCGGGCGCGGTGGGGTGCCAGATGCCAGTGTCGGGGAACAGCTCGGGTTCCGCGATGACCATGTCCATGTCCTTCAGCGCTGGGACATACGCCTTGGAGATCATCAGGAGGAAGTTCTCAAGGTTGTCCGTGCTGCCTCCGAGCCAGTACTGCAGGGAGTTCATGAAGTTCCGGGCGTCCGCGGCTTTGTCGGAAGGCAGGTACTTCAGCACTTTGGGGAGCGTCCTTACGAGCTTGAGCATGCCTTCTTCGAACCCGCCGGATTCCTTCTTCTTCTTCATGAAGGACGCAATGGCGGATTTGCTTTGTCCGAGCTGCGCCATGGAGAACGTGCCTAGTTTGTTCAGGCGCATCACCGCGGGCATGGAGGGGAAGATGAGGCACGCGTCAAGGTTGTCCCGGAGCGGGGTGACGATCTCCACGACCTTCTCCGCGAGCTCTTCGATGAAAATCAGCGACCCGATGAAGATGTTGGATTCCTCCACGTCTTTCTTCAACATCGCGAGGTTCTTCACGTCCCGCAGCTCTTCCAGGAGGTACCCCGAGACTTCGAAGCAAACCTTGTCGTTGTTCGTGTTGAGCTGGTTCACCGCCGCGGACAGCGCGGATTGGTACTGCGGTTCCAAAACAACGTAGGTTACCTTGACCACCACCCTGCCCTTGGCATCCGGGATGATGCGGCGCGTGTTGGGATCCACCGAGGTGTACCCCTTGCCGCCGCCCTGGTCAGCCACGATCTTGTCCTCCTCGGACATGGACTCGCCCTTGGAGATGGGGCCCTTGGGGCCGGTCGCGACATTGGAGATCTAGGGTTAGGGGTTGGGGGGGTGGGGAAAAGGTGAGCCGAAGGGAACGGAGACGTCTTGTCTTGTCTTTGCGAAAAGCAGACGTGTACCAAGCATTTTCCGCCACGTCACGGGAATGGGAGGCAGTAAACCCGCCAGACGCGATCTGTACAGATCCTAGTCTGGATATTGCCTTGTCGTCGGACCCATCGGCGGGGGAAGACCGCGCCCCTGGCGCGGGTGGGATGCGCCCCGCGCGTCGCTCAGGGCACGGGCGTTGCGAAACCGCGAATGCGCGTGCGGTTCGACTTTGGGACGTCGCGCTTTGGGTTTGCGCGGCGACCGCGGCGCCGCACGCGGCGGCGCGTCGATTGTTCCGTCGCACGTGTTTCCGGTCGCCTTCAGTGAGACGGAATGGAGATAATATCGAGCGAGGGGTTCCTTCTCTTGGCGTGGCGTTTGTTGGGCACGTACCGTGAGATCCCTTTTGACGGAGCGGACCGCGGAGCGCGCGGAGAAAGCCTGGAGATTGAGGTGGGGGGGGGCGGACGGTCAGGTTTTGGGGACGGCGAGGGGTGGGGTGGGGAGGCGGTGCAGAATTCTTCACTAGGATGGTGCGAGGACCAATCAAATCAATCCTGCGCCGTTGTCGGCAAGATCGAACGCTCGGCCCCGTGCAACCAACGCGTTCGGTGGATGTCAAACTGGGAACCGATGTGTGATCGACGGAAGTGTCGAACCGCGGTGTCGCGTTCGCGATCGCGTCATGAACATTCGACCACATCGACCCTCCTGGAACCGGGAACGGTGACGTCGATTGCGAGCGTGTGTTTCATTCATGTTCGTGCCCCGAGTGAGCGTCATCACCAAAGCAGCACAACGTACCTTCTTCGCGACGACGTTGGTCTTTCCAGCCGCAGCGCGGTTAGCGGAAACACCAAGGGAGGTGAAAGCGCCCGCGAGGGCTGAGGCCGAGGCCATGTTGTAGTGTGCGGTTATGCGACGCGTGCGCGAGCAAGTATGATCGTTGCGACGAGCGGGGACGTCGTCTCCGCTCTGTTCCTGTCCAGTTGTACGCAAATATCTCCTCGAGTCGAGATCTCGCACGTTTCCCTCACTGTTTGCCTGTGCCTTGAAATTTCCCGACTCGCGGTCGATCTGGAGATTCGTCTTTCTTTGTTTCCAGACACTTTCCTCCGCTTACGCTCTCCTCCCATTTGCTAATTCGAGGCGGAAAGGAGGACGTGAAACACGTGGCCCCCTAAGAATTTGGCGTCAAAGTTTGCAAAAAATTGAAACTTTAACCGCGAGGTTCATCACAGCTTGCGATCAAACGTGACTATACCCGGTGGAATTGAAACCTGCAACCGGAAAAGTAGTTTCAAGCTCTGCAGCTTCGTTCGATCCACTTGTTTTTCTGTTATCTGCCGCCTATTTCTGCAATCAAGTCGCGCTCTCCCACCCCGCCCGCTCACACGTCGAGGCACGCGCCCCGTCGTTCACTCTGACGCGCGTCTTTCTCGTTGCGGAGTTTGGACGTTTACGTGAGTACGTGAGACCAAGCCGTAGGTCGTCGTTCCCTTACGCACCGCGCTCGTCGATTGAACCCGATCGCGCCAGTTTCAAAGTCGGCGACTTTGAATCTGTCCCACCGAGGTACTTCGCATCAAGATGGGCGTCCTTTCTCTGCTCCTGAAGCACCCCGGGGACCTGGTGCCTCTGTTGAAAGTGAAGCGCATGGCGGACAAGGCGAAGAAGCTGCCGAAGGAACAGAACCTGGCGTTTTGCTACGACATGCTGAACAAAGTGAGCCGGTCGTTCGCGATCGTGATTCAGCAGCTTCCCCATGAGTTACAAGATGCGGTGTGTATTTTTTACCTAGTCCTGCGCGCGCTCGACACGGTGGAGGACGACATGAGCATCCCGGACGAGCTGAAGTGCCCCGAGCTGGAGATCTTCTGGAAGAAAATCTACGACAAAAAGTACAAATACCCGTGCGGGGAGAAGCACTACAAAGTTTTGATGGACGAGTACCCGAAGGTCACTACGGTTTTCTTGGGTTTAAAAACCGAGTACCAAGACGTCATCGCCGATATCACGCGGCGCATGGGTTTGGGGATGTCGAACTTCATCAAACGCGAAGTCGTGACCCTTGACGACTGGGACGAGTATTGCCACTACGTCGCGGGGCTGGTTGGTATCGGGCTGAGTAATCTGTGGGCGTCGTCCATGCTGGAAGATACTCGGTTCGCCGAGATGGAGGATCTGTCAAACTCTATGGGGCTTTTTCTGCAGAAAACAAACATCATCCGGGACTACCTGGAGGATATCGTGGAGCTCCCCGCGCCGCGGATGTTCTGGCCGAAAGTGGTGTGGCAAAAGTACGCGAAAAAACTAGACCAGCTGCAGTACCCCGAAAACAGACACAAAGCGGTGCACTGCGCGAACCACCTCGTGACGAACGCGCTGGCGCACGCCGGCGATAGCCTTACGTACCTGGGCGAGCTGAAAAACATCGACGTGTTCCGGTTCTGCGCGATTCCGCAGGTCATGGCCATCGCCACGTTAGCGGAGTGCTACGAAAACGGCAAGATTTTCGAAGGCGTGGTGAAGATAAGAAGGGGGCTCAGCGCGCGGATCATGCTGGAGTGCTTGGACATCTTTGACGCCGCGCGCATGTTCAAGACGTACGCGAAACAGCTGGAGGGAAAGATTGTGGATGCTGACCCCAACGCGAAGGTGACAAGGAAACAAATCGCGAACGTCAACAAACAGTGCGACACGATTCTGGCGAACGACCCGCACGGGTTCCGCGAGAAACACGCCCCGGTGATGCACGCTGTGTTGAGGTGTTTGGTGCTTCTGCTCACGCTTCTGTACGCCGCGTTTGCGTTCGGCAGAGGGGGGGTGCGGGAAATAACGCAGATTGAACCGGCGAGCACGGGCGTCGCGCTCGTGGACAACGCGGAAATGGCACTCGCCGCGCTCGCGGTGACCGCCGCGGCCGTGTTCCTCGCGACGGGCCACTTCTTCTGAGAGGTTAGAAAGTGAGAAGAGGAGTTGGTATCAGACGTGTGAGGCCAGACAAAAAGGGATCTAAAATACGTGCAGATGAAATAATAAAAAACACGTGTTGAAATGAAATCGAGGCGCTTTCTGGGAAGCCGCGCACAACGACGCGCACACGCCACCCTTCAGATGTGCTCCGACGCAGCGCATACCGCCATGACTGCCGCGAGCGATGATGTCGCGACCAGCACTACTCCCGCGAGCCTTGCCGGCGCCCAAGAAGCTATCCCCCGCCTTCCCGACCACCTCGTCGTCACGCACATTCTGAGACCTGAATATTTCGACGACCCCGCCGATCTCGCCCGGCTGCCAGCGGTGAGCCGCACGATGCGTGATACGGTGGCGGCGACGGGGCTTCGGTTTGAAGAGATTGATGAGGATGACGCCGTGGAGCTTGGATGTTTAAGCGCGTTGGAGCGCCTGGAACGGTGAGGTCGCCTGTCGCGTCGAGAATACCTTTGTAAGGCAGCGGCGAGGAGCGGACAGCTCGAGGAGTTGAAGGTGCTGCGCGCGAACGGCTGCCCGTGGGACAAGGACACGTGCACGTATGCGGCAAAGGGCGGACACCTCGAGTTGCTGCAGTGGGCGCGCGCGAACGGCTGTCCGTGGAACGAGAGGACGTGCGAGGCGGCGGCGGTGCATGGACACCTCGAGGTGCTGCAGTGGGCGCGCGCGAACGGCTGCCCGTGGGACGAGGAAACGTGCTCATACGCGGCGTCTGAAGGGCACCTCGAAGTGCTGCAGTGGGCGCGTGCGAATGGCTGCCCGTGGGGCGGGCGGACGTGCTGGCGCGCGGCTGAGGGCGGGAACCTCGTGGTGCTTCAGTGGTTGCGCGAAAACGGCTGCCCGTGGGACACGTACACGTGCTCGTTGGCTGCGGCGAGCGGGCACCTCGAGATGCTGCGGTGGGCACACGCGAACGGCTGCCCGTGGGACGAGCACACGTGCGCGAAAGCGGCGAAGGGCGGGCACCTCGAGATGTTGCAGTGGGCACACGCGAACGGCTGACCGTGGGACGAGGACACGTGCGCGAAAGTGGCGAAGGGCGGGCACCTCGAGATGTTGCAGTGGGCGCGCGCGAACGGCTGCCCGTGGGACGAGACAACGTGCTCGAGGGCGGCGGCGAGCGGGCACCTCGAGATGCTGCGGTGGGCACACGCGAACGGCTGCCCGTGGGACGAGCACACGTGCGCGAAAGCGGCGAAGGGCGGGCACCTCGAGATGTTGCAGTGGGTGCGCGCGAACGGCTGCCCGTGGGACGAGACAACGTGCTCGAGGGCGGCGGGGGGCGGGCACCTCGAGATGCTGCGGTGGGCACACGCGAACGGCTGCCCGTGGGACGAGCACACGTGCGCGAAAGCGGCGAAGGGCGGGCACCTCGAGATGCTGCAGTGGGCACACGCGAACGGCTGCCCGTGGGACGAGGACACGTGCGCGAAAGTGGCGAAGGGCGGGCACCTCGTGGTGCTCCAGTGGGCGCGCGCGAACGGCTGCCCGTGGGACGAGACAACGTGCTCGAGGGCGGCGGGGGGCGGGCACCTCGAGGTGCTCCAGTGGGCGCGCGCGGACGGCTGCCCGTGGGACGAGGATACGTGCTCGTTTGCGGCGGGGGGCGGGCACCTCGAGGTGCTGCAGTGGTTTCATGAGAACGGCTGCCCATGGAACAATGGGACCTGCTCGGGGGCGGCGGGGGGCGGGCACCTCGAGGTGCTGCAATGGGCGCGCGCGAACGGCTGCCCGTGGGACGATTTAACGCGATATTACACGACTGATGAAATACTGGAGTGGGCGGTGGTGAACGGCGTACCCGAATATAGCGCTACAAGTTTACAGTTTTACCTGTAGCGCTATATTCGGGTATCCAGGAAATCAAAGGAGCGGTGAGATGCATCCAGTGCGCCGATCCCGGCAGAGTAAGAGGAAATTCAAGAAACGTTGTGTAATGAACTTTGGAGGAAGGTAAGTAATAAAACATTGGTACGCAAAATCTAATTTTTTTCTTTACAAGCGCGCGCGATCTTTTGTCTTCGTCGCTATTCCCCGTCTTCAACCAGCGGGAAGAACTCGGAGTCGTCGGGCAACACCGCGACGTGTAAGGTTGGAAATTCCAAAACCCTCTTGCCTTTCAAGCACTCCCGTAGTGTCGACGAAGGGTCCAGTTTGTGGTATCTCTTGTCGTTCGCGGGGTGGCCTTCGGCGGGGAGAAAAACGCCGATGGATTTTTCTGCACCGCTTTGTTTTTCGGACTCCGCGTCGCGCCCCCCCGCCGCTTTCTTCCGTTCCGTCTCCCTATCAATCAACACTAACCTTCGCAGTTCGTGCATGCGCACCGCGTTTCCGGGGCCAGACACTAAATGATTCCGCATGGCAGTTTCCAAAATTCGCGTCTCGTCAACCTTGGCGTCCTCCGCCCGCGCCGCCGAGGCGGGTTGTTTGCTTTTTTTAGAAGCATCCTTTTCACTCGTCAAGTCCGACTCCGTTTCCGTCTCATTCGCCTCCCCCCTCGAGTTGTGGAACAGCCACTCGACTCTCCACTGCATTAGGTTCCTTTTCCGGTCGTAAAACGTGGTGTTCGCCACGCGCCTCTGCATGCCATCGGGCATGCAGAACAGTTGTGTCCCGCGGTCGCTCGCGGCGCGCGTGAGCAAATCCACGGTTTTCGAGTTAGCAGGTGATCGATCCGCACGCGCCGCCGTCTCGGTTCCCACCTTGAACGTAGGCCGCCAGCGTTTCGCGCGGTCTTTTTCAAGCAACGCGTCTTCCAGAAACCGGTAATCACTCACCAAGTCCGCGTCGGTGAACTCACGGATGTCCTTGAACTCCCCAACCTTGCGCTTCCCCGAGCACCCGTCACCGGTTTGCTTGTGTTTCTTGACACAAACAAGCGAGCACGTCGCGATCCCGCACCCGGGGCACTTGTACTTCGCCACGACGCCGGCGTCGCACACGACGCAGTTCCCGAGGCGGCCTTTAACCGGGGCCGCTGTGCTCGTCCCGGCGGTATCCGGGCCTTCCGTCGTCGCGTGGTCCGCCATGTGAGGCGCGGTGTGGCACCAAACACGAGCGTCCCGGCGAATTTAAGGGGCGCAGTTTCTTTGGCCGTGAAAGGAGTTGAGAGAAAAGTTAACAACAAAGCAGAGGCGAGACGTATGCAGGGTTTCGTTACCTTCATTGCTTCGTCATTGCGTTTGTGTTGCGTTTGTCTTGAGACTACCCGCCGCGACTACCCGACTACTATATCCCACCTCTACCCTCCACTCTATCCCTCCACACCAAAACAAGCTCGCTGCTCACCACCTTCCCCTCCTCCCGCTCCGCGTCGCCAACGAGAACCCCGCCGGCGACGTCGAGGTACGCGAACTGGTACGCCGCCGCCGTAAACGAGGTGCTCGGCCGTTTCATGCGTGAAGTGAGATACGCCCCAGCCAACGCAGGGTCCAGCACGAGCAGAGACTCGTCCCCGCCGCGCGACCGCGCCACGCCGACCACGGAAACGCTGTGCCCTTCCCACTGCAGGAGCAGCGGCAGCGCTGTTTGCCTTGTTTCTGGAGAGACCGGCACCTCACCGAAGTGTCGCTTCGCGAATTCAACAAGCGCGTCTCCCATCTGCCTCTGCCGCCGCGGTCCGCCTTTCCACTCGAAATCCACCACCCGCGCCTTCAGCCCTTGGTGGCGCAGCAGCGCGACCGCCTCGGTCGCGCCAACCCATTCATCGGTCCCCACCACCGCGCCCACCTGCGCCGCGCCAGCCACGTCGAACCCTCCGCCCCACGCGAACTCCAGCCACTGCTGCAGCGTTTTTATGCTCGGCACGCACACGGTGCCGCCGTCGTCGACGCGCGCAGCGCCGCCGAAAAGCACAAGCGCCGGCTCCGCATGGAGCAGCGCGCTGAGCAGCATCTGCACGTTGCGGTAGCCACAGCCCCATTTCTTGTCAAAATTGCCGAAGGAGGTGAAGAAATCCACCTCGCCCGTCGCGGCGGTGAGGACGCTCCCCTCGTCGACGCGCGCGCGGACGACGTCGAGCGCGCGCGGGAACGCGCTGCGCGTCGAGGACGCGTCGTCGATGCATGCGGCGATCGCCTGTAGACCGGCGAGGTAGGTGCGCGGCGCGGCGACAGGACCTGCCCCTCCGGCCTCGGCGGCCGCCGTGGGTACACGTGTGCGCTTAGCGGCGGGGGACGCGGGCGGGGACGGGCTCTCCAGGATCTCTATCACATCGACCATGCCTCCTCTCGCGGCGCCTGCGATGTGTGGGAAACACGATTGCGGCAGTTTCGATGTCTTCCAAGAAAAAGTTAACAAAGGTCGAGATCTGGTGAGGCTTTGTCACTTCCTACATGCCGCGCCGCGCGTTCAGGATCGCGAGGAGGACATTATCGACACGTGCCCCAGCTCATAAATTGCCCCCTCGTGTCGAGGAAGCGGTGAAGGAAAAGCTGCGACGCTCCATTGAGCGCCTTCGCCGAGGTCGAGGAGGGGACTACGTTTTTCGGAAAGAAACGTCACACGTTGCGGAAGCTGGATCTGACGCGGCCGCGATGTCGGCGATGGAGGTTCTGAACAACGAGATCACGGCGTTACGCCGCGTGGGCTTCCCTTGCGGAGTGCAGATGGTCACTGACCCCGTTCCCGCACGGTACGTCACTGTTCCAGGAGGAACAAAACACGAAGCCAACGCTGGGGTTGTCCCGAACCCGGACCGAGGGACGGGGCCTTTCCACGTGCATTCCTGGATATTGGGCGAACGAGGTTCGGGGTACCACAAAGCGCCGACGCATTTCCGGTTCTCTTTTTCCTCGTTATATCCGAGAGAACCGCCGGATGTACACGTCCTAAGTGTGTGCCACCACGCCCTGATTGATGATGACAAAGAAGTGAGTTCGCTTTTCTACCACCCGGCGAACCTGCCGCCGAAGCGAGCCGGGTCGGCGAAAGAAGATTTAGCCAACGAAAAAAGCGCCACCGACGCCGACGTGTCCCCGTCAACCCCCGATAAAGTCGAGTTCGTGGAGTACGACTTACAAGGCATACTCGTCGCAGCACACGCGTTTATGTCGAAACCGCTTCGCATTCCAAACGACATTGGGCACCAGCAAAAAGGCTTGGACGAGGTTTGGCGCAACGCCGCTTCCATGAACGAAAAGCGCGACGAAGGTACGTATTTCCATTCACCACATTCCGCCTCCCTGATTGCCCATATGAGACTGACACTTTCTTTTGTATCGTGTCAGTCATCGACGCGTACCTCGTGGGCAACGCGGGAGGGGGGCCGAAGGACAGACGGTTGTTCCAGAAAACCGGCTGGCCAGCACAATTCTTCCACCCCGAGTTACGTGAGGTGCTTGATGCGATTGAAAAAGACGAAACACAAATGGAGTCCGAGCCGATGTCGCCGGCGACTAAACTCAAAGTTCTTTCCATCCTCCGCGAAGAAGCCCCCGGGATTTACAGTTTCCCCATGCTCACGCCTGAGGCGTGTGGTATCTTGATCACCGAGATCGAGCACTTTTCGTCCGAAGCGGTGAACCTTCCTATCCGGCGCCCCAACTCCATGAACAACCACGGCGTGGTGGTGAACGAAATGGGCATGGAGAGGGCGGTCGATGCGCTTCAACGCACGGTGTTGGCGAAAATAGCCGAAGCGCTTTACCCAGAACAGGGCGGCGGGTGCTTGAACAGCCACCACTCGTTCGTGGTGCAGTACAAAGAAGGCCTTGACGTCGGGCTTGATTTGCACACCGACGACTCGGACGTCACCTTCAACGTGTGTCTGGGCAAGGAATTCGCGGGCGCGGGGTTGACGTTCTGCGGCGTGCTCGGCGCCGACGTCGAAAAGGGCGCCGCGCCGCACAGAAGAAAGACCTGCGCGTACCAACACCAGAAAGGCCGGTGCGTCGTGCACCTGGGCGCGCACAGGCACGGCGCTGACGATTTACAAACAGGCGAACGGCTGAACCTGATTCTGTGGAATCACAGCTCGACGTACCGCGCGTCCGAGGCGTACAAGTGGCGGGACGTGCCGCCCGAACTTGAGCCGCCCAGTCTGGTGAGTATTTCCCATTCACCACATTCCGCCTCTGCGATTGCCCGTACGAGACTGACATTTCCTTTTTTACAATCAGGAGTGTCTGTCCTACACGCACGATCTCGATTTCGGCGAGTACAAGCCGTACCCCACAAACCTGAAACTAGACGGAGAGGCGTTGAAAAAGCACGCGTGGTACCCGCCGAGGGAGGAACAGGTCAAAATGAAGTGAGCGTTGATTTTTTTAGTCCCGTAGAGATATCCCCGTCCCCAATAGTTTGTTTTTTGTAGTACAAGTAGTTTGCGTTCGTCCGTGCAACATCTACGCCCCCATCGTGGTAAGGTCTACCCTGTAGAACATCTCGAACACCAACCCCCCGTGGTCTCGGAACAGCGAGCCGTGTTCGGCGGAGTCCTTGCCCGTGTTTGTTGGCGTCACCGCGATCAACTCCACGGCGCCCTCTTCCCGCACTTTCGCCACGAACTTCCCGTACTTGCTTTCGTCCACGTACACTTTCTTCATCAGCGCCAGTTTGTACGCCACCGCGGCTTCCTTTGTGGAGGACGCGGCTATTAACGGCACGAGGTTTTTCTGGACATCCACGAGCATTTGTTTCACCAACTTGTCCGCGTCTTTCAGGTGCTGCGTCGCTTTTCGCTGTTCGAAGTAGTCGTATATCTCGTCACACGAAGTGGTGTTGACGCACCCGATTTTGTCAGGCAAGTCGGTATCCAGTTTCCAGTTCCCTGCTAGCATCACGTTGTACGTGTTGATCGTGACTGGCTCGTTCCCTTGCCACGAAACGCTTCGCAACGGCGAATCAGGTTTCAACTCGGAAACTAACCGCTCCACGTCCTTTACCGTTTTCACCGGCGACGACAGCGTTTTGCAACTCGCGCGTTTGTGTTTCGTCGCGACGAATACCTCGCTTGAGGTTATGTACACACAAGGCTCGCCGTGGTTCAGGTCGTGCCACGCAACCTGCGCCTCTTTGTTTTCGCCGCTCCAGATGAACACGTGGTTGTTGGACGACGGGTCTTCCGGCGGTTTGAACTTTGGACCGAGCACACATCCCACCAATCCTTTTTGTCGTTTCGTCAACTCAAGCACTTCCACCACGCCTTCCGAGGCGGTGGCGCCAGGCGCGGTATCAACGACGTACTTCAGAAATGCGTATTCCCCATCCCGCATGGTACCCGCTTTTGAGCTCATCTTGCTGTACGCGTCCCAAAACACTTGGCGCTTCTGGTGGGAACCGATGGACTTGCTCGAATCCTTCAGCTTTTCAAGAGCAGCGGACAGGTCCGCGGAAACCATCCCGCAGCTCAGCGCCAGGACGATCAGCTCCTGCGGCATCGCAGGAGACTGATCGACGGGACGACTACGGGGAAAGACGCGCTTCGCGAGGAGGCGGGAGCGAGGTGCTGGCGCGGTGAAGTGAGGGTTTGGTCGACGCGCTTTTTGCAGAACGCGTTCGGGTTTTCCGAGGTTATTTTTCGGTCAGGATTTGGGTGCCGACCTTTCACTTCAGCGCGCGCAGTGCACCCCAGGTGCCCTCGCGGCAAGGTGAGAGGCACGTGCGCTGTGTGCAAGCCTTGCCCCACGGCGAGCTGAGACGCGGGTGCGCGGCGTGCAACCCAGGGCCCTCGTCGTGATGGGCGTGCGCGTGCTGTTCAGCAGCGATTTGCACGGAAACGACGATCACCTGGCACGGCTGCTTCGCCGCGCGGAACACGAGGGGTGTGATGTCGTTATTCTCGGCGGGGACTTGGGCCCAAGAGGGGCGGGGTACGGGCGTGATGCGGGTTTGGACGGTGTAAATGGTCCGTCAGTAAATGCATCGGCCCTGGAGCACCTACCCAAGCTCGCATCCGGGAAGATCGACTGGGACACGGACGAGGCGCTTGTGTACATGCGCGAGGGGTACGAGTCGCAGCGGGAGTGGTTTACAACGATACTCGTGCCGATGCTCGACAAATGCCGAGTACCCAGCGTGTGTCTGTTCGGCAACAGCGACTGGGCAGGTTTGCTGCCCGTGGCGCGAGGGGCGAGAAAAGGGCGAGAAGCTCGAGGCTTGCGAAACGACCACGAAAACGACCGCCACGCAAACGGCGTCGGCGCGCACGTTCGTTTCACGCAGGGCGACGGGGATTGTTTCACCGTGCGCACGTTAGCCGTGGACGGTGAGAACGTTCCTTTTGGCACGTGCGACATCCTGGCCCTGTCCTTGGTGCCGATTTCGGGGCACAGGAAGAAGGACTGGGAGCGGTGCGATACAAAGATTTTACGCGAAACGGTTTCGCGGACGGGCGACGTCTCGGCGTCTGGTTTCTTCTCCTCGCCCGACGGCGGGGGCGCCGTGCGAGGCGCCGTGGCTGTCTCCGACCAAGGCGCGGTCGAAAACTCGATAGAAACACACCTGGAGCAGCTCATTGAACGCATTCAGGGAAAAGAAACCGAAAAGGTTGAAAGCCCGGTGCGAATCTGGGTCACGCACGCTCCGCCCGCGAACTCGGTGGGCGACATGGTTTTGTCGGGCGACAGCGTGGGGAGCTTGGCGGTTCGGCGGGCGATTGAAAGCTATTCGCCGGCCATGACCCTGCACGGCCACATCCATGAAAGCGTCAACATGCACGACGGGGTGTTTAAGGAGCTAATTCAAGGGAAATCGGACCCGAGTAAAAATACCCTGGTGTGTTCCGTGGGCAACGACTTCAAAGAGCGAAACCCGCACGCGCTGCTGTTTGACACGAGCGACGTTACCAACGTACGGAGAGTGGAAGTGGAATAGGGTTAGGTTGTTAGGGTGGGTAAGTTATACACCCTATGTAGGGTTAGGGTTGGGCACAGGAGAAGACCAGGAGAAGTCACAGCCGATTGTGTGTAATCACGTACTTTATCTCGCGTAACTTCCGAATACTTTCATCACAACGTGTACGAAATATGTGCAGCTGCGCAGCAGCAGTCTTTCGTTTCGATCAACTCACGCGACGCGCGCAATCAATGGCTGACCGGCGTTTCCGCGGGGACCGGTTTCGCACCCGCACCCGTTGCGTTTTCGCCTACAACCGCGTCGTCGTCGCCGCCCATGAGGAACGAATCCACCTTTGCCGCCGCGCCCCGACCTTCGGAGATGGCCCACACCACGAGCGATTGCCCGCGCCGGCAATCCCCGGCCGCGAACACGCCGGGGCACGAGGTTTCAAACTCGCCAAACTCGGCTTTGAAGTTTGAGTTTGTCTCCGTCGCGAGGTTCAGTTTTTTCGCCAAACCCTGTTCCGGCCCCAAAAAACCCATCGCCAGCAACACCAGATCCGCCTGCCACGTCTTTTCCGTGCCTGGCACTTCTTGAAATGAAACGAACCCGGTTCTTTTGTCTTTAACCCACTCCACGTGCACGGTCGTTACGCCCGCCAATTTCCCGCTCCCGTCCTTGCACGCGACGAACTCCTTGGTAAGCACTTCGTACGTCCGCGGGTCCTTACCGAGCTTCACCACGGCTTCTTCGTGGCCGTAGTCCACTCTGAAGATCCGCGGCCACTGCGGCCACTCGTTACCGGAGGCGCGCGTTTCGGGGGGGCGTGTCGCGAGCTCGAAATTCACCACCGAAGCGCACCCGTGCCGCAACGACGTCCCGACGCAGTCCGTCCCGGTGTCGCCGCCGCCGATCACGATCACGCGCTTGAGATAGGTAAAAGAAAGTGTCAGTCTTGTATATCGCGATGTATGGACAAACAGTCAGGGCAGAGGTAAGACGTCCCTTCTGGTACGAGTATGGGCAAACAGGGAGGCGGGACTTGGGAAAGGCCCAACACGTACCTTGCCCTTGGCGCTGATAAAGGCGCCGTCGGTGCGGTTCGAATCTAACAAACTCTTGGTGTTGGCGGTTAGGAACTCCATGGCGAAGTGCACGCCTGTTAGGTCCCGGCCAGGAATTGGCAGGTCGCGAGGTTTTGTCGCGCCGCACGCTAAAACCACCGCGTCTGAGTTTTTTCGTAGCTCGGCGATTGAGGGATGGCCATCCTTGCCGATGTGCGCGTTGACCACGAATTCGATACCCTCGGCGGCAAGCAAATCGACCCTGCGCGTGACGATCTCTATTTTGTCCGCCTTCATGTTCGGCACGCCGTACATCATCAGCCCGCCCACCCGGTCGGCGCGTTCGTAAACGGTAACGGAGTGTCCCGCCTTGTTCAGCTGGTCCGCGCACGCCAGCCCGGCCGGGCCGCTGCCGATCACCGCGACCTTCTTGCCCGTCCGGTGCGTGGGCGGGGTCGGGACGATCCAGCCCTCCGCGAACCCCCGGTCCACGATGGCGCACTCGATGCTCTTTTTGTAAAAACAAAAGTGTCAGTCTTTCGTAGTGTGTACGAGTAAACAGTCGTAGTAATCGGGCCGAACAGTGTGTCAGGATTTGGGAACCGCGCAATACGCACCTTGATCGCGACCGGGTTCTCGATGATGCCCAAGACACAGCTTCCCTCGCACGGCGCCGGACAAACCCGCCCCGTGAACTCGGGGAAGTTGTTTGTTTCGTGCAAACGGTCCAAAGCGTCTCGCCACCTGTTTTGGTTTACCAGGTCGTTCCACTCGGGAATTTTGTTCCCCAAAGGACACCCGGTGTTCGTGTTGTGACAGAACGGCGTGCCGCAATCCATGCACCGCGCGCTTTGCGTGGCGAGCAGCGTTTCCGTGGCGGCCGCGTCGTTGTACGGAAAATGCACTTCCTTCCAATCAAGCAAACGCTCACTCGCGTCCCGGTACCCGAGGGTTTCGCGTTCGTAAGCGACGAAACCTTTCAGTTTCGTGGGGGCGGCACTTCGCGTGGGTCTTACTTTTTTTATGGGAAGGTCTTTGGTTACGTTTTCTGGTAACGCGTTGTTCGCGGGTGTTACAGGTGTCGCCAAACTCGAAATAGCCTTCAGCTTTTCAAAAGCGTCCGTCTCGCCCAACACTTCCTCCTCGATTTCGTTCGCCGACGCCGTTTTTTGCGACTCTAACACTCGTTTGTAATCCCGAGGAAACACCTTTACGAACTGTTTCTTGGTGGTGAACCAGTCTTGCAGGAGCGCTTTCGCTACCGTCGACCCGGTTCGCTCGCCGTGCTCCGCAATCAGCGAGTGCAGCAAATCCTTATCCTCCTCGTCTTCGATGGGGTACAAGTCCACCAGCTCCAAGTTGCACTTCCCTGGAAACTCCAAAAGAGGGTCGAACACAAACGCCACGCCCCCCGACATCCCGGCGGCGAAGTTCCGCCCCGTGGGGCCTAGCACGACCACAACACCGCCGGTCATGTACTCGCACCCGTGATCGCCAATCCCCTCCACCACCGCGGCGGCGCCCGAGTTGCGCACCGCGAAGCGCTCCGCCGCGAGACCGCGGAAGAAAGCCTTTGTGGTTGGGAAAGAAAAAGGTCAGTCGGGACCGTAACTTGGCCAGAGTAAACAGTCATCGTAATCGGGCCTCCACAGTCATGTCCTCTGGTGCACTTGTTGTGTTGGTAACACTTGCGTCACTGCACTTCATATAGGGCATCCAATACGTACCTTCCCCGCCGTGGCGCCGTACAGCGCGACGTTTCCAATCAAGACCGCGTGTTCCGCCGCGAATGTCGCGCTCGGCGGCGGCGCCACCACGATTGTTCCCCCGCTCAGACCCTTGCCCACGTAGTCGTTCGCGTCGCCCGAAATCTCCAAGGTAACCCCGGCGCACAAAAACGCGCCGAGGGATTGCCCCGCGGACCCGGCCAGTTTCACCGTCACCGTCTCCGCGGGTAACCCGCAGGCGCCGTACGCTTTGGAGTTTTGCGAACGAAAAGTGTCAGTGTTTCGTAACGTGAGTGAGTAAACAGTCAGAGTAATCGGGCAGAGGTAATGCGCCCTTCTGGTACGAGTATAAGCAAACAGGGGGGCCGGGATTCGGTGAAACACAATACGTACCTTTGGTGATCTCGTGCGAAAGCATGGTCCCGACGGTGCGGTTGCCGTTTGAGATGACGCCTTGGTACGTCACTGGGGTACCATTCAGAATAGCGGGGCGCGCGTGCGTTATCAACGTCACGTCAAGCGCGTCCCGCAAACCGTGGTCCTGCACGGTCACGTTCCGCACCGCGGCGCCCGGGCGGATCGCGGCGCTCGGCGTGAGGATCTTGGTGAGGTCGATGCCGCGCAGCTTGTTTCTTGAGCCCAGCACGTTAGCGTCGGGAACTAACAGGTCGCTCCGTCCAATAAGCGCATCAACAGTGGTGTACCCCAGGCCCGCCATGTGACCGCGCAGGTCCTCCGCGAGCAGAAAGAAAAAGTTAACCACGTCGTTCTCGTGGCCGTTAAACTTTGCCCGCAACTCCGGGTCCTGCGTCGCGATGCCCACGGGGCAGGTGTTCTTGTGGCACTTGCGCATCATGACGCACCCCATGGTCATCAGCGGAGCGGTGCTCAGGCCCCACTCCTCCGCGCCCAGCAGCGTGGCGACGAGAAGGTCCCGGCCGGTTTTGAGCGCACCGTCCGTTTGAAGCACGGTTCGCCCGCGCAAATCGTTCGCCACCAAGGTTTGCTGCGAGCGTAAAAGAAAAGTAGGTAAAAGAAAAGTGTCAGTCTTGCATCTTGTATTGGGCGATTTATACACTGGGCAACAGTCTTGTCCTCTGGTGCATTTTATTGTAGTGGTAAGACTTGCTGACTGCACTCCATACAGGGCATCAAACAGTGTTTGGAATCGGGAAAGCCCCAATGCGTACCTGCGTCTCCGCCAGTCCTAGTTCCCAGGGAAGCCCCGCGGATTTTATGCCGGTCCACCGCGATGCGCCGGTCCCGCCGTCGTGTCCTGAGATCAAAACGTGATCCGCCTTGCCCTTCACCACCCCTGCCGCGATCGTGCCGACGCCGTTTTCTGAGACCAATTTAACACTAACCCGCGCGGCTGGGTTTGCATTTTTGCAGTCGTGAATGAGCTGCGCCAGATCCTCGATGCTATAAACGTCGTGGTGCGGCGGGGGGGAAATTAAACCCACCCCAGGGGTGGACATCCGCGTCACCGCGATGTCGCCAAATACTTTCGATCCAGGGAGCTCGCCGCCCTCCCCTGGTTTCGCGCCTTGCGCCATTTTTATCTGGATCTCGTCCGCGTTGGTCAAGTAGTGCGCGGTGACGCCGAAGCGCCCGGACGCGACTTGCTTGATCGCCGACCGCTCGGCATTAGGGCTGCCGTCCGGATTGGGCACCAGCCGCGCGACGTTCTCGCCCCCCTCGCCGGTGTTGGACTTGCCCCCGATCCGGTTCATCGCCCGCGCCAGCGTGGCGTGCGCTTCCAGTGAGATGCTGCCGTACGACATGGCGCCGGTGCAGAACCGCTTGACCTGTGATTGTAAAAAGAAGTGTCAGTCTTGTATGGGCAAACAGTCATCGTGGTATTTGGGAAACGCGCAATACGTACGATTTGCGACGCGGGTTCCACTTTTGACAAATCCACGCTCGGCTTGTCGCTTTTGAACGCGAGCATCCCCCGGAGGTTACACCCTTCGTTCAGTGTGTCAGTGATACTCGCATACTTTGCGTACTCCTCCGGGCTGTTGGTTCGCGCCGCGGCCCGCAGGTGCGCGATCGCGACCGGGTCGTTCAGGTGCCTCTCGCTCGGCACGCCGTCCTTCGTGTCCCGCCAGTGGTACTCGCCCGTGTTGCGAAGCGTCGAGTGTTCGGCTCTTCCCTTTGTTTGGGACCCCGTCATGTCGCGCCTGGGGAAGCCCATTTCGTGCAGCGCCATGGCGTCAAGCGCGAGCTGGTGAAAACCCACGCCCTCGACGCGCGAGGCGGTGCCCTTGAAGCACTTCGCGACGACGTGTTTGTTCAAACCCAGGGCTTCGAAAATCTGCGCGCCCTTGTATGACGCCAAAGTGGAGATTCCCATCTGAGATAAATGAAAGAAAGTGTCAGTCTTGTAACGGCAAACAGTCGACGGGATGGATTTGGGAAATACAATAGTCTACGTACCTTCGCGAAAACCTTCAGCATCCCGTGCTCCAGGGCGTGGAAGTAGTTCTGTATTAAGTCGTCCAGGGAAACGAGCTCGTGACCCGGCACGAGGCCGTCGTGTTTCAAACGCGCAATGGCGTCGACGGCGAGGTACGGGCACACGCCGTCGGCACCGAATCCCGTCAACGCGCAGACGTGGTGCACGTCCCGCGCCTCGGCTGACTCCACAAGGACCGCGACGCGCGTGCGCTCCATGGTACTCACCAAGTGGTGGTGCACCGCGCCCACGCAGAGGAGTGAGGAAACCGCTACTCTGTTGGTGTCCGCGGCGCGATCGGAAAGCACCAAGCACGCCACACCGTCCGCCACCGCCAAAGAGGCTTCCTTCGCAACACGGTCAAGCGCCTTTTCAAGCCCGGCCGCGCCTTTGTGAGACGGGTGATGATGAGAAAAAGTGTCAGTCTTGTCAGTCTTGTATACGCAATCGGTCGGCGGGATTTGGTTCGATACGTACCTTCCTCCACGGCGTACGTCGCGTCCAGCACGCGACTCGTCCACCCTCGGTGATCCATGCTTTTGAGGCTCTCCATCTGCTCCACGGTGAGCAAGGGGGATTTTAGCCGTAACCGGTGCGCATCCGTCTCGCTCGTGGTCACTAAATCCCCCTCCGGCCCGACCATGCACTCCAGGGACGTCACGATCGCTTCCCTAATCGGGTCGATGGGCGGGTTCGTGACCTGCGCGAACATCTTACGATAAAAAAAGAAAGGGTCAGTGTTTCGGACCGCGTGTATGAGGCATTGGAAAGAGTACACGGAGTAGGTAGTACTTTCCGACTGTACTCCATACAGTGCAGGAAACAGCGGCGGGATTTGGGTGGGATACGTACCTGCTTGAAGTACTCGAACGTGAGTTTGGGGATCTCGGACATCACCGCCAAGGGGGTGTCGTTGCCCATGCTCCCGAGGGGCTCATCTCCGGTGCCGACCATGGGTAACAGAATCATATCAATCGCTTCCCGGGTGAAACCGCTCGCGCGCAACGGCGCCAGCGCGCCGACCACGCCTTGGTCCGCCGAAACGCCGTTGATTTTCGGCCGCGCCGTTGGTCCCGTCGCCGCGACCGCCTTGACAACCTCGTCGAGCTCGATGACCTGGTTCGTTATCCACTCGGCGTACGGCCGTTTCCCCGCGATCACAGCCTTCACGTCGCCGTCCTGCACCACGGTACCTTTTTCGAAATCCACGAGAAGGATGTTCCCAGGCCTGAGCCGTCCTTTTTGCAAAATATCGGAAGGGTCGATATCCACCACGCCGACTTCGCTCGCCATGATGATTCGCCCGCTCTTGGTGAGGTAAAACCGCCCCGGCCGCAAGCCGTTCCGGTCCAACGTCGCGCCCACCTGCGTACCGTCCGTGAACGTCACGAGCGCGGGGCCGTCCCAGGGCTCCATCTTTGCGCTGTGGAATTCGTAAAACGCCCGGCGATCCTTGTCCATGTCCGGGTTGTTTTGCCACGCCTCGGGAATCATCGTCATCACCGCTTCCGCGAGTGATTTTTTCCCGCCCCGCACCAAAAGCTCGAGCACCGCGTCGAACGCGCCTGAATCCGACAAGCCCCCTTCGATTGTCAAGCCCAACGCGCGTTGCGTTTCCAATGAAATTCCAAGAGCGGTGGTCATGTCCACCAGCCCTTCGCGCGCCTTCATCCAGTTTGCGTTACCCTTCAGCGTGTTGATCTCGCCGTTGTGCCCTAACATGCGCATCGGCTGCGCCCGTGCCCAGCTCGGAAACGTGTTCGTGCTGAACCTGCTGTGCACTAGTGAGAGGTACGCGGTGAACAGGTCGTTCTGCAGGTCGGGGAAGTACGCCAGGAGCTGCGCGGGCTTGAGCTGGCCTTTGTACACCACGGTTCGGCTGGATAACGAGTTGCAAAAGAAATCATCCATCGGGTCCGTAGGGGAGGCGCCCCTGGCTTCCTTGACCCTGACCTCCGCGAGTCGGCGCAGGACGTACAGCTTTGTTTCAAAGTCAACTTCAGTGTTGTCAATGTCGCTGTCCAGAAGAGGTTCTTTGTCTTCAGCGCAGAGAGGCTTGACGAACAACTGCGCCACGTCGGGTTCCGTGGCCTTCGCCGAGTCGCCCAGGTTCGCGCCGAGCGCGTCCGTGGGGACGTCCCGCCATCCCAGCACCTCCATCCCGAGCTCAGCGCACGCCGCGTTCACCGCGGCGACGCACCCTGTCTTTGCTGGGGTGTCGTCCTTGGGCAGGTAGAACATCCCAACGCCGTACTCGCCGTGACTTGGTAAGTTCAGCGTCGGCGCAACAGCTGCGAAAAAGTCACGCGGAATCGAACACAAAATCCCGGCGCCGTCCCCGGTGTTCTCCTCGCACCCGCAGGCTCCCCTGTGCGTCATGCGCGTCAGCATCTCGAGCGCCTGCGTGACGTTCTGGCGAGTCTGGATCTTGGAAAGCTCGCCCACGAAACCAACGCCGCACGCGTCGCGGTCGTTGGCGGGGTTGAAAAGACCCTGCGATTTGGGAAAGATTTTCCGAACGAAAAAAACGAGTTGGCAAAATCGTTCGAGCGAATGGAAACCACGATTGGAACATCCCCAAATGTCATGGCGTGTGGGAAGTGCGTGCCCGAGACAGACACGAGAGGCAGGGGGAGAGATTTGTCAGCTCGGTTCGGCTGGGCGTTGGTTATGTATGCGCGGGTTTCACTTTCCCCAAGAAACCCGTGTCGGTGAGAGCGGTTTGCGAGCGGTTCCACTCGGTATCCCCAGTTCTCGGGACGTTCGAGAAGATTGTCGTTGTTAGTTGCGAAAAAGAAATTGCAATCGCTTGTGTCGGCGAACGCACCTGCGCCTCCGGTACGGCGGCGTGCTTGGCTTGAACGGGCATCACGCTTTGTCTGGCGAGTCGCGTGGAGATGGTGCTTCGGTTTTTTAGCGAAGCGCGGAGCGAGTTGCGTCGCCCGCCACCGAGACCCGCCGAAGCCGGGCGCGCTTGGTAGTTACTCGGCGCGGAAAACTTCCCGGTGGCGACCGCGATGCGCATCGCGGCCGGCGCCATGGCTCCAGAGTGCGTACGACGACAAACTCGGTCGTGCAGTGTGCTTCACAACACGAAGTGTATCAACCACGAAACCGGACGGTTCGAAGAACGTCGCAGCGCGTGCGGTGAGCGTGTGGCCGCTCCAAGAGGCGTGAAGCAAACGGCAATCGAAATATCTCGCGCGGTTTTTTGAGGTCTATTCACCACGAAATCTCTCGTTATCCACATGTACGACACTTTGGGACGCGCGTTGGTTTCGCACAGCCTTCCCCACGATGCTCGCGATGGAACCGATTGGTTTGTCCAGGGTCAGGGCGAACGAGGCCGGTCGTGGTGTCCACCCTGAGTCGCGTGACGAGCACGGCGATGAACGGATCGTCGGTCCCCGGTCCGGGTTATCGGGAAGGTCGAGTTATCGCATTCGGTCAAGCCTCGAAAAAGAAGACGCGTCGGTGCAACAGCTGCGAAGCACGTTATCAAATTCCCTGGTCAACACGGGCATTTTTTCCGTGTTTCTGTGCGCGCTCGCGAACGCAGTGTACGTGTCACCCGCCCTGGACCCGAAGTGCGCCGGGGTGAAAGGCGTGCAACGGGTTTTAATAATAGAGTGGTGCTCCATGTCCATGGCGTGTTTTCTTTTAGTCATCGTGGTGACCGTGATTCTGGCGACGGATATGGAAGGCGTGCCTGACGACTTCCTCGTTTCTCATCTGAAGAACAACATCACGCTTTACAGCTTCCACTACCCACTCGCGCACGTGGGTATCGTGCTTCTGGCGGTTGGGTACGGGATGGGTTTGGACGAGCGCGTGGGATGTCCGTTGGCGCCGTTTGGCACCATGGCCGCACCGTTTTTCCCGCTCCTCACGTTCGCAATCATGTGGTAAGCGCAGCTACGACGACGGGGAAGCGGTAAGAAGATAAGCGACGGCCGGCCGGACAACGGCGGGAAAATAACACAGGGCAAGTCCTTCTTCGCGGCGTGGGCGGATCTGCTGGTGGATCGGAACGCGTGAATTCATACTGTATTTATTTATGGCAGCTTCTTTTCTGCGTCTTCACCCGCCGGGGCCATCACTACCTCGCCGTTTCTTCCCCGCCCCGCCGCAACACCAAACGCAACGCCTGGTCCACCCGCGCGCACCCACTCACCGCGAGCTGGATCGCCTCGTCAAGTCCATCCGCGTCCCACGACCCCGTCGCCACCACCTGCGTGGCCTCGCCAACGGTGGACATGTGCGCCACCGTCACCGCACCGTCCGCGTTTCGCTCCTCGGACGTGGTGGGATCCAGCAAAAGCACGCCGTGCGGCTGCTTTTGATTTTTTCCCTCCCCACCCCCGCTCGGCCGCCGCGCCACCGAGCACGCGGATACCAAGTCCCTCATCGCGACGCCCGCGTTGGCCAGCGCCGCGGTCGCCGCGGCGACCGCCGCGGGAAGCTCCGCCCCCGCCGCTTCCAACACCGTGACGTACACATCCACGGAGGTTTTCGGGAAGGTTTCAAGAAGCACCGCGCCTTCCAACGCGCGGTGAAGCAGGGCGGCGAACTCGCGTTCCGCGTCGCCTTGGCCGATTTTTCCCCGCGCCCCCGGTGTCGCGAACGTCGCCAGCTTCACGTCCACGTCCAGTTTGCCTTTGTCGTTCGTGGCGCTGCCGGTTTTGCCCCCCTGTCTCGGGCCGTACACCCCGCACATCACTTTGGTTTTGTCAAACTCCACGTACGCGGAACCGCTGGCTTGGCTGATCACGCCGGTCTTGACAAACACGTGCCGCATCTGCTCCGCCGCCCGGCCGCCATCGCGAGTGACGGACATGACTCCAAACAACACGGAGCGCACGCGTGTGACCGGCCCGGGAGAGCAGCCGGAAGTGCCTCGCCGCCGCCTTTCGGAAGCAAATTGAGCCACCGCCGGCGCGAAAATCGGCAACCACGCGCACGAAACGAAACTTGGTCATCAGTGGAGGTCTTGGCTGCACGACCGTGGTTTACCGGCCACTTCGCGTCGCGCGCGTGTCCGTCATGCGCGCGGGGTTCCATTCCCGGCGAGCGTACGACGGGAAGGAGGCGCGCGGGGACCGGCCGTGGGTTGAGGTACAACATGGGCAACCACCACTGCCGCCCCCCGATTTCCGATTTCCCCCGCCGTGGCTGTTGCCGCGCCCGCCTTTTGGCGCCCCCCCCCCCAAAATGCCGGCCCCCGACACGCGCGTCCCCCCTCACCTGCTTACCTGGGGCAACCTGGTGCATTGGCCCCCGGTTGGTTGTCCCGACCCGGACGCGCTGTGGCACCGCGACCGCGACGACCGCGTCCCGAACGAAGGCGAAGATGAACGCCATGAAGATGACGACGTTGTTTTCGACGACTCGGGTGGGTATTACCAGGACACGTCGTGGGAGGAAGACGAGACGGACGACACGTCCGAGCGATTCGAGCTCAACGATTTGTGGCTGGAGAAGTTCGCCAAGACTGAAATCGAACGGAAACTGCGGAACCGGGAACGACGCGCGGATGCGCGGGCGGAGGCGCGAATCGTGACGCCAGCGGCGGCGGCGGCGGCGGCGAAAGTGGACGCGCTCGTCGCCGCGCGAAGGGCCGCGGAAGCGCGGGGGAAGGACGGAACTGGTGGAGCCACCGAAACTGGTGGTGGTGGATCCGTTGACCTCCAACATGGCGTCGATGAAACAACCCCGAACGCTACGCAGTAGATGGAACACGAAATAGTTAGCAGTAGAACCAATTTGAGTATAAAAAAACGCTTTTCTGGGAAGCCTCGACGCACAACGACGCGCACACGCCACCCTTCCCTATGTCTTCCAACACGACACTCGGTGTGGAAACTCGTTCGCGAAAGAGGAAGCGCGAGTGCCGCGATGCTACCGCGGCTAACGCGGGAGAGGCCATCCCCGGCCTTCTCAACGACATCGTCGTCACGCACGTTCTCAGATCTGAGAATTTCGACGACCCCGCAGATCTCGCACGGCTCCCAGCGGTGAGCCGTGCGATGCGCGACGCGGTGGCGGCGATGGGGCTGCGATTTCGAGAGTTTCCTGAATATGAAGCCGCAGCGCTCGGATGTTTAAGCGCGTTGCAGCGCCTGCACCGGGGAGGTCGCCTGTACTATCAAGAACACCTTGGTTGGGCAGCAGCAGCATACCCTTGTCAGGGAGCGGCGAGGGGCGGGCACCTAGAGGTGCTGCAGTGGTTGCACGCGAACGGCTGCCCGTTGGGCGCAAACACGTGCATGTACGCAGCAAGGGGCGGGCACCTCGAGGTGTTGCAGTGGTTGTGCGCGAACGGCTGTCCATGGGGCGGGAGTACGTGCGAGGAGGCGGCGGAGGGCGGGCACCTTTGGGTTTTACAGTGGGCACGCGCGAACGGCTGCCCGTGGGACAAGTTGACGTGCGCGAGAGCAGCGGAGCGCGGGCATCTCGTGATGCTGCAGTGGTTGCGCGCGAACGGCTGTCCATGGGGCCGGAACACGTGCTCGGGGGCGGCGGAGGGCGGGCATCTCGAGGTGCTGCAGTGGGCGCGCGTGAACGGCTGCCCGTGGGATGAGGATACGTGTAGGTTTGCGGCACAGGGTGGGCACCTCGAGGTGCTGCAGTGGGCGCACGCGAACGGCTGCCCGTGGGACGAGCTTACGTGCTACTGGGCGGCGTACGGCGGCCACCTCGAGGTGGTGCAGTGGGCGCGCGCGAACGGCTGCCCGTGGGACCGGCAAACGCGCCAAATCGCGAGCGGGCACATACTGGAGTGGGTGGTGGCGAACGGCTTACCGTATGAATAGTGAGAAGAAGTCCCACAGCGATTTGAAAAGTCACCCTATCAAAACTACCAGCGCCGCCGCCGGTTGCCCGCCCTCCGCCAATGCTTGTCGTTCGAATTTGCGTTCCAGCTCCACGATTCGTTTTTGGAACCGCTCCGCGCGCGCGTCCGGGCCTCCGCGAGTGTTGAGAATGCGCGCCAAACGATTCGAGACGCGCGCGGGTTGGGACAAATCAAGCTCGTGTGTCAAAGCAGCGGGCGCCGGTTTTTCGGAAGCCGTCGTCTCGGAAAAGAAACGCCCCGTTTCCGGAAACGCGGCGTTCGGCGTTTCGGGACGGTTCTTTTCGTTAAATAACTGTCCTCCGATTTCTCCGATTTTGTTCGGCACGCGGTACACGCACAGCTTCGCGTGTGTCGTGTGTGTCACTGCAGGTGGTGCAGGTGTTGGTTCACTTTCCTTTTCGCCGTTAGACTCTGTTTCACCATCCGCGTCGTCCTGGTTTGTTTGCCCCTTTTCGGCCACGAGCGGTGTCTCCGCCGTCTCAACCGCCACCGTTCTCCGCTCGGTCGCCACAATCACCACCGTCCCTGCGCCGTCGAACCCAACCGCGGTCCGCCCGCCCGTCCCGACCGCGAACTCGCACGACACAGGGAGAGACAACACGCCGTACAGATCGTGAACGCCGGTCATGTCCAGTAACCGCACGAACGTCTTTTTGGTGGTTGATGAGTTTGATTTGTTGCGGTTCGAATCGCCCGCGTTCTGATCATCATCATCATCATCGTCCCACTCTTCCGCACCTGACGCTCGCCTCCGCGTGTCAGGCGCGTCCCCCTCCACCAAGGCGAACACGCCATCCCTCTGGCAGGAAATGGAGCGCGCGACGTGCGGGTCGCCGCGCGGCTGCAGCGTTTTTATCGGTCGCTTTGCTTTTTGATTTTGATTTTTGATTTCGGCGTCCAAATCAAAAGTAACGCTCCACCCCTCATCGGACGCCGCCACGAGGTACGTCTTACCGGCCTCCTCACGGAACGCCAGGGCAGCGCAGGATGTTAGCGACGTGACCGGTACATACGGCGCGTCTTTTGTGATGTTTTCGTCACGGACGGAAACGTCGTCGTCAATCAGCGCCGGAGAGCGAAAACTGGCTCTCGCTTTCACCGCGCCGAGCCGGTCCAGCCGCGCGCGCGTCGTCGCGAGACGAGTGTCGAACAGTAGCACGGTGCCGTCCACCAGCCCTAGTGCGAAATACGCACCCGATGCCGATGACGCGGACGACGTGATTGGGAAGGGCGTGGTCCAGTCGCACGCAGGGGTGGAGTACTTGGCCGAAATAGGAGCAACGGAAGGCGAAGGCGTCGCGGCGTCCTCTTCTTTTTTGTCATCCGTTTTGTCGTCGTCGCCGTCCTCGGTTCGTGTCGTTTTTTTCCTATCGCCCTCGCCCCTAAGCTGCGGCGCTGAGTCGTGTCTATGCTGTGTAGCGTCCAGAACGTCGAGACCGCCACCAAGCGCGAACATCACGGCGCGGTTACACCCGCGCCACGCCACCAGAAGCGCGTCCGCTTTTTCTTTTTTTGCGGTAAAGCGGAAATGCAAATCGGGAGCGCCGCGCGTTAACGCGGCGCCATCGTCGCCTTCTGCATTCCGCGCGTCGGTACCTTCTTTTTCTTTCGCAACGTCTTCTCCTGTTTTCGCTGCATCGAGTGCGTCCTGGAGAATCGGAGAAGCGCCTTCATCAGCTCCCTTTCCTTCCAATGGCGGGCCACTCGAAATTTCATTATCAACCGCGAGGGGCTCGACTCCAAACGCAATCGCCGCGTTCGCGGCGGTGACCCAGACCAAGACCGTCGCCGGAGGGAACAAAGAGCAGTCGTGCGTTTCACTTGTTGTTGTACTTGTCTCCGCGACATCGCCATCCCCAGGTGTTTCTTCCTCAGGTGTCTCGCCATCCTTGGCTTCATCGCCGTTGACTGACGCGGCGACTTTTTCGTCGGCATCAGTCGCGTCCTTCTCCTCCTCGCTCGGCAGAAACGCGCTCCTCTTCGGCGGCGGCATTTCGAACGCCGCGACCGCGCCGCCGCCCCCCCCGAGCGCGAGATGGCGGCCGTCCATACTCAGCCGCAGTTGCGTCGGGGTCGACCCGTAAGGCGTGACGCCGGCGCACAGGGGCGACCACATTTTTTTCGACGACGCTGACGGGTCAAACACGTACGCTCTCCAGGAAGTCGCGCACGCCGCGACCACGAGCATCACAGGCCGCGTGTCCCTAGGCGAAGGCCCGCCCGCCGCGGCTGCGATGTCAAACAAAGGCATGGCAGGTTGATCATCAGCATTCTTGGCGTCGCCATCAGCAGCAGGGGCGTCATCTGCCGTGGCCTCGCCGTCACCGTCGCCCTCGGCTGTCTCGCCTTCGCCGTCGCCGCCCGCGTCATCCTTCGCGGCGGCGGCGATTTCGCCTCTCCAGAACTTGTCATCCTCGGGGCACGGCGGCGCCACGGTCACGGTGGCGATCGCGGTGACTGCTTGTCCCTGAAATGCCGAGACTGCGCCGAGAACAACGCCCGTGGCGGCGTCCACCGCGAGTACCCCGCCGTTTTCGTCGCCGGCGAAGACAACCTTTTTGACGGAACTAGTTTTCACTGAAGACGTCTCTTGGTCGTCGTCGTCGCCGTCCGCGTGAGCCTTTAAAACATCCACACGTTCGTCGATGTCCTCGTCCTCGTCGCTGTCCCGACCGCTCACGCTCGCCACGCACACGCACTTCGCGGCCGCGTCGAGCTCCGCCGTTGTCACAACAGGGTCGTACAAGAAGGTGCCTTCCAAAATGCCGAGTCGCGCGAGCCGGCGCAGGTCGCGCGCCATCCCGCGGTCAGAGGCGTCGTCCACGATTCCCGAAAGAATCTTATCAATCATTCGGAAAGGCTGGGGGAGCTTCAGGACACCAGCGGTGGGGTCCGCCAGGAGGAAGCGACCCATGGCCAGATGCGGTCCTCGGAGCGGTCAACGAATATAACTTTACGCCAAAGATGAAGGGAGGTCTCCACGACCCACTCCGCCTGCAGCACTCCGCACTCCGCACTCCTGCCTGCGTCACTCTGCAGCAGAGGAGACCGTGCGTTGCAGTCGCGCCAACGCTCTCTCCGCCCCGTGTCTCCGCCCCGCCGAGTGACGGTCTGCAACGGTGACAGTTCTGCAGAAAGGAAAACAAGATGGAAGCGAAAACTTCCCCTCTTGACCGCAAGAAACGAATTCGACCGGTGGAGTCGAAAAGGTTCTTTGTCTTGTACCGATCGAGAACGTGATTTTTGACCGGGTTGACCGGGAAGATCGTGTCTGCGCGTTTTCGGCCCTTCAAAGTCAGTAAACAAGACGAAAATCTCGTCGGTGGCAGTCACAGTCCAGGACACCCGCCCCGTAGAGAACTCTCCTCAGAGAAGGCTCGCAGGTACGCACACCACTGACGCGATCGTAATCTGCGTCAGCGTCGTGATCTCTGGTGCTCTCGATGCGCTGATTGCGAGGTGTCGCCTCGCGCTCCGAATTGCGTCGAATTTTGAGTGCCGTCCGTGTAATCGTGCCTTCCACGCATTCTCCAGCCTCGCGCTCACCAACCCCTTCCCCACCTGCTTTCCTCCTTTCTTTTCACTGACGTAAGGCGACGCGCCTCTGGCGATGGCGTGGTCCACGCCGGTCGCGCTTTTGCGCCCCGCGCACAAGTTCGCGCGTCCGCGAAGCACCGCAGGGTCGTGCCCCAAGCCGCGTTTATTCGGCTTGCGCGTTGTGCACGCATTTGGCAATCCAGAGTCGAGTCGCTCCAACACACCAAAAAGCGCTCGTTTCGCAGCTCGCGTGCGCCTCGCGCGCGTCGCCGCCGCGTCCTCCGACGACGCTTTCTGGGATAACGCAGAGGACACGCAAGGACAATCGCATCGCGGGTACGCGCCCGTTCCCGGGTTCGGCGAGTACTACACGCCCCCCAAGCCGGCGTCGTCTCCGGCGGGCGCGCGCGGCGGCGGGCGCCGCGGCGAGGGAACACAGGGAACACCACCCCCCTCCCCTCGTCCGCGAAGCAAGCTTCTGGAGGAACCTAACTCCTCCTCCGTGCTTGCGCCTCCTCCGGTTGGGGCGGGTGAGAGATACGATAACGGCCACGACTCGAGTTACGGAAACGTTTCTCGGATGCAGACTCGGAACACGTCAAAGCTTGCGGCGGAAATCGCGGCGGTGCGTGGGGCGCGCGGCCGGGACGCGCAACCTGTTACGGGACCCACGACTAATTACGCATACAATGGGGGGGACAATTCTTCTCGGAATTCGGGCAATTCGTCGGACCAGGTCGTGACACAACCGAACAGTAGTGGTAACACCACCGCGTTGGTAACTCTCGATGCTCCGTACGGAACGCAACCGCGGGGGATGGATCCCGAGTTGTTTCGGTTGAGGCGCGGTTACCTGTTTTTAACGAAGATGATCGGGTGGTTGAAGTTTCTACTCCCCGTCACGGGCGGGCTCGCTTGCTGGGTCGCGGCTGGTGCGTCTTTAGGGGGGGTATTCGCGTTAATGATTCCGTCAATGGTCAACGCCGTGAACGTGTTTGCGTTTGTTTTGTGCGCGGTGGTGGGCGTGTCGGCGTGCTTGGGGGCGTATCTACTGACGGCGCTGGTGGGGCGGGCGCTGCGGAGCGCTTTGTTCGGCGACGGCGGTGTTTCGCCGATAAACTCGCCGATTACACGTAATGACACCGAGACATACCAAACCCACCCCGGGCTGCTCGCCGCGGCCCGGGCGCAGAGCGAACAGGAGACGAACTACCGGAACTCGCAAATGCAACAGGCGCGGCAGAACGAAATGCGGTACGAGGAGTACCAGCGCGTGTACTCTTACCGGGTAGAGCAACAGCAACAAGCGCAACCGGTTTCGTTCGCGCAAGTCGCGCAACCCAACCCCTCAACGCCGCCGCGCCGAAACACCAGTACGACTAGTACGACCAGTACGACACCTGGAAGAAGTGCCGCGTCTTTCCAAACTGAAACCTACGTCAACCCCAGCGGGTCCTGGGACGACAGCAACGGGTATTACCAAAGCGGGTCGTACGAGGACGTCGCGGAATACGAACCGTTCGCGGCGAGGACGCCGCCCAAGCGCGCGAGGGTCGATTTGCCCATCGAGACGCTGATGGGCTTGGGGGGAGAGAGTTTGAGCGCGGTGGGGAGCGAGTGGAACACGCAAAAGGCGCGGGAACGGGCGGCGGCGGGCGGCGGTAAGCTCGAGTCCGCCGGGAGCCGCGGGGCGCCGGTGAAAACCGTCTTCACAAACTCCATGGCCGCGGAGGCGGCGCGGAACGTGGCGGAACGAAAACAAACAGGGTCGTCTGGGTCGGCTGGAGCACCGGCGGCGCGCGCGTATGCAGCACGCGCGGAGCCTGTGCCTGCGGCGACACCTCGCGAACCCGTGGCGGCACCTCCGCCGCCGAAAACCGCCGCTCCCGCTCCTACGATGCGCGGCGGTAAGGTTGACTGGGACCCCGCTTCGTTGATGAAGGACATGGGGTTCGCCTCGGAAGCGCAGGACCCCGCGCCGACGCCGACGCCGGCGTTGACGGAGGAACCGAAAAACGGAGGCTGGTTCGCCGGTTTGCGGAGCTTACTGAAGGACGATCCTGTGGCGCCCATACGGATCGACGCGCCTCCCCCGCCGGCGCAAAAAGCAAAACGCGAAGTCGACCCGGTGCTGGCGATGCTGGGCGGCGGCGCCGGCGAGAACCCCAACGCGGCGCGCGCGGCGGCGGCGGCGAAGAAGAAGCCGTCTGGCGAGTACTACCTCACGCCGCCCAAGCAAACCAAGGAACAATTCGAGGATATGCAGAAACGGCGGGACGACTGGAACAAACGAGTGCGTCGCACGGTGCGGCCGAAGACAGAGGCGGGAGAAGCGGATGATGAGGCGTAGGTAGTACCTTGTTGTTCCACCGGTGAAGTCCTTCACAAATCGTCATCATCGCCGAGCCACCCGAATTCAATCGCCAAAAGCCGTGTATCATCGTTCATAGGGCAGTCGTTCTCGCGCGCCCAGAGGAACACGTCGTGGCTTTGTTCATCTACCGCCGCCACGCACGTATCTGCGTCTCACGGGCAGCCGTTTGCGCGCGCCCACTGCAGCACCTCGAGGTGTCCGCCCTGCGCCGCGAACGTGCACGTCTCCTCGTCCCACGGGCAGCCGTTCGCGTGCGCCCACTGCAGCACCTCGAGCTTCCCGTCCAAAGCCGCGTACGTGCACGTGGTTGTGTCCCACGGGCAGCCGTTTGCGCGCGCCCACTGCAGCACCTCGAGGTGCCCTTCCTGCGCCGCATACGCGCACGTCTCCTCGTCCCACGGGCAGTCATTCGTACGCAACCACTGCAGCACCTCGAGGTGCCCGTCCAAAGCCGCAAACGTGCAAGTGTTTACGTCCCACGGGCAGCCGTTCGCGTGTGCCCACTGCAGAACCTCGAGGTGCCCGCCCCTTGCCGCCCTCGAGCACGTCCACTCGTCCCAAGGGCAGCCTTTCGAGCGCAACCACTGCAGCACCTCGAGGTGCCCGCCCCTTGCCGCCCCAGAACACGTCGACCTGTCCCACGGGCAGCCGTTCGAGAGCAAAACCTTCAACTCTTCGAGCAGTCCGCTCCTCGCCGCTGCCTGACAAAGGTATTCTTGACGTGACAGGCGGCCTCCCCATTGCAGGCGCTCCAACGCGCTTAAACATCCGACCTCCGCGGCGTCAAACTCGTCAAGCTCCTCAAACTGAAGCCCCGTCGCCGCCACCGCGTCGCGCATCACGCGGCTCACCGCTGGCAGCCGGGCGAGATCTGCGGGGTCGTCGAAATTCTCAGATCTGAGAACGTGCGTGACTACGATGTCGTTGAGAAGGCCGGGGATGGCCTCTCCCGCGTTAGCCGCGGTAGCATCGCGGCACTCGCGCTTCCTCTTTCGCGAACGAGTTTCCACACCGAGTGTCGTGTTGGAAGACATAGGGAAGGGTGGCGTGTGCGCGTCGTTGTGCGTCGAGGCTTCCCAGAAAAGCTGAACTACCTACCGAGGACCGTGATCATTTTTGTTTAAATTCCATCGCAAGCGACGCGTCGACCACGACGCGCCCCCAGTCTGACGTGCGCGAGCATGGCGGGACGCAAAGCCGCGGGACGCGGTGGGAGGGGTGCAGGTCGAGGTCGCGGCGCCGGCGGACGCGGTTCAGGTCGCGGCGGAGGTCGCGATGGCTCAATGCCTCGCCACGTCGGCGGCGGTAGGACTGGCGGTAGGTCTGGCGGGAGGACTGGGTTGTACGGTCCCGACGACGGCGACGCCGAGTTCGTGGCCCTGCGCGGCGGGGGAGTCCCGAAGCGCAAGCATCTCCAGATGTTTGGCGCGTGCGGCACGCCCACCGGTGGCCACGTCCGCAAACCCGACGACGACGACGACGACGACGACTCTGATGACTCCGAGGTTGACTCCGATATCGACGAAGAAAACCTGCCTTCCGGATCTGAAGACGAGTCACTCGACGACGACCCTAACGTCAACACCGCGAGGGTGATGCGCGTGGGTGGCATAGAGATCCGTTTGGACGACCGGGGCGATAAAAGCCGGCGAGCAGTACGCAGGGTTGTCCCCCTCCCCGACCGCGACGAGGCGGAAGATGGGGAAGATGATGATGACGGGGACCCAGACTTTTTCGATTCGGACGACGACTCCGAAGAGTGGGGCAGCGAGCTGAGCCTTGACGACGACGCGATCCGCGACTACATGCGGAACTGCATGGAAGGCAGCGAGTCATCAGGTAGTGAGGGTGTTGATGATGTTGCCAAAACGGAAAAGAAACTAAAGAAACAGGCGCGAGAAGACGCGTATCTTCGCTCGATGCGGGACATGAACTTGTCGCGCGGCGAGGTTCCGTCGCCGCCATTGAGCGGGGACGATTTTTCGTTGGATTCGCAATCGGAAGACGAAAACGAATTGTTGAAAGGCGGCAACTACGGTAAATACACGTGGAGCCGCGGGGACGTTGTGACGCGAGGTCCGGAGCGCGTGACCGGGCCGAGCGGAAAGCGAGCCGCGAAAAAGGCGGCGAAAGCGTCGGCGAAACGAGGCGAGTCCCCAACGCGGTGCAAACAAACACTCCTTCCGCGACCGGGCGCCGTCGCGGAGACGCTTCGCATGATGATTCTTTCGGGAGGGTCTTATGTCGGTTTCCAGCCGGTCAAGTCACACGAGGCCCTCCAAAGCTTGGCCAAGATCGCGGACGCGTTCGGTTTGGCGGTGGAGCTTACGGGGGGGGGCAAGCGGAAGCACCCGGTGGTCAGGTGGACCCCGCGGGCGTTCGTACCAAAGGCGGATGACGAAAGAGTCCAAAGGGCGGTAGCGCAGGCGGGCGGCGACGGCTACACGCCTGGCGGGAACTGGGAAGGGTACGACACGGCTGCTGGGAAAGGACAAGGACACGCTCGTCGTGAACGTGGCAGGGGCGGGCGTGACTTTGAAAAAACTTTGGCGTCCAATTTTAGAAGCGCCGGGGTGATGCGCGACGGCGGCGACGACGAAACGAACGAAACCGAAACCGAAACCGAAACCGAAACCGAAAACTCGTCTGATGATTTCGAAACTGAACTCGATGCAACCGAAACCACCGAAACGGTGCCGCTGATGGACACCGCAAATTTACAAATTGACGTTGCTTCTTTGTCCACCGCGATGGATGCGTCGGAGGTGGAGCTCAGGTCTGAATTCCAGGGTTTAGGGTCAGGCGCACCAACCGGCGGTCTCGGAATTTTCGAGACCCCCGACGTGCGCGCCGCGCTTGCACGTTCCGCCGGCGTCGAGGCGCTCGACGAGACCGAGCAAGACCGCGATGCGGTCGCGATTGCAACGTCAAAAACCAATCGCGGCCTAAGGCGCGCCGCGATTGCCGCGGAGCGCGAGGCGAAATTGTTGGAGTCGCGGCGAAAGAAACTGGGCTTCCACGTCCCGGCGGGCGGCGGAGACTTAGCGGGGAAGAAAGTCGTCGGCGCGGGTGAAAAATTCGGGGACTTTGAAAAACACACCAGCGGGTTCGGAAGCCGCATGCTCGCCAAGATGGGATTCAGGGGCGAGGGGTCGGGGGTGGGGAAGGCGGAACAGGGAATCGCAGAACCCATCACGGCGGTGATGAGGGCGAGGAAAGTGGGCTTGGGGGCGGAGAAGAAACGCTGAGGCGCAGAGAGGGGGTTTAGGGTTGTCCACATGTCCATTTGTAAAAATAATTCTTTCAGCTCGAAAATTACGCTCTCGGAAGCCCCGACGTACAACGACGCGCACAACGACGCGCGCACGACACCTTTCGCGATGTCCCTCGACGCGACGTTCGGTGTGGAAACTCGGGGGCGCAAGCGCCGCGATGCTAACGCGGGCGAGGCCATCCCCGGCCTTCTCAACGACATCGTCGTCACGCACATTCTTAGATCTGAGTATTTCGACGACCCCGCCGATCTCGCACGGCTCCCAGCGGTGAGCCGCGTGATGCGCGACGCGGTGACGGCGACGGGGCTGCGGTTTGAGGAGCTTTGTGAAATTGGTGCCGTGGAGCTCGGATGTTTGAGTGCGGTGCAGCGCCTGCAACGGTAAGGTCGCCTGTCGCGTCGAGAACGCCTTTGTGAGGCAGCGGCGAGGGGTGGACATCTCGAGAAGTTGCAGGCGTTGCGCTCGAACGGCTGCCCGTGGGACTCAGGCACGTGCTCGGGTGTGGCGGAGTGTGGACACCTCGAGGTGCTGCAGTGGGCGCGCGCGAACGGGTGCCGGTGGGACCAGTATACGTGCGCGTTCGCGGCGAAGGGCGGTCAACTCGAGGTGCTACAGTGGGCACGCACGAACGGGTGCCCGTGGGACGAGCAAACGTGCGCGTGCGCGGCGGATGGCGGGCACCTCGAGGTGCTGCAGTGGTTGCGCGCGAACGGCTGCCCGTGGGACAGGGATACGCTCGCATATGCGAGAGCTGAGGGTCAACTCGAGTTGTTAACCTGGGCGATGGCGAACGGCTGCCCTGAATAGCAGTGTAAACCGGTAACCACCACGAAGGCGTGAACGACGTTTACGAAATGAAGGTACGAACTTCTACTCGTGGTATCAGAGGTTTCATGACAGATACTTCCGGTGGTACGGACTTTCGAAAAACATAACTTAGACTACGTACTGTATCATAAAACCTACCCCTCTTCAAAAGGAAAGTTCCCTTTTGTGCCCGTCCCTCGTGGCCGGCCCGGCGGCGGTGAACGGCCCTGTCCTGTTCACGTCGTGTTCTGACCCGTGTTCCGGGGTCCCAACGGGGGGCCCAACCCCGAACGCCGCGTCGGCTTTGCGCCGCGCCAATCGTAACTTTACGCTTTTCTTTTCCCGCCACCGCCGGATGATAAGCGACGCGGCGGCGCGTTCGTTGACCTGCGGCCAAATGGAAATTGGCTGGTAGTTGCGCCACACACCCATATCAATGAGGCGCTGTACTTCTGACCGGGCTTCCTCCGCGGTGAGGTTTAGCCGGCGCGCGGTACCCGCGTTTGACGAGTTACCGTTACCCCTTCCGTCGAAGGACGATTTCGACTCCACGTGTTTTGGCGAGTCGCTACCCCCGTCGCCGCTTTTCCGCGCGGAAGGGCTTTGCGTTTCGTTTGGTTTCCTTCCGCGCCGTCCGCCCGAAAGAAACCCGCCGACGCCCTGTCTGCCGTTGCCGTTGTCCCGGAACGGGCTGCCTAAACCGCCGCCCCCGCCGTACTGTCCCCACCCACCCCCCCCTCCTCCGCCCACGCCCTTCCCGCCACTCCCCAGAATCGAACCGGCGCCCGATGCGAACTTCCCCGAGATGTACTTCCCCACGTCCCCGACCACGCCGCGTTCGTCGAACACGTTTTCCGAGGGAGCGGAAGCGGGAGCGCGCTGCTCGTGCTCCGCTTCCCGCTCCGCCACGACCTCGTCGATTATCTGCTTGTGCACTGGTACCTTGTACGACTCCTGAAGCGTCCTTTCCGTTCGGCGCATTTCAAGCACGGTGATGATGGGAATGGGGCACAGCGCCAAACGCATGTACTTCACGCTTTCGTACGTGCGGAACTGCGGCGACACCAGCGTGGGCAAACCGAGCGCCAGGATGACTTGCGAAATCAGTAAGCACACGTACGTGTGCCGCACCAACCACGGCCACAGGGTCTGGCCCGCGGCGTACGGCTGCGTGTAGTGGTAGCAAAGGTTGTGCTTCCAGAACAGGTAGAACAGGGAGAACATTATTCCGCAAATGGGCATGAAAACGGGGGCGACGACGCAGTACATCATCCCGAGGAAAACCACGAGCATGGTTTGCGCCGGCACGCGGTGCAGGGGCGTGTTTTCGGGAGCCGTCCAGTTCTGGATCATCTTCCTGGTGGGCATCTCCCCCGCCCGGATCAAGTGCACCAGGGTCTTCACCGCCAAACCGATGTGCGCCGGGGGGTGTATCAGCTCCAACGGCGCGCTCTGCGCGCATCGCAGCATGCAGAACTGCAGGAAGAAACTCGACGTGTCTATTATCTTCGTGATGAGCTCGTCCACGATGAGCTTCGGGTTCCGCACGTACCCGATCACGTCCACCCACACCGGCGTGGAGGACAGGTTCGACACGAACAAGTTCAGAATCAACAGCCAGAAGTAAATGGACGCGCCGGTGACGTCCATCTTGGACACGGCGATGTGGCCGTACTGCCGGCTGAGCACCAGGGACAAAATGTGCCCGGCCACCAAAAAGATAATTAAAATCAGCGCCACGCTTACTTGCGACACAAACGATGTGCCGTCAACCGCCATCGCGTCCGTGATCGCGGCGCCCAGTAAGTTAACCGGAACTAGGAAGAAGAAAACCATCACGAACGCCATGAGTTTCGCGCGGATGTTCTTGCGATTCCGTTGCTCCGAAGTTAGGGCGATGTTGTGCCACACCAGGTCGTTCGGGCCCGGCGCGCTCACGGTGCGCCAGGCTCCGTAGTTGCGGTCCACTTGTACCTGGCTCGCGATAACCGCGTCCATTTGCCGCGAGAAAACAACAAGCATGCTCGGAGACGGGGTTTCGTCGTTCAGGTACTCGTGCCTTGCGGTGTCGAATCGTTTCAAAGCGGACGCCAGGGCGTTCCGCGCGATTTCGCGTTCCCGGACCGCCCAGTCCCGCTTCGCCCGGAGCCGAGTGACTTTTGGGTCCTCCAGTTTCTTTTGTGCGGAAGGCTCTTTTTTATCGGTCCAGTCTTTTTCAACCCAAGCCGAGTTGTTGTGGTCACGCCCCGGGATCCCGGGGATCCCCCCGAGCTCCGCGTCATCCGTGGTACCGGAAGTACCTGGGAACGAAAAGACGGACGATTCGTCGCGCTCCCCGAAAGGGTCGCTCGACATATCACCGTCACCAAAAGGATCACCCCCAACGTCGTCGTCCATCGCGCTGAACTTCATGGTGGGCAGCCGTCCCAGCCCCCCCACGGATCGCACGAACTCCGCCTCGGCTTCGATCAAGTCATCCCCCGCGTTGCTTTCCCGGATCAACGCCTGCAGGTGTCTTTCGTTCGCGGCGTGCCAGTTTTCCGATTCCTTGTCCAGGTGCCGCACGTCCCGCGCGGGTAAACAAGTCACCACGCACCCCTCCCCGAGCACCGTTTCTAGTTTCATCTTCGTGTTTTGCACCATCTCAGTTTTGATACACGCGCGCAGGTTGTCTATTTCGTGCGACTCAAGGTCGTGCATGAACGACCTCACCGCGCTGGCGTTCCTCGTCATCCACCCGTTCGCCCTTTGCAACGCTCGGGTGCTGTGGTGCTCCGCATCGCCTTTTTCCTGGAACCCGGACAGCCCACCGAGGCCGTCCACGGATCTGGTTTCGCCTTTCTGTAGCGCCCGAATCACGGCTCGCGACGAGGGGGTTCGGTTGAAACCGTTTACCGGGGGCCCGTCCCCCGCCTCGTCGAGGGGCGTCAAGACGGGTGACTTGTTCTTCGCGCCGGTTTTAGTAAGCGCGGAGTTTATGGCGCTCAAAATACCGATGTCGTCCTTCTGTTTCCGCAACGAGTTGGGAATCGGCGCCGTGGTGAGCATGGGGATGTCGTTCACCACCACGGCGTGGCTTTTGATTCCCAAACGGGTAGGCCCTAGCTTCCAAATCAACCGCGCGTACGCTTTGGTTTCTCGCGACAACAGGTACATCGCCCAGAACGAAACGAGCCACATCTCGAGAATCACCACCCAGAACACGTTCGGGTGCTTCGCGGCTTCTATGGTGAACCGTTTCATGCCCCCGTGGCCACCGCTGGCGTGCTCGGATTCGATCCAGTAAAGCGCCATCAACACGGGCGTGCAAAACAGCGAGGCGCCGAAAAAAAAGTGGTAGTTCGTCCTGAACCAACGCAGCATCATCAGCTCATCCGGAGTGGCGTGTTTCAAAATGTCCGTGTCGCTCGCCCTCCACGCTTTCTTGATCCACTCCAGATGCCCAGGGGGCAACGCGCTCGGGAGCTCGTTCGGGGGGTACCGCGGGTTACCCGGCGCCATGTAAAAGTTGGGGTCGCACGTGTACCTGAACAGCGGAATCGCGCGTAGCGTCTGGAAGATACCGAGCATCATCAGGAAAAACAGAAGCAGGTACCCGATCGTGGTGCCGAAGTTCTGGAACGTGAAGTTGTGCGAACACGCGGCGTCCGTGAGGGGGTCGCACGCCTCCGCGTCCATTGTGATGCACTGGAACCCGGTGCTGTGCAAATGCTGCGGCCGGACGCTTTCCGCGACCAAAGACCTGCCCGCGTAGTACGCGGGAAAGTACCCGTCCGCGCACTGCAAACACTCCAGCTCGCCGAGCGACGGGCATGCGGTCAGGTCGGTGACGCCGTCGGTGACCAGAACGGTGGTGTTCACTCCGAGCTGCACGTCAAACACGGGGGTGGTGTCAAGCAGGGTGACGTAATTTGCGGTCGTTCCGTTAAACGTACTTGGCGATCGGAATGCGCAATTGTCGCACCCCGTCGGGCACCCGCACGGCCCAGCCAGGGTGGACAACGTCGCCGTGAGCCACGCACCGGTGGCGGTCGACATCGTGCCGATCCCGCCGTCGATGCCGCGCCCAGTCGTGCCTATAACTGAGGGTGGGGGTCCCCGAATTGATGTAGAATCCGATTGCGAGCAAAACCTCTCGTTTTTCTCGGACTCGTCTGGTTTCCGCCCGTTCGCGGCGGTTCGGGAAAGCCAGGCTGCGGTCTCCCCCGATCTCAGACCACGACGACGCGCGCGGGTCGTACAAACACGGCCCCGGCGTTTTTTTCGCGACGACGAGTGGTGGCGCGTGAAAATTCGCGATGGCCCTGAACAAGCTCGCGCACCTGTCCCTGGTGAACAAGGTCACATCGGAGCTGGAGAACCACATCGGCATCGCGGACAAGACTTTGTCGGAGTTCGTGATCGACCTGGCGGAGAAACACGCGGATGCGCGGTCGTTCCAGAAAGCCCTGGATGAAGTCGGGGCGGAGCTTTCCTTCGACCTGGTGCGGAACCTTCTGGAGATGATCCAAAGGATGCGGCCCAAAACCGGCGGTGGGGCGGACGGCGGCGGGGGGGGGGGCGGCGATCGATCAAGAACCAAGCCCACCGCCGCAAACCCCCTGCCCGGTTTAGCCGTCCAGGACGACGAGGCGCGCGCCAAGGCGCTGACAAAAGAGATTTACGGCGACAACCTGGTGACGGCGAACATGGCGGACGACCCGAGGCACATGAGCCGTGGTGACGACAGGGGCAGGGATCGGCGCGACGACAGGGGCAGGGACAGGCGCGACGACGGGGACAGGGATCGCCGCGATGACCGTGACCGGCGCGACGACCGCGACGACCGCGGCCGATCTCGCGACCGCGCAGCGGGCGCGTCCTCCTCTGCTGCCGCTCCTAAACAAACAGGCGACCCTTTGGTCGGGATCATTTACCGCGGCCGGGTGAGTAACGTGATGGACTTTGGGGCGTTCGTGGAGCTCACCGAGTTCACAAGAAAATTCGAGGGCCTGGTGCACGCGTCGATGTTATCGTCGCTCAAGGGCGTCGGCGCGAAGGAGCAGGTGAGGAAGGACCAGCCTGTTTGGGTCAAGGTGACCACGCGGACGAGCGCGCGGATGGCGCTTTCCATGCGTGACGTGGATCAAAGAACGGGGGAGGACTTGATCGGTGGCCGGGGAGACTTGTCGCGAGCGGGACCCGCGTCCAGCTACGCCGGCGCTTCCGCGGCGTCGCACAACCGACCGCCGCCGCCCCCCCCCCCGGGAGGTTCCAACTCCCTTAGAGGTCTTTCCGGGATCCAGCTCACGGAAGAGGACAGGCTCGGCGACGGTGGCGGTCGACGACGAGCGGTGAAGCGCATGTCCTCGCCGGAGCGATTCGAAGCCAAGCAGCTCATCGCGAGCGGCGCTTTGCGCGTGGAGGAGTACCCCACCTTCGACGCCGACGGCGACGGCGTGCTTGGGTTTGAAGAGGAAGCGGAACAGGAAGTGGAGATTGAAATCAACGACAAGGAGGCTCCTTTTTTGGAAGGCCAGACATCACAAGGCGACGTGTCACCTATTAAGATCGTCAAGAACCCGGACGGGAGCATGCAGCGCGCGGCAATGACGCAGCAGGCGCTCGCGAAGGAGCGCCGCGAGCTGATGCAAACGCAACAGCGCGCGGATTTGGATTCCGTGCCGCAAGATTTGAACCGGCCGTGGGAGGACCCGATGGCGCAAGAAGGCGAAAGGCAGCTGGCGCAGGAGCTTAGGGGTACCGGTCTCGCCGCGGACAAGGAAATGCCCAAGTGGAAGATGGAGGCGTTTGGGAAGGCGCCTACTTTTGGGCAAAAAAGCTCGTTGCCGATGCAACAACAACGGGAATCGTTACCCATTTTCAAGCTGCGAGACGAGCTCATCAAAGCAGTCAACGATAACCAAGTGTTGGTCGTGATTGGCGAAACCGGGAGTGGCAAAACCACGCAGATGACCCAGTACCTCGCGGAGGCTGGGTACACGAGCCGGGGTAAAATAGGGTGTACGCAACCGCGCAGAGTCGCCGCGATGAGCGTCGCGAAGCGCGTGGCGGAGGAGTTCGGGTGCCGGCTCGGCGAGGAGGTCGGGTACGCGATCCGGTTCGAGGACATGACGTCTCCTGAAACCGTGATCAAGTACATGACGGACGGCATGCTGCTTCGCGAAGCGCTTCTGGACGATTTGCTGTCTAACTACACGATAATCATGCTGGACGAGGCGCACGAGCGGACGATTCACACGGACGTGCTTTTCGGGTTGCTGAAAAAGTGCTGCGTCAAACGCCCCGACTTGAAAATCATCGTCACGAGCGCCACCCTGGACGCGGAGAAGTTCTCTTCGTATTTCATGAACTGCCCGATTTTCACCATCCCGGGCAGGACGTTTCCAGTCGAGGTGATGTACACGAAAGCCCCGGAGAGCGACTACATGGACGCTTCGTTGATCACGGTGATGCAGATTCACTTAACGGAACCGGAGGGGGACATTTTGCTTTTCCTAACCGGACAGGAAGAGATCGACGCGGCGTGTCAAACCCTGTTCGAGCGCATGAAAGGCTTGGGACCTTCCGTGCCCGATTTACACGTCCTACCAGTGTACTCCAGCCTACCAAGCGAAATGCAGACGCGCATTTTCGACCCCGCGCCTCCCGGTTCGCGGAAAGTGATCGTCGCGACGAACATCGCGGAGGCGAGTCTCACGATCGACGGCATTTACTACGTCGTGGACCCGGGTTTCGCAAAGCAGAAGGTGTTCAACCCGAAAATCGGGATGGACTCGTTAGTGGTGGCGCCTATTTCCCAAGCCAGCGCGAGGCAGCGGTCCGGCAGGGCCGGGCGTACCGGCCCGGGGAAGTGTTTCCGACTGTACACCGAGTCCGCATTTAAAAACGAAATGCTACCGAGCAGCGTTCCCGAGATTCAGCGAAGCAACCTGGGTACCACCACGCTTACGCTGAAAGCCATGGGCATCAACGATTTGCTTCATTTCGATTTCATGGACCCGCCGCCGCCGCCGACGCTGATAGGCGCGCTGGAGGAGCTGTACAACCTTGGTGCGCTTGACGAGGAGGGGCTGTTGACGCGCCTTGGCAGAAAAATGGCGGAGTTCCCGTTAGAGCCGCCCATGTCGAAGATGCTCATCGCGGCGTGCGACCTGGGGTGCAGGTACGTCTCGGGCCTTTCCCAAATCCGCCACACACTGGTTTACCGAAGCTGGTTACTGTTTGTCCATACATCGCCCAATACACGACGTTAACCACTTTTCGTTCCCAATCGCAGCGACGAAATCCTCACAATCGTGGCGTGCCTGTCGGCGCAGAACATCTGGTACCGCCCGCGGGAGAAACAAGCCGCGGCGGATCAAAAGAAGGCGAAGTTTTTCCAGCCCGAGGGTGACCACCTGAGCCTGCTAACCGTGTACGAGTCCTGGAAAGCCCAAAAGTTCAGCTCGCCTTGGTGCTTTGAGAACTTCCTGCAAGCGAGGAGTCTGCGGCGGGCGCAGGATGTGCGGAAACAACTTTTGACGATCATGGATCGGTACAAGCTGGACGTTGTCTCCGCCGGTCGTAACTTTAACAAAATCCGTAAAGCTATTTGCTCTGGGTTTTTCTTCCACAGCGCGAAGAAAGACCCGCAGGAGGGGTATAAAACCCTGGTGGAAAACACCCCTACGTACATCCACCCCGCCTCTGCGCTGTTCCAGCGGCAACCGGATTGGGTGATTTACCACGAGTTAGTGTTGACGTCGAAAGAATACATGCGCGAGTGTACCGTGATCGAGCCGAAGTGGCTCGCGGAACTCGCGCCGCGGTTTTTCAAGGTGGGGGACCCGACCAAGATGACCAAGCGCAAGCGCATGGAGCGCCTGGAGCCGCTTTATGACAGGTTCAACGAGCCCAACGCCTGGCGGCTGTCCAAGAGGAAGGGGTAGAGAAGCACGTTGTTATTATCTCAAAATTTGTACCTCCGAAAATGTAACGCAATCTGGGAAGCCTCGACGCACAACGACGCGCACACGCATCGCTATGTCTTCCAACACGACACTCGGTGTGGTAACCCGCTCGCGCAAGAGGAAGCGCGAATGCCGCGATGCTAACGCGGGCGAGGCCATCCCCGGCCTTCTCAACGACATCGTAGTCACGCACGTTCTCAAATCTGAGTATTTCGACGATCCCGCCGACCTCGCGCGGCTGCTAGCGGTGAGCCGCGTGATGCGCGACGCGGTGGCAGCGACAGGGCTTCGGTTTGAAGAGCTTGGTGAATATGACGCCAGGATGCTCGGATGTTTAAGCGCGTTGAAGCGCCTGCACCGGGGAGGTCGTCTGTCGCGTCAAGAATACCTTTGCGAGACAGCGGCGAGGGGTGGACATCTCGAGAAGTTGCAGGTGTTGCGCGCGGACGGCTGCCCGTGGGACGAAGAGACGTGTACGAGCGCGGCAGAGGGCGGGCACCTCGAGGTGCTGCAGTGGGCGCTCGCGAACGGGTGCCGGTGGGACCAGTATACGTGCGCGGCGGCGGCGAATGGCGGGCATCTCGAGGTGCTGCAGTGGTTGCGCGCGAACGGCTGCCCATGGGGCTCGAGTACTGCTCGTTTGGCGGCGAGTGGCGGGCATCTCGAGGTGCTGCAGTGGGCGCGCGCGAACGGCTGCCCGTGGGACGAGGATACGGTAATATGTGCGAGACGTAACAGACATCTGGAGTTGTTAAACTGGGCGATAGCCAACGGCTGCCTTGAATAGGAGTGCATTCGTTGGAATAAAAGTACCCCGAATCGGTTTCGGTGCTCGTTAAAAATCAATCAGATTCCCCGTCCCCAACCCGCCGCCGCCGATGCCGATGCCCATCATCCCCGCTAACCCGACCCCCGTCCCCGCCGGCGTCCCGCTCGGTACCGTCCCCGCCGTCCCAACCGGTAGCGTCCCCGCCGGCCCACCCCCCAGCCCCACCCCGAGCGTAACGTCGTAAAGCGTCTCCATCGGGTTGAACCCGTCCAGGGCGTTTGGCGCGACGCCGCACAAAACGCAGACGAACGCGAGTCGTCCCATTCGCACCGCCGCGGCGTTCGTCGCGCCGGGCGCCGGTTTCGGAAACCACACCTCCGCGAGCTGCGACACGACTTTCGCGGCGACACCTTCTTGTATACCGCCTCCGCCTTGTACACCGCCTCCGCTCCTCAACACTTGTCGCACCCACGAAACCGTGTGCGCGTACGCCGCGCGCTCGGAGTGGCGCAAGTGTTTGGACAACAACGTCTCGCCGACCGTCACGCTCGGCAGGTGGCTTGTTAAAACCTCCGTCGCGAGCGTCCACGGCGCCCCGGTCGCGGCGGCGGCGAGCGCTTGTTGCGCCGCAGCGTTGGCCCACGGTTGCATTTGCGTGTCTATCCCTGCTAGCAACTGCGGCGTGGCCGCACACAACGGCCGCGGCAGACTGGCGAAAAGCGCGAGAAGCGCGAACGCCGCGTGGTGGGGATTCATCCCGGGTACCGTGTCGACGTCAGCGTTTGAATCCAGCGCGGCCGCCACCGACGCCAGCCCACCCAACGTACCAAGCGAAGGCACGTTGAACACCTCCACGCCGCACTGCGTGCTGAACAGATAGTCCACTAGTTGTGCCACCGGTTGCGGTACGTTGGGCGGGAACGACGCGGTCGGTACCCGCCAAAGCGGTTCCCCGAAAACGGTGCGTCGTAAACCGCCGGACACGGTGAGGAAAAAGTCCCTGCCCTTTTGGAGGTGCAGCACCAAAATGGCGTCCACCGGGATTTCGGGTGAGTTTTCCGTCACAAGCCCTGTCAAGTTTAAAGTGCTGCTGAAAGGTGACCCTTGCGGGGTTGACCCGGGTCGCTGGTCAATCAAGTCAGTTGACCCGGGTCGCTGGTCAATCAGGTTCACGCCGCCACGGTGCTCCAACGCCTTCGCGGCGGCGAGCGAACTTCGCGAATCAGGCGAGTTGATGGACACGCCCCCCCCCGCTTCGACCTTCGCGATTCCCGCGCTTACTGCTCTGGCCTGCGCCATTCTCGCGGCTTCCGCGATGGACCCCGCGACAGGGACGGGCTTTGTGTTTTGCGTTTCAACGGACGAACCCACGCTGGTTCGCGAGGAGTTTGCGGAACTTGTGTTGGCGCCATCGTACTCGTAGCCGCCCGCGCCCGCCGCCGCGAACAACGCCGCCGGTCCCGCCCCCCTGAGATTGTAAAAAGAAATGTCAGTCTTGTATGGGCAATCAGTCGGCGGAATGTGGTGAGTGGGAAATACCTACCCCCCCCCCACCACCGTCGCCGTCGCCGTGATCACAGTTTCTTCACCTGGTAGCAGCTTGCCTTGTGTTGGGCGCACGGTAAGCCACGGCGGCGCCACCGCGGTTTCCCCAGGAACCGCGGCCACGAAGTTCCACGAAGCCGGCACGTCGCCGGTGTTGATTAGCCTCCACGACGTTTGCGTGGGTTGCGCGAATCGCAGCGGTTCGCAAAACGTCGCCCGCGGGTTCGTCACCGTGCACCGGGGTTGGGAAGCCATCTCCGCGGCGTCGAGTTCACGTCTTGTTTCCTGCAACACGCCCTGCAGCTCAGTCGGCAGCAGCTCCCTTGCGGTTACGGTGAACCTCGAGAAAACCGGCTTGTGGTCGCTCTGCGTCAGTTCGCTTCTTCCGTACGAAATCTGCACAATGTCCACCCCTTTCCACAAAACGCGATCGCACCACGCCGGGGTTCGCTTTTTCTTCTCCTCCTTGGCGCTTACCTTGACGGTTTTGTCGGGGTCGTTTTTGTCAGCTTCGTCGTCCACATCGAGAACGCCACTGTACGTATGCGTCCCGGGCCGGTACTTGTACGTGGGCGGGAAGGAAACGGGCGCTTACGATGAGTAAAAGAAAGTGTCAGTCTTGTGTATCGCGATGTATGGACAAACAGTCACCGGCGTTAGAGGTAAAACAGTGTGTGCCGGATTTGGGAAATCTGGTGCGTACCTTCCCTCCACCCCGAAAACGCCCGCCCCGCGGCGCGCTCCAACAAAAGCTGGTCCGACCCGAGCAGCGAGGCGTACTTTTTATTCCTCAGCTCGGACGCGGTTGATCCGATTTGCGAGTTTTTTTGTGACTCTTCCGGCGTAGGCGCGTCACCAGCAAGCGCTTGCCTGACGACGTCATCGCCGATGTTGAGCCTGTAGTTCAGGTCACCTAAAAAAACCGCCGCGAAGGCGTCGCCCACGAACGCGGGTTTCTCAAACGTTCCGTCCGACGACGCGGCGGGCGGCGCCGGGAACGTTAACTTGCCGTTAATCTCGTGGTAATCCTCGGACCTTTTCTGCGCGTCGTTCTCCTTCGCCCCAGCGCTGAGGTGCGCGCACACGAAACACATCGGCGTGTTGTATATCGTCAGCATAACCCCGACGCCGCCTTTGTTGCCGAGCATGGTGACGCCCAGGTTGACGCCGGTGGCGACGTGCGCCGCGCGCACGTCCCGCGTTTGCGCTTTTACCTCACCAGTCACCCACACAGTGATGTAAACACCCACGAGCTGTTTACACGCGACCCTGACGTACGTAGGTTTGTGTGTGTGTTCGTTCGTCTCGTGGGTACTGGGTTCAACCGAAGAAGCACCGCCCGGCGCCGCGTCGTTTCCGAACGTCGCCCACGCGGTGGTTGGCGCGCTTGACGCGTTCGGTCGATGCGTCGCGCCCCCCGCCCGCCCGTTCAAGCACCTCTCGATGATCGCCTCCCACTCCCCCGTCGCGACGGTGTCTTCCTGCATCAAGACCTTCCCCGGGGTCAACGGGACGATTTCCTGGAACCCCACCACCACGACGTCCGGTTTCGAGGACACGTCCAGCCATTGCGAAATGTCCAGAGTTTGCGGTGGCGCCTTGCCATTTGTGTTCCAGGTGCCGCACCACACGCCGAGGTCGTGCGTACGTGTGTAGGTTTCGATTGACTGTTTCACGAACGCGGCGCGAACCTTGGGGTTCTTGATCCGCGTAGCCCAGTCCTTCGTGAGCGGGTGCGGCTCGTCATCGCTGGCGAACCCGGACGTGTCCCCACTTCCCATGGCCCGGGAACTGATGGTTTTCGCACCCGAGATCGGGACCGCGTTGGAAAAGTCGGAAAAGTCTTCCCACGCCGCGACCCCGGAAGGCGCCGCGGCGACCCCGGATGCGATACCAACACCCGCCATGGCCTTGCCAATGGTCTTCTTCAAGCTCCGCATCGCGCTACCCGCCGCCGCGCGTGACGCGCGCGCGGGAGACCTGACAGGAAGGACACTTGCAGCTCCAAGAGGAGAGTCCGAGGGAGCGTGTGATGACTTTTCGTTCGACGTTCATTTTGCTTCTTCCCTTCCCGCGAAAATACTCATGAGGGAGGCTTGCGTATGTCCTCACAGTCCCCTTCGCACTGGCACTTGTGCGACGCAGGCGTACCAGCCTCCTTTAACGAGGCGAAACAGACGGGAACGACGCCATGAGTCACGTGCGTTACCTCCCGCATACGCCGTACGCGCGCACCCCACACGCTCGTGTCACTTGGCGCATTTTTAATCTCCACGTGGTGCCTTTCCCCGTTTCGAAGACGCTCACCCCGTCTCTCCCTCTCTCCCGCAGATCTTCGACGGGTACGAAAAGGAGCTCCTGGAGTTCACCGCTTCCATCGCGAGGAACACGGCAACGCTGGGAAACCTGGACGGAGGTACGTTACCTGAGGCCAGAACCGTGACCGGTAGAACGAACCACCCACACGCGCGTCTCATGACGCCAACGAATCTCTGACAAGACAGCAGAAGGGAAGGGCTGCCAAAAAAAACACAAGTCTCTCCCCATCAATCTGACGACGTCGCACTACTCCTTCTTCCTGTGTTTTACCTCTTTCTCATCAGACTCCAAAACCCAGCGCGTTTCCCTTATCGACTCCGATGTCGCGGAAGCCGAGGCGCTTGTTCGCCGGATGGACCTTGAGGCGCGGTCCATGCAGAACCCGAGTGTGAAGGATCCGATGAGCGCCAAGCTCCGGGAGTACAAAGCCGAGCTGAATCGGTTGAAACGAGAAGCAGCGCTTTCTGCGAAATCGGTATCCACCGGCCAGCGTGACCGCCAACAACTGCTACAAGGCGCCGAGCTTGATGACGGCAACGCACCGACGTCGTCGACGCAACGCGAGCGGATGCTACACGCCACGAGCCGGCTCGATCAAACGGGTGACCGGATCCGGGAAGGCAAGCGGTCGCTGTTGGACACGGAGGAGCTGGGGGTTTCGATTTTGCAGGACTTGCACCGGCAGAGGGACACGATCACGAACGCGCGGGACACGATTCACGGCGCGGATGACACGATTTCGAAGTCGCGGAAAATCCTGGCGCAAATGGGACGGCGGATCACGCAGAACAAAATGCTCATGTACGGAATCATAGCCATGCTCGTGTTCGCCATAACCCTCGTGGCGTACTTCAAGGTTGGCGGTAAGAGTAAGAATTGATGGTTGTGTACTGTACATGAGATCAATCAAACCTGAAGTGATTAACTAACATCGATGAGACATACTCGTAAGTACTTGAGTACTACTAAGAATATCTAGATACCTTCACGGGTTGTTTTTTTTCGGCGGCCAACTCGTTTCGTCGTTTCGCGGCGCCGGCGGCGCGGCGCTTTCGTTTCCGAAAAAGTCCTCCTTACGGGTGGCTAGGTACACCCGCCCGGTCGCGGTGCGTCCCCAGTTCGATTCCCGTGAGGTTTGGATGTCCGCCCGGAAGCTTACCCCTCGGTCGCACACGTGGCACTCGCCCGCTCTTGTGACTTTGTTTCCCTCGTTTCCGGGGAGGAACGAAAACACGCGCTCGCCGCAGTTTGGGCAATCCCCCGCGACTGCCACGACGGCGCCTGATTGTTAAAAAATAAATGTCAGTCTTGTATATCGCAATGTATGGACAAACAGTCAGGGCAGAGGGAATAGTCCCTTCTGGTACGAGTATGGGCAATCAGGGAGGCGGAATGTGGTGATTGGAAATACTTACCGTCGCGAAGGGCGGATATTTTGCCAAAGCTGGCTTGCGCTAAAACGAACCCGAGGGCGCCGAAAAGTGGAGGTCTTATTGCTGACCCCGCGGTGTGTGTCACGTCAATGAGCTTCCCGAGCTCGACTAGGTCCCAAACCACGAACGATCCGCCTATTAAAAAAAAAAACAGCCAGATGGTTTGTAAGTTCGCCATCTGCGCGTCGTCGCTCTCCAGGTCGCCGTAGATTTTCATGTCCCGCCGGCTACACCTTGGGTACTTTTTCGTGAAGTCGCTGCCTCGCTGCCGCAGCCGTAGTTCGATTTCGTCGAACATCACGTCCGAAATAACGGGCTGACCGGAGAAGTACGTGTTTTTGGCCTGCGCGTACGTTCGTTCCAAATCCGCGGTCGTCGCGACGTCCAGGGGAGGCAACAGAAAACACGAAGGGCCTTGAATTCCAAGTGTGTCCCACATCCCTTGCCTCGAAATGTCGTACCCGCCGTCCCAAGTTGGGCTGTAGACACTGGACGGGCCGGACTCTGACTGTATGCCGCCCGAGGCAGGGGACGCCGGGGTCGCGTGCGGCGAGAGGGGGCCTCTTTGTGTGTCCCGTGTCTGGGATTTTTTCATCGGCGACAACGCCATCCACCGCGGGGGGCCACGGCGCGGAAGGCACGTGGACATCTCGGGAGACGCACGCGCGGCGGCGGCGGCGTGGCCCCCGAACGCCGCGCCCGAGGACCACGCCGCCATCCCCGAAAGCGCACCGCACGTGGGGCGCGGGGAGAAGTCCCTTCATTTCTTCCGTCAAGTCAGAACAAGCAACAGAACGAAGCAAGTCAAACATTTTCTTCGCGCGCGATCGCTGAATCGATTCGCCCTTTCCGCCTCCGCCGCACACTTCGCGACGCGCGGTATCCCGGTCGGATACGCGGACAGTGACTCGCGAACGACTGCGCCTCGATCGTGTTAGGACGCGTTCGTTTAACCTTCGACCGGCCTCGTAGGTCGCTTCGAGTGATCGGGACAGACACCGGTTGTACTTAGTTCGGGAAACGGCGCGGCGGGCGTCAAAACACACATCAAGATGAAGCTCGTTCGGTTTTTGCAGAAGCTGAGCCACGAGACGTGCACTATCGAGCTGAAGAACGGCACGGTGGTGCACGGAACCGTGATGGGTACGTGCGAGGGAAAATGTTTATGATCGAGCGAGGCGTCCATGCGCGTCGCGCTTCACCGCGAACGCGAGTGCACGGCACACACGCACGGCGCTTTTTTCGCATCGCGCGCAATCCAACCCCTGCAGCACAATTTCTGTGGAATCCTTTCCACGCAGACGTCCGGCGCTGAGCGATCGAACCCGCAAAACTTCTTCCGCTGACCATCACGTTACCTCGACGTACCCCCTACCTCTGTCCAGGCGTCGACGTCTCCATGAACACGCACTTGAAAAACGTAAAGCTCACGTTGAAAGGAAAGAACCCGACGCACATGGATCACTTAAGCCTTCGCGGGAACAACATCCGGTACTACATCCTGCCCGACTCCCTGAACCTGGACACGCTGCTGGTGGACGACACGCCGAGGATCAAGCCGGGAAAGGTTGGCGGCGCGGCAGGCGCGGGCAGGGGCGGGGCGGCGGGGCGGGGGGGCAGGGGACGGGGCAGGGGAAGGGGGCGCGCGCGAGGCGCGTGATTTGGTGCTTTCGAGCGCCGTTTTGGAACCGTACTGTGGAACCGTACTTTGGAAACGTACGGAAAGCGGAGCCGGACCAGGGAAGCTTTTTGAGTATGCGAGTCGTTAAGTGCTGTGAGTCACAACCCTCGACGTACCGTAAAAAATACACAGCGCTGCGTCTTGATCACTTCCGGTGACGGTACCGCACTCCGCGCACCTCGAGTATTACCCGCGTCTAGCAACGTTTACCGTTACCTCGGCACCGCGGGCAAGTCTTTGCTTTTCTTCCCCGTCCCGCCCATCGCATTGGTGAACGCGGTGAGCCCGCTGGAAATTCCCGCCCCGACCTTACCGCGCACGTCGTTCTTTTTATCGAACTCCGTTGCTTTGGCGTACCCGGAGGACAAGCCTTGCGAAACCTTCGTGGTGATTCCGTATTTAACGTTAACTTCCTTCGCCTTGCTCGCCGCCGCGCTCGTGGCGTCGTAAAGCTTGCCAGTTATGTTGTGGTCTTGGTTAAACTTTTTCGCCGCCGTCGCCGCTGTCGCCGCGGCGTTGCCGGTTTGCCTTGCCACGTCCCCTACTGAGTTTGTAAAAGAAAAGTGTCAGTCTTGCAACGGCAAACAGTGTGTCAGGATTTGGGAAACGCGCACTACGTACCTCCGTCCTTCCTTGTCGTGGCGTACGCCGCGCCAGCACCGAGAGCCACCGCGGTGACCGGCCCCAACACCACGGCACCAGCCACCACCCCGATCGCCGCCGCGCCGGCCACGGTTGAGTACCCACCCGCGGTTTTCACCGCGGCGTTTGCTTGGCCCGCGACGTGTGCACCCTTCTGCGCCATCGCAGCGGACTGCGCCATTTGTTCCATCTGGCTTTGACCCAGCTTCGTGTGCAGCACAGCCGCCCTTGCGCGGTACTCCGCGGACTTGCCGCGCATTTCGCCAGCCTCACTAGGCGTGGCCTTCGCCGCGAGGTCCAACGCATCCGCGGCTCGATTGTAGAATTGTATCGCGGTCGCGACGTCGCCCGCGATGTCCGCCTCAACGGCGAGCGTCGCGAGCTCCACGGCTTCTTCGCACGGCATCTTGGGAGAGCACGGAAAGGTTGCACAGGGACAGCACGAGTCCGTGTGTTCCGGTGAGGGGGGGGGTGTATAACGTCGAACACGAGGAGCGCGTGTCGTTGTTGTTGAATTGGACGATCGACACGTGTCCTAAAACAGTTGTCGAAAATCGAGGAACGAAAAATCGTTGTTTGCAGTCTCGAAAGCACGAATCGACAGTCGTCGCGGCGCGATGCCGCGTCGCCCTAGCCGCGGGGGCACGGGTAATTCTGATTCGGACGATGACTACGACCCCGAAGTGACCACTTCCAAGGATGAAGAGGTCGTGGAGGTGCAAGAGCCGAAAAGATCTGCGAAAAGACCGAGAGCGGTCCGCATCGATGAGACCGACTCTGACGACACTTTGGAAAAACCACCCGCCCCGAAACGGAAACTTTTAGCAGATCCAAACACCGCGAGTGGGTCACGACCTGTTCGTGCTGTGCGCGCGAGCAGAGGGAAACCCGCCGTGCCACTGGCTCTGCGACGCGGGATTCGCGACCCGTCGCCGTCTTCGAGTGACTACGGGCTTGACGTGACCGTACGCAGCAGCGGCGGGCAACGAGGCACAGCTCGGAAAAATACGACGCGACAGACAGAGACGACGCCCGGAAGCGCCGAACGGCGACACTGCAAATGGACCACGAAAGTCCATCCTGACCACTTCGTGGACGAAGACGAGTGGGAGTACGGCACGATGACCAATCGGCCTGCTTTTTATGACCGGCGGCCGAAGAACAAATTAGTCAACACCGAGAAGGTGTCTGACGACTCGGGACCGGGGTCGGACATGAGCGACTTCCTCGCTGATTCTGATTCTGATTCTGACGAAGAAGAAGACGAAGACAAAGACAAAGACAAAGACAAAGAAGAAGACAACGATGCAAAGAAAGACACGGACGAAGACGAAGACGAAGACGAAGACAGATTCGGCCGGATACCACGCCGAGGAAGAGTTTCGCGCAAGGGTAAAGCCATAGTTCTCGGGAGTGACGACAGTGATGGCAGCGAAAAACGCGGACGCAAAAAAGACGCTCCGAAACCTTCCCTTACGAAAAAGCCCCGCTTGCGCCGAAAGTCAAACGTCCACCCGTCGCCAGTATCGGACTCCGACGATTTACCTTCCCCTGGACGCGCCAGGAGTCGCTTGAAACGGAACCCAAACGTCCTTCAGGATGACGATGACGTGTCCGCCCCGGCCCCAGCGTCCGCCTCTGGCTTCAGTGACCTCGCAGACGCCGGCGCGAAAACAGATCAGGAGTCACTTAAAAACGACAACGAAACCCCTGTCAAGAAATCTGCCCGGTTGTCATCACGCCGGGAAAATAAATCCGCCGAGTGTAGCCGGCAACAGAAAGAACTCGAAAAAGGAATGCGGCGCACGTTGCGTGAGATTGAAGACGCCGAGCACGAGGACCTCGGGAGGCTGGAGGACCCGTTCGCGGACGTGGACGACCTTGCGGGGTTCGTGGCGGAGGACGGGGAGGACGGGGACGGGTACGAGGCGGGTTCCGGCGAGGACGAGACGCAGACGCGAGAAAAGCGCGGCGACGCAAAAACAAAGGCACCGATAGGCAACAACGGCTGGGTACGGTACTTATCCGATGACAGTGACGAACAGTGCGGCGATGCGAGCGACGATGACGACGAAACCGACCTCCACCTCGAACCTCACGTCGAGAAAGAGTGGGTGTACTGCGAGTGCGGCGTTTGCGAAAACGACGACTCGGAGATGCTCCGTTGTTGCAACAAAAAGTGTCGCGCGTGGCAACACGTCGCGTGCGTTGACGTGGATTCCGATTCGTGGCACCGTGGAAAATCAGGAGCCTTCTTCTGCGCATGTTGTGCTATCGCAGGAGGACGACGCGCGCCGACTCCGCCTGGCAAGCGACCCGGTGTGGGTGCAAACGGCAATTGGGCGTCGCGTTTGCGGACAAGTTTCGTGGCGGACGACGAAAAGTCGTTGGTCGCGACAATCACTAAGCGCGACGAAACCGCCCCCCCACGACGCCCTTCGCGTCGCGCGTTACTGACTCGCGCCAGCATGGCTGGTGCGTTGAAGTGTCTGTCTGTGCTTCTCGGCGGTCCGTGGACAAACGACGCGCGCGACAGATTTGTCGACGACGCCGTGCGCAAAACTTTTGCACTCCCCCGAGCGTCAACCGACGCTGTCGCAGCGACCCTGCACGTAGCCCTGCACCGCGGCGACGTCGGGGCGGTGGAGACGATTCGTACAGTGCTGGGGGGCTGCTTTTCCCATCCTCCAAACAGCGGACCCGAACGCCGGTGGGCGTGGGCGGCCGGCCGGCGCACCCTGGTGGTACGTATTGCATTTCCCAAATCCAACGTCTGTTTGCCAATACAAGACTGACACTTTCTTTCTTTCTTTCTTTCATCTCAGCACTCCGCGGCGGACAACGCGGCGGCGGATCCGCGGTGCGTGTGGTTAGCGCTGGAAGCGGAAGGCGAAGCGCCTCGTGATGAATTTGGCGGCGGGTTCGACCACGCCGCTTGCCCTTTGATGGCCGCGCGAGCCGCCGGCGACGTGACGAGTGGTGCGTTGGCAAACGTTTCGTTGGATTCGGTCGCGGCGCACCCGCTGCGACACGCCTGTTCGTCGGGTGCACCAGACGCGGCGCTCGGTGGCCGCGCATCCCGGTACGCGCCCATTGGCGACCGCCCGCTCGCCGCTGCCCGGGACGACCAAAGCGTCACGCCGCTGATGCTGGCGGCGGACGGCGGGCCCGGGTGGGAGGGGTGCGTCGCCGCGCTTTTGCGGTCGGCGGCGGCGTTCGCGGCGGACAACAGGTAAGTATTTCCACATTCCGCAGACTGATTGCCCATACAATACTGACATTTATTTTTTTACAATCAGGTTCACGAAAACGCACGGCGCCGTCGGCGTGACCTTGTTCGACCCGACCGACAGCGCGTACCAGGAAAAGAAACTGCAAAGCGCGTACGGCGTGGCCGACACGCAAATCTTCAAAGGCGCTGGGACTACCGCGATTATTCGGGACCAGGAAACTGGGTCGAGCGCTGCGCACTACGCCGCGCGGGCGGGCGCGGTCGCGTCGCTGCGTTTGCTACGCGCGGCGCATCCCGGAAGCGTCCGCGCCTTGGATGCCGAAGGCGCCACGCCGACGCACATCGCCGCCGCGTACGGGCACGCCGAGTGCGTTCGCGTGCTGGTGGATGAGCTCGGAGGGTCGAGGGTTGCGACGGACGCGAGAGGGTGGATCCCGCTGATGTACGCCGACTTTGCGAGCGACTTCCACAGCGAGCGCGGGAACGGCGGTTGGTCCGGCCGGTCCGCCGCGCTGGTGCTGATGCAGGGAGACCTGCTTGCGCAGCTGCGCTCGCTCCGGGTGCTGTCTGAGGATGCGATGTCCATTCCCTGCGTCAAGCGCGTGGTGACGTCGCTGGCGGAGAACCCGGCGTGCTACGAAGCCCTGAACGCGTTCCTGAGGAGCGACCCGCGCTTGTTGGACCCAGGCGCGCCGCTTGAGTTTCTGCTGTCGCTTTCATTCGGCAAGCCGGCGGACACGTCCGCGGCGGACACGTCCGCGGCGGACACGGCCGCGGCGGACACGGCGCACGGCATGGCACCAACCCGCACCACGGTGGTTGACTTCCCCAACCGCAGGGAGTGGCTCGCGCGCACGCTTCGGAGTGAGTCGAATTTTGCGCTTTCGAGTTCTTTCCAGGAATACAACTCCAGCGCAAACGGTTCGCGTCTCACACTGACCGATTCGCAAGCGCCGTGGGCAGATTTGTTCAAATGGGCGCGTCTCAACGGACCAGGCGGGTGGCGAAACTCTCCCCTGCACCACCACATGCGGAGCACCACTCACATCGCGAGCGGGCCTGGACCGGAGCGCGACTTGATGGAAAGCCTTGCGAAGGAACTCTCTGGGGATGGGGTCCATGAAGGGTTGAGAGGGGAAAGTTTGAGAGCAGAAAACGCAAACGGGAACGAAAACGAAAACGAAAACGAAAACGACACCGAAAAAGGGGCACCCTTCGCGCCGTTACTGACGCGTGCGGAGTGCAAATCGCCGGTGTACCGCCCGTTCCACCTCCCCGAGGTTCTTCCCGTGCGAGTCGAGACCGCATTTGTGATATTCGGCCAGCTGCTGGGGTACGCCATCGCGCACAAGTCTCCCCTTCCAGTAGCCCTCGCAACGAGTTTCGTGAGGGGCGTGCTGGGCCGCGAAACGGGCGATTTTTCTGTTCGCGGAACCGAAACCGAAACCGAGACAAGACAAAAAAAACGCCACCTCGAGGAACTCGCGGAGATGGACCCGCTGGAAGCGAAATCGTTGGCGTGGATTTTGGATGCGCCTGGCGAGGAGGTGGAGGCGGCGTGTTTACCGTTTTCCTTGGAAGAAACTTTGGAGGAAACGGAGGTGACACCGCAGACGACCGCGGAAACAACGCTGGGAGACCACCTCGTCTCGGAACGCGTCACCGCGAAAAACCGAAACGAGTACGTTTACCTGCGCGCGGCACGCCAAGTCGCGCGCGTCGAGACGTCGTCCGCGACGCGCGCCACGCGAAGAGGCTTCACAACGGTAATACCTACCCACCAACTCGCCGTGTTCAGCACCGCGGAGTGTGCTTTGATGTTGGGTGGGTGCCACGACGTTTCCGTTACGGAAATGCGCGCGTCGTGTAAACTGGAAGGGTACTGCACAACTCACGAAACCCCGCCGCAACCGGCTTGGCTGTTTCGTTTTCTGGAAAGAGCGTCCACCGATGAACGAGCTTTGTTTCTCAAGTTCGTCACCGGGTCCTCGCGTCTGCCGCCCGGGGGTTTCGACGCGCTGGAGTACCCGCTCACGGTCGTGAGCGTGCCGCTAAGTGACATTGGCCTCGGGTCGGCAAATGACGACTCCGACAATGACGGCGACGCGCGGGTGGGGCGGGCGGCGAGGGCGAAACGCGTTGGATTTTCCGCGAAAATAAATAAGCCGGTGAAACTTTCGCGGTACCCCCTGCCCACGTCAGCGACTTGTTTCAACCAGCTGCGGTTACCGGAGTACCCCACGGAGCAGGTGCTGCATCACAGGATAGCCACGGCGCTGCGGCACGGCGTGGAGGGGTTCGGGTTCGCGTAGAATGTCAAGATAGCAAGATAGAAGAAGCCCTGTAGAGTCAAACTTGAAAAAACGAAACTCTACCGATTGCGCCTTCTTTCAGTCTGTCTCTTCACCTGGGACGAGTCCAAAACGAAACCGAACAGCTTCCCAGAAAACGTTCCGAGAGAAACTGCTCGACAGGCCACGACGGCCACACAACGACACGCGCACGTCTTGTGTTGAGGCGTGAGGTGGAACCCGCGATCGCGCGTGCGACGGTCTGTTACACGATTTCTCGACCTCCACGCCTTGACCGACAGCGAGCCCGCTTACCCCGACGCGATGAAAGGCACGCACCGATGGGTGATACCGAATTGGAGTAAGGTGACGGAAGCGGAACTTTACTCCCGAAGTTCGTCATCGGAGGGGTCACGTGGCGAATTGAGCTTTGGCCCCACGGGTACAGTGATCCTCGTGAGCACGTTGGGGTGTTCCTTAGCGCGGCAGATGTTGACGTCTTACCCGACGGCTGGGAGCAGACTGTGAGTTACACGCTTACAGTGCACGGCGCCGCGAAGAGCGATGACGAGAACGAAGCCACTATAAACGATCGATCCGTGCGACATTCATTCGACAAGATTACGTTCAACGCGAGCGACTTATCTTGGGGTCATCCGCAGTTCGTGCCTCTGGCTGACATGATCGACCCGACGAAAGCATTGGTGTCACGCAACAACGAAGTGGTGATTACGGCCGATGTATTGGTACCATCGACCGCGAGTATCGAGTTGACGTGCGTGAAGGCAGCAAAGGTCGGGAACGTCGAGGTGCTGAGGTTTGCGCACGAAAACGATGCGGCATGGGACGAAGAGACTTGCGCGGCAGCGGCTGCGGGCGGGCACCTAGAAGCACTGAGGTGGGCGCACGAAAACGGCTGCCCGTGGGATGAAAGGACGTGCAAGAACGCGGCAGAGGGCGGGCACATCGAAGTGCTAAAGTATGCTCGTGCGAACGGCTGCCCTTGGGGCGAGTGGACCATGTCATGGGCTGTTGGGAACGGGCATCGCGAGGTGCAGGAGTTGTACAACGAGGAGCTTAAACGGAGACATCAGGCCATCCCAGGGATTTTCAACGAGATCGTCATCGAACACGTCCTCAAATCGGATCACATACCAGACTTTGCTGACCTTAAACGGCTTCGAGAAGTGAGTCCGGCAATGCGCGACGCAGTTAACGTAACAAGGCGTTTGGAGCAACATGCTGCTGAAATATCATAGAGAAATTAAAAAGGAAGCACGCTGCAGCATCGGCGAGGTCTTCTGAAAAACTATGACACCACACGAGGTTACGCGACGAATGAGGATAGACAAACGCGCCCGGAAGAATAACATCGGGGAGAGACAAACGTTTTCATAAAAAAGACAGACATGATTTCACAACCGAGAACTGCTCGACTCTCCCACTCGCAGTGCCCGGGGGCGCTCAATCCAGGCTTTTTAGAAGCTGCAGCCGCGGTGCTTGAGCGTCGCATCGATTTTTCACCTAGTGGCCGAGGGTTCGATCCCTGCATGCAGGTGGAAAAACCGAAAGCGTTTCCTGAAAATTTCGTTTCGATTTCGTTCTTTCTTTTTCGCTCCTCCCGAAACGTCGTGGTTCACGTCGAAGCATCGTCTGCATTGTCCGAGACACAACGGCCCAGTGACGCGATGAGCGCTTCGCGTCGCGGTTTGGACCGCGACGGGTACGCGTACGTCCCCCCGAGGGACGATGGTTTGGCCGGGACGGACGCGTGGGATGACAGCGCTTTGATGGACGCGTACAACAACGCTGTTGAGCGGTACAAGGTGAATCACGGGTTGGGCGCGGGATCGGCGAAAAGCGGGGCGGGGCGTGTCGCGCTGTCGCCTTCCGTGGGAGGGTCGCGACCGCATCCGGGCGCGTCACCGTCACCGTCTCGCGGCAGTGTCGCGTCTGGAACCCCGCGATCGTCGTATCCGCAAACGCTCTCCCCGGCGCCGCCACGAAGAAGGTCGCCGCTTCCCGGAAACCCGCAGGCGGCGTCTGCGCCCGATCCCCGTGCATCTCCCAGCCACCAGGGCGACGAGTCTGGGTCTTGGGACGCGTACTACGCGCACCACGCGACGCACACGCAAGCATCGCCGACACAACAGGAGTATTACGATCCTTACTACGGCTACGACGCACCGCACCAGGCGCATCCGCATCCGCATCCGCACGACCCGCGTCGCGGCGGTGGGCACCGCCGTCCCGAAACGCATTCGCATTTTCCTGGATTTCACGGTGCGCCGCCCGCGCCGTACGGCCCTCAGGCGTACCCTCCCGGCCCTTACGCGCCACCCAGACCTCCGTATGGTCCCCCTGGACCGTATGGAGGTCATCCTGGAATGCCGCCCCCACCCCACCACCCGCCCCGGCGGAGTCCAATGCCGCCGGCGCCTCCGCTGGGCGGCGATCTTGGGCAGTCGGCGCGTATGGCGGCGGCGGCGGCGCTTGATTCCGGCGCCGCGGGCGACTACCAAGGCAATCACCCGGACGAGGACGTGGATGAGCTGGCTAATTTACTAATGAGCTGGTACTACGCGGGGTACTACACCGGGCAGTACAGCAAACGGGGTGGGGGGGAAGCAGAGGAAGCGGGGGAAAGCGACGCGTATTGAGAATGCGAGGGAGTACAAAATTAATAGTGGACTACACAGGCACGAGTGCTCACAGAGGTAATATTCCCTTGGTACTATACAGGCACGAGTACTTGCTCTATTACAACAAGCCACGAATCACCCCAACGGGAGATTCATCTCTTCCTTCTACTTTCCCCACTCTTCGCGACAGACGACGCACACAAAGAACAAACCTGCATGCCCACTTCGTTGCACCACGGACACCGCCGCTCCGCCGCGGCGCCCGTTTTCGGGTCCACCATGCGCCAGCGCCTGTGATTATAAAAGAAAAGTGTCAGTCTTGTATTGGTAAACAGTCTGCGGGATTTAGTGCAATACAAACGCACATGGAGCCGTCGCACTTGTCGCAAGTCACGAGTTTCTGGCTGGCGCATGCGGCGCACGCGTTATCTGCTAGTGACTTCGCCCGGCCCAGCCTAACTTTGTCTTCAAGCACCGTACCAAGCGACCCGTCCGCGGCGGCTTCGTCAAGAGACTCACCCAACCCGACGCACTCGTCGTCCACGAACAAACAAGGCACCAAACACGGGTCGTTCGCGGCAGCGGGTGGTTTTTTCGACGAAGACGGCTTGTTTTTTCCGTCACTCGCGCCGCCAGTTCCCGCGGTATCGGTATCTGTATCACCGCGTTTGTCCTTCCCTTGCTCCTTCTCAGTATCTTCCCTCCCCTTCTTTTTCTCCTTCCCACCCTTGGTCATCCGTCGCTTCAGCTCATCTTTGTACGAAGTCGCCATGGAGACGTCCCTTTCCAGAAACTCCACCCCCAAGTTCGCCAAAGTCTGTCGCACACGCTGGCACTGCCCAACCGTTTTCTTAACCGCCGCAACCGAGGTGACGTACAGCACCACGACGCTTTGCCACCCGTCCTTGTCGCTTCCCGGGTTGGATCGGTAAGACACCTCCCCTGCTCGCGAGGAATCGAGGAGGTCACGTGCGTTTGATGAATCCGGGTCGTTCGTGTCGTAGCTTCGCGCGCTCGACCTCGCGTTGCTTCGCGCGGACCCCAACCCGCTCCTCGGGGTGGGGTCCCGTGAGCTAAACGAGCCTCCTTCCCAATCCGCCGCGCCCCTGACCCGAGGTGTCGGCGGCGGCGAGTGTTTCGACCTCGCCAGCACCTCCGTAACGGTCGCGTCCACCGTCGTACCGGACGACTCCACCGTGGACGCAACCTTCGGACCGCAAACGTCCTCCGCGTCGAAAACGTCGTCCTCGTCGCTGTACGCGGAGCTTTCGTAATCGCTGCTCCCGGCGCGCTCGTCGTCGTGGTTTGGTGTTTCGTCTTGGTCTTTGCTTTCGTCTTTGTTTTTGTTTTCGTTTTCGTCTTTGTTTTCGTCAGCACCCTCGGTGCTCTGCAAAGATGCCTCCTCGGTTTCAGTGGGCAACTCTTCCGTCGACTCTTCCGCCGCGTCGTCGAACGAGCGCTCCAGCGTCGCGTCGGATGCATCGGCGCCTGCGTCGTCGCATGACGACGACTCAGGACCCGTCTTCGCCTCGGGCGTGGACGGGGCTTCAGGCTGAACCGGCGCAGACACAGCGGGCGCGTCGTCCAGCGGCGCTTCGAGTTCCACAGGCGCGGACTCGTCGCCGTCGTCGTCGTCGCCATCGTCGTCGTCGCCACCACCATCCGCCTCCGAGTCAGCCTCCGAGTCCGAGACGGGGCCCATGTCAATCATACTCAGCGAGTCGTCCTCGTCGCCGTCGCGGTCGCGGCCGGGAGTCCCGGGCGCGGCGATTTCCGCGGAGGGCGTGGTCGGCGCCGCGGGTTCCGGCGCCGGACTTTCGGGGGGCGCCGGGACGGGCGACGCGGCGTTGTTCGGGTCGGTTTGCGGGGTGACCGTGTCCAAAAGCACGTAAGGTTGTACGGGGGCTTCATGAAGCTCTACATCCGAGACGTACGAGACATCGTGCGACGCGTCATCGCGCGACTCGTCACCCGAAACTTCTGAATCGTCCTCGCCTTGTGAACCGTCCTCGATATGTGAACCGTCTTCGGACAGCGCCAGGCCGACGTCCTCTTCGCGCGCGGCGGTGTGTTTGTCTGCGTACGCCGTGTCCGCGTGCGTCGCGAGATCACAGCCGTCGGTATCGAGTGGTTTATTTGAAGCCGTAGCAGGTACGTCTTTGATCGATTTGTCAATCACCGTCTTTTTACCGGCCAGACTCGCGGTCGCCGCGGCGCCCGCGTCGCGCACCGCGGGTTGGTCCATCACCCGGGTTGCGTTTTCGCCATCCTTTTGTGCCAAATTCTTTTGGAAATCCGCGACCGGCCGCGCGGCCGCGTCGTCGTGACTCGCCGCCTGACCCACCGGCCGCATTTTGGCACGCAGGAACGACCCGAAGCCGTTGTGGGTGCCGGATGTTCGTGGAGAGGGGCGGCTGTCCAGGGGCAGTTCCACCGTCTCTCCCGAAATAGCAATGTCATCGTCCGATCGCACCGTCAAAAGTGGGGTCACGCCGAAGGTCCGCGCGGACGACACAGACGCGTCGTCCGCCGCCGGCCGGCCGGGCGCCGAAAAACAAGCCCCCATCGCGAACTCACGACGCTGGAAACCGCGGTAAAAACCACGCGGCACCGCTTTGCGACCTCCACTTTGCCGTCGTCGCCTCGACGGACCTGTTTTTTCCGTATCTTTCCCACTGTGCCTACTCAGCTCAAAGCACCAGCTCGACGAAATAATTGACGCTATCTCGGATGCCTCGACGCCGCACAACGACGCGCACATGCCACCCTCCACGTTGTCTTCCAGGGCGATGATCGGTGCGGAAAGTCGCGCGCGCAAGAGGACGCGCGAGCGCCGCGATGCTACCGCGGCGAACGCGGGCGAGGCCTTCCCCCGCCTTCTCAACGACATCGTAGTCACGCACATTCTCAAATCTGCGTATTTCGACGACCCCGCAGACCTCGCACGGCTGCCAGCGGTGAGTCGTGCGATGCGCGACACGGTGTCAGGAGCGGGGCTTCGGTTTGAAGAGCTTGTTGAACATGAAGTCCTAAAGCTCGGATGTTTAAGCGCGTTGAAGCGCCTGCACCGGGGAGGTATTCTGTCGCGTCAAGAACTCCTTTGTCATGCAGCGGCGAGGGGTGGACATCTTCAGCAGTTGCAGGAGTTGCGCGAGAACGGCTGCCCGTGGAACGAGTATACGAGCGCGTGTGCGGCGAAGGGTGGGCACCTCGAGGTGATCCAGTGGGCACGCGCGAACGGCTGCCCATGGGACTCAAACACGTGCGCGTACGCGGCGAACGGCGGACACCCCGAGGTGCTGCAGTGGGCGCGCGTGAACGGCTGCCCGTGGGACGAGGAAACGTGCTGGGCGGCGGCGATGGGCGGGCACCTCGAGATGCTTCAGTGGTTGCGCGCGAACGGCTGCCCGTGGGATGTACACACTTGCTCGCTTGCGGCGAACGGCGGGCAGCTTGAGCTTCTGCAGTGGGCGCGCGCGAACGGCTGCATGTGGGACTACGAGACGTGCGCGGGTGCGGCAAGGGGCGGGCACCTCGAGGTGCTACAGTGGGCGCGTGAGAACGGCTGCCCTTGGGACGCAGATACGTGCTCGTTGGCGGCGAAGCGCAGGCACCTTCTGGTGTTGCAGTGGTGGCACGCAAACGGCTGCCCGTGGGACGAGGGGACGTGCTGGGCGGCGGCGGAGGGCGGGCACCTCGAGGTGCTGCAGTGGTTGCGCGCGAACGGCTGCCCGTGGGATGTACACACTTGCTCGCTTGCGGCGAACGGCGGGCAGCTTGAGCTTCTGCAGTGGGCGCGCGCGAACGGCTGCATGTGGGACTACGAGACGTGCGCGGGTGCGGCAAGGGGCGGGCACCTCGAGGTGCTACAGTGGGCGCGTGAGAACGGCTGCCCTTGGGACGCAGATACGTGCTCGTTGGCGGCGAAGCGCAGGCACCTTCTGGTGTTGCAGTGGTGGCACGCAAACGGCTGCCCGTGGGACGAGGGGACGTGCTGGGCGGCGGCGGAGGGCGGGCACCTCGAGGTGCTGCAGTGGTTGCGCGCGAACGGTTGCCCGCGGGACGCAGAAACGTTTCGTGTGGCGGCGAGTGGCAAACACCTCGAAATGGTGCAATGGTTGCGCGCGAACGGGTGCCCACAGCCATTAGACTAGAACCTTGTATTACAAATCGTCCCTCACTCGATCGCCACAGTGTTCCGATTAAACAAAACACTCACCCGATCGCCACGGCGACCCCCAACACCGCCGCGAGCGCCCCGAAAGCGCACATCGTGGCGACGACCCGCACCTCCCCCCACCCCCCGAGTTCCAGGTGGTGGTGCAGCGGCGCCATTCGGAAAAGTCGCTCGCCTTTGCCAGTGCTTTTCTTAGTTATCTTGAACCACCCCACCTGAAGTATCACGGAAACGACCTCGGCGACGAACACGAGGGTACTGACGAAAAGCGGAAACGTCGCGCCGCCGCCAAACGCGGCGGCGGTGGCGCCGAGCGCCGCGCCCAGGGAGAGGGACCCTGATTGAAAAAAAGAAAGTGTCAGCCTCTCGGACCGCGTGTATATCCGGGATTGGTAGTACGTAAACAGTCGTGGTACCGTCCTCCGGGAATGCGCCCTTCTGGTCGTAACGCTCCCTTCGCAGGACGCAGGACGAGTACGGGCAATCGCGAAGGCGGAAAGGGTTCGGTGGGAAACACGCACCGGCGTCGCCCATGAACATGGCCGCCGGGTGTCTGTTTATGACCAGAAACCCACACGAAGCGCCCGCCATCGCGATGGCGAACGCCCCGAGGGACGCGGCACCGCCCGCCAGGCACACCACCCCCAAACCCACGAACGCGATCGCGCAAAGCGAGGACGCGAGGCCGTCCACGCCGTCGGTGACGTTCACGGCGTTGCTTTCGGCGACGATGGCGAAGGCGGAGAGTGCGTAAAACAGAAAGCCGCCCAACGGGAGAAACACGTCTTGTACGACGCCAGAACGCGATCCTACGCGTGTTGCGCCGAAAACCATTTGCGCCACGAAATCCATCACGAACCCGAACCCGAACGAAACCGTGGTTGAGGTTTCGCGAATAATACCGGCGGTTGATAGGAAATAAAGGAGGCAAACAAAAGCAGTCGCCGCTGCGCATTGAGCGGTAAACTTAACCCTCGGTTTCAAGCCCGAGTCGTTCGCCCCGGCTTTGAGCTTCCCAAAGTCGTCCACAGCGCCTATTGCAAGGAACGCCAGGGTCACCGCAACCACAGCGTTGACTGCAGGGTCGCCGCACTTCGTGAAGAAAAGCGCGACCAGACACCCGGCTGGTACGAACGCGACGCCGCCCGCCGTGGGCGTTTTGGTTTTGGTGCGCGAGTCCTTGTGCGAACTAGGGCCTTCTTCGCGAATGGGCTGGAACAGCCGTTTTCGGTTCATGAAACGGCAGAAAACGCCGCTCACGAGCGCGCTAGTGATAAAAGCCACCCCGAACCACTGCAGGGGCGTGGCGAACAGGGAGACGCCGGTGAAGCCGTTGGCGGTGGCGCCGGCGCCCCATTTCCCGCCAAGCGGCGCCAGCGCGTGGCACCACGCGGCTAAACTAAACGCAACGACTCGTAGCAAAACGCCGCCGCCCTTGACGGGGGGCGGTGGGTCGAAATCCGAAAGGTCCACGTCGGGGTAGTTCGCGTCTTGTTGGAAATCATTTTGAAAAGTATCCTCACCTGCGGCGTCGCTCAATGCTTTTTGGAATTCCTCGAAAGAATCTTTTGCGTCGGTCTCGGCGGCGCGCGTTTTCGTTTCTGAAACGCGGCGCGCTCGCGACGCCCAGCGCCGGTTCGATTCTGGAAGGAGTCGTGAGTTGTTCCATGAATGCCCTGTCCTGTGCTGCGAGGTTTTCCTGTTTGAAACCACGAACTCGTTGCCAGTTCGTCTGCATACGCTCGGCGCGACGCGTATCGCGCTCATTTTCTAATTTTTTGCTATTCGGTAAACGGGGCGACGTGTTAGGGTTCCCTCCCCGTGCACCACCTGTTCCCGGTGACTACGCGTGCTACGTGTGCTGGCGGCTACTTCGCACTCCCGAGCCAGGTTCCGCGCGGTCGTTCGCCCGTGCTGTCGAGTTTTTTCTTCCTGTTCGCCTCGACGATCACGCGCATCTCCTTCGCGGAAGGCGGTTTCGGGCCCTCGGGCGGGTACACCACGTACTTGAACTGTTTGATGATCGCTTCAAGGTTCTCGGGATTCGCGGCGAACACCACGGTCATGAAAATGGGCACGGAGACGTAGGTCGCGAACTTGAACGCTTCAAGGCCGAACCGGGGTTTGTTGCTCATGCGAGCCAGAGGCAATACAGGGTCCGCGCCCGCGAAGTGAATGGACGGGGCGAGGCGGTGGGACACAATTTTCCCGAAAAATAGCAACGTGTCTCCAAAAACAACGACTGCCCGCCAATTTCACATTGGTTCAATCAACCACGACTCCCGCGTGTCACACCGACCGTCGCCGCACTGGCCGCGCATGGACGACCTTTTCGGCGCGCCCGTGACTGCGTCGGCGAGTTCGGATGCGCCCCCGCTGATCGTGGCTTCGGCGGGAAACGCAACGCTTTCGGTGCCCGCGGTGCCCACCACAGGTCCAATGTTCGTGCAAGGCGGTCCCGGTCCCAATCCTCCAACGTCAATGCGCACGCCCGCGGAGGTGGTGGAAGCCGGGGCGCGCGTCTCGAGGCGCGAAGCGGAAGCCAGCGCACGTGAAGCGCGCGCGGCGGAAAGGGAAAGCGCGCTGTTTGTCGCGGAGTCGACATGGCGCGCATCAAGGGACGAACGAGCCGCGTCCGTTTTGGCAGTCGCCGTGGAAACAGAGGAGGAGTCCACCGCGTGCGCCGCGGTTGACGTACGCGCGTCGAACATCGCCGTGGCTGCTAATTTGGATCGCCGGGAAACCGCGGTGCGCCATCGCGAGCGCGTGGTAACGGAGAGGGAACAATCATCCACCGCCGTTGCGGTCGCGGAGCGCGAACGCGTCGCGGTGAGACGCGAAGCGGCGGCGACGATGATGGCGGATGACGCGCGCCGGCGATTGGACGCGGTTGACGCGTGGCAACGGGAGAGCGATTTACGCGAAGCAACCTTGGGAACACGCGAGCGCGTCCTCCTTGACCTCGCCGGCGTGACGCGCGCGCGGGAAGCGGCGTGCGTCGCGAGGGAAGCCAAGCTTTTGGACGACGAACTCGCGGCGCACGACTTGTTTGCGGAGGCCAACGCCCGCCTCGCCGCCGCCGAGGCGGCGGACGCGGTCGGCCGGCAACGAGCCGCGGAGGTGGATGGCGTCGCAAGGGACCTCGCTGAGCTCAGCACAGACCTCACCGCACGCGCGGCAACGCTGGCGCGGTGCGAAACGGCGACGGCGTCTTTGGAGCGCGAGTTGGCGGAGGAACACGCGGCGGCGGAGAGGAGTCAAACCGCCGTGGCTGAAGCGGGAACACACCGCGCTGAGGCGCTGGATTTGATTCAAAGCGACCTGGAGGGACGCGAGGGCGCGCTTGATGCGCGCGAGGCGGCTGCTTCTACCGCGACTTCCGACCGCGCCGCGACGGAAGAAGAAGAACAAGCGCGCGTCGCGGCGCTTTTCGAGGCGCTCGAACTCGCGCGGCGCGAAGTCAGTGAGACCCGCGAGGTGGCCACCACCGCGACTGACATCGCCAGGCAGCTAGAGGAGGTGGTTCTTGGCCAGCGGGCTTTGCTTGACGTGGCCGGCGAGGACAGAGAGGCTTTGATGCTTCAAGTCGAGTCGCTGATGAAACGCGTTCAGGAGGCTCAGGTTTTGAAAAACGAGGAGGCGCTTAAATATGACGAACGGGGTGGTGACCAAGCCGAAAACGAAACCGAAACCGAAAAACTCCGCGCCGCGCTCGCTCGGTGCGAGGAAATCAAAAACGACCGAGATTCCATACAGACTGAGCTCGAAAAGGCGAAACGAAGGGCGTTGCTCACCGGGCACGTCGCCGGGAGCGTCGGGGAGTACGTCAGGGCTATGGTGGTGCAGAAGGAACGGTATGTGGTTTTGGAAAAAGAGAAAAACTTGTTGGAACGGAAACTCGCGGCGTTTCCGCAAAACGGGCAAAAAACGCAAAACCCGTCGCCCGCCAACAATGACTTCAATTCGGAAGTCGCCGCCGCGCGCGAAGCCGCGGTGGCGCTAGCGGAAGTCGCCACGGCTTCCGTGAAAGCAGAGCTGGACGCGGTGCGTCTTGAGTTGGCCGCGGCGAAAGCGTCGGGGGCGTGTGCGAAGAGCGCGGCGGAGGCGGAACTCGGCGCGCTTGGGAAAAAAATGGAGCGCGCTTTTGTTGCGGCGAAAAAAGAAACAAAGAACGCCGTTGAAACGCCGTCGCACGTTTCGGAAGCCAAATCACCAACACGAGGCTCGCCTCGGTCGGGGAAGAAACCGCCGCCACAGACGCCACACACGCCCCCGTTTTCGAAAACGAAACGCAGGATGAACGCAACGCCTTCCGTTTCCGGACCGGCGAGTACCGGCGACGAAAATGACGAGACGCACTTTCTTTTTTCAATCGAAAAGCGCGTGGAAACCGCCGAGCGCGCGGCGCGGTCGCTCGTGCACCGCGTGCGCCTCTCCTCGGACCACCGAGTCGAGGTCGCGGAGAGGGAAACACAAAGCGCTTTGGAGAACTCGCGGAGACTCACGGAAGACCTGGAGATGGCGCGCGTCGAGCTCGACGCCGCGGTCGCGGCGGCGGCAAGGGCGGAGGCTTTTTCGTTCGGCGAAACAAACGGGTTTGGGATTGGGAAAAATAATAAGTCGGAATCGGAGGCGTTTTCGTTTTCGTCGCGCATCGCGCGTCTGGACGCCGCGTTCGCCGCCGCCTGTGCCACGTTGGAAGTGCTCTGTGAGACCACCGCGATGGCCCGTTTGGGGGGGTGGGCGGTTGTTTCCGAGACCCTGGAAGCGAACACCATGGAGGGTTTGCGAACCCTGGAACGGCTCGCGAGGGACGAGGAAAACGAACGCGCGGACCGTTTTTCCGTCACCTTCGGCAAAGCCGGGTCGGTTCCCGAGACGCGGATGTGCGTAGCCGTGAGGGAAGTCGTGGCCGCGGTGAGGGACGCCGCGGCGGTTGCCGCGATGGCTGAGGAACGCGCGTGAGGTGATGGGAGTGCGTCTAGAGCGGCGCGTAGCCTAGTATTTTAGTGAAATTCCCCTGGAATCAAATCGGCTAGCAACTTTTCAAATCGCACACAGGACTTCTTCTCACAATTCGGGCAAGCCGTTCGCCACCGCCCATTCCAGTATGTGCCCTCTTGCAGCTTGGTGCGTTTCCCGGTCCCACGGGCAGCCGTTTGCGCGCAACCATTTCAGCACCTCGAGGTGCCCGCCGTCCGCCGCCATCGCGCACGTCTCCTCGTCCCACTGACAGCTGTTTGCGTGCGCCCACTGTAGCACCTCGAGGTGTCCGCTTATCGCCGCCCCCACGCACGTGTGCTGGTCCCACGGGCAGCCGTTCGTGCGCAACCACTGCAGCACCTCGAGGTGCCCGCCCTTCGCCGCCCCCCCGGCACGTCCACTCGCTCCACGGGCAGCCGTTCGCGCGCGCCCACTGCAGCACCTCGAGGTGGCCGTTCTCCGCCGCATGCGAGCATGTATACTGGTCCCACGGGCAGTTGTTCGCGTGCAACCACTGCAGCACCTCGAGGTGCCCGCCGCGTGCCGCCCATCTGCACGTCCACGCGTCCCACGGCTAGCCGTCCGCGCGCAGCACCTTCAACTCCGTAGATTTCCAACCCTCGCCGCTGCCTCACAAAGTCGTGCTTTACGCGACAGGCGACCTTGCCGTTGCATGCGCTTCAACACGCTTAAACGTCCGAGCTCTACGGCTTCCTCCTCACCAAGCTCGTGAAACCGAAGCCCTGTCGACGCCACCGCGTCGCGCATCGCGCGGTTCACCGCTGGAAGCCGTGCGTGATCGGCGGGAGAGTCGAAATACTCAGATTTGAGGATGTGCTCGACGACGAGGTGGTCGGGAAGGTCGGGGATGGCCTCGCCCGCGGCAGCCCGGTACGTATCGATCGAGGGAGTATCGGGGTCGTGCGTCGCATCGGAGGACATGGTGGAGGGTGTGTGTGCGTGTCGTGTGCGCGTCGTTGTGGTCGTTGTGCCTCGAAAAACGCGTCCTCCTCGGTCCATCCGAGCGTTTTTTCTTCTGTGCAAGGGCAGGGTGTAAGGGTAAAAACTGGGTGCAAATATGTGCAACTTGAATTATTATTTGTACGAACCGCTGCAGCTGCCAAGAAAAACTGTGACTTCCGGAAAAGGAAGCTTCAAACATCTCGGTCTCATATCAATTGGTCTTTGCGTTTCGCGGATTGATTGCTACGTTAGCTCAGTGGTAGAGCGCTAGGCTTTTAACCTAGTGGCCGAGGGTTCGATCCCCTCACGTGGCATCTTTTGCACTTTTTGCGTGGTTGTGCAAAGGGCGACGTCCACCACTGTATCCAACGAGCCTAATTTCAGGTCAATCGGAGTTCAGGCGGCTTCGTGGGGACGTGCGAGGCGAGCACATGGGTGATGTCATCTTGAGAAAATTTGGTTAAGTCAGTCTCCAATGTTTTTGACGGTTTCAGTCGATCAAAGTGACCGGTCGATTTGTGACCGAGTTTGAACCAGCTCGAGTTGACCGAGGGATGCCGTTCAGCTTTGGATCGCAGCTCAAAGAGACGCGTCGACGGTTCGATTCGCCAGCCCGACTCGTTGATTTTTTCATCACTCACCCACCTCGCGGTGTTCGCTCAACCTTCACGCGCACGCCTTTCGCGGTACGCACCCAACCAGAGTCCCTGTCGTGTGACTCCGCGACGTGACGCAAGGCAGGCCACGAGTGCGATCCCTTCGTACTTCGGGGAAATCGTCAGTACTGGTAGGGGTAGATTACGTTTTACATTTGTAGATGCGTTTTTTTCTTTTTTATTGCCAATCGATCCCACTAAAATGAACTAAAACTCCCCGGTCACCGGGTCCCTTCTTTTCACGAGCCTTCCGAAAAGATCCCTTTGTTCCTTCGCGCCCCATATCCGTTCCACCGCGTACCCGCCCATCACCCTGGTGCCTCCCCAAGCCGCGGCGAAAGAGGACGCCCCTTTCCCCTCCGCGAAAACCGCCGCGTTTTTCCCAAACGCCAAGCGCGCTTTGAGTTTTGCCAGAAAAGTGTCAGTGTTGTATGGTCTGTATGGTCAAACAGTCTTGGGATTATTTGGGAAATGCAGTACCGGTACGTACCTTCTCGTACGACTTCGTCTTTTGCGTTTGAAGTCAAACCGGCGCCACTCTCGTTGATCGCGGCGTACACGGCCTCGACGTACGCGCGCCGTGTTACCTTTTTGTCGTTACCACCCCTGACCACCCCGTTATCGGCGTCCGCGAACAACTCGTGCGTGTAGAACTGCGGAACGTTTTTCAAACCCAGCGCGCGTTTCGTGGGCCATCCCAGCATGGACCCACCGAACAAATCTGCGAGGTACCGCGTGTAGAAATGCGCGGTCAACGCGGGTACCGATTCTTGGTTCGTTACACCTCCAGCACACGAGCTTTGTTCGCGCTCCGCCGCCGCAACGATCGCGCGCATGTATGCCGCCGTCGCGGGGGTCGGGGGGTGGTCACCAGGTGTCGTGTCCAGGAGGTTTTTAAGGTCGGACTCCAGGGCGGGCGCTCGCCTCAAGTCCTGGGAAAATTTTCGCCACAAAAAGCCACTCGGGGTTGGCGTGGAACCCCGCGCGGCGTCGTCGAGCCTCCGCTCTAACTCCGAGTAGAAGTGGAAGTGCGCCGCGGTGAACTTCGCAAAAGCGGCCCGGGACCCAAGAGCCGCGAGTGTGCCCCTGCCGAACGCGCGCATGTCATGGTTGCCCTCGCGCATCACCGCATCCAAGGCGTGCGCCAAACCGGATTTGTTCGCGACGCTGGATTTGAAAATACCACCGGGGGTATCGTCCGCGACTGTGGAAGCGAAACCGCGCACTCCAGCGTGGCGCGCCAACGCGGCGCGCGCCACACCGCGAGCCATGCGCGGGGCACGCGCGGTCGCGGACATCGCGTTCGCCGTACCTCGCGCGTTGCGATCTGACGAAGACACGTCGATTTTTCACCGAAAATGTTTTTCTCGTTGTTGCTTTTGTGTGGTCTCAGCTCCTTCCAGAGTAGAGCGGGGCGCGCGCTGCGGGTCGCTGTGGGTTTGTGGAGATGGCGGCCGGAGTCGCGGCGGCGGTGGTTTCGGCGGGGGACGTCCCCGACCGCGATTCCCTCGCGTCTTCGCACCGCACAGGCGAGCCGTCCGCGTCGTCGTCCGGTTTGGATGACGAGTGGTGTTTCCCCGCGGTGACCCGTGGCGGTTCGGGTTGGGTCCCTCCCAGCGGTCCAACGCACACGCACTACGCATCCTCCGCAACGCGCTTGGGCGGAGGCGCGTTCGGGGAGGTGCTTTTGGGTACCCGTTTGACCGACGGCGTTTCCGTCGCCCTGAAGCGCATTCCCATTCGCGTACCGGACAAAGGCATCCCCGACAACCTGCTTCGCGAGCTGAAAACCATGCAGCGGCTCGCTGGGCGCTCGAAGCACGTGCTGGACTTGCTGGACCACTACACCAAAGGCAACGCGTTAGTGCTAGTGCTTGAGCTGTGTTTGTATGGTGATTTGCGTGAGCTGCTGGGTACAGACGACATAGACGACGCGAAAGGTTTGTCAACGGCGTGCGTCAAAAGCGTGGTTGGCCAAATCTTACAAGCGGTCTGCGCGTGCCACGCGTTACACGTGATGCACCGCGACGTGAAGCCGGGGAACGTGCTCGTTTCCCGCGATGGAACCTTGAAGCTCGCGGACTTCGGGCTGGCGCGTGTCGCGATGTCCGGAGTGATATCTTCTGAGTGTGAGACGAACACGGGGGATGTAACTCGTCTTTACGACGGGAGGTCTTCGGAGTCCAAAGAAACCGAAAAAGAAAAAGAAAACACGCTCACGGGCGCGGTGCAGACTCGGTGGTACCGCGCTCCCGAGGTATTGTTTGGCGCTAAAGCGTACTCCATAAAAATAGACGTGTGGTCCGTGGGCGCCATTCTGGGCGAGCTTCTTTCGGGAGCCGGCCCTATTCTACGAGGAGACAGCGACGTTGACCAGCTGGCGCGTACCCTTGGGATGCTTGGTACGCCCAGCGCGACCAACTGGCCGGATGCGGAAAACACGCCTGATTTTCACAAAATCAAATTCGCGCCGAAAAAACCAATGACAATTGCTCAAGCGCTTCCGCGGGCCGACCCGGGGTTGGGCACGAGTCTTTGGAAGCGCTTGTTCCAGCTGGACCCGGAGAAACGACCGTCCGCGGAACAGGCACTTCTTGATCCGTACTTCACCTCGGGCCCGGCACGCGCAACGCCGTGGGACGCGTTTCGGGAACTGCGGGCGCGGCGGGGGACAAAAAATACGCAAAAGACGCCTTCGGGGGACGGCAACGAGTCCCAATCGAATTCGCGCGGTTTCTCGCGTGGCACAAACACCGAGGTACTCGACATGCCTCCCGGCGTGCTCGCTTTGAGTCACGCCGAGCTTCGCGATGCGCTCCAGGCACTGGGTTTGGACGGGGAAATCTCCGCGAGTTTATAGAGTTTGATGTTGAGGAGTATTAGTATTTAGTCTCGTCGGATGGTTGTCACGCACGGGAGTTTAGGTTTAGTCTACGTGAATTTTACAACACACCTTTTGTGTTTTTGGCTATTCTCCCGCTACGCTCACGCCATGGACCCGTACTGGTTCGCCGTGGGAATCCCGTCGGTATCCGTTGTCTCCGGGTGCGCGACATTCCAGTTCGCGAAGAACACGTTCGGGTCGGGGGTTGGCTCGCCCTTCGCGCGCGCCATCGCGGCTTCCGCTTCGTAATCGCGCAACATGCGAACGAACCGCTCCTGCCGCACCGCGTGTACTCGCGCGCCTTCGCCGTACCGCGGCCAGCAGTTCCCCCCGCACCCGCAGCAGCACAGCACCCAGAACACCATGTGGATGATGAAGTACACCGCAAACAGGGCGGTCAGGGCGACCAGAAGGATCAACAGGAAAATCACCATGAAGAACTGGATTATCGGCCCGAGGAAAGGATTCGCGAGGCCTTTTACTAACCACGGCGGCAGGTGTGCCATCTGCGCCCCCCCCTTGCTTTCCCACTCCGAAAACGTATCGCTGCCCATGGCGTCTACTTCCACCTGCGACGCGTACATATCATACGCCGTGCGCAAAGTGGTGTTGCTCAACGTGCTGTTCGCGGAGGTCACCACTCCCATCGCCTGGGTCGCCCTCGGGTCTCGACATTTATCAGGATGAATCACCCTCGCGATCTTGTAGTACGCCTTCTTGATCGTGGACGCGGTGCAGGTTTTAGGATCCACTTTCAAGACTTTGTAGTAGTTGTTCTGGAAACGAAGCACGCGCTTGATTTCCTCCTCCGGGGTGAGCATCCCACCGGGAGAGGCGCTCTCCACATCCTCCTCCCAAGGCTTGGACGAAGACGCCCCCATCTTCTTCTTCTCTCACGCAGGCACCACAGGCGTCTTTTTCCTCCACCACCGACCACGCGTCCGCGTCACCCAAACACCCCGAGCACGCGTCCCGCACGCCCTGTCGGGAACAAACGCACGTGCGGCGTGGCTGCACGCCTGAGAAGACGCGCGTGCCACCCGAGCGGCCTCTCGCAGTGGCAGTGATGCCTCTCGTGTCGATGGGTAACACCCTTTTATTGTTTATTGAACGGGTTTTTTTCATTTTTTTTTTCCACTGACGAGATAGACGTCGTTGCTTTCGTAACGCTTTTCTCGGAAGCCTCGAGGAAACGAGCCACAACGCCGCGCGCCCCCCACGCACTCGACACCCACAAAACCTACCCCGACCGCGATGGGTGCCTACAATTCGACAAATGCCACCGTCACTCCCACGGAAGGTGTTACCGCGACACCCGCGCCGCAGGACAACGCGGGCGAGACCTTCCCCGGCCTTCCCAACCACGGCGTTTCCTCCAAAGCAGACTCAACCCCGCAAGATGCTGGGTCGTCCAGTTCTCCTCTCTTTGCCGTGCTCGAGCTCCAAGTGAAGGCGGCGGCCGCCGTCGCGCGTGAGATGCATGACGTACCGCTCGCTTTGGCGCTCCTCGAGTCCGTCACGGCCGTGCTTGAGCTCGAAGCGACGGCGGGTTCCGCCGTCGCGCGTGGAGTGCAGGTTTTACTTTTGGCGCACCTGAAGTCCGCCACGGCCGTGCTTGAGGATGAAATGATGAAAACTGACCAGAGGTCTGGGGAAGAGGCATTCCCTGGCCTTCCCAGCCACGTCGTCATCCAGCACATTCTGATGCCTGACACTGATCCCGTCGTTCTCGCACGCCTCCGCGCGGTGAGTCGCTCGATGTGCGAGGCGGTTGACGAGACGGGACTTTTGGTGGAGGAGATGACGACTGAACGAGCCGCGAGGCTCGGGTGCTTAGATACGCTTCAACACAAGCTCCAGAAAGGTCGTCTGGACAAGCCAGACGTGTGCAAAAACGCTGCGTTGGGCGGGCACCTCGAGGTGCTGCAGTGGGCACGTGCGAACGGCTGCCCGTGGAACACACAAACGTGCTCAGGGGCGGCGAAGGGCGGGCAGTTCGAGGTGCTGCAGTGGGCGCGCGCGAACGGCTGCCCGTGGAACACGAATACGTGCTCGTACGCGGCGTACGGCGGGCATCTCGCGGTGCTGCAGTGGGCGCGCGCGAACGGATGCCCGTGGAGCTCCAGCACGTGCTCGGAAGCCGCGCAGAACGGGCATTTCGAGGTGCTGCAGTGGGCGCGCACGAACGGCTGCCCGTGGGACGAGGATACGTGCTCGTGTGCGGCAGAGGGCGGTCACCTCGAGGTGCTGCAGTGGACGCACGCGAACGGCTGCCCGTGGGACGAGGATACGTGCTCGTGTGCGGCAGATGGCGGGCACCTCGAGGTGCTGCAGTGGGCGCGCGCGAACAGCTGCCCGTGGTACTCAGACACGTGCTCGGGGGCGGCGGAGGGCGGGCACCTCGAGGTGCTGCAGTGGGCGCACGCGAACGGCTGCCCGTGGGACGAGGATACGTGCTCGTGTGCGGCAGATGGCGGGCATCTCGAGGTGCTGCAGTGGGCGCGCGCGAACGGCTGCCCGTGGGACGTCCGCCTGCGCCAAGTTGCGAAAGGGGACACACTTGAGTGGGCGATAGCGAACGGCGCACCCTAATAGTGAGAAGATGTCCCTCTTCGATTTGAAAAGTTTCGTCCCGCGCAGAAAAGACACAAACAAACATCTGGTTTCTTTGACTATATACACTTTGTATGTACAAAGATATGCAGCCACTCGTCGCCCGGGGTGTCAGAACCTGGTATCCGGGAACATCCCCGTGCCCGCTAGCCGCGCGGCGAGCGCGGCGTTTTCCTTGCGCAGCGTTTTCTCCGCCTCCGCCTTTTCGCGCCGCCGCCGTTCCGCCACCTCCAGCCTCGCCGCGTTGATGTTCGCGTCCAGTGCCTTCGCATCCCTTCCCTTTGCCATGGCCTCTGCGATGCGCAGACGTATCAACTCGTTCTCCTCCACCAACCTCGCCGCCGCCTGCGCTTTTTCGTCCCTGCTGCGCTGCGCCACGAACGCTCGTCCGCGTTCTTGCTCCGGGGTAAGGTTCTTCTCGTCCCGCCCCCTACTCTGCGCGAGTTCTATTCTGCGACGCATCTCCACGTTTTCCTCCGCCAACCGGTGTTCCATCGCGGCCTTGTCCGCGATTGATTTGCGCCGAATCGACGCGCGCGCGGCTTCCTCATCCGGCGTCAGGGTCTTGGCGTCCCGCCCGCGCGCCATCGCCGCGGCGATGCGCCGTTTCTGCACAAGGTTCTCCTCCCTCAAACGCCTTTCCATGGCTTCTTTGTCCATCAGCGATTTCCTGCGAACGTTGGTCCGCGCTTCTTCGATTTCCGGGGTCAGTTCCTTCGTGTCCCGCCCCCTACTCTGGTGCGCCTCGATGCGCGCGCGCATCTCCAGGTTCTCAGCCGCCATTCGTAGCTCCATCTCGTACTTCTCCTGCGCTTTCCTTTCTCTGATTTCAAGCCGCGCGTTTTCTTGGTCAGTGGTCAGGGTCTTTGAGTCCCTTCCCGCCGACCTCGCCATCGTGATACGGGCGCGCCTTTCCTTGTTCTCCTCCGCGAGCAACGCGGCGGCGGCGGCTTTCTGTGTCAAACGTTCGCGGCGCAGGACCGCCCGCGCTCGTTCCACTTCGGGGGTCAGGGCCTTGACGTCCTTCCCTTTGATCCGAGGCACCCCATCCGCGTTCGCGCCAGGCGAACCCCGGGAGCCGCGGCCGAGCTTGCGGTAGTCGATGCACGCGTTGTAAAAGGCCTGGGAAAGGTGTGAAAAGGTGTGTCGGGGCGACGTGAGGTGTTAGATTTTGGTGGAGAGGGCAAGTAGATAACAGATCAGGAGTGAGTTAAAAAAGAATAAGGCGTGGAAAACGCCGGCGGCATCCCGTATGATTCGTGACGATTTCGAATTGGGCAACCGCAGGGACCCAGCCGGAAACGTACCTTGAACTCCTCGAAGTCGATTTCCCCGTCCCCGTTCTGGTCCGTGAGCTGGAACTGCCGCGAAATGAAGTCCGCGTCATCGCCGCTGTCCTCCATGATGCGCAAGTTCACGAGCAGGCTCACGAGCTCATCCTGCATTTGGTGACGTGCCGAGCAATGTGGGAATTGAGGTGAGCGGGGATTCGGGGGAAGGAGAGAGTGCGCGAGGGTTTAGTTAGTTAAGGTTTAGTGCTGTGGCAGGTTTCGCGTATCACAGCTCTATACCGTGTTTATAGTCAGGGATCATTGCTCTCGGCGCCCCACGACGTACCTGGCCGATGCTTCCGTCGCCGTCGGTGTCGTACTCCTGGAATCGCTCGTACAGGCCCATCTCGCGGCTTTTCGCGTCGTGAATCATGGATTTGAGGTCCATGGCGGCAGTCAGTCGGAAAGAAAGGGGAAAGGCGGACGGGCGGTCACAACACCAAGGGTGTTGACCACAACGCCGGTGCGGACGCAAACCGGTGGGAAAGGCGTTCCCGCGCGCGCGCGGTGTTGTGGGGACACCCCGGCCGGGGGAGGTACGATTACATTTCCAAGGAGACATTTGTTGACTTTTTCGCGGCTGACGGGGACGCTCAGCTGCCGGCAACTCGCTTTCGAGATTCACGAAACCCAAACAAGACAGATTCCGGAATAAAAACGACAAGCCACCGTCGGCCTACTTCTTCTCCTTCTTCTCCTTCTTCTCTTTCTTCTCCTTCTTCTCCTTCTTGGCCTTTTTCCGTCTCCCCTCGTCCTCGCCCTCGCGCGCGCGTTTCTGTTTCTTTTCCTCATCTTTCTTTTCCTCCTGTTTTGTGTCTTCTTTCACCTCCTCCTCCTTCTCCTCAACCGGCGGCAGCGGCGAGCCATCAAGCGCCAAACCAAGCGCCGCCATCGCGGTTCGCGACTTGCTTTTGTGTTTCTTTCCCTGCGCGTGCCCCGTGAGGGTCTCCTGGGACGTGCACTTCACGTTGCAACAAACGCAGTCCCACGGCGGGCCTTTGTTCAGGAAACGCTCGCCCACGATTTGAGAGGCGCCCGATACAGGGCCGCCCCCGCCCCCATGCGCCCCGTGTGCCCCTGAATTCTTCATCAAGTGCTCCTGCCCCGGTTTCGTGATGGAAAGCGCGTACTTCTCGTGCTCCGTGACGCAGGACGTGTGCGCCTGCACGGACCACTGGTCGAACACCTGCATGCAGTCCACGCACGAAAACCGGGATGCGCTGCAGTGCCCGGCGTGGCCTTTTACCTTGGGCTTCTTAAGCGTATCACCGCAATCCTCGCACTGGAACCACACCATGGCGCAACCCTAAACCCTAAACCTAAACCCTAGACCTGAGAGAAACAAGCACCGAAGGGCAGAGGGAAAGAACGTGTGACGCGGTGTGACCTCGAAGCGCGCGGGGGAATGGCCGACGGCGCGGCGGCGGCGGCGGTGGCGCGAAAATCGGCACTTATTGTTTCGGACCAGAAACATCAAAATGCATCCTCTGGTCTCGGACGCGCCACTGTGACGCCGCGCTTGTGAGACGCGCTCGGTGGACTCCGCGGCGGCGGGTCGTCAGCATGAGTCGCCAAGCCCACGCGCGGAGGGTAAACCCCGAGCTGTTCGTGGAGACGAACCTGTGGGTGGTGACAAGGGGACGGCCTTACAAGCCGAGATTTACCGCGGAACGCGCGGTGGTGGTCGTGACGGGCGGCGGCGATCCATCCCATGACTCGTTTGATCCCATGTCCTCGGTGGCGCACGCCGCGTGCACGGCAACGGCGCTGTTTAAAAACACCGCGTGTGACGCCGTGTTCGTGCTGGATTACTTTCCACTCGTGAAGGACCTGCCCAACGAACTCGCGAGCCCGTACCCCGGACGCGTCGCCAAGCCCACCTCCAGGCTGCTCCAGAAACTCAATGTCACACACGCGACGCTTGCGGCGAGCGGAACGGACTGCGCGGTGCTTTTGAAGATTCTCGGTGCGGTGGGTGGGTCGGTGGATGCGGTGGTGATGCACCGCCCGGACACCGCGACGGCCGCTGAGGTGCTCGCGGGCACAAGAGCCGCCGTGGCGGACGGCGTCGCCGGCGCGCTCGCAAAGCGTTTAAAAATATACACGTCAATGCGCGACGCGGACGCGGACCCGGACGTCAAGAGTTTGATGGAACGCGCGTTTCCCAACGCGGAGTTTTTGACCGACGAAGGTGACCTTCACGACGAAACTGGCAACACGGACGACGACTTCGCCTCCGCGACATGTGCGGCGGCGCTCGCGTTGGAAACGCGCGACGGCGTCCCGCCGCCCCCCGCGTGGCTCGACTGCGACGACTCGCCCGTGTTTTTCTGCAGAGTCGCGTTCGAGATGGACAAGAACTCGAAGCAAATCGTGCAGGTGGTGGAGAACGTGACAGAAGCGGTGGAGAGGGTGATGGCGGGGTTTGAGGCGGGGAAAGCGGAAATTGCGGCGGTTGCGTCTATGACCGCGGACCTTAGAAAGCCTTTGGACCGCGAAAGCGGAGTTGAAACCGAATCGGAAACCGTCGACGTCGGCGACAGAAGCGGAGGTGACGCCGAAAAGGAAACCGCAGTCACTACTGCGTCAACTGCCGACAAAGAAGACGGAGGTGAAGACGCAAACGAAATCGTCGAGCCCGGTGCCGAGTCACCGGACGATACCCCCATGGTGTACGTCGCGAAACGCCCGTTCCACCCGAAGCGGCTCGCGAAAACGCTTTTGGAAAACTTCGCCACGTTCGCGACGACGAGCGTGACGGCTTCGACGAGGGGCGGGTACACAGACTCGGTCGCGTCCGCGGCGGCGGCGACGAAGAGCGCGGCGGTCGCGGCGGCTGCGGCGGCCGTGGAAGCGACGAAGATGGCCACGCTGTTGACAACCGAGATGCGAGGACACGTCGACCCTTTGGCGGCGGCTGCAGCGGCGTGCGCGGTGGCGTCTTCCGCGTCCGCGGCGGCGTCCGCGTCCGCGGCGGCGGCGGCGGCGGCGCTTTTGGCTCGTCTGGTCGGTTCGGACGACGCGTCGACGTCTGGGTCGTCATCCCCCAGTGCTCCTCGCGGTGCCTTCACCGGCGTTTTGAGCTCAGTCGGCGCGGTGTGGCTGGCGAACCGGCCTTCCGTGCGCGGCGCGTGGATCACGCCCGACCCGGCGAGGCCGGGAAGTGTCGAGGTTACGTGCGCCGGCGGCGGGTGGGACGTTGGGAACAAAGAAGAATGCGGAGCGCGCTTCCAGCTGCCGCCTTCCTCGCACTGGGCGTGCGTTTTCGTGGGCGACCGGAGAAGCGAGCTTGTTTTCGAGGGGACGGCTTTGATGGACCGCGTCGCGCTGAGAGCGGCGCTGGACGCGTGTCTTCTTTCGGAGGATGAAATCGATGAAATCGATTACGTGAACGACGATGCGTTGAATGACGATGACGATGAGTTGAAAGACGACGACGATGCCCGAAACAAGGACAGACACACGCAAACCATCGCCAGCGCGGGTCACGGGTTGTGTTTCTCTCCTTGGCCCGAACAAACCACGCACCTGGCGTCCCTCGGCGTGCGCTTGGGGGGACGCGGGAGCGCCGCGCTCGCGATGGCGGCGCAAACCAGGCTACACGCATGGAGCGGCGACGGGGAGGGGGGAGGGACGGGAGGTTCCAACGCGAACAGCGCGGTGGAATCCGTGACAACCGGGGTGGCGACCCTGAAGCTCATCGGCACCGCGGGGTTACAGTTCGGCGGCAAGGTTGGGGTTCACCGCGCCGAGGCGTTCGCCGCGCCGCCGAGAGGCACGGAAAGCAAGCAGTTCCCCGAAGGTACAGGGCACTTCTGGCCCAAAATGCCCTGCCTGGAGTGCGGCTCGCCGTGGTGGCTGGGGGACTCGTGGGACGCCGAGGTACGGGCCTTTCCCAAGCACCACATTCCACCTTCCTGATTGCCCATACGAGACTGACACTTTCGGCTTTTATCGTGTCAGTGCGCTAATTGCGGCGGCGACGCCGAGTCGTACGACAACGAACAGAAACCGCAAAAGGCGTTTAAACGGCGGTACGTCCGGTTCAAGGAACTCGTGGACGCGCTGCCGAGGAAATAGACGGTTGAAATAGATTTCAGATGACCCGTAGATACGATTGATAGTGTACATTAATACAACGGATACGCCCGCTACGCGTTTTTATTTGTCGGCGTCGCGGCTTGGCTTCCCGGGCTGTGAGTTTGCCCGCGCATCGCGTGCGCCGCGTGCACGTGGTGCGCAGTCACCGGGTACATCTGGCGGTGCATCTGCGGGTGCGCATGCGGGTGCATCTGCAGGTGCACTTGGTGCGCGTGCGGGATGTGCGTGGCGTGCGGAATCTGGTGCGCGGAGACTTGGTGCGCTTGGAAGGGCGGCGCGTGAAGAATTTGAATTTCGCCCCCGTCGTCGCCGCGGCGTCGCTTTCTGATTTCGAACCCGTGGGGGTCGAAATCTGTTTCGAAAATGTGCGCGAAGGTTTGACCGGGGTGGAGCGCGGTGGGAGACATCCCGTTGGGGTGCGACATGGTAGGGGACATCCCCAAATGCGGAAACGGCCCCGGGGTAGGGAACATCCCGTTGGGAGACATCCCGAGTGGGTAATGCGCGCGGAGGCTCGGCGCACTCCCTTGATGCGGCGACATACCGTGTGGACGCGCGGCACCGCCCAGCGCCTGCTCCGCCGCGAACCGCGCGTCACCGTTCAGTAAGGGGAAGTGGCCGTAATGTGGCGCATGCTGCGGCACATGCTGCGGCACATGCTGCGGCATCGCGCCGGCGTAGTTCTGCGGCGCGTGGTTGTTGTTTTGCAAATGCGCGCCAGAGTTTTGCGGCGAGTCGTTTTGAAAGTACCCGCGGTGGTACGCAGACGGAGCGCGGTCCCGTTGCGCGCGCAGCAACTGCGGCAGGTCCTGGCCGTGTCCGGTGCCTGGCGTAGTGCACTGGGAAGCTACGACCGGCACCGGCACCGTGTCGTGGGACTCACCGAGTAGGTCGCGAGTCACGACTGCCCAATCACCCGCGACGCGCGGCGAGGCGACGAAACGCGGGTCGTTTCCGGGCGTCTCTTGGTGTGTACCCAAACCCAAACCTCCGCGCCAGTTCGCGAAAGCCAAGTCCTTCGCCCGCCTCGCCTCCCGATGGTCGTCGTCGTCGCTCACGAAACCCCCAGGCAAACTCAACTCAGCGCGCGCTTTCCTCGGCTTTTTACTGCGTTTCTCTTTCGGGACGTGCGGCGACGCCGTCGACGTTGGCGCCAACGGCGCCGTCGCTGCCGTTGGCGCTTTCGCCTTGGCGCTTGTTTCTTTTTCTTTTTCTTTTTTTTTGTCCCCGCGTTTCGTCGGAGACGGTTTCGGTTTCAGTTTCTGCGCCGGGGCCTGGCTTAGCGCATTGTTTGTGCATTCACGCTTCGCATCGTCCACCCTAAGACCTCCGTGAACGCCTTTCACCGCGACAGGCTTACCTTGAGCAATTACATCATCAGCACTCGCGCCGCTGCCGCTCGCGCCGAGCAGCCCCGTGACGTGCTCCGCGCATTTGTTTCGTCGTGCGTGTCGTTGCAGCGCGTCCCTCGCTAGGACGCGCCCGCACCCACCGCACGCCACCAGCCCCACCCCGAGTGGTGTTGCCACGCCAAACGCCTCGTCCTCGTCAGTGGGGAGGGGCCGGTCCGCGGCGAGAACGAAACACTCTAAACGATCCGCAGCGCGAAACAGGGTTGCCAGGGATTCAGAGTTGCGGCCATTTTTGTTTTGATGCGCGGCGGCGTGGTCCCCGTCGATGGACGGTCGTCGCAGTTTCCGAAGCGCAACCTCCAGCGCTTCCCACGTCGGGTGCGCTCTTGAACGGACCAGGAGCTCGGGGGCGACGGCGGGGGATCTGTGCGCGGGAGAAACGAAAATCGGGCGAGGGAAGGATTCGAGAGGCGTGAGCGGTCGTCGGGGTTGGTATTTTTGAACGTGACGAGTTTTGAAGACCGCAAACTCAAACGCGCAGTCAAGTCGTACCTCACATGGTCCGCTTCGTGAAACACCGGGGCGACGCGTTCCGCCAGCGAGCGCACGGTGCACATGCGAAGCACGTCCGGCAGGCTCCCGACCGTTTCATCGATCTCCGCCCTAAGCTGCTCAAGGGTGAGTCGCGTGGGAGGCGTTGGGGGCTTCTCGGGTGACGAGTCCTCCTCGACAACAGAAGCCGTGGGAATCTTCGTCCCCACAGCCTCGTCAGCGGGTAAAATCGTGGTTGTTTCCGCAAACGCGCCATCGCGCGACTCGACAAACACCCGCGAAGGTTCAACCCCCCCGAGCGACTCCGGCGCTGCCGCAGAGCACACCACCACACCGCGCTCCATCGCGAGTCTCGTCGCGCTCGCGTGCGCCGCGCGCGCACCGAGTGGCGCCAGCGGCTTGGACGAAATGGTTTTGACAACGACCAATTTCCTCTTCAAAAATCCTCAATGGAGATCCTCGCTCCAGCGGCAGTTATTGTCTCCCGATCGCTCCGCCCGGGGGCAGTTGTCGACGCACGCCCTCCGCACTCTCCGGAAGTTTTCGTGGCGCGCGAACCAGCATGTCGGCGCCGTGCGTAGGGTCACTCGCTCCGACCGTCGCGCGCGCCGGCGTCGGCGCGCGAGAGCTACGCGCGCGGCATCTTGTCTCCGATGGTTTGTGTAAATCGGTGCGTCGCGCCGGTCGGCGGGCTGATCGCGCGTCTCGCGGAAACGTGGCGCGCCTCGACGTGTGTGCTAGCAGCGGAAGAGACACGCGATTCGGTGAGGTGAACGACCAAGGCGCACGTTTTACCCGAGGCGTAGTCGCTGCGACCGCGGCGCTGGCCATCGCGCTCACCCCCGGGACGCTCCGCGCGGAGGAGCTGGGGGAGACGACGGTGACGTCGTCCGTGGCGATTGTTGCACAGCAGACGATGGAGGAGACTGTTTCACAGGAGACGGCTTCACAGGAGACTACTTCCAGGACTACTGAGGAGACTACTTCTTCGTCCGGACCCGAAGCCCCCGATGCCCCCGATTCGCGCGTCTCCGACCCGGACCTGGAAGACCCCGTGGAGATCCCGTACGACTTCGTGGCGGTCGGCGAGTCCCCGGATATCGAGGGCCGCAAGCTGTTCGCCGCGGATCTGCAAAAGCGCGGTTTAAGCGACGCTGACGCGAAGGCGATTGAAAACAACCAGAAAATCAAACAGTACAACAACGCGCCGGATGAGTTTCCCACTTTCGTGAGGGAGGGGTATGACGTAAGAGTCATCACCGCGGACGGGTTCGTGACACAAGCGAATGGTTTAGTTTATAAAGACTTCGTGACGGGCAAAGGCGCCCAACCAATCGACGGCCAGGAAGTGACGTTTGAGTACATCGCGTATAACGAAAACGGGGGCACTATTGATAGCACGTACCGAAAAGGCGTCCCCGCGTCCACAAGACTCGGAATAAACGGCATGATCCCCGGGTTCGAGGAAGGGTTAAAGAGCATGCGTCCTGGGGGTAAGCGGCGAGTGGTGGTGCCTCCTGAGTTAGGACCCCCAACAGGGCCCGCGACGTTCTTCAGCGCCAAGCAATGGGAGGTTTTCGACATAGAGCTGATTGACGTGAAAAACTGCACCCGCGTGCAGTCGTCCTTCATGTCCTCATCCGTGGTGTGCGAATGAGTTACCCGGTGGTTAGTGTGCGAATGAAAAGAGTCACTTATTATTAGTCTATTTATACGATAAGAGTCACTTTTAAGTTTGTTTATGAAACAGGGCGTGGATGTCCGTCGCGAACCTATACTGTTGGGGAGAAAACTTCGTTCCGGTCCTTCTTCTTCTTCTCTCTCCGTCGCCGAGAAAAAACCTGGAGCCACAACGACGCGCACGCGCCACCCTTCACATTTTCTCCCACGCTTCACACGCCGCCATGACTACCGCGAGCGGTGATGCCGCGACCAGCAATACTCCCGCGAACCCTGCCGTCACGCAAGACGCGATCCCCGGCATTCTCAACGACATCGTAGTCACGCACGTTCTGAGATCCGAGTATTTCGGCGACCCCGCCGATCTCGCACGGCTGCCAGCGGTGAGCCGTGCGATGCGCGACGCGGTGGCGGCGACGGGGCTTCGGTTTGTGGAGCTTGGTGAGGATACAGCTGTGGATATCGGATGTTTAAGCGCGTTGCTGCGCCTGCAACTGGCAGGTCGCCTGTCGCGTCAAGAGTTCCTTTGTGAGGCAGCGGCGAGGAGCGGACAGCTCGAGAAGTTGAAGTTGTCGCGAGCGAGCAGCTGCCCGTGGGATAAGAGAACGTGCTCGGGGGCGGCAAGGGGTGGGCACCTCGAGGTGCTGCAGTGGTTGCACGCGCACGGCTGCCCGTGGGACGATTACACATGCGGGAAGGCAGCGCAGGGCGGGCATCTCGAGGTGCTGCAGTGGGCGCGCGCGAACGGCGCACCGTGGACTGAGGATACGTGCTCGTTTGCGGCAGAGGGAGGACACCTCAATATACTGCAGTGGGCGCGCGCAAACGGCTGCCCGTGGGACGAGCAGGCGTGCACGTGGGCGGCGAAGGGCGGGCATCTCGAGGTGCTGCAGTGGTTGCGCGCGAACGGCTGCCCGTGGGACGCAGAATCGTGCGGGGCGGCGGCGGAGGAGGACATCTTGAGATGCTGCAGTGGTTGCGCGCGAACGGCTGCCCGTGGGACGCAGAATCGTGCGGGGCGGCGGCGGAGGGAGGACATCTCGAGATGCTGCAGTATTTGCGCGCGAACGGCTGCCCGTGGAACGAGCACACGTGCTTGTTTTCGTCTCAGCGTGGACGCCTCGTGATGCTACAGTGGGCGCGCGCGAACGGCTGCCCGTGGAACACAGACACGTGCTAAGGGGCGGCATACGGTGGACACCTCAATATACTGCAGTGGTCGCGCGCGAACGGCTGCCAGTGGAACACAGACAGGTGCGAGGGTGCGGCGAAGGTCGGTCACCTCGAGATGCTGCAGTGGGCGCGTGCGAACGGCTGCCCGTGGGACGTGAGGACGTGCGCGTTCGCGGTGGAGGGCGGGTATCTCGAGGTGCTACATTGGGCGCGCGCGAACGGCGCACCGTGGGACGAAGACACGTGCTCGGGGGCGGCGGAGGGAGGACACCTCGCGGTGCTGCAGTGGGCGCGCGCGAACGGATGCCCGTGGACTGGGCATACGCTCGTAAAGGCGAGAGCTGGGGGTTTTCTCGGGCTGTTAAAATGGGCCATAGCGAATGGCTGCGCTGAATAGACCATTGAATACAATTTCCACGTTTTTTTCAAAGTGTTCGTTCATCGTTTCAGCCCGAGCGCGCGTTTCAACCCCCACCCTTTTCTTTTCTTTTCCTTTTCCGGCGCGGAAACGCGCCCCAACGAATCCTCCACCGCGTCGATCCACCCGTCATCGTCGTCCGGACGACTGTCGTCGTCACCCCACCTGTGTTGTTTTTCGTTAAACGCGTTTCGAATTTCCAGCTCCGCCGCCGCGGAATCAGCGCGCGCGTCGCATTCAAACTCGTCCGCTCGTCTCAACGCCGCTCTGGTTTCCCGTATTTTCTCCTTGAAGTCGACTTTCCACTCCTGGAACCGCTGCCCCAAACGTTTCAGCTCGACGTGCGGGTCAATTGCCGCGTCGCTGATCCCCTCTCGGACCTCCACGATGAACTCGGTGTCGTCTTCGAAAACGCGACGAGTCGAGTCGAACTCATCGTGCAACGCGTTGACGTTCGCTAACTGAACCGCGTTCGCTTCTGCTTTTCGTTTTTGTTTTTGCAAGCTCCTTTGCCTCCGCTCGCGTTCCTCGGACGGCGTCCCGGGCGAAAGCTTTTCCGTTTCCATTGAACAGCCATTCAGTTGACGTCCAGGAGTGAGCTTATTTTCGTTGCCAAGTGTATTTGAATCGACGATTTTCGAATCCGGGGGTACCCCCGATTCGAGCGCCTGTCGCACCGCCGCGAGTGCTGCTTGAAGCGCCGCCATTTCTCCGCTCCACTCCAACTCGGCTTGGAACAATTTGTGTTGATACGAACTCGCGCGGTTCGTGGTGTCCGCCAGGGAAGCGCGAAGAGTTCCGTTTTCAGCTTCAAGGCGTGCGATGTCTTTGTGGGATGTCACAAGGAGTTCATCAGGTGACGACATGATCGTTTCAGGGGCAGACGTGATCGTTTCAGTGACCGGGCAATTAGTCACGACCCGCGCCTCGGCGTTCGCAACCGCGGCGTTGATTTCCGTATCCGCCACAGAGCGAAGCACCGAGTGTTGTTTGAAACAAACGAGCTCGGTTTCGGCGCGTTTCTGCGCCGCGCGCGCCTCGACCAGGGCGACGCGACACGCCTCCGCGTCCGTTTCAGCCGCGACGCGTGCGGAAGACTCAGCACAAACTTTACGCTCCAAAGCTTCAACAGACGAAGCCTGTTCCGCGCGCGCTTTGGCGGCGGCAAGCGCCTCCTGCTTCGCCGCCTCGGCGGCTTTTTCATCCGCAGCGATCCTTTCCGCCTCTGCGGCTTTTTCATCCGCAGCGATCCTTTCCGCCTCTGCGGCTTTTTCAACCGCAGCGATCCTTTCCGCCTCTGTGGCCTTTTCCGTTTCGATTCGCTCCGACTCTTCCCGCTGTTCAGCCCTGACGCGCTCTGCCTCTAATGCTTCCGCGTGCTCCTTCGCGTCGCGCTCCGCTTGCGTCTTCGCCGTGAGCTCCGCTTGCTCCTTCGCTTCCAACTCCGCTTTCCTTTGTAAAGTAAAAAAAAAGTGTCAGTATTGTATGGGCATACAGTGTTGGGATTTGGGAAAGGCCCATTACGTACCTCGTCAACGCCGCCGCGGTTTCTTTTTCCAGCCTCAACTGAACCGCAAACCGCCTCGCCGCGACGCCGCGAACGAAACTTTGCACTTTGCTCGCCGCGTGCGCCCTCTTAACCAGCACCGCAAGAAACCACTCCCGTTGCCGTTTCCCTTTGCGAAACAGCTGGGCCCATTTTGTTGCGTTTTTCAACCGTAAAAAGCCCTCGCGAGCCGTTTTCGCCCTGTGGCACTTCTGGAACGTCGTCGCCGCTAAAACCCGCCGCGTTCGCAGATCCTCCATCCGCCCCACGCTCCCGGCCCTCATGAACACCTTGGTTATGCCGAGCTGGTACTGGTCGGTAGGAACGCCGTGGTCGGCGAGAATAGACACGCACAGCTGTTTCTCAGAGTTTTCCACGGTTTTGTCTCTTTGCGCACCGGTGGAACCTTTGAAACTTATTTGGGAACCGGTGGAACTTCCAAACCCGAACCTTTCCGCGAAGCCGCGAAAGGTATGCCGCGTCGGGTACCCCTGTGTTGAAATACGGCACACCTCCAAAACGCCGCAGCACCTGAGTTGCTTCAGCACCAACTGGTCGTCGAACACATCCGGGGCTCTGTACGGATTGGGCTTGACGCACCGGATGAAGTGCGGCGCGCACGTGTCGAGTTTTTGAACAAGCGAGTTGAGCTGGGTTTTGAACAAAGCGCCCACGGATTGTTTCGTTTTCTTTTGGTGATGGTTTTGGGAGGAACCATCTTTGTTCGAGTCCACAGCAGACTGGTCGGCGTACGTTCCGAGTGTTTTCACGAACTCGTCCTTGGACGAGCTCAGCACGAACAGGGCATCGGGTGAGACGTCGTCTTTGTTTTTATCCAGGAAACCGGCCGGGTCGTACTGGACGTCGCCGGCGAAGTGCCGGATGGTGAACCCGCGTTCCGGGTCGCTCTTGTTGGGGACGAACGTTTTTGGAATTTCGGCACAGGTTTTTTCGCCGTTCAGTCCATGGCCAAGGACAGCCTCTTGCACGTCCTTGTTCCCCAACTCAAGCTTCACCAGCTCATCCGCGCACTTCCTGGCGAACGTCGCATCCGTGGCTCTTGGAAAAGCGCACTGCTCGTCCAGCAGCGCTAACAAACCAACCGGTCGATTTTCAATCAAACCAACGCAAGGCGCGTTGTCGGTAAACCGAACGTCGCGCCAGTCGATTTTCTCGGCGGCGTACAAATCCTGCTCCAGAGTGAACAAGTGTTTGTTGAACCCCTGTTGCAGTTTTTCGTTCGCGTAGTTAATGCAAAGCTGTTCGAACGAGTTCCGATTGAATTGTTCGAAGCCGTAAATGTCGAGCACGGACAGGGTGGTGCACCAGCCGGCCGGTGACGGGAAATTTCCACTGGAAAACGACTCGGAAGAAGAGGTCTCCGAAGACGACGACTCCAAAGCACCGGCTTGAAACCTTCTCTCCTCCTTTGCGAAGCTTTTGTTTACTTTCCCGACGAGCCATTTAAACAGCGATGCGTAGGTCGCCTTCGCGAGCGCGTCTCTCGTTTCGCACGCCTTTCCCGCGTCCATCTTCTTCAACACCTCGTCTTGCGTAACACCGCCGAGCACCAGCTTCTTCGTGGTCAACGCTTTCTCCAGACTATCAGGCCTGGCGCCTAGAAGTTTGGCGCATATTTTCAAAGCCGCCCGCGCGTCGCCGAACACGACCCGCGCCGCGTCGTCCTCGCCGTCGACTTCGGTGTTTTCAAACTCAACGTTCCCGAGCCAGAGAATCGCGGCGAGGGTTTTGAACACCGAGGCTATTTCGGTATCACTCAAGCCAACCATTCGCAGCGACCTTTGGGTCTCCCCGAACTGAAACGCGTCGTCGACGCCGTCGATGTGCGTTGATGAGGCGCCGCTTTCGCTTTCTTGTTTTGACTTTCCAGGACCGACGTTAGGACTGCTTCGTCCACCCGCGCAGTACTTGTAGAACGACACGTCGTCAGCCAGGTGCCACTCCTTTTTCTCGATGTCGCTCGCGCCCGCGATGAGCTGGTAAAACACGTGGTAGTTGCGTTCGCCGATCGCCTGCGTCACGACCCTCGACTTCTCCAGTAAGTACGTCTCCACGCGCGCGCCCCTTAACGTGCCGCTTTCGCAAAACCCAATCTGCGTCAGCTTCCCGAACCGGGAGCTGTTGTCGTTCCTCGTCGTCCGCGCGTTGCCGAAAGCCTGGCCCGACAAAAAATAAAGTGTCAGTCTCTCGAAATGTGTATGAGTAAACAGTCAGGGTAATCATGGAGGCGAAACGTGGTGAGTGGGAAAGGCCCGCACCTCCAGCGCCGGGTTCGCGTCGCACAGCTTCGATTCCAGGGTGGGGGTATTTTTGGTGTTGGAAGTGTTGGCATTGCTGCCTGATTGCCCATACGAGACTGAGTCTTTCTTTTTGTCACCTGCGGGATTCGAACCGGCAAGGTCACTTTCTCTCCCGCGAGTCACCGAAACCGTGGCTAAGCACCGCAGCGCAATCTTCGTGGTTTCCGTTTTCCCCGCCCCCGATTCGCCCGCGATGATAAGCGCCTGATTTTTTTTGTCGCGCCGCATGTGCCGGTACGCCTCCACGACGACCTTGTACACGTGCGGTTCTTTTGTTTCATTTTTCATGTACTGCTTTACGAGGTCGTCCCCGTAAAGCGTTCTGGAAACGTCCTTAAACGGGTTCACCGCGACCAGCACCGGGCCGGCGTTCGTGTACACTTTGTTTTTTTTGTACCTGTCCCTCAGGTTTCGTAAAACAGACGGCTCGTTGAGAAACGAGAGCTGCGTGAGATTTTGCGACTCGGCCAGATTCGGCGGGTTCGCGGGGAACACGTGGTGTCTCGGAACGGAGGTTACCATTTTTTCGTCGCGAAGCCGCACCTCCACCGAGCTGACGCCGAGACTGACCACGGTGGCGGGGGCGTAACGCGCCTTACCAGCCTCGTTAACAGCCACGCCACGTGATGATGACTCGCTTTCGGTCGCGACGGTGTTTTTTTCCAATTCAACCACCGAAACCCACACCTCGGACCCGCGGCCCAGACCGGCGAGGGCATCCGTTTCGAACGCGCCGCCGCTCGGCATGGCACAAAGGGCGCGACACGGGGGGCACGCCGCACGGGTCGCGTCCGCCCTTCTGGGACGGTGGTCTCGAAGTGTTGGTCTTGTGAAGTGATGGTGTCAAATTCGTTGGACGAAACAACATAAAGCAACATAAACGGCTCTCGCCGAAATTCGGGAAAACTCGACGGCTGCGCCGATCTGGTGCCATTGCCGGCGCCGCAGTCCAGCACCATGCTCGGCCTGGAGGGGTACGGTTCCGACAGCGACGACGACAAGTGCGTTGTCGACGTCAACACCACGCGCGGTGGGGTGACCTCGGTGACGGACGAGGCGCCGGCCGCGCCGGCAGCGCCCGCGCGCCCGTCACCCCCCAAACCCAAACCCAAGCCCAGTCATGGTTTGGATTTCGCGGGAGCGCTTCCGCCACCGAAGGTCACCACGGGTAGCTTGTTCGCCAGCCTTCCCGCTCCCGGGACGAGCGGTGCGAGTGGTGCAAACCAGCGCGTGGTGGGGTTCCGACCACCTCTGATGATGCCAGTTGAAAGGGGCAAGGATGAGGATGAAGACGAAGACGAAGATGAGGATGAAGACGACGTACAAAAACAAAAACGAGCGCGACTCGAGAGCCACACGCAAAACTCGTCAGGAGTCCCGTCCCTCGCGTCGACGTTACCCAAGCCGAAACACGGAGGGGGGGTTGGCGTGCTGGGTAGTGGCGTGGGAGGCGCGGTGGATTTGGGAACAAACAGTGCCGTGGACCTTGGGGCAAGCAGCGCTGACCGAAATCAAACCTCGGATTTGGACGACGTCCCCGCCGGCCCGGCGCGGCACCCGTCCCAGATGTACGCCACCGACGAGCACGGGTCGTACATCAACGCGTACGCTGCGCAGCGTACTGACCAGGAGTATGGTGCTGGTAATAATCAACAGTACCCTGATAATAATCAACAATACCGTGATGCCACCACGCCTGGCCATGCAAACACAAACCAATTCGACGTGGACGGCGCGCTTGCGGAACTGGCGCGCGGCGGTAAGATTCGCGAAACAAACATGGCGTCTCTTCGCGGCGAAAGCGCGGGACAAGCGCGCGTCGCCTTCGACCCCGCGGCGTCCGTGCTCGGAGAAGAGCACCGGGAGAAGCTGGGCCGCGAAGGCGGCGCGAAGCCAAGCGCCGCGCACAAAAACAAAAACCAAATCGGCTCGCTGCTGTACGAAGCCAAGCAGGCGGAGATGAAAATCCTGGACGGGAGGTTGGCGGGGACCAGTCACAAGGCGATGGCGAAGCAGAAATACGGGTGGTAGTGTATTGTAAAGAATGCCTTCTCGGTGACAGGGAGACGGGCCGTCACGGACGTGCCGACGACGAAACGTCGGTCGGGACCAAAATTGTACGTGAAACGAAGTGAGTGCATTTTTGAGTATTTTCGGGAGCCTCGAACACAACGACGCGCGCTCGACACGCACGCGCCACCCGGTCCGCGATGTCTTCCGACGCGACCCTCGGTGCGGAAACTCGCGCGCGCAAAAGAAAGCGCGAGCGCCGCGATGCTACCGCGGCGAACGCGGGCGAGGCCATCCCCGGCCTTCTCAACGACATCGTAGTCACGCACGTTCTTAGATCTGAGAATTTCGACGACCCCGCCGATCTCGCGCGGCTGCCAGCGGTGAGTCCTGCGATGCGCGACGCGGTGGCGGCGACGGGGCTTCAGTTTGAAGAGCTTGACGAGGACGAAGCCGTGCCACTTGGCTCTTTAAGCGCGGTACAGCGCCTGCAACGGGGAGGTCGTCTGTCGCGTCGAGAACTCCTTTGTGAGACAGCGGCGAGGGGTGGACATCTCGAGAAGTTGCAGGCGTTGCGCGCGGACGGCTGGCCGTGGGACAAGTATACGTGCGTGCATGCGGTGTTCGGCGGTCAACTCGAGGTGCTGCAGTGGTTGCGCGCAAACGGCTGCCCGTGGGACGAGTCGACGTGCACGTACGCGGCGGCGGGCGGGCACCTCGAGGTGCTGCAGTGGGCACACGCGAACGGCTGCCCGTGGGACGAAGACACGTGCTGGAGGGCGGCGGCGGGCGAACACCTCGAGATGCTGCAGTGGGCACGCGCGGACGGCTGCCCGTGGGATGAGGACACGTGCTGGATGGCGGCGAAGGGCGGGCGCCTCGAGGTGCTTCAGTGGGCGCACGCGAACGGCTGCCCATGGGACTTCAGGACATGCGAGATGGCGGCGAAGTACGGCCACCTCGTGGTGCTGCAGTGGGCTCGCGCGAACGGCTGCCCATGGGACGAGATGACGGGCGCGTACCTGGCGAGGGGCGGGTATCTCTAGATGCTGCAGTGGGCGCCCGCAAACGGGTGCCCGTGGGACCATCAGACGTGCTGGAGGGGCGGCGGCGGGCGGGCACCCTGAGGTGCTGCAGTGGGCGCGCGCGAACGGATGCCCGTGGGACGGGCATACGCGCAGACAAGCGAGTGCTAAAGGCCACCACGAGTTGTTAAAGTGGGCGATAGCGAACGGCTGCCCCCCCTGATACCTGAATAGGAGTGAGACCTGTTTTTCTTTCCCGGCGCGCACCACTTTTTTAATAACATCACATACGCAAAAACCCCTAAACCCTCTCGCCGTTTACAACTCGTTCCGGATGATGCTCTTGACCATCTCCGCGGGAAGCATCCCTTCCGTTCGTAACGCGGGTTTCTCTGTGTCTGTCCCGACGAACACCAACGTGGGCAACCCCTGGATTTGTAACTGCGTTGACAGCGCCGTTTCTTCATCCGTATCCACCTTCACGATGCGAACCGAATCGCCCAGCTCGGCTTTGACCTTTTCCAGCTCACCCGCCAGGAGCACGCACGGCCCGCACCAAGTCGCGAAGAAGTCAATCACGAGGGGAGTGGAGCGATCCTATTTATGTGAAGGGAGGGGGATCGAATACCGTCAGTCTCTTTTTGTTGTCCTCGTAATCGCTCCAGGGCGTAGCTTGCGAAAAGATCGCCAGCGCCCTGGCGTTATCCGTCTCGTCGCTTTCGAGGGCGCTTTTCGACGGGCCGGGTAAATCGCCCGCCTCCGCCGCCGGGGGAAACAGTGTGGGGACGTACCTTCATCACCTCCTCCAGCTCGTCTTTCGTCACCTTTCTGATGGTCCCCGCGGCGCGCGCGGTGACGTCCACGGACGACGCGCGACGCGCTTGGGTCACGCGCAAGGGCGCGGCGACGATTCGGCGCTTGGACGCGAGCGAAGCGGCACGCCCTACGGGGACGGCCACGCCGCGAGGGGCGGTGACGGCGAACATGGCGCGTACGCGGTGTCCTCGGGTCAGGCGCGGAACGGGTGGGGTACACGCCGCGGGTTTGAGTCGCTCGGGGGCGGTGCGCGAAGGTGTGGCGCGTAGGGCGCCCCGGACCCACAGTCATCCAGAAATCGACCGCGAAATCGCACGAAAACGTTTTCGGGACGCCACGTTTTCGTTTCCCGTGGCGGTGTCTCCAGCTGTCCGTGCTCATTCCGTCTCGCGCTCGCCGCCTGCGCCATCCACCCGGAGAGACTCGTCTCGAGGTACGTCACACACACGTACCCGTGTCTCCCCCTGTTCGTGCCACCGACCCTCAAACGGAACCGACGCTTCTCCGCCCAAAACAGCCCGCCCACCGCGTCCCTCCGCTGACCGGCTGCTCGTCACCCACCCATCCCCTTTCGGCACGCAGGCGCTTGCTGGCACTCGTCCGTCCATGTTCGCCTTGACCGCCGCCCCCCGGTGCTTCGCCGCGCCTGTTGCGCGCGCGGGCACCACCTCCTCGACGCGCTCCAACGTGCGCGCCGCCTCCCGTTCCGTCCGCGCCAACGCTTCCGCGGCGCCTCCCGCGTCCAAAACGTCGGAAGAGTCCTTTCTGGATGTGTCCGACATGCCCGTCACCGAGTTCGACGAAAACGGCGTGGAGAGGGTGCTTCTTCAAACGCAGGGCTGGGACACGTGGGTCTGGAAAGGCCACGCGTGTAACTACATCAGCGCCGGTGTAGGGAACACCGGGCCGATCGTGGTATTGGTGCACGGCTTCGGCGCGCACAGTTATCACTGGAGGTACACCATCCCCGCGCTCGCGCGAAGAGGCTGCCGCGTCTACGCGCTGTGCATGCTCGGGTACGGCTGGTCCCCCAAAGTCACAGCGCCGTACTCCATGGAGTTCTGGGGGGAACAGGTGATTGACTTCTCCAGGGAAGTCGCGGGGAGCAGCGAAAGCGACAAAGCAGTCATCGCGGGCAACTCTATCGGCGCGCTCGCGGCGCTGTACGCTGCGAGCAACTCCCCGGAAACCACAAAAGGGTTGTGTTTGGTGAACAGGTGCGTACTGTGTCGTGTTTCACCAAATCCCGCCTCCCTGTTTACAGCCCCTGGTCGAGTGCACTACTCGTGACGTTGTAGCAGTTGCTAGTGCACTACGCCCGTAACACTTACCAGTACTGGCAACTACTACACACGGCACAAGTGCACTGTTTTACCGAAGCCGGTGACTGTTTGTCCATACATCGCGATATACAGGCTACATGTACACGCCAAGACTGACACTTTATTTTTACCCTCACAGCGCTGGGAACTTCGCGGAGGGCGCGGCGCCTGGGCCGGAGAAGAAAACGTTCGCGCAGCACGCGGTAGGCACGGCTTCGCCGAAAATCAGGGACCCCACGGACCCGGACGCTGCTCAAAACCTGACCCAGCTGGAGAAGCTCCAGGAAGGGTTCGGCCGGCTGGTGGCGACCGGGATTTTTTTCTTCACCAAAGTAAGAATCAAAAACATTTTGCAGCAGGTGTACGAAAGCGTGCCGGACGCGGATCTAGTGCGCTCCATAGAACTCGCCGCGGAGGACCCGGGGGCGATTGATACGTTTTACCAGCTGTCCCTAGCCGGAGGAAGAACAAAAATCACCGCAGGCGATTTGCTTGAAAAATACAACGGACCTTTGATGTTGCTTTGGGGCGTGAAAGACCCGTGGATGACCCCGGAAAAGGCGTCGCGGATTTTGGAAATAAAACCAAACGCGCACTACGTCCCAATCAATGCGGGGCACTGCCCGCACGACGACGCGCCGGTGGAGTGCTCGCGCAAAATGGGGGACTGGGCGGAGAGTCTGGTGGCGTAGGAGGACGTGGGATGAGGATGTGGCCGTCTGCGCGCATGTAGCAATAGGGCTTTTGTAAAGGTTTAAGTTATCACCACTTGCCGATTGTTACCAGCTCCACATTCGTCCCTCTATTGCGCCGATAATTTTTCTTTAAAAAATAAATTACAGCGCCTCGCGCAATCAAAATCTCACGCGCGTTTCCTCGAGCACAACGACGTGCGCAGGACACCGGTCGAAGTTGTTTTCCGACGCCTGCATGGAAACTCGCGCGCGCAAGAGGACGCGCGAAACGCGCGAGCGCGATCTTGACGGGGGCGAGGCCATCACCGGCCTTCCCAACGACATCGTCGTCACGCTCATTCTGAGATCTGAGTATTTCGACGACCCCGCCGATCTCGCACGGCTGCCAGCGGTGAGCCGTGCGATGCGCGGCGCGGTGGCGGCGACGGGGCTTCGGTTTAAAGAGCTTCGTGAATGGGACGCCGCACAGCTCGGATGTTTAAGCGCGGTGCAGCGCCTGTACCGGGGATGTCGCCTGTCGCGTGAAGAACTCCTTTGTGTGGCAGCGGCGAGGGGTGGATATCTTGAGGAGTTGAAGCTGTTGCGCGCGGACGGTTGCCCGTGGAATGAGTGGACATGTGATTACGCGGCGTACGGCGGGCACCTCGAGGTGCTACAGTGGGCACATGCGAACGGTTGCCCGTGCAGCGAAAAAACGTGTATGCGCGCGGCATCGGTCGGGCACCTCGAGGTGCTGCAGTGGGCGCGCGCAAACGGTTGCCCGTGGGGCACGAGTACGTGCTTGATGGCGGCAAGGGGCGGGCATCTCGAGGTGCTGCAGTGGGTGCGCGCAAACGGATGCCCGTGTGACGCCGACACGTGCTCAGGAGCGGCGTCGTGCGGGCACCTCGAGGTGCTGCAGTGGGCGATAGCGAACGGCTGTGAGTGGGACGAGTACACGTGCTCGTTGGCGGTGTACGGCGGGCACCTCGAGGTGCTGCAGTGGGCCCGCGCAAACGGCTGCCCGTGGGACGCAGAGACGTGCTCGAGTGCGGCAAGGGGCGGGCACCTCGAAGTGCTGCAGTGGTTGCGCGCGAACGGCTGCCCATGGGACAAGGAAACGTGCGAGGAAGCGGCGGAGGGCGGGAACCTGGAGGTGCTGCAGTGGGCGATAGCGAACGGCTGCCCGTGGGACGAGTACACATGCTCTTCCGCAGCAAAGGGCGGGCACCTCGAGGTGATACAGTGGGCGCTCGCGAACGGCGCACCGTGGGATGAGTGGACGTGCGCGTCGGCGGCGGAGGGCGGGCATCTCGAGGTGCTGCAGTGGGCGATAGCGAACGGCTGTGAGTGGGAAGAGTACACGTGCGCGGATGCGGTAGGGGGCGGGCACCTCGAGGTGCTGCAGTGGGCGCACGCGAACGGCTGCCCGTGGGACACAAACACGTGCATTTATGCGGCGAAGGGCGGGCACTTCGAGCTACTGAAATGGGCAAAAGCGAACGGCTGCCGAGGCTGATGAGACCAGAAGGAGAACGCCAAAGACCCCGAGTACGAATAATAATACTACGAATCGATGAACAGTCTAAGTCTCCCACTACACTTTGTCTTCCCCCTTTTCGGTGCTCCTCACGTCTTCTTCCTTTCGCGCATCCTTTATTCCCGCTACTTTCACGAAGACAAGCATCAACCCCGCACAAACCCACCCCACGATTTGCATCTCGCGCCAATGAATTTTCGCCAGCGCGGGCCCGCTTGCCACGCTCGCGGCGCCCGCGAACGCGAACGTCACCACGTCCGCGGCGGATTGCACCCTCTGCGCGCTTTTTGCTTTTTGTGCAGCTTTTACGCTGCGCGACTGAATACCCATACACGCGTTTTCCGCTTCTTCCATGGACACCTTCGCAACTTCCGAGGTCGCTGCGACAAAGCAGAGGTTCCACCCTATACCAAGCACGAGCTGCCCTCCCACGAAGTTCTTCATTGACACGCCGTCGTGCATCACAACCGACGCGACGACGAACAAACCGGCGCCGACCGCGGCGACTGGTCGCCAGCCGAATCTAGCAACCGCCCCGCCCGATACAAATGAAGGCGCGTACATCCCGAGCATGTGCGACAGAATCACGTGCGACACTTCGTGGAAGGAGAGCCCGCGGTCGCGCATCGCGAGGGGGGTGGGGGACATTAGGAACGACATGGCGCCGTACGAAAGCGCGGCGATTGCGACGGCGGCGACGAACCCGAAACGCGCAAAGGACGCGGCGACGGCGACGGAGGGTGCGTTTTTCGGTTCTGCGTTTTTCTTTTCTGTGCTTTCCCCTTTGCCGTCGGTGCTTTTCCCGCAAGGTTCCTCCGACCCGCCCGGTGCCTTTTCTCCACCTGCAGCCTCCTGGCCTCCCTCAGCTGGAAAGGTGACTAGCCCGGGCACGGACACGATACATAGCAGCAGGAAAAACGCGACGCCCGTACACACGTACACTCCCGCGAACGGCGCGTCGGCGAACATGTTTTTCGCCGCCGCAGCGTACAGCGGGCCGATCACGGCGCCCGCGATCCCGCCGGTGAGCACCAAGCCGATACACTTCGGCCTTGACCTTGCTGGTACCAGGCTCAGGACGGCGAACCTGAAGCTCTGCCCCGCCGCGGAAGGGAGCGCGAACAGCACGGAGGAGACGCACAGGGCGGCGAAGCTTTTCTCGGAACACGCGAGTGATGCGGTCACGCTGGCCACCATCCCGACGCACGACGTCACACGGTACGTGTTTAACCGGCCGCCGAGTTTCGTGAACAGGGTGGGTAAGGCCATGCTCCACCCCGAAAGGGCGACGAGCAAGATCGCCAGGGGCACGGTGTTCCACGACGACGAGGGGGAGAACGCGGAGCTGGCGAGATTCGTAGCGGTGATAGAAGCCGTGACCACCGAAAACGAAAGCGCCCAGCCGGCGCTGAGCGCAGTTACCGCGGGCCAGTCGTGCAGGTGCGCGTCGTCGGGCACAACGGCGGGGGGGGTCGCCATTCCCGCGACCACACGCGTGGTTGGGCAAAAGGCGAAACACGGGCGAACACGAACGCGCGGCGACGAATGAACGTTGTGGGCGAATGATTGAGAGTGTCGCGTTTTATTCGCGATGAATGACACGTGTGTGACACATTGCAATGGCCGGCTTGGAAAACCGAAACGCCAACTGGAAAAAGCGTTTTTCGAGCAAATCAAAAGTACATAGACTTATGATACATAACTCTCGCCTAAATACACAACTCACATCCTGGCCCTCTCCCCCACTATCCCGTACCCCCCCTGAAACGCGTGCGCGAGCACGTCCGCCATGGTCGCGCACGGCACGATTTCCAGCGCAAGTTTCGTGGCTTGCGGAACGTCGTGCTCCACGTCCACCGCGTTTCGAAACGGGATGAGTACCTTTTTTATGCCATTCACGTGCGCCGCGATGAGCTTTTCTTTCAAACCCCCCACTGGTAACACCAAGCCTCGTAGCGAAACCTCTCCGGTCATCGCCACGTCGCTCCTCACTGGCCTTCCCGAAAACAAACTCACCAGCGCGCAACACATCGCCACACCCGCGGACGGGCCGTCTTTTGGAATCGCGCCTCGAGGTAAATAAAAGAAAGTGTCAGTCTTGAGTCTACGGGTGTGCTGTACGGGCAAACAGTGCGTATGTGATGTGTGTAGTTGTAACAGTTGTTACGGGCAGTAGTGCACTCAAACCGGCAAAGAGGGGCAGCAAACAGTGTCGAGATTTGGGAAACGCGCAACACGTACCTTGCGGCAAATGGATGTGTACGCTTCGTCCGCGCAACAACCCCTCGCCGCCTAACGGAGGCAGCGAGTCGATACCGTTCGCGACGATGCGCCCGTACGACCCTTGTGTGTCCGCAGATGCAGATGCAGCGTACATCCCACCGCCTACGTTGCCGGCAGTGTGGTTCCCTCGTTCTCCTTTGCCCCCGCCTGGAATCGAACCGCCGCTGAGCCCCAGCGCAAACGCGTGCGACTGCACCCAGGAAAGCGCGATGCGCGCGCTTTCCTTTATGACTGTGATTGTTACACGAAAAGTGTAAGTCTTGTGGTATGGGCAAACAGTGTGTCAGTATTTGGGAAAGCCTGACATACGTACCGTCCCCTAGTTGCCCCGTGAGTTGCAGATCGCCCTTCCCGGGCATCACCGCGGCTTCTATGTACATCAAGTCACCCCCGGCCGGGGTCCAGGAAAGACCCGCGACGACCCCCGGAATCGCCGCGGCGTCCGTGAAACGCAAATCGGAGTTTGCGCTTTCGTAGCGCGGCGGACCCAACACTTTGGAAATCAGCTCCTGGGTGACGGTTGGTACGCCGCCGTGTTTTGAACTCGATTGCATCGCGTTGGCCATCGCGCGAAACGCGGGGTGGAGGGATACTCCATTGCGACTTTGGGAATCTTTCGCACCAACCCCGTTGCTGTCTAAAGAAACCCCAACCGACCCGTCATCCGCGCCCGCCGCGTGCACGGCGGCGGCGCGGCACAGCGACGCTAAACACCGCGTGAGCCCGCGCACGCCCGCTTCTCGGGTGTACCCTTTGACCACGGTTTCAATAGCCTCCGCGCCAATGGAAAGCCGCGGCGTGCCTGCCGTAGTTAGTAACCCGTGCTCTTCCAAAACTCTTGGTACGACGTGTTGCATCGCGATGTGCAGTTTCTCCTCCGCCGTGTACCCCGGGACGTCGATCATCTCCATGCGGTCGCGTAGCGGGCCGGGAATCGTGCGCGCGTCGTTCGCGGTGGCGAGGAACGTTACCCGAGACAAGTCAAACGGAACCCCCAGGTAGTGGTCCACGAACGCGTCGTTGAGCTCGGGGTCAAGCACCTCCAGCAACGCCGCGGCGGGGTCGCCTCGTGAGTCCGCGCCCATCTTATCGAGCTCGTCCAGCAAAATAACCGGGTCCTTCACCCCGACGCGCTTCAAACCGCTGATAAGCCGGCCCGGCATGCTCGCTACGTACGTCCGACGGTGTCCTCTGATGTCCGCTTCGTCGCGTACGCCTCCTAGGGATATTCGCTGGAAAGGCCTCGAGAGCACCTCGGCTATTGACCGCGCAAGGGTTGTTTTGCCAACCCCCGGTGGTCCTAGGAAACACAAAATTGGAGGCTTCGCGTCAGGCCTCAACCGCCGCACCGCCAGGTACTCCACGATCCGGTCCTGAGATAAATAAAAGAAAGTGTCAGTCTTGTATGGGCAAACAGGGAGGCGGGATTTGGGAAAGGCCCAATACGTACCTTCACCCTGTCCAAGCCGTAGTGCTTCTTGTCTAAAACACCCCGCGCCTCGCCAATTGCTCGTTCCGGTCCGGCGTGGGACGCGGCGGCCTCTACTGACCAAGGCAGGGAAGCGATACATTCGATCCACTGCCGCGTGCTGCCAAACCCTGGGGCCTGTTCCGTCATCTTCCGCAGTTTGCGCAGCTCGGTTTCGGCGGCTTTGAGCGTATCCGCCGGCGGGTTCGCGCCCCGCACCTTACGATAAATAAAAGAAAGTGTCAGTCTTGTTTGGGGAACCAGTACTGGGATTTGGGAAACGCGCAACACGCACCTTCGCCAGCAGCACGTCAAGGTCCCCCTCTTCATCCTTGTTGTCGTCCCTGCCCTCCCCGAGCTCCTTCTTGATAGCCGCCATTTGCTGCCGCAGAATGAACTCCCGCTGTGTCTTGGAAAGCTTGCCCTGTACTCGCCGCGCGACGTCCGCGTTGACGCGCAAACTCGTGAGCTGCTTTTCAATCAAAGCGAGCGACGCGGCCATTCTTTGTTTCGGGCACGTCATCGCGAGCAACTCGATTCTGTTTTCGAAGTCGTCCTCAAACGCGGCGACGAACAGGTCCGCGATGCGGTGAGCGGGTGCATTTGTCAGCATTGACTTTAACCTTCGCGCGTGGCCTTTTCTCTGCTCCAGCTTGTCCACGAGCTCGCGCGCGCGTAGTTTGAAGCTCGCCGCCATCGCCGCGAGCTCCGCGTCAACCGGCGACGAAGACGAAACTCCCTGCGAGGTTCCGGCATTATCGGTCAAAGACCCGGTGCTTAAGCTGTCCAGCTGAGTTACAGACGCGACCAGGAACGGGTCCACGGACACTAAACGGGACAGCTCGAAGCGACACCGGCCTTCCAGCAACAGCGTGTACGCCCGCGTTCCGCCGCCCCGGTTCTCGGTTCTCGCGACCTGCACGATCCTCGCCGCGACGCCCACGTCGTGCAAGCGCTCGCGAAGGTCAACGACATCGTCAGGGAGGTCCCCACCCAGCGCGGACGCTGTGCCAGACTCTGTGTCAAGCCCTTCGTCGCGTCGCAAAGGCACCACGCCCACGAACAAACTCCCACTCGCGACGTTTCCGGACGCCAAGGCGTGGTCCACGAGCGCGACGTCTCGGGGTCGTGTCAGCGTTAGCTTCATCGCGCCGCTGGGTAACAACACGCGGTTCTTCAGGGGCAAAATCGAAAGCGTCGGGGACAACGCCTGTTCCGTTGGGTTGGGCTGGTTCACGTGACTCATGGCTCACGAAACGTGGCAGGCGGGGTGTGGGAGGCCGTCCACAGACCGCGCCTGCGAGGCGGTCGCGGGAGACGACGAAAGAAATCGACCGACTTTTTGCGTAAAATGCGAAAGGAGGGATGCCGCACGCAACGAACGGCGCGGGTGGGAGGTTTCGCGGACCAGGACACACGTGTCGCGAAAGACGCGGAGGTGTGACCGGCGACACACGCGGTGGGTTGTGCGGTGGGTTGTGCGAGGTTACGCGAGTGTCCTCACGGAGCATGTAGCGAAAACGGGTTGGCTCAGGATAGTTTCTGTGGATTCGATTGTCGCGTCACCCTCTGCCAGGCCCCTGCGGAACTGACGAACCGAGTCGACATCGCTCGTTTTCGTTTGCGAGAGCCTCCGCACTGGTACGCCGCGCGCCTGTCCATCCGACACGCGCGTCGATGGTGCGTGCGTCGCGTCGCGACAGACGCCCCCACGCCGCGCGTATCCAACGCAGACGCGTCCTGCTCACCGCGGCGGTTGCGTTTTGTTTCCTCGCGCTTCTCCCGTGCGCCACCGCGAAACGCGGCCCGCGGATCAGCGACAACCTGGACGACGTGGTTGATTCCGAGGAGGACGAGGCGTTTTTGGAGTGGGGTCGTCGTACGGTTGTGGATGACGGGCTGCCACAGATGACGCAAAGTGGCGCGCAACTCGCGTTCGCCAGGCTCATACCGCTCCCGGTGGGCACACGAAGCATTGAAGATGTGAATGTGCTGGCGAGTCAATGGGCGACGCTGTTGCGGTCGGGCGGGATGTCGGAACAAGCGTACGCGGTGGACGACACCACGATTTTAATGTCAATTCCGAACGCAAAGCTCATGCCCGAGGTACGGGAGTTTCTTTGGCTGCAGCCCAGCGTGCAGAGCTTCGAGTGGAACAGCGAGATGTGGATGAAGGGGGAAACAAACGCGGTCGCGCGGCCGGCGCCGAGGAACCTTCGAAAAGAAAAACAGGATTTGGAGAAGGCGCGAAGGAAAAAAGAACGAGCGCGAAAGCGAAGGAAAGAGAAGAAGGCGAACGTGAAAGCAGACCTGTGAGTTCCCGAGTGTGGGTATCGTGGGTGTGACGTAGTACTAATAGGGTTTAGACCCTAAACCCCTAATAGTCTGAATAGAGTAGTACCTATTAAAGTTAACAAAAACGTCGCTTTAGGTCGCTTTGGGCGTCGCCGTTTCGAGTTTAATTCGATCCGCCTCAATCGTCGCTTCCCTCTTCGCTGCCGCCCGCTTCGTATCCTCCTCCTTTATCGCGCGCATCAGGTTTTGGTACCCGATGTTGAAATGAAGCGCCACCGCCATGGCGATTTGAATCGACACGTTCACCAAACTCCCGTTCTCAACCGCGGCGTTGAACTTGCGTTCCAGGTGGCGGTGGAAGGATTTGCGGGGAACCTGATTTGAGGCGCTTGAGGTTGAGGGACTTGAGGGACTTGTATCCCTCGAGGTATCCAGCGCATTGTCATGCAACGCGTTGTCATCGCCATTCGCGCCCTCCTCCTTTTGTTTCCGTAACTCTTCCAAAACCCACTGTGTCTCCGCGTACCTCTCCAGCGGTCCCCAGAACGCGCTCGACAGTGAGTCCCGCTTTTGCACTCGGGCCGGGTCCCCCAACAAACCCTCGATCATGTCGTTCCCAAGCACGCCTTTCGGGTCGTACTCGTTCCGTAACTTACGGAAGCTTTCCGTGTCGTACCGGCTGTCCATGGTTTTTCTTGCTTTCTCTCGGTCCTCGGTGTCATCAGGCAACTCGATTTTCGCCCAGTGCGTTTTTATTCCGTACCGATCCCCGAGCGCTTCGGTTTCGCGAGCGGCGTATTTCTTGAACGCGTTTGTAATGGCGTTTCTTTGGGTTTCATCTTCGCTGGGGAGGTACATGATAATACCGATCCAGGAATGCAAACCCAGATTGCCACTGCGTCCCGTGACATCGGCACTATTAGCATCCGCAATACTCCAGTTCGTCGCCGGCGACATCGGCGAGCGCGACCCGGCGCTCCAGCGTTGTTCAATCGGCGCCGGCGCGGGTATTCCTTCCTGTTCGATGATTTGTAACAGCTCGGTCATGTATTGCAAGTCAGCGCCCGTGTTTGACCCCAAGGAGTCCCCGGTTTTGAACGCCACTTCAAACACGTGTTGTTGGCCGCCGCAGTCGAACCCTGATACGATAAAAACGAAAGTGTAAGTCTCGTATGGGCAATCAGGGAGGCAGAATGTGGTGATTGGGAAATACGCACCCAGAATTTGGTCGCTCCAGTCGCACCGCGTCCCGCAGTTGCGTCGCCAAAACTCGCCCTCCGCCGCGTTCACCAGTTGAACGTGAGCCACATTCAGAGGGTCCACGGCAAGTAAAGCGTCTCGCAGCTCGCCGAACCCCAAGGTTTCATCAATCGTCGCCATTGGTGAAACTTGCTTTAACAATCTTCGCATGGGTTCCGTCTTTTTCGCCTCTTGTTTAGCGTCAGATTTACGCGCGACGAAATCGACTCCTTCCGGCAAAGGGTTCGACCCCACCACCACCACCACGTCCGTGAACGGAATCCACATGTACCGGATGTGCTGGTGACTTCGCAGCCAGTTTTCGTGGTTCGCCCTCACCTCGGCTCGAGTGGCGCACCAGGTTTTCTCTAAAAGCTTGTGCGCCGCGGTGACCCGCAAAGTAATTTCGGTCGCCACGCCTAACGCCCCCACGCCGCAACGCGCCATGCGAAGCGCCGCGCCGCCGTCTGGGTCGTTTTCGGTCAACAAAATCTCGCCCTTACCAGGCGTGACCAGCTTTAACTTGACAACCGTTTCATCCAGCGGAGGTATACAAGCTCCCGTGCCGTGCGCGCCGACCTGCGTTGTGAACGAAAAGTGTCAGTCTGGAGTGTCAAGTGCCATGTATACCGCGATGTATGGACAAACAGTCACCAGCTGAGAGATAAAACAGTGCACTTGTGATGTATGTAGTGAACAGTAATTACGGACGGACAATCGGCAAAACAGTCGTCTATGATTTGGGAAACGCGCAAGACGTACCTGCGTGAACCCGCCGATTTGCTGTTCCCGAATCGAGGCGTAGTTTAACAACGTGAGGCCGTGCTTCCGTAATTTCTCGGTAACCTCCAACACGCGCGCGCCGGCTTGAACCGTGACTGTCATGTTTTCCGTATCCACCTCAAGCACCTCATCAAGCAGCGCCATTGAGAGCATACCGTCCTCGCTAAATCCGGCGCCGTTCGGGGAAAGCGCGCTTCCAACCGGCCGCAACCGCTTGCGATGCACGTGCGCCCACTCCACCGCTTCCCTGACCTGCGCCGTGGTTTCGGGTTGTACGTACCGCTCGCACTGCACTTTCTTCGTGCCACTCCAGTTCTCGATTTCCTGCTGCTCGCTGGTTGGCGACGTCGCAGCTACGCTGTACCACACAAGCAACTCAACAAGGGCTAGGAACAGAATGGGGTAGTACACCAGGCGGTCGAACGCGGTGGCCCTTGCTCCTCCGGAACCACCGGACTCGCCTCGCGTGGAAAGCGGATCAGGGCGGCCCACCATCGCGCCCTTGAGCTTGGGGTCAAGCGCCGCAGCCGCGCCCGCGGCGCGCGCGGGGTACCGCAGCGTGTCCGCGCGCGTGGGGTGAGGCACCGCGAACGGGCCGGACGCGCCCGCGCGACCGGTGGCGTACCATTTGTTGGACGAGGACGGTCGGAGATTTCGGGTGACACCTTCGGAGCCACGGCTTGGCGCGAATCGCGTCACGCCGGGCGACGACGACCGAAGCGCCGCGGCCGCGGTGAACGTCACAACACCGCGCGTACCGACCGTTTCGGACGAGCTCGCGAGCACCACGCCCACGCGTCGTGTCAACGCCAGCAGCGCGTCGTGTCGCCCCATCGACGTCGACGCGCTGCGAAGAAAAGTGCCGCTGCAGAGAAAAAAGTCTCGGCTTGGATAAATCCACGAATTTTATGTTTGTTGTATTGAATTGCAGTCGGCCGCGCTTCTCTCGCAACACTCTCACGTCGCGCGCCTCACTAAACTATGACTCCTGCGTGGAGCCTTTCACTGCGATCGCGTTTCATTGCACTGCTCGTTGATCGCCATCAAACGAAACCTTGAAAGCGCTTAGCGCGGCGAAACCGTGATTTCCGATTCCGGCGCAATGAGGGTTCCGTTCTTCAGCTCGAACGCGGCTTTGACGGGCCACGCCCCCGCCGCCATCATCAGCCCCAGGGCCATGGGCACGTCGATGATGATCTCCCCCTCCGTGGGCTTCTTCGCCGTGGCTTTGTTCAGCTGGATGTACGACCTGCCCGCGTACCCGATCCACCCGGCGACGTACAGGAACCCCAGGCCGGGGATGGCGAACTCGCCGAGGTGCTCGAGGTTGCCGTCCACGATGAGGTGGGGGAGCCCGTCCGCGCCGCACAGTAGACCGGCTTCGCCGTAGTTCGCGAACCGCGTCTTGGTCTTCTCCATGGTGGCCATCAGCGCGAGCGCGGGCGCGCTGTCCGCGTCGTACTTCTTCAACCTCTTCTCCAGGGTCTTGAGCTCAGCCTTTTCACGCTTCGCGAAAGCCTTGTTCTTCTTGCAAGGCGTTAACCCGGCGTAGGGCTGCACATCACGCGCGTACGCGGTTTCGGGCATGGCCATGGGCGCGGCGAAGGCCACGGCCGCGGCGGCGGCGAGGGAAACCAGCTTCACGGAGGCGTTCTTGGCGGAGCAAGACACGACCGCGACGGGCGCCTGGTTTTATTGATTGTTGTTTGGATGATGGATGAAGCGAGGGGAGGAAAACGGTCAGACTCGTGCGCTTGAATGAATGTATGACGTAGTGTATCGCTGGTGCGTCCGCGTGCGCGTACGTGACCGTCGGGTTTTTCGTCGGAACAATCGAGCGCGATGTACGAGGCCCAACAAAGCCGGCAGCGCGCGCCGCGCCGATGACAAACATCGGACGCGTTTCGAAAAGGCATCTGACTGTGTGCAGTAGGGGCTCCAAAGCGCCCCGGACCTCGATTCGCGGGGAGGCCGCGATCGTGGATCGAGTCGCGTGCCTCCCGATCTCGCGTGCGCGGTTACAACACGTACCTTCGCCACGACAGCGCGCTGCGCCTTGATGCCGGAGGACATCTTGGAGGTGAGCTTGGCCTGAGGGAGGACGGATCGGGAGGGGAAGGTTAGCGTGGTGGAGTTGTCTGGATGACCCGATAAGTTTTGCGACGTGCGACGATATGCCGGGTCACGCGCGTGCGGAAACGCGCGCGCGGGGGTCGTCGCGAGTGCAATTTCGGTGTGCCGTGTTAGTCCATGACACCAACACGACCGACACGACTCGGCACAGCACTCGCAGCGGGTAAACACGACCGCACGGCCGCGCCGCACCGCCCCAAACGCGCGAGGTCCGCGACTCGAAAACCCCACGGCAGGCACACTCGATGGAAAGAGATTGATTTCCGGTAACATCTCGCCAATCCGCGTTTGGGCGCGCGGGCGTACGCGCGACCTTTCAAAAAACCACCGCTTCGCGGGAAGGCCGTTGCCGTCATGTACGCACCGGAGCCACGGCGTTGATGGACATCATAGCAGCCATGTTGTTGGCGTGTTGTGTGCTTTTATGACGTGGCCAGTGGCGGGAGGGACGCGTTAAAAACTCCCCTTCGCGGCTCGAATTTTTTCAAGCTCATCAGTGATTGGAAGAGGGCAAACGAAATATTCGCAGTGGGCAAATAGTCTGTAGCCTGCCGACACACATGACAGGAAACATGGGACAAAAAAAAATGCGGGCAGCTCAGTCTTCGGTTCTTCGCTCACTCCTTAACCAACTCAACACCATTGTTTGGTGGCTTTAGATGTACGTAGAATAATGCCCGGCGGCAGGGATAGTAGTGCTGCGCAGTAGTAGCGGGAATTACAAGCAGAGGTAGCATGAATTACAAGCAGAGGTACGTAGCATATAGACATAACGAGAGAGTGCGGCGCAACACGTTTTTACCAACACACGCTCTATTTCATCTTGGGCAGTTGTTTCTGTCCTTTCACCGCTCGCATCAGGCGCGCGAATTTGGACAACGCGATGATGATCAACCGCAGGGGCAACGCCAGGGTCGCGGCGAGCACGTCGCCTAAAAGCTCTTGCATCCCCTCCACCGTCGCGGCGAACACGTTGCCGTCTTTCCTGACCGTTTTTAGTTTTTGGCCAAAGCTTCGCTGTTTCCACAACCCAAACCCCGCCTGTTTTTGTAAAAGAAAAGTGTCAGTCCTGTATATCGCGTGTATTGGACGATGTATGGACAACAGTCACCAGCTTCGGTCTGAACAGTCACCAGCTGAGAGATAAAACAGTGCCTGGATTTGGGAAAGGACCAAGGCCGTACCTGTTCCGCCAACAAAACGCGCGCGAGTTTCCGCCGGCGTTTCTTTTCCGAAAAAACAATCTTGAAAAGCGGCGCCAGGAGAAACGTAACCAGGTTCCGCGACCCCCGGTTTTCCGATGCTTTCTTCCCAGCGTTGCCCGCCGCGGCGTCGACGAGCGAAACAGGCGCTACGGCCGTTTCAGGCGTTTCAGAATAAACCCCCATCGCGTGCACGGCTAACCGAAACGGGCCTTCCCGAAATTCAGCCATCGGGCCTTGGGCAGAGAACCGGCTCATGATCAAACCCAAGCCGAACACGGAGACGCACTGTTCCGCGGACAGGGGCGGAACGTCAGGTATAATGGTGGGGCCTCGCACGAGGCGAAAATTTGACCACGGGATTTTCGTCTCCGCCGGTACCGCCGTTTGCTCGTTCCTGGCCACCACCGTCGGCACGAACGTGGCTTGGTACACCTGCGATTGGTACGCGAAAAGGGGGTAACATCTTGAGTCTCTCGAGTCTGGGTGTACTGTGCGGGGGATTGGGTAGAGTAATCGGGCCGAACAGTCTACTTGTGTGCTGTATTACGCAGTTGCCAGTACGGCAGTAAATGTTACGGAACGTAGCGCACTCGACCGGGGGCACCAAACTGTGTGTCGGGACTTGGGAAACCCGCAACACGCACCATCTCGCCGCGGTCGTTTTGCGTGCGCACGGTGGCTTTCCAGGTTCGTCGTTCGGGTTCGGTGTCGGATTCGAAACCCACTTTCAGGGATATGCCGTCGTATTTAGACAGGTCCAGGGGGGTTTGCAGCGCCACACTCCGGGCGCCCGCGAACCCACCGCCCTGCGACCGGCATTTGCCAGACCAAACAAGGCACTCGCGCCCCGACAAATCGGGCCCGATCGAGCTACTGCTCACCCCGCCCATCACGACGTCGTCCACTCGTTCGAACGCCGCCGCCGCCGCCGCGGTCGCACCAGAGCCCCCGCCCGCGAGCCCGAGGAGGTCGAAACTCACCCCGCCCGAGGTGGCCACGGACGCGGCATGCACGGACGCGGCGGTCGCGGTGGAGCCCCACGGAAGCCGACCCAGGGTGTGACGCGAGGAAGGGACGCGGCCGACCGCGACGACGCGGGGGGGGCGCGCGCCGAGACGGAACGCGCCTTGTGCGCCACGAGAGGGCGCGCGGACGCCAAAGGCCAGGGGGGCCGTTGCTGATGCCATGTGTCTCGAGCGTGCCTCAACAAGTGTGGAGCGATGACGTGGATCTGAAGTTTTTATGTTTTAGTTTTTCAAGAGGATGGACGAGGGTGCCTATCATTCCGCCTCGCGCCGGGTCCACCCAGCCCATGGCGCCGAGGGCGGGCGGGTCGCGCGGCACAGGTGCGATGCCGGCAAGTCTGCCGGAGTACACGATGGATGGAGAGGCGAACCGCCGCGGTAAGAAAAGTGCGAAACTCGCCGCGCTTTCCATCCCAACTTTACCCGCGGCGACGATGGAAACTTCGTCACCGGACGAGCCAGATGCATCGCGTCGCCGGCAACGCGGTAGCGCTTCCGGGTCCGGTTCATACCCCGCCAAACGGCGCTCCAGCCGGCCAGCCAAAGAGCGTGTCCATACCGTAGGCGAATGCGACGAAGGGCAGGTTTCGACGGGGGAGTCAGATTCGGATTCGGGCGCAAACGATGAGGGAAAAAGCGAAAAGGATGACGCCGATTTTGTTTCGGATGACGACGACGACGACGACGACGACGACACCGAAAGCCACGGAGGGGTGATCGAGCTTGACGAAGACGGAACAGAAGTCGCAGAGGAAGTTTCCGCGCCTGACGATACACACCAAACAAAAAGAAAAGAAAAGCCTAACGTAAAACGCAAAAGAAACAGCGAGTACGCGCTTAACACAGCGCCGATGCCCGGCGCGGCTGGCGACGGCGTCGCGGCGAAGAAACGAAATTTTACACACAAAAAGACGAGCAAAGCGAAAAGTGGACCGCGAAGAAAGAAGGACGAGCCTGAGCCGTCGACCGACCCAAAGGAGGACGCCAAACACGCGTTCCTCGCGTTTCTCGCGCCGAGCACCGCCGTGGGCGTGGCGCGGGGAAAAGTACCCCTCGAAACCGCGACTTTTGGGTTGAGTGAGTTACGAGCAGTGGCGGACAGTCACGGGTTCGGGGACTGGACCGACCAGGAGCTGGCGGCGATGCTGGCGCCGTGTGTCACGGGCGCGCCGCGGAGTTCGGCGACCACGGGAAAGGAAATAGTCGAAATACCCATAGAAATCGTCGGGGGAACTGATCCGTTCACGGCGGACGCGCTTCGCCGCGCCGCGACGCTTGCGGCGGCGAAACAAACGCGGGTGGGTTTGTTTGATCTGGAAAAACTCGTGGGAGAAGTAGGCGCCAGGCGGAAAGCGACGTGAACGACAAGTTTCAGTGTGCGTGTTGAGGGATACGAAGCGTCACGCAACCGTCCAAAGCGGGTCATCGTCTGTAGTCTAGCTAGTATTGAAAAAACATCGAGAGTCCCGTGACTTCTGATGTTCACCGAATAGGAAAAGTTTGCGCTCTCTTACGGTTCGTCGTTTGTTGATCGCTTCGGAACGAGAGCTTCGAGCCTTCCAAACCCGGAACCTCGCGTTCGGAAGTTTTCAAAAAGCTATGAACCGGAAATCGAGCTCGAACTCCACCGTTCGGCGAGCGTCAGAGGTCACGGGACGCATCGTGAACTTCACGTCGTAACTCTTCTTTTTCATCCAGTGGTATCCATGCTTTTCAACAAATTCATCAGCCAAAACGTACCCTTTCTCCTTCGCCTCTGGTTACTCCCTTTCCTTCCTTCGCCTCCGCGGCGAAGGAGAACGGGTACGTTTGTGCTGATGAATTTTCGTGAAAGCGTGGATACCACTTATGAAAATTAAGAGTTACTACCTGCGGAGCGCACGTCGAGAGTATCCGGTGGTTTCGAAATCTGTGTCAACCTTTACCCGGCGAACCGTCTGCAGCTTGATGGTCAAAGTTATCGAAGCCAGGTTAACCTGGCTTGGATAAGTTCGCCTTCAAGCTGGAGACCAATCACCGAGTCAAGGAAAACACTCTCATTTCGAAACATCCGGATCGCACGTTAACTACCTACAGCGTACAAGTCGTCCAAACAAACACACTCACGCTCCGTCCGTCGACGCGCCGTCGTATTTCCTCCACGCGCTTCGGTTGTACGGCCACGCCTGCGAGGTTACCGAAACAAAACGTGTTAGAGAAACCGCGTCCGACGGTCGCTTTCGCGCGCGTTCGAAAACAACAAGAAAGAACTCAACGTTTCACCGTTTGTGCGTCACCCACGCCACGTTCACTACTTTGATTACCTTCGCGTCCAGCGCGCACTCGCGCGCGATGTCCCAGGACGACAGAAGCCCGGTGAACTTCCCGGAACCGCCGGGGGAAACCACAATGTGGTGGACCTTGTGTTTTTGCCTGCGATTGGGAAAGAAAAGTGTCAGTATTTCGTAATGTATATGAGTAATTACTCTGGACAATCCGCAAACAGTGTTGGGATTTGGGAAACGCGCAATACGTACATGACGTCCGCGGCGTCGTCGCGGGACATCTCGGGAGCGCAATAGATGAATTCATTTTTCGTGGTCATCACGTCCTTCAGCTGCGTCGCAAGGGGGGTCTAGGGGTTGGGGGTGTGGGTTATGGGTAGTAATTAGGGGTCGTAAATAGGGTGAATGCGGGAACTATGGGTTAATAGACTCGTAACAGGGTGAGCGCGGGAACTCGCGGCGATGTAAAAACGAGGAGACACGATTGTGAATACTTTGGAAGAAAGTACTTTCACATATTCAAAAAAGTTTCGTTGGTTGTTCCCATAAGAGAAAACGATTCGCCTTCTGGGACGCGCCGAGGATACCACACGGTCATAGTGTCACCGGCGAAGAAGTTCTGGTGGTGGTCGTGTGTCCCGATCGCCGGGGCTGCCGGTTCGAGTGGATCCCGACGCGCGGAAACGATCGTTTTGCCGGGGTGTCTTGTGAAGGCGACCCGAAACGCCACTTACCTGGTCCAGGTACATCCGGCAAACGTCTTGCTTCGTGACGATGCCCACCGCTTTTTCCGTGGACGCGTCCACGACAACGACGCACCCTATGTTTTCGTGTACCAGCGAGGTCACGACACTTGATAGTTTGTCTTCAGGTACCGCGGTGACGCACTTAGACGCGGGCATCATGAAACTCGCGACGGAGGGCATGCTCTTTTTTGGGAAACGTCGGGTACGGGTCGCGCGGGTCGCGCGCGGGGCGTAGTGCGGAGTCGAGGCGGCGTCGCGCGTCGGAAAAGGTGAGGAGTTTCCAGGAAAGCAACGAGGAGAGACGACCGGGTCGTGATCCTCTCTCCGATGCGTCCGAGACATCGGTCCGTCCGAGAAGCAACGCCGTTTCGTTTATTTTCCGCATCGAAGAGACGAAAATAAAGAAAAAAAGTGACGGCTGGAAAAAAAAGTAAGTCGGCGGCGAAACACGCGCCGCCGACTCTGCGCATTGGCGATGGCGCGTCGCTCGGCCCCCCCCCGCGATGTCGGGCCGGCTTCTTCTTCGCTTCCCATGTGGGGCGAGGACGATGCACCGGCGCCGCGTTCCTCGCGGCTTTGCGTGAAGAACATCCCCAAGCACCTGACCTTGGAGCGGTTGCGGGAGCACTTCGCGGAAAGGGGCGAGGTGACGGATTGCAAAATAATGAAGACCAACGACGGGAAGTCGCGCCAGATGGCGTTCGTGGGGTACAAAACCGAACAACACGCGGTGCGTGCGCTTGCTTGGTTCAACAACACGTTCGTTGATACGTCGAAAATCAACGTCGAGTACGCCAGGGCGGTGAAGAGCGCGCAGTTACCTCGGCCGTGGTCGAAACACTCCCTGGGGTCGTCCGCGCACGCCCGGGGCAACGTCCCTGAACCAGACGTTGACGCGTTGGAACCGAAAGACCCGGACCGGTTCATCGGCGTCCGTGAGCAGCGGAAGATGAAGAATTTGAAGAAACACGCGGCGGAGAAAGAGCTGGAGGACATGATCGCCAGCGACCCGAAACTCGCGGAGTTCATGGAGCTGATGGCGCCCAGGAACAAGCAGAAGATCTGGGACAACCAGGACGTCACCGCGTTCGGCGCGGACGTGGGCGACGCGGATTTCGGCGGCAACAACGAAACGCCACTGTTTGAGGACGACGAAGGAGCCGCTAGTGACGACGATTACGACCAGGACCTGGACGACGACGAAGGCAAGGCCGGGGCGGCGAAGGGTGTGCGGAAAAAAAAGAGACCGAATCAAACACAAAAACGAAACGTCAAAAACGACGGCGGCGACGAAAGCGACAGCTTCGACGTCAGCTCCGACTCCGAGGACGGCGGCGGCGACGACGGCGAAAGCGAGACGGATACCGATGAGAACAGCGAAACAGACGAGAGCGACGACGAGGTTGACGCCACCGCGGCAGATGACGCCGTTTCGGATATGGACTACCTCAAGAAACGCGCGGAGGCGTTCAGCGACACGGAAAGCGAGGAGGAGGAGGAGGACGAGGAGGGCGAGGACGAGGACGAAAGCGACGAGGACGACGTGTCCATGGGTGACGCGGAGGGTGGAGGGGACGCGCCGCCGAAAACTGGGAACGAAAACCGCGAAAAAGACGCGCGCGTCGTAACCGCCGATGATATGGAGGCAATCGCCGAAACCGGTCGGGTTTTCGCGCGGAACCTTCCCTTCACCGCGACAGAGGAGGAGGTGGCTTCCTTTTTTTCGAAATTCGGCGCCCTAACTGCGGTGCACGTTTTGGTGAACAAAACCACGCGCGCGAGCAAGGGCTTGGCGTACATCACCTACGCGCTTCCCGAAAACGGGCTCGCCGCGATGGAAGCCCTGGACGGGTCGATCTTCCAGGGCCGGCTGATTCACCTGATTCCCGCGAAGCGACCGCCCAACGCGGTTGATACGTTGGGGGGGTTCGGTAGGGTGGGTGGGGACGGGGACGGGGATGACAAAGATGGGGACGGGGATGCCAAGAATGCTAATGGCAACAAAAAACCCCAATCCGAAGCCGACAGAGAAGCCGGGTTCAAACAGAACCGAGACTCGCGGTTGAAACAGGACGCCGGCACGAACAAGGCGGCGTGGAACTCGCTGTTCATGCGGCAAGACACGGTGTCAGCGGCGGTGGCGGCGAAGTACGGGCTTTCCAAGGCTGACTTGCTTGAATCGGGTGACGCGGACGTGGCGGTGCGGCTCGCGCTTGGGGAAGGTACGTGTTGGGCCTTTCCCTAATCCAGGCACACTGTTTTATCTCTCAGCTGGTAACTGTTGTCCATACATCGCGATATACAAGACTGACACTTTCTTTTATTGGTATCAGCGCAAGTCATCGCGGACACGAAAGCGCAGCTGGAGGACGCCGGCGTGGACCCTGATACGTTAGTCAGCGCCGCCGCGGCGGCGGGCGCCGGGAAGGGCGGGCAGAAACTGGTTAAGCGAAGCGGCATCGCGATTTTACTGAAGAACCTCCCGTACGAGGGCGACCAGGAAGAGTTGAGAACGATGTGCGAGAAGTTCGGGGGCGTGAGTAGGTTCGTGCTGCCTGACACAAAGACAATCGCGGTTGTGGAGTTTCTGGAACCGACGGACGCGCGCAAAGCGTTCAAGGGTTTGGCGTACAAGCGGTACAAACACGTCCCGATTTACGTGGAGTGGGCGCCGGTTGGGATTTTTGTAAGTGACGCGCCGACAGTGCGTGGCATACGTGGAGGAAATAGCGCTGGCGCTGACGTACCAAACGCGGCGCCGAGAGCGGACGCAGCCGTCCACGGAGCCTCGGATGAAAAACGGACGAAAACAGACGACGACGACGAAGAAAACGCGTCGCGCCTTTTCGTCAAGGGTCTGTCTTTCCAAACCAGCGAGCAGGTAAGGAACTTTCCCATGTACCACATTCCGCCGGACTGATTGCCCATACTACAGACTGACACTTTCTTTTTTATCGGGCCAGGCTTTGCGCGCGCACTTTTTACGAGCCGCATCGGCAGCTTCGGGCCGGGTGTTAGCCGCGAACGTCGCGACTACCCGGGGTCCGGGCGGCGCCACGTTGTCGCGAGGGTTCGGGTTTGTGGAGTTTGACACCCCGGCGGTGGCGCGAGCGGCGAGGCGCGCCATGCAAGGCGTGGTTTTGGAAGGCCGAGCTTTGAAACTGGAGCTTTCAGGAACGGACACGAAAAAAGATTCAAACGCCGATACGAAAAATGATGGAAACAAGAAATCGACCAACGACCGCGTTCTTGAAGGTTTCAGCGCCACCAAAGTGGTGGTGAGAAACGTCGCGTTCGAAGCCACGAAGCGCGACATCCAGAAGCTATTCAACCCGTTCGGGGTTTTGAAGTCCTGCCGGCTTCCGAAAAAGTTCGACGGCACCCACCGAGGGTTCGCGTTCGTGGAGCTCACCACAAAAAGGGAAGCCACCGCGGCGCTTGATGCGTTGAGAGGGACGCACCTTTACGGCCGGCGGCTGACGGTAGAAAGAGCGGCGGAGGACGACGACGTCGCCAGGGTTCGGGAAAAGACAGCCGCGAAGTATGACGCCGGCGCGGCGGGCGAAGCCGCCGCGCGGGGGGAAAACTTGATGAAGAAAAGAAGAACCTGAGCGGGGGTATTACCGAGCCGGGGTGTTAGCTAGCGTGCGTGTTACGAAGGTGAAAGACGGCTGTGTTAAGGTATTAATACACGATAACAGGTAGGCCCGATATCGGCTGTGGTATGTTTCATAAAGCGACAACGTCGATACCAAGAAATCCAGTAACGTTTTACAATCCAAATACACCGTCTACACTTATACTTCCAATTTTGAAGCAGTCTTTCCCCATCCGCTTTCCTCTCAGCGGATCGCGGGCGAGTGCGCTCTTTCGGGGCCGACGACAGGTTCAAAGCCCGCGGGCGCCGGGAGAAAGAACACGTTCGGCCGAGGTAACGCGAGCGCCGCGGGTTGCGTTACGGTTTGGGTTTGCGTTTCGTGTTCGGTCAGCGCGGTTTCCACTAAAAAACCCCGTTCGAAACCGAGCAATTGTTCAGAGTCCCCGAACAACGGCTCCCTGAAGAACGTCGATCGCCCTGGGGGTCGGCGGGGGTTGATTCGCGGCACCTCCGCCCTGCACGTCGGGCACCGCCGTGATGAATGCAGCAGCCACTTGTCCACGCACTTCGCGTGAAACGCGTGCCGGCAAGGCAACTCCCGGATTTCCTCGCCGATTGCGAAATCCTCCAAACAGACATAACACTGTGGCGCGTCGTTTGTTTCGTCGCAACCGCGCGCGCCGAAAAACGTCGCGGGCGTTTGGTCTTTCGTGTTTGTGTCCGGAGACGGTTCAAGTGATGAACCATCAACATCCGCAGCCTTGGAGGCGACCTGCGCGTACGTGCGATTTCCATCGGGTGCCGGTTCATTGGGCGTACCAGAAGTAGTACCAGCGGTACCGTTTCCGCCGCCCCAGATCGTGGTCGGGGGAAGCGCTTCCAGGTCTTCGTTGTGCGCTCTTGACGGGCCGAAACCCAGCAGGCCAGACAACCGGCTCATCCCACCCGACTCGTCGTCCCCGTCGGTAACCAAACGCGAATCCACCTCCCTCAAAATCGTGAGCAACGCGTCGGCGAGGAAAGAAACGCGCGCGCGAAGCGCGCGAGACGAATCGCGCTGGTTTTGGCCTGCGAGTGCGAAGGAAAAGAGTCAGTCGGGACCGTGACTTGAGTGAGCAAACAGGGAGGCCAGATTCGGGCCGAACAGTCGGGCTTAATCGGGCTGAACAGTGATGCGTATGTGCTGTATGTAGTGCACTTCCTTTTAATGACTAGTGCAGTCACGCAGGGGCTGTAAACGGCTGGTGTCAGGATTTGGGAAAGCCCCAACACGTACCCGTGCCTTCCGACTCCATCGCGCGCGTGCCCGCGCCCAGCCGCGTCGTGCTTTCGCCGAGCTCGCGCGCGACAGACGCGATGTTCAGCCCGCCGGCGCGGTAGTCACCTCTTGTTGCGTCCGTGGTTGCTTCGCGCGTCGTCGCGGCCGTTTCCATCGGGCTCAACACAGTTTGCGTCTCAGTTGCTTCCGCAAAAGTTCGCGTCGCGCGCTCTTCCCCGCCGCCCTCGGGGTCTCCGAAGAACCGCCCCACCAGACGTCGGCGTCGGCGTCGCATTCCCAAAGGGTCGTCGTCCAGTTCGTGTCGGTTGTCAAGCGAGGCCCTTCGTTGGGAGTGGTCTGTCTCGGTCACGGCAGATGAATTGTAGTCTTCCCCGGGAACACCACTGCCTGGCGAATGGGACACACTGGGTGGTTCCCGAGCGCGTCGCGCGCCCGTAAGCGCGCGGTACAGACGGTTGGCGCGAGGGAAGTGTTCGTCCGTCCCATGAAGTGTCTCGCTCCTGGTGCGAGGTCGGGACGTGGGCGCCGTTTGTGTGGGGGGTTGCGCGGTTGGATCTACAGGGACCAGCGCGCCGCGCCGCGTAGGGTCAGTCTCAGCCGGTGTGTGATTCGTTCCCGGCAACCGCGGCGCCCAAACCGCGCCGCGTCCCTCCCGCGCCGGCGCGTTCATCAACGATGGGACGTTGTTTCCAGGGCTCGGCGGAGCCGTTCCCGCGGACGCGAGCGCGCGAAGGAAGTTGGAGGACGCCTCGGTGATCTCCGCGCTTCCCGCGGAGTCGATGACGAACGCGCGGCCGTCCGCGCGGCTCATGATGATGAACGGGTGGGGGTTACGTCGCGTCTGGTTTTGGGTTTTGCGAGAGGGAGGGGGCGTCAGCGCACGGAACGGTCGGTCCGGATTGGGGACACCGGTGGACGAGAAGATAACTCATCGTCCCGCGAAAGGGCGCGTGGAGACGGAGACGGAAAGACGCGGCCTCTTGGGACGTACCGCCGCGTCGTCGTGGGTGGTTTCCACAGAAACGATGTTCATGCTCGTCGCAGCGCCCATGCGCGCGCTCGGGGTTTCCCGCGTGCTCATGAAAGTGCGCGCGGGCCTGCCGCGTCACCGCTTCAAGCCCTGCAACGCAAACGGGTTTTTTCGCGCGAATCCTCGTGATCCTCGTCATCACCTCTTCGCGTGCTCGCCTTCTCGGAAGCCTCGAGGTAAAAAGCAACGACGCACAACGACGCGCACACAAAACCACCACTCTTCCAACGCAATGGCCGGTAGGAAAGCTCGCGCGCGAAAGAAAAAGAGCGAGCGCCGCGATGCTAACTCGGCGGCTAACGCGGCTAACGCGGGCGAGGTAATCCCCGGCCTCCCCGACCACCTCGTCGCCGCGCACGTTCTCAGATCTGAGTTCTTCGACGATCCCGCCGACCTCGCTCGGCTCCCAGCGGTGAGCCGTGCGATACGCGACGCGATGGCAGCAGCGGGGTTTCGGTACGAAGAACTTGATGAAGACAATGCCGTGGAGCTTGGATGTTTCAGCGCGTTGCAGCGCTTGGAGCGGCGAGGTATTCTGTCGCGTCGAGAACGCCTTTGTGAGGCAGCGGCTAGGGTTGGAAATCTCGAGGAGTTGAAGGTGCTGCGCGCAGACGGCTGCCCGTGGGACGCAAAGACGTGCTCGGGGGCGGCAAGGGACGGGCATCTCGAGCTGCTAAAGTGGGCGCGCGCGAACCGATGCCCTTGGGACAAGTGGACGTGCGCTTGGGCGGCGAATGACGGGCATATCGAGGTGCTGCAGTGGTTGCGCCCAAAAGGCTTTTTGGCGCTCATGAAACGCTGCCCGTGGGACGCAGAGACGTGCATGAGGGCGGCGGCGGGCGGGCACCTCGAGGTGCTTCAGTGGTTGCGCGAGAACGGATGTCCTTGGAACGCAAAAACGTGCGGGTACGCGGCGCAGGGCGGGAACCTCGAGGTGCTGCAGTGGGCTCGCGCGAACGGCTGCCCATGGGACTCAAACACGTGCGCGTGCGCGGCGGAGGAAGGACACCTCGAGGTGCTGCAGTGGGCACGCGAGAACGGCTGCCCGTGGAACGAGTACACGTGCGCGATGGCGGCGCAGGGTGGGCACCGCGAGACGCTGCAGTGGTTGCATGAAAACGGCTGCCCGTGGGACTTCAGGACGTGCGCGTTCGCGGCGACGGGCGGGCACCTAGATGTGCTACAGTGGTTGCTCGCGAACGGCTGCCCGTGGAACGAGTACACGTGCGCGTTGGCGGCGAGGGGCGGGCACCGCGAGGCGCTGCAGTGGGCACATGAGAACGACTGCCCGTGGGACGAGAAGACGTGCGCGGAGGCGGCGTGGGGCGGGCACCTAGATGTGCTGCAGTGGGCGCGCGAGAACGACTGCCCGTGGGACGCAAACACGTGCAGGTGTGCGGCGTTCGGCGGACACCTCGAGGTGCTGCAGTGGGCGCACGCGAACGGCATGACGTGGAACTGGAAAACGCTCATAGATGAGGCGAGAACCAGGGGTCATATCGAGTTGTTAAACTGGGCGACCGCGACGGCGGAGGAGGAAGTGCAGATGGAACAGTTAAACAGGGCGATGCTGCAACAGATGTTCGGTCCTAGAACAATGATTCTGTATTTACAATTTGCGAGTCGCAGACTGTAGCGAACCGCTGCCCTGCATAGAAGTAAGACCTCCGACGACGAAATAAAGACTTTTGCGTGACACGTTTCTCGATGCCGTTACGTTAAACTATAAGCTAAAGTGAGACTCGCTTCCCTTCGTCCCGCTCACCCCCCACCTCCGTGCGCTCCATCACCAACACGTACCCCTCCTTCGGCTGTAAGCTGTCGAAGTGCCCCGGGCGGTGCACGACGATGAGTGCGGGCAGGACGAGCGGTTTCTTTTCGCCGTTGTTTTTCTTTGAAACAAGCGTCGACTCCGCCGCCGCCGCCGCCGCTTTCGAGTCTGTTTTGACCAACCGCACGGTGAGCGTAACCTTCCCCCGCGCCGCGCGCCACCGCAGCACCCCACGTGTACGTGTACCTCCCGTTTCCTTTCCAACCGAAACGTCACCACCGCCGGTTCCAAACTCTAGCGCGCCCCCCGGCATGTACCGCCCCGGGCGCGTAAGGTTTTTTCTTTTTTCGTGTTCCTCATTTTCGAAAACGTTTTTGTTGCCGACTACCTCGGCGACGTCCGCCGGTACGCCGAGGAAGAACCCCTGCGTCTGCGTCGCGGTCTCTACGCAAACCACCGCCACTCTAAGCCGCGACGCGAGTACCACAATCTCGTTATCCGCGCCCCAGTACTGTACCCAGGTGTGGGTCCCCGCGAACGGCGCGGCGTCGCTGGCCATGGCGCTGACGTACTTTTCGAATCGCGTCGCGACGTCCACGTTTTTAAGCGCACCTCTTGTGAGCCACTCCCGGCCCTCCTTCCCCTCCATCAAACAGGACATGGCGATTTCCACCGCGAGTTTTTTTTTCTTCTTGGTCTGTTTGGATGAGGTTTCGTTTCCGTGCAGTGAAGCCACCGCTAGCGCTGGCGCGTCGCGCACCAGCAAACGCAGTCCGGTCACCAAGTTGGCGCGAAGGTGCGCCCACGTGATTGTTTTCTTTTCGTGTGTGCGGTTTGAAGTATTGGACTTTGAAGACGACTTTGAACCATGCACACCGTGCGTACCTGTATCGGCCGCCGCGGTTTGGGGGAACAACGCGGCATCCGCCACCGAACCAGCGGTGCCTTTTGACCCGAGCCACGTGTTGACGCCGCTGGAAAACGCGCAGAACATGCAGTTGCCCATGCCGTGTTCGGAACGCAAGCGCAGGTCAAGTGCCGAAGACGCGGCGGTCACGAGATCGCGTTTTCTTCGCGCGCCCGCGCCACGCGCGTCGTCGTCCGGCGACGGGCGCGCGGGCCTCTCGTCCACGATCACCACGTCTGACGAGTCCGAAGCGTCCGAGGAGACCGATTTGGCGTCATCGTCATCGTCCGTATCGCGTGTATCACCGGCGTCACGGACAGGGACAGAGCGGACGGTCACCACCGTCGGCCCGCCGACGACGCGCGCGCGCTTTTTCAAGCGCCGCCCGCTTTTCAGCCGAAGCAGCTTCACCACGACCGACCTCCGTAACACCACCCGCGATTTCGACAAAACGCCACCCACCGCGCCGCCGCGGAAGGACGGCACGCCCACGCGCGGACCCATCGCGGGCGCGCGTGAGGTGTGACAGGATGAACGATTGCATAACAGTTTTTTGGTTTTCGACAGCAACAGAACGTTGAGAATAGAACGCCACGTCACGAGTTCCCAATGCTCAACCGTGGTGCTTGCGCAACGCAGGGCACACGCCGTCTCCCAGAACGCTTGTTCGCGGACGTGTGTGATGTCGTACGCAAACGCGCTCGGGCCGGCGCGTTGTGCAACCGGCCAGTGGTCCGCGGGCAGGTCGTCCTTGGGACGTGCTCGTGGTGGACGCGGTGCCAGAACTGTCGGCACGCGACACCGATGCGTTCAGCCAACCGCGTTGTTCCAAGGTTTCCCGTGGTCCAAACCAAAGCCCGCTCCTAAACCCCCTGCGGGAACCACAACCGAGTCGCTGCAGTTCAAAGCCGCCGCCCTGGTGCTGGCCGTTCCCACCATCCCAACGTTCGTAAACGCCGAGCCCGTGCTTGAGGCGTTTAACGTCACCCACAGCGACCCTGGGAACTTCTTGGCAATCGCCGACGTGCAGCACTTCAGCAACGTGATAGGCACGGATTGCTTCGCCGTGATCGCGCTTTGCGCGCTTTACTTGCTGTCAGACGCGTCAACAAATGAAAGATTAGATTCGGCGACGTACCAAAGGCTCGCGCTGGCGGTGGTGCTGTACTCCGGGGCGAACGTTGTGGGCGTCGCGTCGGCGTTCGCGGCGGGCGCGGTTACGGGCGCGGAACCAGCGCCGAGCGTACTCGCGGTGGCCTGTGTTGCCGCCGCGATGGCCCCAGCGTTCGTTTGCTCGGCATCCGCAATCACACAATACGGCGGAGGGTTCGGCGAGGCCTGGATACGGGTCAAGGAGGACTGGGCCGTGGTGACTGATTTGGGTGATGTAACAGACCAAGGAGGGTACCTGGAGCGGTACCTGAAGCTGTCGTTCGCGGCGTCCATGATCGTCGGCGGCGCGTTCGCGTTTTCGCCGCTGTCCCCCCTGGCGATCGTGAATGAATACACACCGTCGTCTCAGTTCATTCAAAGAGCCTTCGGTTTAGGCACGGTGTTCATGCTCGCGCCCGCGCAGTTCGTGTTGCTGGACGCGGCGCGGCGCGGCCGGCTGGGCGGTTCGTCATTCAAAAAGCTGAATTTATCGATAGCGCTTGCGATTTTCGGAATCGACGCCATGACAATCTTCACGTTCGCGGCGGCGCAAGCCCTGGACCCGTCGACGGACGCCCTGGCACAAGCCAGCGGTGGCATCTATAACTATGTAGGCGCCCTAGCCGTGTCGTTTTCAATACTAGCCGTGTACCTGTACCAGGGGGTGTTCGCGAAGAAATAGGAGAGCTTTTTGTAAAAACACTTTCACTTTTTTCACCTGGTTCACTTTTTTCATAAAAAAAGTCAAGCTTATTCTTTTCAAAGTTGTCATTTACATCGCCGCGCGCCCGTCCGTCGAAGGCTCGTAGGTAGGCTTTGGCCTTCTCTGGTCGGGTCAGTGTCTTCGCGAGTGTCGGAGGACGACCACGCAACATGTCCTTCCTCACCTTCGACCGCGTGGACATCACGCAGACCGGCCAAGCGGAGCGAGGAACGATGGAGGTGCTGCCGCTCAGTAAAGGCAAGCGACAAAACAAGATCGTTCTGGGCGACGCGTCTGGGACGCTCACGGCGCTTGGGATGCGGAAAGGTGAGGAGAGTCGTGGGTTGGTGTTTCGAAACGCGTTATCAAGTGAGCCTATAACGAGCCTAACCTTGGGTTCCGCGAAAGGCCAGGAGGACAAGATCTTCGTCGCATCGGGTACCACGGTCCGAGGGATTAACAAAAAAGGAAAGGAGTTTTTCAAGTTTAGCACGAACCTCACCGAACCCATTTCGCACATCCACGTGGACCACACCAACATCTGGGCCAGTGGTACGTCGGTGAGCAACCACTACGTGGATGGGCAGGACGCGAGTTTCTTTAAAAGTGACGAGAGGATAAGCGACGTTCGGGTAGCGCCCGTGGTGCTGGAAAGGGAGAAGAACCAGATTTTGGCGTGCAAGGATCGATTCATCCGCGTGGTGCAGGGCGGCGAGTTGTACTACGAAGCCGCGGTGCCGGGGGCGGCGTCTGCGTTAAGTGTATGTTTGGGAAATGACGAGGCGCGACGGCAAATGTGGTCAGGGTCAGGGTCAGGGTCTGCAGACGCCCGAGTTCCGCCGGGGTCAATTAGAAATCAGTCACAGAAAACACCCCCGAACCAACAACACGCCGGCCGTCGGGAAGTGCTTTTCGGCACGGAGCAGGGTTCCGTGGGCCAGCTGTTTCTGGATGGCGAGTCCGTTGTGCGGGGCTGGGTCATTGATTCGCAAAAAGGGGGGGTCACCGCGATTCACGCGGAGTGCGATTTAACCGGGGACGGCGTGAACGACGTCGTGGTGGGCAGAGACGACGGAAGCCTGGAGGTGTATTCTTTCGACGAAAACGGCGACCCCACGTTGTCCGGCGCCGTGGATTTACGAGAACAGATCCAAACAATCAAACACGGAAGGGTCACCACGCCGTTTCCCGAAATCATCGCGCACACGTTCAGTGGGAAGGTGTTGGCGTTCAAACCGGGGCTGGACAGCACCACCGCGGACGGGTTCGCGATGGGTGAGACGCTGGACGACGCGCAGTTAGGGGTCCGGCGGTTTAAAGACAACCAACGCGCGGATGCGTTAACGGCAGAGATTGCTAAGCTGAAACAGGAAGTGCATGACGCCCGAGCTGCGTATAAAAAACGCTCGGGGTCCCTCATCGCGGCGGACGGGGCGTGCGCGATTCTTGCGCGGCTGAAACTGTCCTCCACGAGCGCGACGCACACGCTGACGTTGGAAGCGCCCAGGGCGATTGAAAGCGTCGCGGTGTTCGCGGACGTCGAGGTTGACTTGTTGGATGAGTACGGGGGGGGGGATCGCGGGGTGACAGGTGACACAACGAAACATGACACCTCAAACGCAACAACCGCTGGCAAAGACGCCGCGGACGACGCGTCGGCGGCGATTGTTTCGCGCACGCCTTTGCCTGCGGCGGCGGCGGCGGGCGGCGCAGCCGCGACGGCGCTCGCGGTGTACCGCCTGCCGAGCGATACCCAGAACCGCTTCGAAATCAAAATGCGATGCGTCGAGGGCAGGGCGGGTGTAATTCGCGCCTGCGTCGTCCCCCTTCAACACCCGAAAACCTGCGTAGAGGTGGTGAAAGAAATAAAACCACTGTGCCTGCACCAGCGACGACGCGAGGCGAGTTTCGAGGATGGCGTTTCCGGGTCGGGGCGCCCCGGGGATACAAACGGCGACGCCGGCGACGTGTTGGGCGACGACCGCGCGGTGAACGTGCTAACCGTCACCGGGGGCTTCTCCCTGGAAGACGCGCACCAGTGGACGTTCGAGTGCCTTGACGAGGTCCCGTCGAACTGTCCCAGCGCGGTACCGGTGGGCGGGTTGTTTGCCGATTCCGACGAGAGCGCGCGAAGCGCTTTCGGAGACGTCAAGGATCGCGGCGGCGGGTACGTTTTTTCGTACGATTTCGAGAACGTGTTGCTGAAAACGAGGCTTGTCGTCAAAGGCAAGGAGGGCGAGCTTCGGTTCTGTTGCGATGGCGTCACGCCGCTGGCGCTTGTGAAGGAGTTCATCGGGCGAAGCGCCACGAAGGCTAACCTACAAATTCGGTTCATCTTCGACGCCGACCAAACCACGCCCTCGAAGTTCGCGAAACTAACCCACCACCTGATTGAAAACGCAATGACTTTGGTTGACCAGGAAAGCCTGGTCGTTGGCTTGAGAGAGCTTAAAATGCAAGAGCCCGAGATTGACAACTTTCTGTCACCCGAGTGGCGAGGCGTGTTACTAAACGCAGACGCCATCGTAAAACAAGCCGCCGCGCGAAGAGGTGCGGGGCTTTCCCAATGAAAACGTTCCGCCTCCCTGATTACTGCTCTGTATGGAGTACAGTCGGAAATTACTACCCACGTTGTCTACCTTTTCCAATCCCTCATACATGACAAGTAGACTGTTTGCCCATACAGTACACCCGTACTCAAGACTCAAGACTGACGCTTTCGGTTTTATCGCATCAGGACGCCTGGAGTACCTCAAAGGCGTGGTGAAGGATTTCTTCGTTGATTGGCACAAGTTCCGGGGGGAAAACGTAAAGCACGTGATGGGGGATATCGACGACGTGTTCGACGAGTACTCTCTGGAGGCGATGACGATGACGCTGGAGCGATGAGTAGGGTAACCAGCTTGGGTAGATGGAAGTAGTATGCTAATTCTTTGACCATCTTATCGTGTGCAACTTCTCTGTACATATTCTCGTTTCGCGGAAGCCTCGAGCACAACGACGCGCACACGACACCCTTCACATGTCCTCCCACGCCGCGCATACCGCCATGACTGCCGCGTTCGGTGGTATGGCGACCGCCACTAATCCCACGAGCCTTGCCGACGCGCAAGAAGCTATCCCCGACCTTCCCGACCACCTCGTCGCCACGCACATTTTGAGATCCGAGTATTTCGACGATCCCGCCGACCTCGCACGGCTGCCAGCGGTGAGCCGTGCGATGCGCGACGCGATGGCGGCGACGGGGCTACGGTTTCAAGAGCTTGGTGAATATCGTGCCGCCGAGCTCGGATGTTTCAGCGCGTTGAAGCGCCTGCAACGGTGAGGTATTCTGTCGCGTCGAGAACGCCTTTGTGAGGCAGCGGCGAGGAGTGGACAGCTGGAGGAGTTGAAGGTGCTGCGTGCGGACGGATGTCCGTGGGACCGGGACACGTGCTCGGCGGCGGCTTTGGGCGGGCATCTCGAGGTGCTGCAGTGGGCACGCGCGAACGGCTGCCCGTGGGACTTCAGGACGTGCTCGAGGGCGGCGTTCGGCGGACACCTCGAGGTGCTGCAGTGGGCGCGCGCAAACGGCTGCCCGTGGAGCGAGGGGACGTGCTCGTACGCGGCGAGTGGCGGGCACCTCGAGGTGCTGCAGTGGGCGCGCGGGAACGGTTTCCCGTGGAATAAGGATACGTGCTCGATGGAGGCAAGGGGCGGGCACCTCGAGGCGCTGCAGTGGGCACATGAGAACGACTGCCCGTGGGACGAGGTTGCGTGCATGGAGGCGGCGAGTGGCGGACACCTACAGGTGCTGCAGTGGTTACACGCGAACGGTTGCCCGTGGGACACAGACACGTGATCCGTGGCGGCGCATGGCGGGCACCTCGATGTGCTGCAGTGGGCGCGCGCGAACGGCTGCCCGTGGGACGAGTCGACGTGCTAGAGGTTGGCGAAGGGTGGGCACCTTGAGGTGCTGCAGTGGGCACGCGCGAACGGCTGCCCGTGGGACGAGTCGACGTGCGCGTTCGCGGCAGAGGGCGGAGGGCGGGTATCTCGAGGTGCTTCAGTGGGCGCGCGCGAACGACTGCCCGTGGGACGAGAGGACGTGCGCGTTCGCGGTGGAGGGCGGGTATCTCGAGGTGCTACATTGGGCGTGCGCGAACGGCTGCCCATAGGACGAGTACACGTGATCGAGGGTGGCGGATGGCGGGCACCTCGATGTGCTGCAGTGGGCGCGCGCGAACGGCTGCCCGTGGAACTGGCACATGCGCCAAGCTGCGAGAGGGCACATACTGGAATGGGCGGTGGCGAACGGCGTACCCGAGTAGTGAGAAGAAGTCCGGGGGCGCGATTTGAAAAGTCAGTTTTTTCACGCAGTCAATACATCAATCAAACTCCCGCTTTGATTGTCCCTCCCACGAACGCGCCGTCTTTTTGCCACTCGCCACTTTGCGTGTTCCCGTTTTGCACGTACGTGTACGTGCCTTCGCCGTGCGGTTTCCCGTCTTGAAACGTACCGCTATACGACGTGCCGTCGGCGTAGACCCATTCGCCGGATTCGAACGCGCCGGCGGTCCAATTTCCCATGAACGTCGACGCCGACTTCGCGAAAAAGTATGACCCGTTGCCTTGCTTCTTTCCCTTTTCGAATTGCCCCCGGTATATGTCCCCGGATACGTACGTGTACTCACCCTCGCCGTGAATCGCGTCGTCAACAAAGGACCCGACGTACTTGCTTCCGTCCGGGAACGTCTTGGTGCCAGTTCCGTGTTTCTTGTTATCCACGAAATCTCCGTCGTACAAACCGCCCGAGAGTTCGTTTCCCTCGGTTTCATCTAAGGGCTTGAACACGTATTTGCCCTTGCCCTGGCGCATGGAAATGGGAATAAGGGGAATCTCGGGCTCGGGTGTTTCCTCCTCCGCGGGAGGAGCCGGCTCGCCTTCCGCGGGCTCTGCTTCGCCCTCTGCAGCGTCTCCATCTCCGGCAGCAGCAGCGGCCTCATCCGCCGCGGCTTTCTCCTCCGCCACCGCTTCCGCCTCCGCCACCGCGACCGGGTCGGGTATCATCGACTTGACATAAGTGCCTTCGAAGATATCGCCGTTGGGAAACGTCATGCGGCCCTTTTTGAGGAGAAAGGTGAACACCGGTCAGCACCGGTTCGGTACGCAAGGTGCGAGGGGGAGGAGTCGAATTAGGAAGCGTGAAAAATGGCGAACCCAGCACGTACCTCGCCCACGGGAAACCCCTCATCGCAAGTACCCTCCCCCCATTCCCCCTCCTCGTTCTTGGTTTCCCATACACACGTGGGAACCTCCTCGGGCGTCTCTTCCGCCATGGTGTCCGGGGGGCGACCGGGTCAGGCGCGCTCTGGATTTTGACGGAGCCATTTCCAAAGCGAGAGAAGGGACGTCTCGATTTGGAAAAAGCAAAAGGCGAGAAAACGACAGGTTACGAAATTGCGAATATGGGCCACGCGACTCGCGCGCCAACGAAGAAAAGCCGACGATGCCCGCCGCGCTCGTCCTTTCCCGAACGCGCTTGAGACGTGTAAGCGAGCAAGGTGCGAGTCTTTTCACATTAGTCCGATATCCACCGCGTTGTGTGGTGCCAGAGACGCATGCCCGTTTCACCGACCGCGCGTCCGAACCGCCGCTGTCGTCGCGTTGCGCTCGTCCATCACGGAACGCGCTGTCGCCTAGGGTCTCGCGAGCGATGCCGACGTGCTTCCGGCGAAGCGGCGCGTTGGTGTCGGCGAGAGCACCGCTTAAACGCGACCCAGGCACCGACGCGCGGTTCAACACCACGCACGTCGGGTCGCACGACGCACGCTTCGCGCAGTCGGGTCACCGCGTCGACCGGAAGCGCCGACTAGAAGCGGCTTCATCCGACCGCGTTTTCAATGGCTCTAGGGTTTTCGCTGACAAAACAACGCCTCCCTCTCATCACAGTCTCCCTTCACCCTCAGCTTCCCCAGGATGAAGGTCCTCAAGGCTACGCGCGAGCTCGCGATTCCCGACGGCGTTGATGTGCAGTTGAAGGCGCGGAAGATCACGGTGAAGGGCCCCCGGGGCACGCTTTCCAGGGACTTCACCCACCTGCCCCGCATCGATTTGTTCCACGACAAGGAAAAGAACGTGATCGTGGCGACGATGTTCTTCTCCGCGAAGAAAAGGCTGGCGTGCCTGCGAACCGTGTGCTCGCACATGTCCAACCTCTTCGACGGCGTCACGAAGGGTTTCAGGTACAAAATGAGAGCCGTGTACGCGCACTTCCCCGTCAACGTCAACATCCCGGATGCGGGCGAGAAGATCGAAATCAGGAACTTCCTGGGTGAAAAACGAACGCGCACGTGCATGATGCTGGAGGGCGTGAAGATCTTTCGGGATGACAACGTCAAGGATTGCCTTGTCCTGGAAGGCAACGACATCGACAACGTCAGCAAATCAGCCGCTCTTATTCACATGGCGTGCCTGGTGAAACGGAAAGATATCCGCAAGTTCCTCGACGGGTTCTACGTCTCGGAGAAGGGCGTGATGGAGGCGTAAACGAAGATCCGAGCGTTTACGCCTCGTTTGCGCGGACGGGGGACGGGACGGGACACTTAGAAGTTAGTTTTTAAGCCAGTGCCAACACGCGTTAACAACGGTCTGTAGCTAGGCTGGTCGGGAGTCGAGGTGGAAGACTCGCCGGCTGTCCTTTTCCCGACGCCTCATCAGCTGTGTTTTTAGTCTCTTCAGGTTTTGCGATTTCGAGATTTCGCGATTTGGCCACCCGTTGAAGCGTAAGCGTTTCATTGGAAACAACGACACGCCCGTCCGCGCGCGCGCACTCCACGGCACACCCGGAAACGGCGTTCCACGCCGTCGAGCCGCGCGCGTGACCGCACACGCCATGCCTCTGCCTCGGCGATAACGGGAAGTGGGACGTGAGGTGTTTGTCCAACGCACGCGGGTGACCTCCGGTGCCCGTCGTGGTGCGCGTCGTGGTTGACGTGAATCTCGGCCCACGCGTAGCACGGCACCGGCGGTGCACACCACACCACCGCGATGTCCACCGAGGACACAACGGACGAGTTGACGAGTGTCAACGCCACTGGCGTGAACGCCACGAACGTGACCGTGAATGCGACGTCCCCTCCCCCCCCCCCCCCCCCCCCCCCCCCGGGTAACATCACCGACCCCGATGTGGTGTGGTGCCTTGTGAACTCCACGCAACCGCCGGAGGTTTGGTTTAACAGCCCCCCCCCCCAGCCGCCTGGCGGGTACGACCCGCCATACCCGGTCGCGCCGCCTCTGCCGCCGTTAACAGCCCCGGCCTCCACACCGCCGCCCCCCGCGTCACCGGACATAACCCTGAACCTGACGTACCCGCCGTCGCCGCCGCCGCCGATGTGGCTGCAGTGGTTACCGTGCGAAGACGCCGCGCCGGCGAGCGAAGCGGACACGACTTTGTTCGGCACAGTGGACTACATGTCCTTTGACCACCAGCTTTATGCGGTGCTAGTGCTAATAGCCTTACTACTGGTGTGCTTCCGCGGTCGTATAACTCGCAGGTGGCAAGACTCGCGGCGCCGGCGCAGGGTTAGCTTTGACAAAGAAGTCAAGCGGTACAAAGCGCTGACCAAGGTCAAGGCCGTTTTCGACGACATGGAGAAACGGCACCGCGCGGAAACCGGGGATTACGACTCGGACACGAGCGCGTATTACAAATTCAAGGTGCTTGGGATTAGGCCGAAAAAAGCCCCCGAGCAATCCGCGAAAGAGGAGCGCGCGCTCGAGCGGGCTATTAAAAATCTGGTCCGGCCGCGGCGGCGACGCAAACGGCGCTGGGGGGAGTGGTTCGCGATGAAATATAAACTGTGGCGCGCGCGGGTTGTTTTGTTGACGTGGGTTGGCTGGTACCTAAAGAAAGGCGCGGTGGGCGCTGTGAGCTCGTGCCGAATCCGCCGCGGGAAAGGCGATTCGGATTCGGATTCCGACGACAGCGCCGGCGACGGCGGCTCGTCGGACGGCGACCAAAACGGTTCCCTCTCCGAAAGCAGCGACCTTTCGGATCGCGGCGGCGCCAAAGACCTTTCGGCGGCAAAAAAGGTCGCCGGTGATACCTCCGAGTTTCAGAAGATGTTCAAGTTAACCGGGCAAAGCGAGTGGGAAGAGCGCGTGCTGACTTTGGTGGACATCGACGGCAACGGGAACGTCGATTTCAAAGAGTTCTGCGTGGGGATGGGTATTCTAGGGAGCCCGCCTGATGAGTACTTGCGAGTACGTGCAGGGGCTTTCCCAAATCCGACACACACTGTTTTACCTCTAACACGTTGGGACTGTTCAGACCGATTACGGTGACTGTTGTCCACACAGCGTCCACTACACATACCGATTACCCCTCCCTGTTGTGCACACATCGTCCAATACACGTCCAACACGCGCCCGACACGCGACGTTAACCCCTTTTCGTGTACCAATCGCAGAAAGCGGACCCTCGGCACACGCGGTTCGTGAAGAAAACGGAGGACCCCGATTTCGACACAAACCACGACTTGTGTAAGTTCGTCTGCTCCTCCCCCCGGTTCCAGGATTTCGTGTTCCAAATGCTGGACGCAACCGGCGCCGGGTTCGTCAGTAGGGACGAGATTTTATCCGTCGTCGACCGGTTCGCGAAGTACGTGGAGTTCTGCGTGTTGCGAGAGCTGCGGCACGACTTGCGGGGTGAGCGGCGCGACCGGCGGAACGCGATGTCACGGGAAGCACGGGAAGCCGTGGAAAGTAGGCTGGCTTTGGAAGCCATGGAGACGAACTCGATGTCGCCGGGGTTTTTGGGAGGGTCACACGACGCAATAGACGACGCGACGCCAATGTCCGGGACGTGCGGGGGAATTTTGAGAAGGATTCGAGGAACGAAAAAAGTCAAACGGCGCGGCCCGCCGATCGCGCGGTCGAGTCACCACGAAGAGGACGATGCGCCCTCCTCCGGTTCAGAAAGCGCTTACACCGAGTCCAGCGATGTCACGGGGTCCAAAACGGACGACCCCACAGGGTCTACCGGCGCCGGCTCCGAGGTACTTGACGAGCGCGAAACGACGCCGGAAGCGCCATGCGAGCGCATGATACGCGACGAAGTCCAAACGCGGTTGCGACGACAAGCGGAGGGGGAGAAAAACGCGCGGTTCTTCGCCGAGGAGTGGAGCGCGTACCGCCCTTCGCAGGATTTGGAAACGGGGGACTTGCAAAAAAGCAATCGCGACGAGCTCGAGGATCTGCTGAGGATGCACGAAACGAGAACCACTGTTAAGGAGACTGAAACGTCCATGGATGCGGGGAAAAAGCAGGAGCAAGAATCCGACGATGGCGTAAAGATACCTACCGACGAGGCTCGCGAAGTTCGAGCGCGCGCGATTCGACGCCGGCGACAGAAAGTCGCAAACGCGCGAGCGCTTGTTGCGGTTGCCGCGCGCGTGCTGAAGCTGGAGTACCCTAACTCGCTAACTCCTTTTCATTTCCGAAAGTTTTGTGCTCAGCTCCCGGAACCGTTCGCACCCGCGTTTCACGTGTTCAGGACGTTCGAGCACTTTCTACGCCCCGCGGCTGTTGTGTTGCGAAAAGTGCCCAGCCTCGCCTTGGCGAAACGCCGCGCCAGGCTCAGCGCCGGGGCTTGGCGCGGGGAACAAAACCCTGACTGGTTTTTCACCCCGCCGACGGGGAGCGAGTTTGCTCTCGTGAAGGAACACGAAACAGACGGCGTGAAATACGTCAGGAAGATTTCTAGAACCGTTTCGTTACAGACTAAGTCCGTTGCCCAGACTGCTACGCGTGATTTTGATTTAGAGCTGGGCTCGGCGAGACGTCACACCCAACGAAACGACCGCGACCCGGAGGTTCTTTCCGAACTCGCGAATTTGGGGGTGAGTAACGCCGAAAATACTCGGGTGAGGCGTACCAAAATGCACGGCCGTGACGACCCTCCCGCCGCCGCGCAGGTAAAGGACGGAAGCGCTTCGATTCCAGTTACGTTGGACGGGAGCGAGCGCGGCGACGCGACGAAAAAAGGCGACACCTTCTTTCGTCGCAAACGCCGTTTCGGACCCCGCGCGCTCGGGCGTGACCTCTCCGTTTTCGTTTCGGTGCAGATGCGGTTGAGGGACTTGAACAACCTAGTGGAAACCGGAAGTCCAAACGAAGTCGCGTGTTTGTTAGCGGAGGTTTCTCTCAAAGCGCAGGTAGTGGCGATGCGCGCGCTGCCCGCCTTGTCCGCCGCGAGGGTGCTCAACGCGATGAGCGCGACGACGCGCGCCGCGGTATCGAGTGGGATCGACCCAGCCACCGTCGCGCTCGCAGATGCGATGCTAACCAACCCGACACCGGTAATAACAGCACCGGTGACCCGCACTCCTCTCGGCGAGAAGAACAGCAACGCAGAGGCGGTTCCAAATGGCAGTCACGCTTTCCACCAAACGCCTTCGGAGACGAAGACGTCGCTTTCGACGTTCGCTTCGCAGAATCGCGCGCGCGAAAATCTCGCCGCGCGCCACGACGCGCTCGACACGAACGAGACGTTCGTGTACATGGGGGACGTCGAGGACGGGGGGGGATGGGTTACGGAGAACGAAGAAACGGGTAAGGGGATTTACGGGAGCGACGAGCTCGTGTGACAGGTGACCCTGCGATAGAAATAGATATACTAGACTGTGATAGTAGACAGAGGAAGGTTGTTAAAAAAAAAACCGTTTCCAAGAGAAAACCGTACACAAACGTTTCCGAGGTTCCGAGGCTGTCGTGCGCCTCGTGGTTCCGTCAGGCTCGCCGTCAAACGACGTGCCGTCCTCGTGCCGCGTCTGGTCACTTCTCACGCGCGTCGCCGTGTCGCCACCCTCGACGCCGTCCGTCCCCTTTCCGTCTCGCCGGACTCATGCCACGCAACCGCCCCTTCGCCGCCCCGCGGGTCTCCGCGCGCGCGCGTGTTCTCCCAGTACAATTTGTAGGCGCAGCAGTTCTCGCCCTTCTCTCCGGTTCCGCGGCCGCGCTTCCCTCGGCCGCGCTTCGCGGTCCCACCGCCCGCCAGCTTTTGGACCACAACTTGGACTGGTTCCGCACGGAGCTGACTGGCGGCAAACACAACGCCCTTGATTCGCTTCGTCTTATCGACGACCAAGTCATCGCCACGACGTGTCTTCCGAACGACGCGTTCGTCACCGTCGCGGCCTCGGGCAAAACCTTCCAGCTCGGAAACGCGCCGTTTGTTTTCGCCGGGTGGAACCAGTGGGAAGTTCTGGAAGCGGCGAGTGATGCGCCCGCGCCGTTCCGCCACCTGCCGTTGCCTGGTAAAGAGCACATCGTCCGCCAGATGAACGAAGCCGTTTCCGTGGGCCTGAAGGTGATGCGCATGTGGGCGCACACGATCACGGACGGGCACGCGCTGCAACCCACTCCCGGGGTTTTCGACGAGCAGATCTTGCGTGGGTTGGATTTCGTGCTCCATGAAGCCGGTAAACGCGGGCTGAAAATAATCCTCGCCATCGCGGATAACTGGTACCCGGTGGGGGGCGTGGATAACTACGTGAAATGGAGCCCCACGGCGACGAAGCACAAGGATTTCTTCACCGACGAGACCGCAATCTCTTTATTCCTCGATACGCACAAATTTCTAGCAAACCGAGTCAACACCCTTACGGGTATCGCGTACAAGAATGACCCCACCATAATGGCCTGGAACCTGGCGAATGAAGCGCGGTGCCAAGGGTGTGCGTCGGACGTGATGCAAAGCTGGATCGAGCGAACGTGCGCGTCGTTCAAACAAAACGACCCCAACCACCTGGTCGGGATCGGCACCGAGGGTTTCTACGGTCCCGATTCCGGCTTGCTGAGCGGTACGTATTTTATTTCCCAAATCCTGACACACTGTTTGCCCCTTCAAGACTGACCCTTTTCTTTTACATTCATCAGCGAACCCCGGCTTGGGCGGCTCGACCTGGGCGTCAAAGGAAGGCCAGGACTTTCTGCAGAACGCGGACACGCCCTGCGTCGACTTTGTGGGCGTGCACGTCTGGCCTGATGACTGGAACTTCCCAGGCACTTCGTTCCAAAAGCAGTTCATCAAGCAACGCATCGAATCTGTTGCCACGGCACTGCCCAACGGAAGGAAACCGTTCGTGCTTGAGGAGTTTGGCAAGACCGTGTATTCCACTGAAACAAACGAAGTCAAACTCAACGCAGGCGGAGGCCGGCGCACCCCAACCAGAGTCGAGTACTTCAAAGCCGGGTACGAAGTCTCGGAAGCCGCGGCGACAGACGGGACGCTAGCCGGTACCATGTTTTGGCACTGGTACGACCGCGGCGTGGGGCCGGGGAAGTACGGCGTGCAGTCGCACGACGACGTGTTTCCGGTCATCGTGGAGCACGCAAAGACGATGAACCAAATCAGCAACACGCCCACCGAGTGTCCCGTGTGATGTCCGGGATAGGGTTTAGGGATTACGGCTTTGAAGTACGCCCGTGAGCTTGTAAATTCAAAGGTACGCCCGCGAGCTTGTAAATTCAAAGGCTTCGAAGCTTACCGAGTATCTATCCAGCAACCTCGTCTCTGGAAGGAGCGAGCGATGCGCGTTTCTCTCGCAACCTCGGGCGTCCGGGTCTGCCACAGATGTTTTTGTTAGGGTCAAAGTCGAAACCGAAAACACCGGGGTGGGACGGTGTCCATAAGAATTGAAAGGTAGCCACAGGGTCAATCCGACTCGCAAGCACATCTTCATCGTCCATACTTGGAGACGAAAAAGATTTCCAAAACAATTTGGCGTTTTCGAGAAAAACCGAAAAAGGGGTCCGACACGAAAGTTCGCGACACGAAGTGTTTGTTCCCAACGCGTCCCGTGGTGGCATTCCCGCGCGCGCGTTCGCCCGCGCCCGCGTTTAGGGTACGTTCGTTGTTCCCGGCGACCGTCACCCACCCGCATTTACTACCGGCCTGCGGCGCCGCGTGTCGCGATGGACGCCGGCGTGGCGCACATGATGCCTCCCCCGTCCCCGCCCCCGACTGCGCCCCGCAGCCTCGCGAGCACCGCGCCCCCCCAAACCATCGCCAGCCTTACGGAGCAAGCCACCGCGGAGCTCAACGTAAAGAGGGAGCAACTCAAGCTCGCGATGATGGAGCTTGATTTAGCGGAACGGCGGGAGAAGATCGCGACGTCTCAGGCGGAACGCGCGCTCGCGATCAAGGAACGCGAGCTGGAGTTGGCGGAACGCGAGCGGCGATTGAATCCACTTCCAGTAGTTCATCAGGCGTTGCCTCCGCCGCCGCCGGAGTTACCACCGCCCCGGGCTGATTTAAGGGTCTCTTCCGAGATGGGCGTGAGCATACCCCCCACAAACGACTCCACGAACAGAACCAAAAAGAAACTCGCCATGTCTTCCGAGTTACTTCCGGGTAGCGACGTCCGCGAACAATCCGCGCCGTACGTGCGCGCGCCGTCCGTGCGGGACGAAAATCGCGCGGAGAACGCGCCGCCCGAACCCACGGGTGGTATGGGCAAACAGTCTCCCGTTGTTAACGGGAAGGAAAATGCGTTGGAACCTGAACCTGCAGTCCGACCGCCCGGTACCGGCATCACCGGCCACGACACCGGCCGTAACCAGGACATAAACAACCGGCTAGCGAAGATGCATTCGCACAAAGACCATTTAAAGGAGGAGTATTTGAGCAAGTTGGACGAGCTGGATCGGCAAATGGCGGAGGCCGCGATCGCGCAGCACCGACGCGAGATTCTCGCGGAGAAAGTCGCGGAACAGGCGGTCCGGGATGCGAAGATGACAAGAGTGACGCAGCTGGCGAACCTTATCGCGGCGTCCCTGGAGATGGTGAAGAAATCAGGCGACGCCCTGGACCACGTGGTGCTGAAGTTGGTTGATCATTTGGAACAGGAAACCGCGGAGGAGATGGCGCTTGACGACCCGTCGTTGAACCCGCTGGACCCGCCCCTGGATGGGAACGAGGATCTTCAACAAAGACACACGCAGACGCTGCAGCAGAAACTCATGTCCCTCATGACGAGCACGCCCACCACTGAGCAGTTAGAGGAAGCCGTGGGCATGATCGAGGGCCTTAAACCGAAAGGGGAGTGGGACACGATGGCCAGCTTGGGCGCGAACTTGAGTTCGCTGCAGAACTTCATGGCCGACATGGACGGGCGGGCCACTGAAGAGGAAGAGGCGCTCGCGATTGCGAACGCGGTTTTGGCGGCGGAGGGCAAGGAGGCGGAGGAGGGCGTAGACGGCGAAGAACCTGGGGTGGCGGAGTCGGTCGCGGCGGCGGAGACCGCAGCGGCGGCGGCGCCGGAGGAGGAGGAAGAGCCCGGCGAGCTCCCCATCCCGCCCGAGCTCGCGGACAAGCTGAACACGCTTCGGGGGAAGAAGAAGTACTTGGAGGAAATTCGCGAACTGGAGTTGCAGGTCCGGGCGTTACAGGAACAAGCCGCCGCGGGGTTCCCGCCCGAGGTGGAACCGCCGGAGGTGTTCCCCGAAGACGGCGATGGCGACGGCGAGGGAGCAGCCGAGGAGGGAGCAGCCGAGCCGGTGCCGGAACCCGCGTGAGTTCGCGCCGAGCCGGCGATGGCGTGTGTTGGTATTCTGTTCGTTTTCATTATCTACGTAGTTGCGAGCTTTCGTGGCGTCGTGCGACGCCGTGGTCACCCCCGACGTTTCCCGTTTCCCGCGGGCGCAAACACAGCCAAGCGCCGTTTTCGCGCATCGCGGCTTCGTCGCGCGTCTCGTTGTATGGGCAATCAGTCTCAGAAAACTCAAGCGCGCGCGGTTTCTCGCTGCGAAACGGGTTACGTTCCGAAACCCACGCAAACTGAACGTCCCCCTCTAGTGTGTTGTTGTCGTCACCCTGCGCTTCATCACCGCAATGCCCGATTGAAAAGTACGTCCCCATCTCCCGCAGCGCCGATTCGTCGACTTCGTTTTCGCCGGCCGAGTACCCGGTCACAACGATTGGGGTTTTTTGTGTCACGAGAATCTTGGCAAGGCTCGGGCCCCATTCGTGTGGGGCGTACCCCCAGATACCCGCGTTGTACGCCAGGCACAAATCAAACGGTTGATCTGAATTTGAATCTTGGCGCTCGTGGAACAGCCTCTGTTGGTATTTCACGCTTAGTTTAATAATCTTTTCGTCATCGTCGTCGTCGATGGTGTGCATCACATCCGCCTCCACGTCCCCTGCCAAGGTAACGTTCGGCCCCACCAGCGTGAGTTCGATTGTATGGATTCCGGCCGTCACCGACGCGTGACTCCACGCGCTCTTTTGTCGTGCCTCGGTTTCCGGGCCCGGGAACCACCCGTGGCACCTACGCAGCGCCGCGAACACACGCGCGGTGACCGCCGGGCACACGCCTTCGTTTCGATCCGCGCCCAGCACCAACAGCCGGAACACACCGTCACACCGTGGTCGGAGCCCCAAACGGTGCAACGCCGCGAGCGCGGTGTAGCTCCGCGAGTGTAACTGCGTGAACGCGACGTCGTCGGGCGCGGGTGACGCCGGGAACATCGCGGGACACGACGGACGCGCGCGGTGGAGTGTGAGTTTCTTTCACTGCTGTGCGTTTTTGCCTTTATTTGTGCCGCGACACTTTTCGGCGCCGACTCCGCGCTCTCCAAGTATAGCTTCCAAACAAAAGTTAAACACGCTCTTAACGCGTTCCGGGTGGAAAGTAGGAGGACAAATGAGGGCCAGTGGGTGATAACACGACGTGGGTGATTGAACGACCGACGAATACCACGTCCCCGAACGTACGACGGCAGGTGCGGGGAGGTATACCTTCCATTAAATATTCCGAAAACGTTTAATCTTCCCGTGTTCAATCGCGACGCGGAGAACTTGCTCCGTACCGACCGATGCGTCGGACGTATGCGTCGGACGCCGCCATCCTACCCCCGGTTCGATCCCCGGCCCAAACGTTTGTTCGGCCCTGACAGAATCCCGAGCAGCGGCGACGCCGTTCGGCCGGCGGAGTACATCTTTCGCGAAACGGATTCGGATTCGCCAATCACCGCAGGCGTTGACCCCATCATCGTTTGTTTCCTCGCCTTCCTTCCCAGCCGCGAGCTCGGCGCGGTGAGGATGCCGAGCACCACGCGTTGGTGTTTCCCGCGTCTTGTGCTTGTGCTTGTGTCTTTTTCTTTTTCGTTTCCGAACGGCGTGTCGACTGAATCCCCGGGCCGCGCGCGCGTTCGGGGGGACTCGAACACGTCGAACTCGGTCGCCGCGAACCGACTCCACTTCCGTGCCCCGGCGTTTGCTTGCTCAAGGAACAGCTCATCAGGTTTCTCCACGACGTTGTTGGCCAGGGAGTTTTGGGAGTGTGTCGCGCTTTTGTCACAGCCGGGCCCTAAACGACCGGGCAACCGCCGCGCTTTGTGTTGCCCGAGCTCGTCGAACAATCCAAGCGTCGTGGGCTTCGCGTCTCGCAACGAGCCGGACCGTGTCGAGGGGTCCCGTCCGCTCAGTTCGTGCGACGGGCTCGTCAGCCCGTCCCCGCGCCTTTGCCCGAGACGCAACGTAGGGCCGTCCAGCAAGTCCTCCCGGCCACCCGGGGTCACCCGGTGAGACGCGAGTTCGCCAAACACCGCGGCGCGTCGGTTGGCGCGCGATTTCCGGTCCCGGCCCAAGCCGTCGTCCAACCGGAACCCACACTTGACCCTCAGGGGCGCAACGAAGCAAGACATCGCAGATGGGAAGCGGCGTGCGCGCGCGTGTGTGTGCGAAACGCGCGAAGGCGAGACGGGCAGAGACACGGCCACCGAACACGACTGGTGTGCGCGGAGAAGTGCATTCGAAGAAGTCAAAAAGCAACGACTTTTTTGAAGTTTCGCAGGTTCGTGTTGTATTTCCCAAATCCAACGACTGTTTGCCAATACAAGACTGAACACTTTCTGGCGGGAAACAGATGCGCAAGCCGCGCCCGCAAAAAAGCACTCTCTGTCCTTTTCAAACGAGAAAATATCCCGCGATGATGCGCGCGCCGGAATGTGGAGGGAGATGGAATGGTTTTTTTTTATTCATCATTCCCAAATACTCCTCATCACTCCTCCCACACCGCATCCCTGGTGCACTTCTCCATGAACGTGCTTACTGATTTTTTCCCATCCTCCATTGAGATGACGTCGGGGGCGTACGAGTAGCTCGTCTGCGCGGCGACCGCCGGGATGAGGAAGACTTGGTTCGGCAAGTCCCGGAACACGTGGAAGTCGATGACCTTCCCTTCCCCTAGTAAAGGCACCATCAACTCCATGGCATCCCGGTTGACGAAATACGCATCACTGGACTGCATCGCACACCCTTTTTCACGCATCTTGCACATCGTGTCGCCGTACTTGTCGCACTGGCACTTCTCCGGGCACCCGCTTTTAGTTTGAAAGAAAAGTGTCAGTCTTGTGTTGGCAAACAGGGAGGCGGGATTTGGGAAACGCAACACGTACCTTTCTGTGTTCTCGGCACTGAACTCCCTCCCTTCCTCGAAATTAAACGGCCGGTACGACATGCGCAGCAAGCTCCAGTCGGTTCGTTTCAGCAACCCCTCCAGGCCGTACCAGTCCCCTTGCGCCCACACAACCTCCTGGTCACCCAGGGTGTCCTGCTCCAAAATCGCCAAAATACTGCGTTTGGAAAAAAAAAGGGTCAGTCTTCCCGTGACTTGTATGAGCAAACAGTCGTAGGATTCGGGCCGAACAGTCGTAGTAATCGGGCCGAACAGTGCACTTGTGATGTATTACGCAGTTGCCAGTACTGGTAATTGTTACCAGTACATGTAGTGCGTTCGAACAGTCACAGAGGGTCCGTAAACAGTGTTGGGATTTGGGAAAGCCCCGACACGTACTTGATGTCTTCATTCGCAAACGCGTTGATCATCGCCGCGGAGTGCGCTCTGCTCGCTTTTTCCCAGTGCTTCGTTTCGTCGCCCAGTCCGGCGCAGGCGTCCAGGGTGTATCCGTTGACCAAAGTCGTTTTTTCAGCAAGTTCTTGCGGAATTATTAACGTCTCGCACAAATCCGTGCAAATCACGTACACCGCATCGGCGTACTTCAAAACGCCCTGCGCCGTGACGCTGATGCGCGTCGCGTCCAGCGGGCCCACGTTGTTCGGCGTGGAAAACGCGTCGCCGCAGTACCGCTCTTGCCCGAGCTTCGGAACCGTAGCACTGGAACTGGTGTCCGATTGGTCGTTGTCATCACGTTTACGGTCACGTTTACTGTCCTCGTTACTGTCCTCATCACGTTTACTGTCCGCATCACTCGCCATCATCACGACATGTCCCAACCGCGCCTCCCCTGCTGAGTGCCCACCCGATGGCGCCTCCCCGCGGTGACCCCCCACGTTGGTCACCGTGTGCCTGACTTCCACTCGCGACGCGCGCACCGCGAAATCGACCCCAGAAGACCCAACCCCGCCGGTAACGAACGCCACCACGAAAACCACGACGAGCGCACACCGCGGCGAAAGGAACCTTGCTCCTCGACCGCGTTTCATCACATGTGGTTTCACCACCCGCGCCGCCGCGTTCGGGATCGCGTCCGAACCTCCCAGTCTCCGCAACGGTCAAGGGCATGGATTCCTCGGACGAACCCGGTCGAGGCATACCGGCAACCAAACCCATCGGATCTAACGGGCCGCGCGCGTGGTCCCGTATGCGGTGCTGCGCGTCTCGACCATCAGATTCACGAGCAGGGGTGTTCAATATTCGGAAACCAAAGCCATTGCCAGTGACAGAAAGAGCGTGAGAAGGCACTGGCTTTTGGCGCGCGGCGTGCTTCTGCGTCTGGGCTTTCTGGTACACTGGTAGGCATGAAGTCAGATCGCAGACTCTCTCCGAAAAAGCTCTTTTTCATCCTCGTCACGCCTTCTCATCTCGTGGCCGCCACCGCCGCCCGTGGCATATTGGACCGGCGCGGCAGGCCGAGTCGAGGATTCGTGGCGCGAGTGACGCGCGGGGGGGTGTTTCGTGACCGTGCAGTCGAGACTTCGCCTCGGCTCGTCGCGTCCGCGCTCCCACCCGCGCGCGGGGGTGGGGTTTAGGGCGGCACCATGGCGAGCGTGGCGCAGTACCTCACGACTTTGGCGGGCGCGTCTGGTGCGAACGCGGAGGCGCTGCGCGCGGCGGCGCAGATGCAGATCGAGGTACGTTCGCCATTTACCACCGTGTTACGGCAAGACGGACAAAGGCGACGACCGCACCGAATACTTTCCGTTCCAACCACCACACGGCGCAACACACGAACCTTCCTCGATCGCACGACCCTAACGAGACGCGATCGAGCAGACGCAGGTTTTAAGAAGGTGTTTTTTGCAGTGTTTTTTTGCAAATGATCCCGCCTAGTCCACACAAAACCCTAAACTCCAAACCCTAACCCTAATCCTACCTCCAAACCCTAGCTCAAATCCGGTGACCCCCGAAACGCGATCACGGTGTGCATGCAGCTCGTCCAGAACGACAAACCAATCGAAGCGCGGCACTTCGGGTACGGCGTGCTCCAGTTCATCGTGAACAAACGTTTTGGCGAATTCAGCGACGCCGAAAAGCACGCGCTGGCGAGTTTGTGTTACGACAAGTTGCGGGAGGTGGGAAACGGCGTTACGATTGGCGTTACGCTTGGCGTGTGCACTCCGCAGAGTGCTAACCAAACCACCCCCGAGCCTTTTCTTTTGAAATCGAAAGTCGCCACGCTCATGGCGCACGTCGTGCGGCAGCAAGGCGCCAAGACGTGGCAGGCTTTGGTGCCCGACCTCGCAAACGGCGCGGCGAGCGAAAACCCGGGTGTGGCGGAGATAAGCGCGCTGACCATGCGGTACGTCGCGGAAGACGTGGCGGTGCACAACGCGGATATACTCGGGGGACGCATGAAGGAACTGCTGTTTGGGCTGACCTCCACGTTGCCGCAAACCCTGCCGGCGCTGTACCGGTCGCTGGAGGTGCGGCCTGATTTCTTTTTTTTAGTGACGCGGACGGACTGAACTTACCAGTCTTCAGCGCGTCAACACTACCCGCACTGGTTTTTGGTGTTTTAGTGTGCATCACTACTACCTGACTCGGTACTACACCCGACCCCCCCCCCCCATCCCGTCGATCGCCGATGACGAAACAACCTTCTAGGATCAACCATCTGATTATCCACCGTGAAGTTTACTTTTTAACTCTCTTTACGAGGCGACTCGCGAACGGGAAAAAACCGGATTTTTTTCTTTTCTTCTTTATATTTTTCGTCAGCACGCGACGCACCCAAACAACAACAAAACAACGATTGACCTCTTTTTCTGTACGTCCGTCTCAACACAAACCAAACCAGATTCACTTCGCGGCCGCCGTGCGCTGCGCCTCCTCGGGCGACGCCGCGGGCGGCAAGGCGCGCGCCGGCGCCGTGGTCGCCGCGCTCGGCGCCGCGGCGACGTACTGCGAGTGGGCGCCTCTGGCGCCTCTTTTCCGCTCAGGTTTGCTTGACGCGTGCGGACACTTCCTCTCGTCCTCCGAGTTCCGAGGCCAGGCGTGCGAAGTGTTAAGGCACGTCGCGCACCGCCGGCGCGGGGACGTGGTGAACGCGGCGCTCGACGCTCGCGGCGGCGGCGAATCCGATGAACCCGGCGAGCCCGGCGGTAACGACGCCGCGGACGCGCAGTGCGTGGTTGATGGTTTCGCGAAGATGTGCCACAGCATCGGGGTGGCGGTCGCGCAGGTGCTGGCAGTGCCTGTTCCAGAGCACGGCTCCGAGGAACGGGAGTACGTCGTGAGGCTCACCGAAACCGCCGCCGCGGTTGCCACGAACCACCTGCACGTCGTGCCTGATTCGGCGTTGCGCGCTTCGTTCCTAGAAGCACTGCTCGGTTTAACGAAATACCCCACCCTCGGTACCCTGGGCCCAGCAGTCGCGGCTTGGCCCGGTTTGCTCCGAAATGCGGGCGCCGAGCTCCCGAACGGGTTCACCAGGCCGGAAAAAGCCTCCATTGGCAGCGGGTTGTTTGGGTTCCAAGGGAAGGACGGCGACGCTTCTTCGCGAAAATCGCCAAGCGATGTTCCTCCCGAGGGTTCAAAAAAAACTGTCATTCCCCCCGAGTGCGTCGTGGCTTTGCTCGAAACCTCGCTTGTTTGGTTACGCGCGGGCGGGGGTTTAGCCGCGGGGTTGCAAACCACGAGGTACATGGACACGCAGGCTGAAACCTGGGACGAGGAGTTTGAGTCGAGGGAGGAGCTGCGTGAAACGTGGGTCGTTTTGCGCGCGCGGTTGATGGAGGTTACGAAACTGTGTACGTTTTTGAACCCAAACGCGGCGGTTACGTGTGCGTCATTGGTGGTACAACAAACCTGCGCCTCTGTGCAGCCCGGGGGTGCGCTGCACTCCAATCAAAACAACCGGCTCTCCGACCCCAACCTTCGGTCGGAAGCGGACGACGCCGCGGGGTGCGCGTTTGAAGGCGCCACGTCGTTTGTGGAACCCGTGATGCTCGCGTTGCCGTTTTCCGGGAGTGGCAACGAATCTTTCGCTGGGAGTGGAAATGCAGTCATCGGGCAAGTCATGCCTTCTTTGAATGAATCGCTTCGCACCGCCATCGCGGTTGAAATCGCAACTCCGGTCGGGGTTTCGCACGCGTCCAAGCTGTTGGAAGCGCTCGGGCGGTCGTGTTTGGCGAACCCGGTAAACGGCACGAACACGCTGAACCGGCTTTTCGAGATTCTCGGTCGACTGCCATCCGACGACGCATTGACCCCGCCCGCGCGAGCATCCGCGGCGCTCATGGCGGGCAGAACCGCGCAAGCCGCGCGGCAGCGCGTGTGCGCCGCGGTGCTGGGGGTGTGCACGGCGGCTCCGCAGGTACGTTGCGACGTTTTTTTAAACCGTCAACTGTGCCCTTTCCTTTTTTACTTGTACTTGTACTCCTCCTCTGTACTCAGCGCGGCTTAGATCGCCGCCCGACTCCCATTCGGCGCGACGTATGCTGCCGCGCGAGAGAAAGCCGGTCGCGCGCGTGTCCCCTAGTCGAGCCGTTTGATTCGTCGAGCGGCGGTTTGATTTGGGCACCGCCGACGTCACGTCAACGCGCGACTCCATCTTGTGACGTTTTTTTATTTCTCTCAGTTTTTTCATTTTCTCTCGAGCAAAAAGAAATACGCAAACCCTCGTTTCTATTCGAAATACCCTAACCCTTGTTTCTGTTCGTCTTTTCTTTCAAAACTTTTCAGGTGTTCAACCCCCACCTCCAGGGCTTCGCTACGCAGGTGGAGAGTTTGCGCGTAAGCGGCTGTTTGAGCGGCGGAGAACGCGGCGCGTTGGCGGAGGCGCTTCTCGCGGTGGCCGGGCCGAGCGGACCGGCGCGGGTTAGGGAAGGTACGGTATTGGGCCTTTCTCAAATCCCGCCGACTGTTTCAAGCCCCTCTTTGACTACACGGCCGTCATTAAAAGGAGATACTACATACATCACAAGTAGACTGTTTGCCCATACAGTACACCCACACTCGCCGACTCAAGGCTGACACTTTCTTTTCTTTCTCTCAGTTTTGAGCTGGCTTCTTTCGTCGGTTCGCGACCGGTGGGTTTTGTCGCCGGGTTCCGTGTCACCCGACGTCGCGGTGTTGGCGTCGTTTTCGGAGTTAGTGAAAGGAAACAACGGCGACGGCGCCGCTGGTTTGTCAAAAAAACACTGGGAGCTTTTTCACGACATCCAGCTCACCGAGCGGTGTTTGCGCAGGAGCGGGGGGGAGCACGATTTCGGGGAGGTTGCTGGAACGCCGGCGGGTGACGCCCAAAAAACCGACACCGTTTCCGTTCCGCACGGCATCGCACGCGCGGTGGATCCCCCACCCCCGCCCGAGGAGTGCCCCGCGTCCGACCACCTGGAGTGGGCGCTGACGCTTTCGGAAGCGGTGTGCGGGGTGACGCACAAAGCGTGGTCCCCCCGAGCCGTGGCGGAGGCGTGCGCCACCAACACCGGAATAGAGCGGTGTCTCGAGATGTCGCCCGACGAACAAGCCGCGCACTTGATTCACGGCCCCGCAAAGGCGTTCGCGTTGAGTGGCGGCGGCTTGGCTCCGGAAACGCAAACAGCGTCTTCAACGAGGTCGTGGCTCCGAGGGCTAAGGGACAGCGCGTACGCGGTCACGGCGCTGCTGGCGATTCACGCGCCGGCTTCGTTTTACGCGAGCGACGCCGTGGCGAGCTCGGTTTCGCGAGCCGTGCATTGCGACCTAGCGCACGCCCGGGATCGACATGCGAGGGCGTTGCTGCACACGGTGGTTCGGCCGATCCTAGGTCGGTGCCCAGCTGCGCACCGGCAGCGGTGGCACGCCGCGCTGACCACCGGTTTGGTGCCGCACATGCACGAGCGCCTCGCCGCGGCTTGGGACCGCGGGCGAAAGAATTCCCAAAACGACGAAAACCCGTTCGCGAGCGACATGGACGGCGAGGATTTATCCTTCGCCGCCGCGGCGTTGGCGGGGGGCGGCGCCGCCGCGGTGGCTGAGCTGGTGGCGGACAGAGTAACCAGGGATCTAACAAGGGACCACTGCGCGTTGCTGGAGCTGCTCGCCGCGCCGGAAGGCACGTTCGGGCGGAAAACCAAAGGCAGCGGCCTCACCGGGCACTTGCGGCACCTTTCCGGAAACTCTACCTCTCAAGACGGCTCACAAAGCCAAAACGAAACCGTTAGCCCTTTTGAAAAGCTCGCGCACGGGGGCGGGAGGCACGTGCTGGGGTGGATGGCCGCAACCGCTGTGGCGGAGGGGAACGTGGGGGGGGACCGGTGTTGCCGCGCCGCCCTAGGCACCGCGTGCGCGGCGATCACGTGGGGAGACAGCGAAGCGAGCGGCAAAGCGCTTGGTTTTCTGCGCGGCGTCGTGGCGGCGGCTGCGGCGAGCGGGTCGCCTGACTTTGCGTCCCTGAATAACGTATCCCCGATGGCGCAAACCCTTCGCGAAGACGTCGCAGGCGCCACGCTTTCCTCGTGCCTCGCCGGCCTGACGGTACCCACGAACAGCGCGCACCAAGCCGAGCTGCTCGGCGTGATACGGGACGTGGTGCTTTCGTTGTTGCCCACCACTATTGCGGCGCGCGCCACGCTGATGAGTCTGCCCGGGATGACGGAACAGGAACTGGACAAGCTGCTTCACGATTTGTCCACCATTCGCAGCGAAAAGAAAGCCGCGAGCCGGGTAAAGGAGAGTCTAATAGCCGCGGCTGGGGACGGGGACGCGTTGCGGGCGTTCGTGGAGGCCAGGGCTGGGGCGTCGAGCTCGGGGGCGATTCAAATGCCCAGCGTGACGAATCGAACGGCCACCAACGTCCACCAAAACGACGGAAACAAAACCTGGTCGGAGGAAGACGTCAACGGCTTCGGGTTGAACCCGCTCACCGCGAACACGCGGCAAGCGCAGTAGCGATAGTTTGCCGGCGAATTTTAATTTTAGGCTCAAAGGAGCAGGATTAGTAGTAATGACAGCCACAACAGTTACAACAACACTCGTAGGTCGGTACAGGTACTTTCGGGTATCACGCCCAAAACAACCCGAGGACTTCGGGTCCTAAACCCACGTACTTCCGGGTATCACAACCCGACAACCCAAGTACTTTCGGGTATTAATACCGTGTATCATCTATTCTAATAAGACAATACAACCAGGTACCAAACTCAAACTGTTTAAAGGCGAGGATCTAGCCGCACTAGTTAGCTCGATGTTCGTAAGAAGAAAAATAAGACAATACAACCCTCACAACCCTTACAACCCTCACACCCCTAAGTTTTCTTTTAAAACTCCACGAAGAACATAACAATCATGTCCTCCGCGCCTCCTTTGCCGCTCCCGTCTCGCGGCACCACGCGCAGTAGTTCCTTTTTGTTGATCACCCGCATCACGCCGCTTCCCTCTCCAAAATTCATCACAACCACCTCCCCACTCACCATCTTCTTCATCACGTCGAAGGAGCCGTTCTTGACCATCATGGCGCACATGCCGAATTCTTGCGCGTCGCCGAACGAAGCGTCCCACTGGGTTTCGCCATTGTACGTGACGGTTCTCGTGTTGGACGGCACGGTTTTATCGCGCATCGCTTTGTCAAACTTTTTCGAATCCATCCCGTCGCAACTCCGCTTCACGCTTCATCTCCCCCGCGCAGTACCTCGCCAGCTCTAAACTTTCCTTATCCCCACCCCCCCCCCCGTGTGGAATATCGATCTGGTTCGAGCCCAACCCGCTGAAGGCTTCCCTCAGGGTTTCGTGCTGCGCGGCGGTGACAGGCGGGTTGGCTTGTTCGCCCGCGGACGAGTCGTCTGCTTCGTCCCCGTCCCAAGCTCTCACGAAACAATCTTTATCCGCAGGCACCATGATGGAGCTCATCTCGTCGTCCGAGTCGTACGTCACCCCGTGGGGGGTGACGTTGTACGCGACCGTGTCTTTCGGGCCGGCGTGTTTCTTGTTTTCTTCCCCGTCTTCGGTCCAGCCTCGGCCGTACCCGGGGTACGGCACCCGGCGCTCCCGGACGGTCCCGCGGTGCCACACATCCGGGCCGACCTGACACTCCACTTGATCCCCCACCGCGAACCTGGTGGGCGCGTCGTGGGCGTACTTCTTATCCGTGGCTCGAATGAAATCAGGGTCGTCGTGGTGCGAGGGGGCGTACCCTTTGTCGTCGTGAAGCTTGACCAGGTACGCGAACCCCATGTGCGGCGGCAGGTCGCGGAGGTACTTTTTCGGCAACACCGCTTTCACGTGCTCGTCATCAACGTTGCACACCTTGAACGCGACCACCCCTCTTGCCCAGCCTTTGTCGTAAGGGGGGTTCGTGGAACTACCATCGATCGCGACGTCGACTTCGTCGCCGACGTCGTAACGCTGCGGAGGCTCGTGTTCGGGGGCGGCGGGACCAAGAACCATGGTCGTTGTTGATTGTGGCGAGATTAGATTTTGGATGCACTTTTATGTGATTTTTTTGTGTGGGGAGAGACTTCGCGAAGTTCGACTGTACGAACGACCACAAGGTTCCGGTTCCATATTCCCTTCCAAACCTACACTACCTCTACTCCATCCCTACTCCCCCCTAAACACCCTCCCCATCCGTTGCCAAATCGTCGGTACGTCCCAGTACTCGGGCCCCCGTTTTTCTCGCGGAATGGAAGTGTCAACCGCGGCTCGTAAGAATTCCAAATGTGCATCAGGCAACCCCGCTTCAACCCCACCGCTCCATACCTTTTCGGCGTAAACATCAAACGGCGCCACGGGTTTTGTGAGACGCGCGGATGGTTTCGTGACGAACGCGACGCACCGAACTTTTGTGCCTTGGTTGGTTTCGGAGTTACTACTCTCGGTACCGTCGTAACCGTCGCCTCGCACGTACACGTCTAACTCAACCATTTCGTATCCCGTCTCCCACCCGCGAACCACGGCGAGTTCCGTTTCGCTGATCCTATGCACGCTTCCCCACGTGGTTGTTTCACCGACCCTGTCGATGGTGGCGTACCCACCCTTGTGTATGAACGAAAGCCTCCACCCATCCGCGCGGCCAACCACGCTGGCACTAGGAAGGACCCCCCGGGCCTTCAACGCACTCGCCCCAACGTTGGCGCCGTAGCCGAAATAGCGAAGGCCGTCTGACCCAGACACCGACTCGGGGTGGGACGTGATTTTGCGAAACGACTCGGCATCGGTCACCGCCCTTGTTACCGGGCGGGCGCGGCGACAACGCATGCGGCGCGGCGCGCCGAGTCGTTGCCAGGCGGGCGCGGCGACTGGCGCGCCCGCCATCTAATCCAACGACAGAGATTTGACAAAGACAATGATTTGACATCAAAAGAAAGAGAAATAGTACCTGAAGAAGGAAGACTATGTAACCGCAACTAGTATGTAATACAACACGTGCGCTCCAATTCCTCCTCACGCCCCCCTCACGTTGATCACTCCCCTGCACCCTGTCGCGCCGCACGCGCACCGCGTTTCGCACTCCGGGGTTTCCGGCGCGAACCGGTAGTCGTAGGAAAGCTCCTCTCCGTTTTGAATCGGGCGTTTCGTGAACAGCACGACTCTTTTTTTGTCGTGCAGGGTGACGTTCTTGGTGACGCAGTTCGGGACACAGCTGTGGTTCACGAACCGCGCGATGTTCCCTTTCCGTTGCGCGTCCACAACCCTCGAATCCACGTCAAACTCATCAAGGGCGAACATGTACGTGCTGGCTTTTTTCGGCGGAGCTTGAGAACCGGTTTGGTCGCGTGAGTCTTTTCGTAATTCCCGCAGCTGCAACGAAGCGTCCGCTTCTCGTTCCCGGGCGTCTGCTACCGGCCTTCGCAAAACCTCCCCGACGTACTCGATGATCGCGGTGTTCCCTGGTACGTCGACAAGGGGGAAAACCCCAAAACCGTGCACGCAGCTCCTGTCGACTCGGAACAGTTTCTCCGTCGCCCGCAACCGCGCCACGCCGGCCGCGCCTTTCAAAGCCACGCCTTTTCGTTTGCGTGAACGCTCACCCGCGGTTATCGCGGTGAGTTGGTGGGTGTCACCCGCCTGGGCGTCGTCGCTGCTAACGCGAAAAGCACCAGCGCAGGTTCGATTCCGGGTACGGGTTTTCCGGGGCGGAAGAATCGCGCGCTGGTGGATTTTTTTCAAATCCGTCGAAGCGCCGAAACACGTGTCGGCGCTTTTCTCAACCGCCAGTCGCGCTAAACTTTTTTTTGAAAAGTGCGCCGACGTAACCGACCCGCCTAGAAGTTTCGAGGAATCGACGCCAGTACCACAAGAGCTGTGCGTGTCTCTTGTGGTGCTTCCGAACCTCACAAGCCGCGCGCACCCGGGTTCGATCCCGTGAAGCCGCGGCTCGGTCGTTTCTTTCGTTTCTTCCGCTCGCTCGTGAAAAACCCGGCTCCGCGCGCGCGCCAGCACGGCGTCCGCCACGATTTGTGTCAACCGCTCGTGGCACTTCCTGAGAAATGCCAAGCCTTCCACCACGCCCCTTCGGTCCACCGCCGCGCGCACGTCCCGGGCATTAGGGATGGGTGGGTTCTGCGAGTGCACACGAAACGGGTCGTGCGATCCAGACGTCGCTGACGCCTGCGACGCGCCGGAACGCGCTTGGGCGGCGATTGGGTTTTGACAGGGCAGTTTTTTTCGAAGTCCAATCGATTCGTCTTTGGCTTCTTCGGCTTTTCGTTTCTTCTCGAGGAAAACGTCACGTCCGACGAGCCTCTTCAAGGCGACTCGTACGCCGTCGGGAGTAGGGCTGGGCCGCGTGTCGCTTGCGATGCAGGTGTTAACTATCGCTGTCTTGACACCGTCCGTCTCGCCGGCGCCTGGAGGTACACACGGTTCGCCAACAGACGCGGATAACTCGTCCGGTCCCGAAGCATCGCGCACGTTCGTTTCCGGTGGGACCACCCGATGGAGCAGGCGCGAAACCGCCCTTGCCACCGCGCGGGTGTCACGCACCGGCGAGGACGCGCGTTCCGGAGACGCGAGTAGTAGGTGCGATGTCATGGTCGACACGAGAAACACGCGCGGCGAAGGGTTTGGTGGTGTGCCTCGGGACACGCGCCTTGGCGGACGAGCCGAGGAAAGTGACGGTCCACCTGTCCGAGGCGCGTCCAAACGTCGGTTTGTCATTTTTTCGAATTCGGTGCCCGCCCAGATTCTAAATGACAAGACCGTTTTTTCACTCCCCAGGGACTGGCGCGCCGGCGCGACGGGAACAATCGCATGGAGAACGACTCGATACGCGCGGTTCGGTGTTTAGCTATTTCAAAAAAGCCGACTCACGGTGCGGCCTTACCAACCTTCGTCGCTGGAGTCTCCATTGGTGACACACCAGGGTCCCCGGTTCCACGCGATACCCCCGTCTTCGCACACCTCACTTTTCCACAGCCCGTCGAAATCTCCGTCAGTCAAGTGCGTATTTTCCGCGTCATCGAACACGGGCACCCTTCAGGAAATCCTCATCAGTAGCTCCGTAATTTTCCCATTCGTCTTGCGCCCAAGCCATCACGAAGTCGATCACGTACCGCACCGTGCCTCCCTTTTTGAAATACGTGCGCAGCTGCAGCTTTTCGTGGTAACACGCGCGAGACTCGACCGCCCGCTGGTCGGGGAAGATTCCGTCGTCCAGGATGAGCGAAACGGTCTCGAACGCCACGACCCACCCCTGGACGGTGCTTTTGTTGATGTCTCCTCGTCACATCTTCGGGAACACGTAGTCCCATCCCGGGATTTCCAAGAGGTCGTCGTCAATCTTTGGCGTGTTGTTCGCCCATTTCAAATCTTCAAACGCCTCTCGGCATAACACTGACATGTTGCCCGCCACACGTTTAAGAATCGCGTGCATTCGAGGTGTCATACACCTACCAATCATACCGTCCGCGTCAGTGTTTTGCGTGACGCGTTGACGCATACACTCTTCAACAGAGGGGCTTCCGTTCCATGCTATCTCGGCCGACGCCAACAAATCCGCCTCAACTTCCCTCTCCTCAGCGGAAACGTGTTGACGAGGACGAGGACCTGGGATGGGTGCCTCGGGTCTGCGCCGTTTCGCCCTCGCAACCATCGAAACTTTACGCGGTGGTACAACACCGGTGACTAGGGTGTGGTTGCTAGTCCAACGTGGGGGCTTCCGTCTCGGAAAAATCGACACCTGGACGGATAGGAAAAAACCAAGGAAATTTCTCACCCCACCCACACGACTTCGTGCGCACCTTACGCACGAAACTTGACATGTACGATGATAATAAGATACGGCATTCGACTAATACGTTCCTTTCCTATCGATGTCTCCGCTGTTGCATCTGCCCTTATCATCGTTATCACACCCCTACGCGGCCTTAGACGTGGTGGACCCAGTAGAAAATTCGGTGAAGTGGTTTGACGGTTTTTGACGTGAAAGACTGGAGGATTCTGCGATTTTGCCCCTACCAGGTACGAAGAACAGAAGAACAGGTGCTCTTTTCCATCGTTCAAATCATAAACTTACACCTCCTCACCGTTCCTTTTACACACTCGACCCGCCAACCCACCCGCCTGTCGCGCGCCTCACCCCGGCGAGAACCGTCTCGCGAAGCCCGAGATCGCGGACAGCCCCCGGGTGAGCGGCGACTTGCTTTGCTCGGCGGGGGATTGGTTTCCAGATTGATTTCCAACGCCAAGTTCGTTTTCCTTCGTCGACGCGCCGCTCTCGGGCGACGTTCGATCCGGGGTCACCGCGACTCCTGTGTTGATTCGCGGCAGAGGGTTGGCGGGTACGGAAAAACTGGTTTCCGGCGACCCGCGACTGCCGTCACCGGGCGACCTAGGTGACCCGAGCCTACTGTTCCCGCTGTTTCCTCCGGCTGCGCCGTTACCAGCGAACGGCGAAAGCGACCGCCCGACTTTTCGATCCCCCGAAGGACTCTTTCCGAACTTTTCGAAACTCTCCAGCCGTTGCTTCAGTTTCACGATCTCATCCTCCTTCGCCCGGTCGCTTTGCGTAGCCAACTCCAACAGCGATTCTTTCTCCATCAGAAGCTCCTGCCACACGTCCTGTGAGACGCTCCAGCCGCGGTCGCTTAGCGGCGCGGCGGTTTCCGGCGCTACGGGCGTCGACGCGACCTCCGAAAGGCTCCCGGCTTTCGATTTCGAGCGTTCCGAACGAAGCTCGTGTTCCAGCGATTCGAGTTTACGCCGCGATTCCCGCTTCTCAAGCCGTAACATCTCCACCAACCGCTCCGCGTCCGCCGCCCGGAGCGTCGCTTCGGTGACTTTCCACAGCGCCTCTTCCTTTTCCCTCGTGGCGGCCTGCGCGGTGGCGGTTTTGGCAGCAGCGGCGTCAGCCGACGCTTCTTTCGCGGTCAAGCCCTCGTTTTCCGGCGTCTTTTCTTTCCTCGTACGTTCAACCGGATTCTTTTGACTCAAGCGTTCTTGAGTCAAACCCGATTCCGACGCCGCCTGCTGTTTCAGCGTCATCAGCTCCAGCTTCATTCGCTGCATCTCGAGCCTCATTTTCCTCGCCTCTTCCGATTCGCCGCCCACTTCGAGCCTCGAAATCAGCTTCGCGGCCAGCTCCGCGTCCGGGCCGTCGTCCAGTTTCTTTTTGCCCGCGGTGTTCTTCTTGCCGGTTTTCGTAGAAGCCGTCGTGTTTTTAACAGAAGCGTCCGCGCCTCGGGGAGGCGAGCTCGGGGCGTCGGGGGGACTGACAGTGACCGTATCAGTAGTCGACCGCCCCCCCTCGCTTTTTAAACTCACAGCTCGTGACACTCGGTGCAGGCGTTCGCACGCCAGGTCCTTTTCGTTCCGCACCAGGGAAAGGTCAACCTCGGCGGCTTCGGTTTGGCGATACAGCAGTTCGTTTTCTTTTTCCAACAACTCCTTTTCCCGCGTGGTTCTTGCTAAGTGATTGGAAAGCTCAGCCTGCTTCGCAAGCAGCCGGGTGACTTCAGCGGCGAGCATGTCCTGCATGTCGTCGTCGGCGTGGTCGGGCTCAAAGTTGGATTGCGCCGACGGCGACGCGGGCGACGTCTCCGGCAAAGCCTCCGCCTCCGCCGCCGCCGCCTTGCGTTCCAGATCCCTCGTATCCAACTCCGCGCGTAGTGTTTTGATTTCCGTCTCGAACAAATCCCGCTCCTGCTTCAGCGCCGCGACAGTAACGCTGTGTAACTCATCCTTGCGCGAGTCGGTGGTGTTCGTTTCCGCAATCGCGCTCCGGTTCGCTTCCGTGACTTCCTTCTTTGCCTCCGTCTCCTTCGCGGCCTCCTTCGCCAAACTTATCGCCGCGCGCTTCTCCATCACCAGACTCTGCCTCATCTCCTCCCTGCCCGACGCGAGCATCTCGTCCACCGCCATTTGCGCGGCCAGATCAAGCGCGTCTTTGTGCCGCCCCGCCCGGTCGCTCTCTTTCTCGACTTGTTTGTACAAAACGTCCACCTCACCAAGCAGGTGTTTGTTTTCGCGTTCCAGTTCCGTGAGTTTTTTTTGCAACGCGAGTTTCTCGCCGTGCAGGTGCATGACTTGTCGCGTGAGCTGCTCGCCGTTGTCCGGTTCGCCCCCGCCTCGTGAAGCGAGCAGCTCCGCGGCGTCCCTTTCCTTGCGCTTCGCCGCGGCGCGCTCGCGCCACTTGTTCGCGTGCTCGCTCACGTCTGACGGGAGCACCGCGATGAGGGGTTCGTCTTGAGGGAGCACGTCCAGTTTCATCACCTCGCAGCACCGTTTGAAGGTTGCGACGTTGTCGTCGAAGTCGCACAGGATGTTCTGCCGGTACTTGGTGTGAAGCTCTAGGGCGTTGTACGGCGTGCTCGCGGTGGGTACGCGGACGATCTGGATTTGATCGCGAGGCATCACGAACTGGTACGCGGTGCCGAACAACCCGCTGTTCGCCACGAACCTCGCGCGGTTTCGGTCCACGTCCAGCGTGCCTAACAAGTTCACGCCGTCGCTACTGGACATGACGTACGAACACGTCCATGACGTGGGGAGATGGTCATCTTCAGGCTCGGGGTCCTTCAGCAGACGACGCCGGGTGCTCGCCTCGGCGAGGCGTTGGAAACTCATGGGATGGGTGCCACACCGCCGGAGGCCAACGCTCGAGTTACGGGTAACCAGTAAACACGTAAACTGCTGCGCGCGTAGTTCAACAAGGCACACTGTTTGTCGTTTGAAACGAACGCCACGCCTGGCGAGGCGACGACCCGTGCCCCCGGGCGTCGCGGCGTGGCGCTCGCGCCACGGACTGGCGCGTCGCGCGTTCGAACGCGCACAAAAAGTGTTGAATCGGCAAATTCCTTGGGCGTGACGACGCTGGACTGTCAAAACTTGGGCCGGCTCGCCACTTGATTGCGGTTTCGTCCTGCGTTGAAGTCAGTCGCGCCCGCGCCTGCGCCCCCCAGGCGGCGCAGGCAAAGGCCTTCTCGTAATGGCCTCCACGGTGGTCCTCGCGGAGGCCACGAACACGGACGTGGACGCCGCGCCCGTGTCAAAGGTGCGTTTTGTGCGGACTAACTCTAACTACGCACCAAGACCTCCCATGCCCATGGCCATGGCACGCCCGCGCCGCCGACAAAGACCGCCGCCAAACCTGACGTTGGGTTTTGAGTCGTGGCGCTGGAGGACCACACCTTTGTTGTTTCGCATCAAAGGCTCCGGTTGCTTTCCTTCGATGTCAGCACCCACATTCACGTCCACACGTGTACGGCGACACCGGTTACTGACCCGTGCCGTGTGTCCCCCCCGTGCATCCGTCCGTTCCATCCCGATCCCGTGGTGAATCAACGATCAGGCCGCGAAGACCCGGCTGCGCGCCTGCGGGGTCACGCATCTCACCCCGGTCCAGGAGAAAACCCTGAACGCCGTGATCGTGGACTCGACTGACGTGCTGGTGCAAGCCCCTACCGGGTCTGGCAAGACGCTGGCGTACCTGTTACCCTTGGCGCACGCGCTTGAGCTGGAACAAGACCGGTTGCGTTTGGCGGTGCGCGCCAACGATTTTGAACGCGCCCAATCTGCCGATTCGCGGTGCGAAGTCGCGGGGGTCATTTTTCTGCCAACAAGAGAGCTCGCGTCTCAGGTGTTCCACCACGCGGAACGGCACGTCGGCGCCGCGGGTTTCGTTTGCATTTTGTGCGTTGGCGGTTTGGATGAAAAAAACGCCGTGGCCGCGTTGAAGAAAAAAACGGACCGACTGAAGCTCGTGGTGGGCACGCCCGGCCGGATCAAGGAATTTTTCGACCGCGGGTTGCTCAACACGAAATACCTGCTGTTCCAGGTTCTTGACGAGTGCGACCGGTTGATGGACGGCGGGTTCGAAAACGACGTGCAAGCCGTGTGCGCCGCGCCTGGAGGGAAAACGCGCACGGTGTGTCTGTCCGCCACGATGCCGCCCGGCCTGGTTCGGTTCCTGCAAAAGCGCCTTCCAAAAAACCACGCGCGCGTTTCCCTGACCAACCTTCTCGGGGGAAACGTGGGCGGGACGGTGGAGCACCTGGTGTTCGTGTGCGCAACACACGACGTGCTGGGGGCGGTCGTTTGCGCGGTGGACCACTACGCGGATGGCGGTGAATACGGCGATGGCGATGGCGATGGAGGTTGCGTTTCAGCGGGTGGTACTGAAAACGCGGAGGGCGCCGAGAAGGGCGCTTTTCAAAAAAAGGAAACAACAAAAAACGCCAAAGGGCAAACCATCGTGTTCGTGTCCACGAAAGTCGCCGCGGAGAGGCTCGCGGGGAGACTCGCGATCGCGTACGAGGTAAGTCGCGGTGTTCACTTTACTTGGGCTCCGGGTTCGGTGTCCGGGAAGGTTTTTTGATGAGCTTGGTGGTGTCACCGCGGTGTTACGAAACACCGCGGCCAAACGCAAACGTCACCGCGGTAAAAACACAAACGTCGCGGTCGATGATGACCACCCCGTCGTCCTGACCATAACATGTGGGCCAACGATAGACTACAATTCTCTGACGACCGCGACGTCGAGGTTTCGTTTCTTTGGAAGCCCAGACCTGCCCGGAACCTCGTTCCACGTGAATGGTACAATTCTTACCTACATTCCCTGAGGTTTCCACGATGATTACGACATCAAGAAGTCATGATGGAACGAGTGTTTTTTTTTTTTTTTCGTTTTTGTCTCCGAGTTCTGTTCCCCGCGCTCTTCCCTTCGCGATGACGAGCAACCTTTTTTTATATACACATGTTAGACTTTCGAGACCTTTTAGACGGGGTCGATGTAACCAACGAAAACCCGAGCGATTGAACCGACGGGCGCGGCGGAGCGAAACACGGAGACAAACACCCTTTTATTTTTATTTTTTTTGTTGAGTGAAATTCTTTGAAGACGTCGCGACGCCCACGACGTTTTGATCCAGGGACTCACCTCACCTCTTTCATTTTTCATCACAGGAGCGCTGCGCATTAGTGGTTACCGATACGGAAGAATACGCACGCGCGAACAAGTCCGGCGGTACCCCCGTCCCTAAAAACATCAATCACAAGAAACGTTTTGTGACGTCCCTGCACGGCGACCTTCCCCAAACCGCGCGCGACGCGGCGATTGCGTCGCTGCGCGCCGGCGAGTGCGACGTGTTGGTCGCCACGGATGTCGCGGCGAGGGGGCTGGATTTGCCCGGGGTGGAGCTGGTGGTGCACGCGGACCTTCCCAAGGACGCGGACGCGTACGCGCACCGCGCTGGACGGGCGGGGCGGGTGGGGTGTTTGAAGAAGGGCGTGTCGCTCGTGTTGAGCGCCACCGGCTCGGCCGCCGCGGAAGCGACGAGCGCGTTGGAAGCGGGGGCCAAGATCCGCCTTAGGCGTTTGAGTTGCATAGGCGAGCGGGTGGTCACTGAAAGAAGCGTCGCGGCCGTGCAGGCGGCGTGGGAAGCGGCTGCGGGGCGAACGAATCTGACAGAAGGCGGCGAATCTTTTGAATCGCAATCGAAACCGCGTGATTCGAAAAACGCCGTGGCGTTAACCGAAGCGTCCCTAGCGCGTCTCGGCGAGCGGTCGCTCATGAACGACCGCTTCGACGAACTCTCCGTTGACTTGGCGAGTATCCGTGGGAAACAGAAAGGTGGCAACGCGGGCAAAGGCCGGGGGCAGGGGAAGCGGTGACTTAGCATAGCTTAGAAGGTGTGGGTACCGATAGAATAGCATAGACCAGAACACCAAGACGAAAAAAACTTCTTCTCACGCAATATTGAGAGAACTCGAATTTTACGAGTAGCGAGCAGGTACGCCGTTCGCCACCGCCCACTCCTGTATGTCCCCGTTCCCAACGAAATGCGTGCGCCAGTCCCACGGGCAGCCATTCGCGCGTAACCACTGCAGCACCTCGAGGTGCCCGCCCTCAGCCGCGTACTCGCACGTCAACTCGTTCCACGGGCAGCCGTTTGCGCAACCAATGCAGCATCTCGAGGTGCCCGTTCTGCGCCGCGAACGCGCAGGTGTGCGCGTTCCACGGGCAACCGTTCGCGCGCGCCCACTGTAGCACCTTGAGGTGCCCGCCCTTTGCCGCCATACAACACGTTTTCTCGTCCAACGGGCATCCGTTCGCGCGCAACCACTGCAACACCTTGATGTGTCCGCCCCTCGCCGCCTCCTCGCACGTCTTCTCGTTCCACGGGCAGCCGCTCGCACGCGACCACTGCAGTACCTCGTGGTGCCCGCCTCGCACCGCCCCACGATACGTTCTCTCGTCCCACGGACAGCCGTTCGCGCGAAACTCCTTCAACTCCTCGAGCTGGCCACCCCTCGCCGCTGCCTGACAAAGGTATTCTTGACGCGACAGACGAGCTTGCCGTTGCAGGCGCTTCAACACGTTTAAACACCCGAGAGTCGCGGCATGATTTTCATCAAGCTCCCTAAACCGAAGCCCCGTCGCCGCCACGGCGTCACGCATCGCGCGGCTCACCGCTGGCAGCCGTGCGAGGTCGGCGGGATCGTCGAAATACTCAGATTTGAGGTTGTGCGTGACGACGAGGTAGTTGGGAAGGTCGGTGATGGCCTCGCCGGCGTTAGCATCGCGCTCGCGCTTTCCGCGCTTCCTCTTGCACGTGCGAGTTTCCACACCGAGCGTCGCGTCGGAAGACATCGTGGGTGGTGGCGTGTGCGAGTCGTTGTGGTCGAGGGCTCGAGGCTTCCAAGATTGTCAGGCAGATCGCGATTTTCGAATAAAATAAATCACCCATGTCATTCGTTCGCGCGCGCGCGCCCGTCTCCGCGCCATGACCCCCGAGCACGTATCGGAGCTGCAGAGCATCCTGCGGTTCCTCCGTGCGAATGCGTTTGAGAAATCCGAAGCCACGTTGATTTTGGAGGTTGAGGGTTTGATGCAACTGGCGCTTGCTGAGAAGGATGAGGTTGAAAAACAGCGACAGCGACGCTTGGCAGGGCCGGAGTTGGAACTCACCTCGGGTAACAACCCCGGGGGCGACGCGGATTTCTCAGATGGTGACACCACAACGCAGAGTGGACCCGGGGCACAAACGGGGTTCGGCCTGATGTCCTCCCCCGCCGCGCCCAACAACAACACGCGCCAAAGCTTGGGAAGGTTCGGCTCGAACGTGGAGAAAGCACACGCGGCGGTGTTGTTCGAAGATGCGAGAGCGTCACAGAAAAGCGAAATCGATGCCGACGACGAAAATGACGATGACGACGATTGCTCACTCGATACCTTCGCCACGCCTATTGGCGAGTTCTTCGGGGACGCGAACCTGCTTCAGAACCATACCGAACAAGAGACGACCAACGACTCGGGTAAGAAAAAGAAAGTCGACTCCTCAGGTAACTCGGGAAAAAAGACAGTCGACTCCGACTCTGACGACGACCTCGGCGAAACGCAAACGCGCGACGCCGAAAACGAAAACGAACACGACGTGTCCTTCGCGGGTGGCGTTTCGGTATCGCCGAGGCACGACCGTGACGCTGATGCGGATGACGTACCACGTACTCGTGCTGATGGGAAATCACGAGACGGAACGACTACCGAGACGGAGAAGGAGACTAACTACCCATACGACGAGGATGAAGAACGAGAGGATGAAGTACGACCGGATCAATACGACTGCGCCGTTTTGTACGACCAGACTTTTCTGGGCGAACCCGAAACGGAAACTCTAAAAAGAACCGCGGCCGACTGGCAACACTTGGCGAGTGACGAGTACTCCGACTGCGAAGACTGCGGTTTTTTTTACTTACAGGTACCGCCGGGTGAAACAACGAGGTTTGTACGACACGAAATCGAGGGGGGTAACGCGTTTGGGGATGGCGGTGATGATTTGTACGCGCAAACAGTCACAGAAAACGCGCAATCCACACACGAGGGCGACGAGTCCGGGGAAGCCGTCGCTCCCGAAAAAAGTGGAACCGACGACGACCCCGCCGGCGCCGATATCCCAAACGCCTCCCCCCCGTCCACCCCGGATGACGCCCCGGGTGACGGCTTCGTGTTCGACCGCTCACCGTTAGGTTCCGCTACCCCGAACTCGGAACAAGGGGTTACGGGCAAAACAGGAAAAGGAAAAGGCATGGGCTGGGGCGGGAGCGAGTTCGGGGGCGACGTGGACGGCGACATTTCCGTTTCCGCTTCGCAAAATTTGTCCCCCCTGGACTTGTCCCCCCTGCCGTCGCCGCGAGCTTCCGGTTTGGACGCCGCAAACTTAGACAGCGCCGCGAACGCGTTGCGGGCGTGGGTGCTGCGTGGGGCTGGGGATGGTAGCGAAGGTACCGGCGCTGGGGATGGTGCTGATCATGATTACGTCGCTGGGGACACGGTTGGGGTCGACGCTGGGGATACTGGGGATGGAACGGCGGATGGAACCGTCCCCGGGGATACCAGGGATGCTATCCCCGATATCAGCACCACGTGGTACGACGGCGATGGTGGTACCGAAATTTCTGCCCGCGCTCCGCCGGCGTCGACACAAAAACAAGAAACCCTGGACGATTTCGAATCCTTCACCCTTACCGTGGTGCATAAAAAGCACCGAACCGGTTTCGAGGCGCGTAAGGACTTCTTGTGCGAACCAGGAACCCTGGTTGCGGGGCGGTACCGGATCAAACAGGTCCTTGGTAGCGCCGCGTTTTCCACGGCGGTGCGGGCGACGGACGAAGTTAGGGAACGAGACGCGGACGAAAAAAAAAGATACGCGAGTTCCTCGGGTAGGGGCAAACAGACTGACGGTGTTTTTGATGCTGATGCGTATACCTCTTCCTCCTCCCCTTGTCACGACGTGTGCTTGAAGATCGTCAAGAACAGCAAGGATTTCTTCGACCAGAGCTTGGACGAAGTCAAGTTACTGAAGATGATCAACGACAGCGACCCTGGCGACTCGAACGGAATCGTTAAGATGGTTGATTTTTTCTACCACAAAGAACACCTGTTCATCGTGACCGAGCTGCTGGGATGTAACCTGTACGAACACCAGAAGAAAAACCTGACGGAAATGGCGGAGTTTCGGAAACAGGAAAGGTCAAAACGACGAAGCCGACGAAGTGGGAGTTTCCAAACCGAAACGCGTATGGGCAATCAGTCTGACTCGTTTAGCGACCGCTCGGCGAGCGCGTCGCCGTCGCGGTCGCTACGCGACTCTCCCGGAAGCGGTGTGTCGTCGCCGTTTCAAACGAGTCCTTCAAAGGAACCGCCGGTTTCCAAGCACCCTCCTTCAAACTACTTCACCCTGCGAGCCCTGCGCTCCATCGCACACCAGATTTTGACGTCTTTGAAGTTCATGCACGCCAAAGACTTGATTCACTGCGACGTGAAACCCGAGAACGTGGTGTTACGGTTCGGCGAGGTTAACGCGAAGAACCGAAAAGTAAAAGTCATCGACCTGGGGAGCTCGTGTTTCACGACGGACCACCTTTCCAGTTACGTGCAGTCGCGGAGCTACCGCGCGCCTGAAGTCACCTTGGGCGCGCCGTATGACCAGAAGGTCGACATATGGAGCCTGGGCTGTGTTTTGTGTGAGCTCTGGACCGGCGAGGTGCTGTTACGAAACGAAAACGCCCCGTCCTTACTAGCGCGAATCATCTCGATATTCGGCCCGCTGCCGCTGCGTTTACTGCGAGCCGGAAAACGGACAAGAGAGTTCGTCACCGCCAGCGGGGTTCCGTACGAGAAAGTGGGTGGCGGCGACCGTTACGGCGAGCGTTACGACGAGCGTTACGAAATCGTTTCTCAAAACGGCTCGCACCCCGACGACCCTTCGTCGGACGATCGGTCACACGAAACGAGGAGGGAAACTTCCAGTTACCAGATTCTGCGGCCCAAGCGAACGTCCCTCGCGTTTCGGCTCGGCCTGCCCGCGCTCGGCGCCGCGTATCCAAAAAAGGAAACAAATCAAATTCCCGCCAAGACGCCGTTCCCGTTGAGACTATCCGTGCCCTCACCCGGGATCGAACCAGGGGCTGCAGACTCGGAACAGACGAACGACTCGCGCGACACAACCGCTTCAGGTTCCACGAAAAAACCCGAGACTAAAAGCTCCTTCGCGTCGACCACGGAGGAGAAGGATCTGTTTTTGGAATTTCTGTTAGCCACGCTGCAGCCGGATCCGAAGCGGCGGGTCACCGCGGCGCAGGCGCTGGAACACCCGTGGCTTTGTGGGTTCGAGTTTGAGGATTTTGACGACTGCAGGGACGTACCTTTGTCGGCGAATAGTGGTGTCGGCGTTGAGGTCGCGGGGAACACGCGAGAGCGGGACATACTAGCACAGCTTTGATGGGGAGGGAGATTCTGTAAGTGCAAGTGACAAGTCACGTCAAAAACAAAAACCTCGGAAGGTGTAACGCTCGAGAAGAAAACTTCTCGCCACAACGACGACGCGCACGCGCACATGCCACCCTTCACATGTCCTCCCACGCAGCGCATGCCGCCATGACTGCCGCGTTCGGTGGTATGGCGACCGCCACTACTCCCGCGAGCCTTGCCGGCGCGCAAGAAGCCATCCCCGACCTTCCCGACCACCTCGTCGTCACGCACATTCTGAGATCTGAGTATTTCGACGATCCCGCCGACCTCGCACGGCTCCCAGCGGTGAGCCGCGCGATGCGCGACGCGGTGGCGTCGACGGGGCTTCGGTTTGAGGAGCTTGATGAAAAGCGTGCCGTGGACCTTGGATGTTTAAGCGCGGTGAAGCGCCTGAAACGGCGAGGTCACCTGTCGCGTCAAGAATTCCTTTGTCAGGCAGCGGCGAGGAGTGGACAGCTCGAAGAGTTGAAGGTGTTGCACGCAAACATCACACCGTGGGACACAGGCACGTGCATGGGGGCGGCACGGGGCGGGCACCTTGCATTGATGCGGTGGGCGCGCACGAATGGTTGCCCGTGGAATGAGCTCACGTGCGCGGCGGCGGCGGAGGGCGGGCACCTCAAGGTGCTGCAGTGGGCGCGCGCAAACGGCTGCCCGTGCAACGCAAACACGTGCAAGACGGCGGCGAGTGAGGGGCACCTTGAGGTGCTGCATTGGGCGCGCGCGAACGGCTTCCCGTTTGACGCGAAAACAACGCTGTTTATCGCCGCTCAAAGGGGCCACGAGACGGTGTTGCGGGCGCTGATCGAGGCGGGCGCGGGCGTGAACAAGACAATTGATGGCGGTGTGACGCTGCTATTCATGGCCGCTCAAACGGCCACGAGGCGGTTGTGCGGGCGCTTATCGAGTTGGGTGCAGACTTCAACAAGACGCAGGATAACGACGTGACGCCTCTGTACATCACCGCTCAAAATGGCCACGAGGCGATTGTGCGGGCGCTGGTCGAGTTGGGCGCGGACATCAACAAGGCAGGTAATGGCGGCGTGACGGCGCTGTTTATCACCGCTCAAAACGGCTACGAGACGGTGGTGGGGCGCTTATCGAGTTGGGTGCAAACATCAACAAGGCGGAGGAAAAAGGCGCGACGCCACTGTACATCGTCACTCATCATGGCCACGAGGATGTAGTGCGGGCGCTTGTCGAGTTGGGTGCGAAAATCAACAAGGCGAGGGTTGACGGCGAGACGCCGCTATTTGTCGCCGCTCAACGGGGCCACGATGCGATAGTGCGGGCGCTGATCGAGTTGGGTGCGGACATCAACAAGGTGGATGATGACGGGATTACGCTGCTGTACGTGGCCGCTCATAATTGCCACGAGACGGTGGTGCGGGCGCTGATCGAAATGGGTGCGGACGTCAACAAGGCGGATAATGCCGGCATGACGCCGCTGAAAATCGCCGCTCGTCGTGGCCACAAGGCGGTAGTGCAGGCGCTGATCGATGTGTTTTTGAAAAACAAAAAGTAGTCTGAAAATTACCGGTACCGCGGTTTCGACGCGTCTTGCTTGTTTGTGTTTCCATCGCGTCGATCGTCATATGCATCCCTCCCGCGGTCGCGGCTTCGGCTGCGACTTCTTCGCCGGTCATCGCGTCCGGCTTGGTACGGGTGGTATCTACCTCGGTCTCGGTCGTCGCGATCGTATCCGCCCCTGTTCCTATCCCCGTCCCTACCTCCGTGCCCCCTATCGTCCCTACCTCCGTATCCCCGGTCCAAGTTCCCGTCCCGCCCCGGTTGCCCGTTACCACCTTTAAATCCCCGGTGCGTGTCGTGCGTATCCCGAGAATTGCGTTCTCGCCCTGATTGGTCCGTCCCCGAAACCGCGTTCGGCGCTCGCCGGTTCAAATTCGCCGAGAGCGCCGCGTTCACCGATTGAGGCGCTTGTCTTTTCTCGCCCCGCCGCGAATGACCCCCTGTTCCACCGCACCCCACCGGGATCGAACCGAAGCCCTGTTGTTCAACAGTCTTAACCAGCTCACGTCTTGTGACTTCGGGAATTCGCGGAAAAATAGTCCCGAAGTAACTCTGGTCGCAAATCAAGTCTCTTACGAAAGCGCCCATTGATACCGTCTTAGTCTCGTCCCGGGTTGGCGTGAAGATCTCGTCATCTGCGAAGTACGTCGCGAAGTACTTTTGCAACTCCTTGTGAGGACAGACGTACCGCAAATAGAGGAAACCTATCGCGCGTATGTACGGCGAGTCTCCGTGTCTCAGGAGGTGGTTTATCTGGCTCTCGTCCAGCAAACCGCAGTCGCCACTCAACGTGAAGAGCCGGTACAAAATGCAAAACGCAGTCGAAGGCCCGTTGCGCGCCCCGCCGCGCATCCACGGCTCCACGTGCGTGACTTCGTTGTACATCTCGTCCACCAAAACGTAAAAGTCGTCCAGCCCGCACAGCTGGCGGTAGTAGTCGCTGTAAACGATGTTGCTCCGAAGCACCTTCTCCACGTTGTACGACTCGCCGTTGTCCACCGTGCCGGCGGTGGCCATTTTAAATCTCGTTTCGATGCACACGAAGGGAGAGCAGGGCGGGTCGTTGCAACTCGGTCAAAGTCGTTCGCAGTGGATGGATGTGTTCACAGACCACTCAGGCACTGCGTAGAGAGGCAGGTGGAGGCCTTGCAGGCGGCAGTCGCCAGTCTCGGTGCGGAGAAGTGTGGCAGATTCGGTGGCAGACAGCTCTTTGTTTCGTGTTTTCCTTGGACGCGCCACGAGCCACTAAAGGCGGCGATAAAGAATTCCGATCGCGCGTGTCGGCGCCACTTCCGTGTCCGCGTCTCCGTCGGACACCAACATGGCGACCGCCAGACGCGACACGCTTTTGAAGCTGCAAGCCAGCGCGCAGAAGAAGTGGGCGGATGAGAAAACCTTCGAGGTTAGCGCGCCGAGGGACGGTACGTACACGATCAACCGTGTTTCAACAAATCTACGCAGTCGGAGATCGGACACAGAACGATTTCTGCACCCGACCGAAGTCGCGGCACACGCGTCTTTGCCGCCTTCCACTTCGTGTCATCCGCGAGCTTACATGACTGACCTAACCTCAACCTTACCCCCCCACAACACTCAAATTACATGACAGGCAGCAAACCCCCCAAGTTCTTCGGCAACTTCCCGTACCCGTACATGAACGGGATGTTGCATTTGGGGCATGCGTTTTCTTTATCGAAACTGGAGTTCGCATCCGCGTACCACCGGCTGAAAGGCGACGAAACGTTGTTTCCGTTTGCGTTTCACTGCACTGGGATGCCCATTAAAGCCAGTGCGGACAAGATACGGAACGAGATTGCGAATTTTGGCAACCCGCCCGTGTTTCCAGTGATTGACGAAGCGGAACGTGAGCGCTTGGCGACGACGAAAGCGGCGGAAGCGGCGAAGGACGCGGCGCTTCGGGACCCCACCAAGTTCGTGGCGAAAAAAAGCAAAGCCACCGCGAAAGCGGGGACGCAGGCGTACCAGTGGCAGATCATGCAAGCCAGCGGGGTGGAGGACAGCGAAATCCCACCCTTCGCGGACCCCAAACACTGGCTCGAGTACTTCCCTCCCCTCGCGAAAAGGGACGTGCTCGCGATGGGGTGCCAGGTGGACTGGCGCCGGTACGTGTTGGGGCTTGTCCAAATCCGCCACACACTGTTTACAGCCCCGTTCGTGACTGTTCACGGAGTGCACCACGGCCGTAAAATTTACCGAAACAAGACTCAAGACTGACCCTTTTCTTGTTGACAATCAGGTCCTTCATCACCACTGACGCGAACCCGTTTTACGACGCCTTCGTGCGGTGGCAGTTCAACACGCTGAAGCGGATCGGGAAGGTAATAAAAGCCAAGCGGATGGCGGTTTACTCGCCGTTGGATGGCCAGCCGTGCGCGGACCACGACCGGTCGTCAGGCGAAGGTGTGGGGCCGCAGGAGTACACGCTCGTCAAGATGGAGGTGTACCAGGAATCGCTGGTGGGCGCTTTGGTTTCGTTAGCGGGAAAACAAGTGTTCCTCGCCGCCGCGACGCTGCGCCCTGAAACCATGTACGGCCAAACCAACTGCTGGGTGCTCCCGGAAGGCGACTACGGCGCGTTCGAGATGGGGAACGGCGAGGTGCTCGTGATGTGCGACCGAGCGGCGAGGAACCTGGCGTACCAGGAACACACCGCCGCGCCGGGGGTTTCCGTGAAGCTTGTGGGGTTCAAGGGTAGTGATTTGATCGGGTGCGCCGTGAAGTCGCCTCTTGCGGTTTTGCAAAAAATCTACTGCCTGCCCATGCTCACGATTTTGATGAACAAAGGCACCGGTGTTGTGACCTCAGTGCCGTCCGACTCCCCCGCGGATTTCATGGCCATGTCTGATTTGAAAGCCAAACCCCCGATGCGGGAAAAGTTTGGAGTGAAGGATGAGTGGATCATGCCCTTCGACGTCGTCGCCTGCGTGCACATCCCCGAGTTCGGGGACGCGTGCGCCCCAGTCGTGTGCGAGCAGCTGAAAATCAAGTCGCAAAACGACAAAGTCAAGCTGGAGGAAGCCAAGCACCTGACGTACCTGAAAGGGTTCACCGATGGGGTGATGCTTTTGGGCGAGTTCAAGGGCCGGGCCGTGAAGGAAGTCAAGCCGTTAATCAAAGACGCGATGCTCGCCAGCGGAGACGCCATCGTGTACAGCGAACCCGAAAAGGCGGTGATGTCCCGGTCCGGGGACGAGTGCGTCGTCGCCCTGACCGACCAGTGGTACCTGGAGTACGGCGAAGCTACGTGGCTTGAAAAAAGCAGGAAGTGCTTGGCGAACATGAACACGTACCACGACGAGTCGCGACGGGCGTTTGAGGGAACCCTGGGGTGGCTGCGGCAATGGGCGTGTTCGCGGAGTTTCGGGTTAGGCACGCGCGTGCCGTGGGACGAGGAGTTCCTCATCGAATCCCTTTCCGATTCCACGATCTACATGGCGTACTACACCGTCGCGCACCTGTTACAAGGGGGGGACATGTACGGCAAGGCCAGACCGAGCGTGGAGCCGGGGTTGATGACGGACGACGTGTGGGACGCCATTTTCTTGGGGAAAGAGTTGGAACCCGGATCGCAGTTCCCGAAGGAGTTGCTGCGCGAGATGAAAACCGAGTTTGAGTTCTGGTACCCGTTTGACCTGAGGGTTTCAGGCAAGGACCTGATTCAGAACCACCTCACGTTTGCGATTTACAACCACACCGCGATTTGGGAGGATGATGAGAGCAAGTGGCCCAAGAGTTTCAGGACAAACGGCCACCTGCTTTTGAACAACGAAAAAATGTCAAAATCGACCGGGAACTTCAAAACGCTGAAGCAATCCATCGAGGAGTACTCCTCAGACGCGATGCGGTTCGCGCTGGCTGATGCTGGGGACACGATCGAGGATGCGAACTTCGTGGACGATACCGCGAACGCCGCGATTCTGAGGCTCACCAAGGAGCTGGTGTGGATCGAGGAGATTATCGCTACGTCGAAAAAAGGAGACGGCCGATCGGGCGACCAAGAATCCTTCGCCGACCGCGTTTTCGAAAACGCCATGAACGTCGCGATCGCGGCTACGCAAGAAAACTACGAAAAAATGATGTTCCGCGACGCCCTGAAGAGCGGGTTTTACGACCTGCAGAGCGCGAGGGACGGGTACCGGGTGATGTGCGGCGGCGACGGCTTGATGCACTCCGAGCTCGCGATGAAGTACATCGAAGTCAGCACGTTGCTGCTGGCGCCGATTTGCCCGCACACGTGCGAGCACATCTGGGGCACTTTGTTGCAAAAGGGAGGTACGGTTACGAAAGCTGGTTTCCCGATTGGGACCACTCCTGATGCCAAGCTCGTCGCCGCCGCGAGGTACCTCGACGAAACCTGCGTATCCGTCCGAAAGGGCGTCGCGAAAGCAACGGCGCCTGCTAAACAGAAGGGCGGCGGGTCCTCGGGGGTCGCGAAAATTTGCAACGCCGCAAACGTGTTCGTCGCCGATGCCTTCGTGGGATGGCGCGCGACTTGCCTCGACATTTTGCGAAGCAACTTCGACGACTCGAAGGCACCCGGTGACCGGTTTCCCCCGATCAACGACATACTAGCTGCGGTGAAAGACAGCCCGCTGTCAACACAGGCGGACTTCAAAAACGTCATGAAGCAAGTCATGCCGTTTGTCAAGTTCAAGATGGTGGAGGCGCAGGGGATCGGCCTGGACGCGCTTTCCGAAAAACTGGTGTTCGACGAAAGAGCGATTCTCACCGAAAACATCGAGCACGTCAAGAAGGTGTGCGACTTGACCGAGGTGAACGTGCTGTCGTGCACCGACGAGTCAGCCGCACGGACCGCCGCGGAGAAGGATGGACAGAAAGTCGCGGAAGCCACGCCGGGGTCGCCCACGTGGCACTACATATGCACGGAGAGTGAAACAGAAATCGCGGCCAAGGTTGACGCCATGGATATCGGAAAGTAATCGTTGTTATTCAATCATTTTGATGGTGCAGCTTGTTCACACGCGATGCACAGCCAGGGGTCTTCGTAGTCGAAACTGTCTAGATCACCCTCGCACTGGTTGCAGAGAATGATCATTTTCTCGCATCCCTCGCACGAATCGCGCAAACCCAAACAACTCTCGCACACCGTCTTGTGGCAATATTCGCAAAGATACGTGGCGACGATTTCCTCGCACGCGTTACACGCGAAAGCGTTGCAACACTCGCAGAAAAAGATTCCTTCTGGCCCATCCTCATCCAGACAATCACCGCAGTACTTTCGATTGCACTCAACACACATGGTCACTTCAGAGGTGTCGATGATGATGTCACACGTGTCGCACTCCCAGAGATCAAAACTGCTCTTTTCGACGTCAGACAAGAAAAAGTTTTGGTCAACGCTGAGGCAATCACGAAAGAGATTAAGCTGGCTGATCTCTGCGAATTCAAAGCCGCAACCAGCTAGACGCATGCATCGCATGCGTTTATCCTTGGGACGATCGGGCATACCGATATCCTGCAAGAAGCTAAGGGCACAGAGATCACACACCCCGGGACAGTTTATGATTTTTAAAGTTTCAAGCGAGGTGAACTTTTTGGCCATCAGCCGAATGTCCTTTCCGAACCCTTCTCTTTCGTCTTCTTTGAACCACAAGCAGCTTCCCTCGAACGACGACGAGATGTCTCGTATCTCCAAGTGCTTCACGTCGCCGCAGTATCGCAGCAAGTTCTCGAGGCGCTCGTCCGTGATCTTCTCGCCGAGCTCGCCGTCGAGCACGAGGTCGCACGTGCCCCAGCACCCGTCAAACGTGGCGACTTCTCTCCACACCCGAGACGAGCAGGCGAGTGCGAGGCGGTCCCTTGTGTTTGTGACGTGCGCGAAGACGGCGGCAGCGACGCTCTCGTCGACGTCGAAAGTAGCCTCGCGCGCGTTAGCATCGTGGCGCTTGCTCTTTTCTTCCGCGCGCGAGCTTTCTTACCGGGCATCGCGTTGGAAGGCAACGTGGGTGGTTTTGCGCGCGTCGTTGTGTGGTTTCGGGAAAAAAAAAACTTTTTTCACAACTAAAAAAAAAGGAAAACCCTCCGCCTTCTTCTACCGGCTACGCAAGCAAGGTTTCAAACTTTTCGGTGCAAATGTTGCCACTTCGGTCCGCCCCTAGTTGTCTGGTCGCTGGACAATTCTTCAAAGCACTTTGAAATCTTTGAAACGGGAGTGTCGTGGGGAAGTGCGAGATAGTCCGCGTAAGTCATGGTTTGCTCGGGGCGTCCGGCGTCTTCGAAGCAGAAAGGGCAGTGTGACTTGAGATCGGGGAACACGGCCATGTCTAAAATTATGGCCAACCCAGGGTCGCACTCAGGACACCAGCATCCCATGCAGAAACTGCAGTGGATGTGCAGCCCTCCCGTCTTCATTGACTTACTGATGCAGGGGCCACACGTCACTTTGCCACACCCCCCTTCGCCGCAGCACACGCTGTTAACTTGGTCTTGGGCTGTTTTAGCCTCTGTTATGTCCCACATGCACGAGTTGCACCAAACACTTCCACAGTCGTAGCATGTGAAGTAGCGGATCGTCCCCTGGCAGTCGACGCACAGCTGTTTGCCGCATCCGGGTTTGTCCTCGTTTCCCGCGCAGGAGGCAAGAAGATTGGCTTTCGAAGCACAAATCTCGCACGCCATCTCGTCGCGTCGGGGAAGGTCCGTGGAGGTCTCTTGCGTATCGGTCTCGCCCGCGTTAGTATCGCGAAGCTCGCTCTTTTTCTTCCGCGACCGAGCCTTCTTACCGGGCATCGCGTTGGAGGATGCTCTGTGTGCGCGTCATGGGCGCGTCGTTGTGTCGTGGCTTCCGGGAAAAAGCGTTACGAAATCGTGGCTCATTTTTATTTTTCGGCGGCGGGTTCGCTTTTTGCTTTTGCGCCATTGCGCGTTTCGGAGAAAGCGCGTCGCGTCGTTTACAGGCGGGCCGCGCACCTGGGAGGCACGCTCGTTCTCGATTCGCGACCGAATTCGCGGCCACGATGCCGAGCGTGGGCGATGTGTTCATGAACGTCGTGGCCCCGGTGATCGGGTTGACCCTGGCGAACGTGATGTTCTTCAGCGGCGTCCCCGCGATGCTTCGGTGCAGGGCCGAAAACTCGCTCGGCGACATGAACCCCGGGCCGTTCCCCGTGGTGCTTGCGAACTGCGTGGGGTGGATGGGTTACTCGTTATTGATTCACGACTACTTTTTGTTTTTCGGCAACGCCCCCGCCTCAATGGTGGGCATGTACTTCACCCTGGTCGGGTACGGGCTGGCGCCGGTCGGGTCAAAGACACGACAGCAGATGGAAGTTCTGGTGATGGGGCTGATGGGCTTGATGTTGGGTGTGGTGTTTTACCTCGGCATGGTGACGCAGGACACGAAAGTTTCCTTGCAGCACAAGCAAACCGTGATGGGCCTTTTCTGCAACTTCGTGCTGTTGACGTACTACGCCGTGCCCCTAACCACGATGCGAGAGGTGCTCGTCACGCGGAACGCGAAGTCTTTATTTTTCCCAATGGCGCTCGCGAACACCGCAAACGGCGCCGCGTGGTTCACATACGGCGTCGCGCTCGGGGATGCGTACTTAATGGTACCGAATGTAATTGGCGCGGTGCTTGGGGTGGTGCAACTTACCCTGATCCGTATGTACCCGGCGGACCGGCCGATGGTAACCCTGGTGACGCCCGCCCGCGTGAGCGCGCAGGATTTGCTGCGCGTGCACGACGAGGAACGCGCCGGGACGGAAACGCGCGAAGGGAATCGAAGTGTCTGATCAAACGCAGACAGGCAGTTTCGCGTGGTAGTCGGTGTAGTTTTAGGTATTAGTGTAATGAAGATGTCTCGAGTGCATGTCTCGACTTTGTACGCGCAAAACTCTGTTGCGTTTCAATTTGTAAAACACGCAAGGCACCGTCCAAATCACCTCTGGCTCGGCGACACCACCAGCCCGCCCGCTTCGGCGCCAACCTTTCCGAGCAGACACACCGGGCACGTGGTGCCCGTCTCCGCCTGAACGAACTTCGCGGCGCAGCACGGGCATGCCACCGAGGTTGTTCCGCGGTAGATGGGCGTGAAGGTCCCGGCACACACAACGAACGGGTTCCGGCTGTCGTAGTTCAGTTCCACCTCGTCCGTGGGCGTGCGTTCGCACGCCTGCAGCACCTGCTTCGCCTGCTGCGCCACTTTCAGGGGCGGGTTCAGCTCCAGCAGGCGCCGGCAAAACCCAGCCGCGGTGTTGTAGTTCTTCAGCTTGAAGAACAGGGTCATCGCGGACCTCAAGGAAAGCGAGGCGTGAATCGGCTGTAGCGTGGAGTGCGTGAAGTACGCGGCGAGCTCCGCGGCGCGCTTCGGGTCCTCTTTGAACTCCTTGCGCTTGATTTCCACGCGAAGCGCGCAGGCGTACTCCTTGGCGATTTGCACCAGTTCTTTGACTTCGTCAACCTCTCTGCGCGTTTCCACCAGCAAAACGCACGTGCTGTGAATAATCGACTGGAACAGCTTCAACGCCTCACCGAACTTCCCCTCGGTGGTGGTTTTGTACGCAAATTTCAAACGTTCCTCCAAAATAGGCAACGACGCGGTGAGCGCGGGGGGCGCCACCACGCCCGGCGCGTTCTCGGGCGTCCAGTTTCGGCCCAGCGGCAGGGTCAAGGAAGGCCCGCCGGCGACGCACGCGAACCGCGCGTGCGTGGCGAACGCGGCGTCCACGAAGTGCTGCTTCAGCGGGGTGAAGTTAACAACCCCGAGTTGCCGGTGAAGCAGCTTCATGGCGCTGTCGAAGTCGCCCGCCGCGGCGTGCTCGCCCGGAACCGACGACTTCATCGTCCACTTCCTGGACGCCGGAACGCCGGGCGCGGGGGCGACGAACACTTCGTCCATTTGTAACTCGTCATTGGCGTCGCCGCCGTCCATCTCACTCATGCCCGCGGGCAACTCGAGGTCCTCCATGTCCCACCCCGCGTCGCTTCCGTCGTCGTCGCCCACCGACCCCTTCTCTTGCGCGTCGTCGTCCGGGCCGACCAACCCCGCGTCCGCGAACGGGTCGTTGCCGGCGGTATCTTTCTCGTCGCCGCCCAGATCCAGGTCGTCGCCGTCGTCGCCCCACCCGGCGCCCGCGTTGGCCAGGTCGTCGTCCGCGAACGCGTGGTAGTCGTGTTCGGTCATGTCCCCAGACAGAACCCCCTCGAAGAACCCTTTCGTGACGGTGAGCAACGGCCAGTTGTCGTCCTTCGTGATGGGGGTTGGTATTTTCAACAGCTTGCCCACGGACGGGTCCACCGCGGGTACCGGGACGCCGGCGTCGGTCAAGATTCGGGCGAGTCGTTGAGCGTCCTCCTCCAAACCGTGCGTTTTAGCGGTCAAGTACGCGAGCGGGTAGTGCCCGCTAGTTTCCAGAATCCGCACGCGCTCCCTCACGTCACCGGTGTACAACGCGTTGTGGAACTGCCCCATCACGTCCGAGCGCATTTCCGCGATTTTTAACATCTTTGACAGCTTCTCTTCGTTGCCCGTGATGAGGTACAGGAAAGAAAGACGCTCAAAGTTTTTCGTCTTTTGGTACGCAAACTCCACGATTTGGTGGTTCCCCTGTCGCAGCGCCTCCACGCCGAGCTTGTGCCACGTGTCCTTGTCATCCAAGGTCTGCGCCGAGGAAAGCGCAACCTCGATGTTGCCGCACTCAAGGGCGAGGTTGAAACGCGTGCGCTCGTCCTGTGTGTAAGGTAAGGGTAAGGTAGAGGGATTAATTCGGGAAGAGTCAGTATTGCGTGTTGAAAGAAAAAAGACAAAGAGAGAAGCGCAAAAAAATCCGGCGTCCATCACGGCTCATACAAAAAAGCGAACAAGAATTCCCCATGAACTCGGCGCATTCGCACCGGAGGGATGTAAGAGGTATATTGGTTGTTGAATCATAGCTGGGAAGGTGACGCCGGGGTTTGGTTGTATGGGCTTTTAGACTGGGTGTAGCGCAAACAAACACCCAATCAAATAAAAAAAAAACCTCCGCACCTTGACGAAGTGCAGCGCCACCTCCGGGAACCCTTTCTGCTGCAGGTAGGCGATTATGCTTTGCCCGCACAGGGAGCCTGATTTGATCATGGAAAGCACTTGGTCGAACTTGCGCTGGATAAGCGCGAGCTTGAACATGTACTCGCTGGTGTCGATTTGAATTTGGCGGTTCCGGCCGTCCCTGTCCAGGCAGTACAACACGTTGCCGAAGACTTTCGTCAAATAAACCGGCGTGTCCAGCGTGCGGATGATCCCGCTGTCGCCGTTGGGCAGCGCGTACTTGATGTGGTTCAAAGTGGTGTATATGAACACCCCGGCGTCGTCCCAGGCGCCTGACTTGACGCGGATGGTTTCGTGAACGGTACAGGAGTGCCCTAGCTTGCGGTTGGCGATAACAATGGCGTGCTTCGAAAGCAACGCCACCAAGGTCATGTCCCCTGACCAAACCACGTACTTGATGAACGGCGTGGCGAGCTCCGCAATCGCGGTTCTTTGCTGCACGTCGTACAAGAACACCCTGTCCTCTGAGCGGCAAAGGAGCGTGCCGGTGCCGGCGTAGAAAATGGCATCCGTGTTCGCATCCGGAGGGACGCACTTCTTGGTTACCTCGTCCCTCAGGTTCTTGACCAGAATCTGGTGGTTCGCTTTGTCAAGCACGGCGAAGCGGTTGCGCGCCACGAAAACGGCGCTGCATCCGCTTCCCCTTCGCGAATCAGACGTCACCTCGCCTCGCGCGTTGGCGCTATCCTTGGGCAACACGTGGAGCTCATAACTCCCTCCGTCCGCGTCGAAGTTGATCAAAACCGCGTTCTCCGCGGGGTTGTAGGACAGGGACCGCGGGCCGGCGTTGCTCGCGGCGCCGCCGGCTCGGCGGATGGAAATCAGCGGGTTGTCCCTTTGGGACTGGTAATCGTATGCCCGAAGGTACCGGTCCTTGACGTAGTAAAGCGTGCCTTGGTGGTGTGCGTACGCCGGGCGCTCGCGCTCCAGCTTGAACACAATCATCCCGCTGTCGTGCCCCGCCGCTAGCAAGTTAACCTCGGGGTGCGCGGCGAGGATCCAAAACCGGTCGTGCTCTCGTCTGAACGTCTGCGTGCCCGACCGTTTCGACATGTCCCACACCCGTATTGATTTGTCTTCCGAGTTGGACACGATGATGTCCTGCCTGGCGTGGAAAAGCACGCACGACACGTTGTTGACGTGCCCTCTCAACGTATCCACCTCCCACGCCTTGGTGTCGTTCATGCGCCACAGCTTCACCTGTCGGTCATCCGCGCCTGAAACAATCAAGGGCAGCGACGGGTGGAAGCTCGCCCAGTTCACCCCCCTGTCGTGGCCTTCCAACACGTACTGATACCAATGAAAGGAAGTGTCAGCCTTGTATGGGCAAACAGTGTGTGTCGGATTTGGGAAATGCAACACGTACCTTCACCACGGCGTCGCCGCCGCCGAACAAATCGTGCCCGCCGATGGACCCGCCGCCCGGCATGCGCATGCCACTTTCATCGCCACCCCCGCCCGCGGCTTTCTTCCTCAAACCCCCAATGTCCCACACGCGTACTGTTTGGTCCAAAGAAGCGGAAACCACCAAGTCATCCTTGGGGTGGAACATGGCGCTCATCACGTAGTGGTTGTGTCCGGTTAGGACGGACACGCAGGTCCGGCTTTGCCAGTTCCAAATCCGAATCGTCTGGTCATCGCTCGCGGACACCACCCACGGGTACTCCTGGTGGAAACTCACGGTTCGGATGTAGTCCAAATGGCCGAGAAGCGTGAAAAGACAACGGCGGAGCTTGTAGTTCCAAACCTTGATTTTGTAATCGTCGCCTGATTGTTTTTTCAGATTGTGATTGACGGATGATGGACGGGAGTAACGGTCAGCTCTTTGTCAGGTTTCCGGTGAGAAAAACTCCATTCGTGAGACGGCTTGTGTGCCCTGTGCCTTTCAAAGCCAGGCACGTGATGGCCTCCGACTGTCTTGTTAGAAGCATCAATCAATCGAGAGCGAGTCTCTGCGACAAGAAAAGAAATCACAAATCACATGAGATCTTTGTGGCTTCGAGGTCACAACGGATTGTAGGGTTTTTTTGCGCGGGCGGTCGTGTGTTGCCTCGCTGTACCGCTACAGAGGCAAGATTCCGTCCTTTCGCGTTCGCCCGACGTACCTCCTGACACGAACAAGGGCTGGCTTTTGTGAAAGCAAACCCCCCTGACCGGCCCGTCGTGTTCGTCGAACCGATCTATTAAGGTTCCCATGCGGTAATCCCACAGTTGGATCACCCCGCTGTGCAGGCTCGCCAAGATCCATGGCCGCTTGCTGTGAAAGGAAAGCCCTTTCACGCGGTTGGATTTGGTCTGTGTTTGCGGGAAAGGAATGGCGTGGTTAGGCTCGAGGTACGGTACTGCAGGGTGGTCGACACAGGGCGAGTAATAAGAGCTCTCCACGGTAGACCCAATGGACGGTCGATTAGATTCAACAAGTAAGTGCACGTCAAACTCGTCTCTCGTCGTACCTCAAACTTGGTGAGCATCGCGTGCGATCGGTGAACCACTCCCCGGGTACCGATCGCCGTCCTCGGTCGCGCTACACGAACTCCCAAACGGTCGAAACTGCGGTGCCGCGCGGCCTCGACGCGTCGCGCTCTGGCTGGCGGCACGCGAGCGCGGGCGCGTTCGTTCCACGAGAGAAAGGCCGCGGGTCAATTATCAAACGTTCGTCTAAAGTTCGGTCAAAAAAATAACCCGGTCCACAGTGCATTTAGTCATTGAAAAAACGCACACGCGGGTGTTTGTTTGCATCCTTCGGTGACTGTTTGCTCGTTCCGACTGGAATTTCAGTTTTTGACCGACGCATTTGCATTTGCCCGCGCTTCGGCCGACGTGCCGAGCACAAACGCGTCTAATTTGAAGCGTCGTCGTAGTTTCGGGTGCGCTTCGGTGGCTTGCCGGGCCGTGGCACGGTCCCGGCTCGCGGTGCGCATTCGCGATGTCGGAAATCATAGATCGCCTCGCACGATGCGACACGGTTCTTCCCCAGCCGTCCTTCCCCAAGTTCAAACTGGCGCACATTGGGTTCACGCATCACGGTGACTTTTCTCGGAATCGCGACAAAACACGTGACGGGCACCGGTACGACAGCGTCGGGATTTGCAACGGCGTGATTCGCGCGGGGGCGAGTTGCGTGCGGTTCCCGTGGGACCCGTGTGACCTGGAGCGCATGCGGTCAGAGCTGTCCGAATTCGACGGGTACATCGTGCGCATTAACCCCGGGCAGCTGAGCTACCCGGGGGTGCCACCCGGCGCGCAAAAAGTGTTCGACGACCTGATGGACCACTTCACGCGTGAAGGCAAGCCGGTGTGGAGCTCCCCGGCGGTGCAGAAAACGATGGGGGCGAAGGACGCGCTTGTCAAGATAAAATACCTTTCCTGCGGGCTGATAGACACCAAGTGCTACTACGACGCGGTCGAGTTCGACATCGGGTTCAGGACGACCGCCGCGTTTCAGCCGCGGGTGTTGAAGCGCAACCGGGGAAGCGCGGGGGAAGGGGTGTGGTTGGTGTGGCTGGTGTCAACGCCGTACTGCGCTGCTTTGGGGGACCGAACCCTGGCGGACGACGACGTCCTTGAGCTGATGGAGATGTGCGACAACCACGTGGAGAGGCACACGGTTAAGGAAGTCGTGGCGTTTTGCGTGCGCGGCGCATCGTCCAGGGACGCGGGGACGTGGGAAACGACGCATCCGGGTGGGTTCTTCACGGTGGACGGCGGCGGAAAGCAGTCGGTGGACGGGGACGACGGAAACGACGATCGGGAGGACGGCGTGGATGACAAAAATAAACCCGTCTCTGTTGACACCGATGATGTCAGCCGATCCGCGTCTTGCGCTGATGACGTCGGCGCGAAGAATAAATTGAACGCCGATGACACCAACAGCCAAACACAATCGCAACAACCTGCTTGTGACCAACCCTCACAACAACACCCCCCCCACCCACGCACCGTGCACGTGGTGGACCAGCGGTTGCTCCCCCGGATCGTGGAAGGCGAGGTTCGTCTGTTGTTGGTCCGGGACGAGCTGTTCCAGATCATTCACAAGAAACCCGTGGCGGGCGGGATGAGCGCGGTGGGCACGCTGATCGGTACGTCTTTCCCAATGAACACATTCTGCCTCCCTGTTTACAGCCCCTCTTCGACTACACTCGTTGAAAGGAAGTATACTCATACACATCACAAGTAGACTGTTTGCTCATACAAGTTACGAACATTACGAGAGACTGACACTTTCTTTTTTATCGTATCAGAGCAACCGTCGTTCTACGACCCCGACTGTTTGGAATATGCATCCCTGACCCGGAAGTTCATAAAGGACGACTTGCCGCGTTTGAAAGACGCGCTCGGGTTGCGCACAGAGCCGTTGCCGCTGCTTTGGACCGCGGATTTCATTCCCATGGACGACGACGATATCGACGACGACTCCGGGCAAAAAGAAAAGAACACGCGATGGGTCATCGGCGAGTTCAACTGCTCGTGCGTCGGGGTTTCGCCTTTCCTGGCCGCGGCGAACGGCGGAAGCTTGTCGGACGTCACGGACGCGGATCACCAACGAGGCATGAAGCTGTGCGACCTGATGGGGGAACAAGTCGTCAAGGCGCTGGAGAGCCGGGATTTTTTACCCCCGGCGCTCGAGTCGTGAGCGGTCGAGGGACATTTATATTCTTTGAACAAAGAGCGAGTTACAAGGACCGGTACCGGTTGTCACTACCTTCAAGGACTACCTCCATCCGTCTCATAACATCGCGCCCTTCAATCTGCTGCGTACCTCCTCTGGCTTCCGTTCAAGAATACCCCGAACCTTTTGGACCAAATCCTCGGGTATTCTGGGTATCGCGCGGAAAATTATCTCCCAATCTTCCTTGACGTACCCTCCGTCCTTCGCCAGCGTTACGGTATCCTCTTCGCAACACGCTCCGTTAGCGCGCGCCCATCGGAACAACTCGAGGTGCCAAAATTGCCTCCCAATCTTCCTCGACGTATCCTTTTTCCTTCGCCAGCTGTACGGTATCCCCGTCGCAAGGTGCTCCGTTAGCGAACGCCCATCGGAACAGCTTGAGGTGCCCACCCTCCAGCGGCGAATACACGTCCACTTGTTCCACGGGCAGCCGTTTGCGCATGCCCACTTCAATACCTCGAGGTGCCCGCGCAACGCCGCCCCCGCGCACGTCCCTGCGTCCCACGGGCAGCCGTTCGCGCGCAATCACTGCAGCGCCTCAAGGTGGCCGCCCTTCGCCGCCAACGAGCACGTATCTGCGTCCCAAGGGCAGCCATTCTCACGCGCCCACTGTAGCACATCGAGGTGCCCGCTCTCCGCCGCACACATGCACGTCTCCTCGTTCCACGGGCATCCGTTCGCGCGCAACCACTGCAGCTCCTCGAGGTGCCCGAACATCGCCGCCCCCGCGCACGTCCCCTCGTCCCACTGGCAGCCGTTCGCGTGCAACACCTTCAGCACCTCGAGGTGTCTTCCCTTCACGGCCGTATTGGCCATTTTGCACGTCTTCGCGTCCCACGGGCATCCGTTGGCGATTGCCCACTGTAACACCTTAGGACGCCCATGCCCCACCGCCCAAGAAGACGTCTCACCCCACGGGCAGCCGTTCTCTCGCAACCACTTAAGCACCTCGAGCTGTCCTGCGCTAGCTGCGAAGCCGCACAACGTATCATCAAACCTCACACGCCCACGCCGATGCAAACTCTTGAGCGTGCCCAAGCACCCGAGCTTCGCCGCTTCTGCGGGCGTATGCTCCTTCACGCGCCCATACTCCCCAATCGCGTCGCGCATCACGTTGGCGAAATCCCGGAAACTCGCGAGTTCTGCTGCCGAACGTCTCTGCGTGTAGTGGGGAACGCCTGTAACATCCTCGTGCTTTTGGGACGGGTGCGCGGCGGTATTCGCGGCGGTATTCGCGGCGGCACCGCGCGCGCCGCTGCGGGACATCGAGAGGTGCGGCCCGTTGTGAGCAGACGCGGGCTAGCAAGTCGTGCTGCGAGTTCTATTCAACAGTCTAAGACTGGGCTGACTGAATGACGACTGATTGTACCACTGGTACTACGAGTATCGCGTCGACGTATCGACGCACAACTTCCCTACGCCCCCCCCCGAACGCACCACCTCATATCATCCCAAATCGAACACCTCCATCTTGCTCCCCAGCGCTTTCCAGATCTCCGCACCCAAATGGCGCTCGCGGAGGGTTTTGTGAATGGTTCGGTCGGGGTGAAACGAAAGCGCCGCTTTTCGGTACGCTTGTTTCGCCGCGCGTTTCGTGTCGTCTCTCGGCGCGAACCCGAGCGAACGCAGCGCGCTTTGCAAATCAAGCCCGCTCAACTCAGCGGTGACTTTTTCGCAGGCGTACTCCGCCTCTCTGGATCGTGCTTCACGCATTTCTTTCTCAGATTTTTCCAACGCCTCCATCTGTTCCTTGCGCTCTTCGCGCCGCGCCAACTCCCCAACCAAACGCTTTCTCTCTTCTTCCATTTTTTTCGCCTCTTCCCTTTCGCGTTCCCTTTCCCTTTCCCTTCTCGCCTCGGCATCCGCCTCGGCTTCCGCGGCCCTTTTTCTGGCTTCGGCGACTTCCATCTCCGCTCGCCGTAATTGCTCCGCCTCGTGTTCCAACACGCTCAGTTTCAAAGCCTCGCGAAGCGATTCCTCTTCGCGCGCGTCCGCTCGGATACGACAGTTGTCGTTTCGACGAGGTTCGCTTTTTCCAAACACCACGTCTCGAAACGCGGCGCCGGCGACGTTTCGTTCGCGGGATATTTGTGACTGGTCGGCATACGAAGTTCGAGTGCTTTGTGGCCGTGGTCGTGGCCCGGGTTCGTCGTATTCCGTATCCTCACGGGAAACGCCGTACCCCCCGTGCGAGCTGGTGTGAGCTGGTCTGAGTTGTCGCGCGGCGTTGCCGCTGTTTTCCAAAACGCTCAACCGAAGCGCTTCGGTAAGATCCGCCTCAACGCTGCGCTCAAGCGCTTCCCGTAAATCGTCCTTAGGCGTTGCCGTGTTTGTACGTCCCGTAGTGCGTGTGCCCGCACTACGGTTTGGACCATGGTTGGACGTGCGTCGTGGAGTACTACTCGCGGCGGTTGGAACGGTGGCGTGTGTGGGGTAGTACGCGGTCCCGTTGTTTTCGGGGCCACATTCGCCACGCGCTTCCCATTCCACGGATGACGCGAAGCGAGGTGCGGAAGAGAAAGCCGCCTCCTCCGCGCTCGCGCGGAGCGCGGCGCGGAAGTGCGCCTCCTCTTCCTGTCGAGAAGAGGGGACGATACCGGGTGATGGGCGCGGTCCAGGGCGCCCAGATGTGGTTGTCTTCCCAGAAAGAGAGAAGAGAGAAACGAAAACACTCCCGAAAAGGAAAATTAATCACAACTTTCCGCTACTGCAGTTGTACGCGCCGACGAGCGGCACCCCGGGTCCGTACACTTTGGCTTTCAGAAAATCGGACGCCACCGCGGCTTGGTGGTCCCGTAAAGTCGCGATGTTCCGCGCGTTGGCGCAAACGTCCGTGGCGCGTTTCGATTGCGCTTCCCATTTGTTACAGGTGTCGTACACCAGGTTCGGGGAAAGCGCGCCCGTTCGCAGCGCGTTGCCAAAAAGCAAAAAAAACGCATTTGGCTTCCCAACTTCGATGACCCGGTCATACAGCCGTTTGAACTCTTTATCGTTCGTGGCGGTGTAGAAATCCAGGAAGCCGTTGAAAAACCGCACCGCGCTGGTTTCGCCTCCGGGAAGACGAAACGGCACGACCGGCGTGACCTTACCCGCTTCCTCGGCGGCTCGTTTTTGCGTCGCCACTTCTGAAACCAAAACGAAACTATTCTCGCTCCCCGTGCTTTTCCTCGCTTTCTGGATCGACGGGTCGTTCATGGCCGCGGTGGCAAGCGCGACGGCGGCGTCGTGTGCGATGTCGTCTGGCTCATCAAGCGTTTTTGACCACGAAAGAACGGTTTCCAACGCGGGGAGGGACCCGGCGTTTGCAGGTCGTTTTTCGTCGCTTTCATTTTGATCATTTCTTTTAGCGACGGCGCTGTATCCGTCCACGCCGCGCGCTTCGAATTCGACCGGCGCCGGCGTCGGCGCCACAATAGGTCCCCTCGCGTTGGCATACACTTCGGGGATGGTCCACGCAGTGAGGGGCGCGCTTTTCGCGTTACCCGTAACGGTCGCTAAAACAGCCGTTTCTTTTTGTGTTGACAAATCAGTCGCCTCGCGCAGGCGCAACTCCCACTCGCGGATTGATACGTTTGGATTTTCGCGACACAAGGAAAGCGTCTTGACGTACGTCGCTCGCCGCGCCCACTCCAGTTCCATTTGCACCGTGACTTGACTGGCGTTTAACTCGTTACAAAGTTTCGGCAGCTCCACCGCGGGGTCGCCGATGCGAATCACCAGTGTTAGCCCGGGTGTGGCCTGCAAGTTCGTGGCTAACTGCGCAACCGCTTCGTGCGCCGCGCGTATTGTCGCCGGCGTGAAGTCGCGCAACTCGGTTTCGTCGTACACGAAAACCGGCACGACTTTCGCGGATGTGTCTTTCGCCACCGCCACCAAACCGGGGTGGTCGTGCGTGCGCAAATCGCCGACGCGGAACCAGACGATTTGGGTCCCTTCCTGTTTGGAGGAGGAGTCAGTGCGTACAGAGCCCAGCGCGTTCGTGGAGACGTTTAGAGCGTCGGCGTGGAGATCTTCAGCAGCGCGCGATTTGAAGGCCGATCGTGCTTTTTGTTCGAACGAATGCGAATGATTCCCGATCTCTGCGCGACGACACGCAACGGAGCTGCGCTTGTTCCCGAAGCTTCCGTGTTTGGCCGCGCACGCGGGCGCGATACGCACGCGCGACACTGACGATGCCATCGTAGACGCGACCGGCTCGAGACGCGGGCGTCGCGTGGAGTGGCAGTGGGGATACACGCATCGATGTTGATGACAGCTGGCGATTCCTGATTTCGTTAGATTTTCTTTTCGATCGTTTTGCCACCGAAAGTTCAAAACGTGCTCGCCCGTCTTTTGGCCAAGTCTCCACAACACGTGGCACGTTCACCGTGACCAACCTCCTGATGCCGAAACGCAAGCAAACCTCTGCCAACCCTGTGTCGATGTGCGATATGCCCGAGGAAATCCTCGAACACATCGCCTCGTCCCTCTCCCCCCCCGACGCCTTCGCTCTCGTCTCCAGCTCCAAGAGTATATTTTGGAACCCCGCGACCAGGGACGGTAGTGACCAGCCGCTGGGAGTGGAGCTCGTGCAGGCTGCGTTGCGGCGCCACCTCAAAACAACACTCGGTGATGTCATTTCACAAGTTGGGGATAGGCGAGCCCCCCGCAGCGCGTTCACCGTTCAGGACCTGTTCCCCCCGCACCTCGTGCCAAAAGACACCAACACAAAGCCGCAAGTACTTCTTTCCGGCTCTCTCGCGGTCAAAGCCGTGATGGGCCTTGGCGTATCGCGCACCGATGAGCAGTGGAAAGATGCGGACGTCGACCTTTTCTGCACGTGGGAAGCGGCACCGTTCGTGCGCCAGCGACTCGTCGAACGTTGCGGGTTGATATGCACCGGGAGCGATGACGGATCCTCAAAGCTGACCAGGAGTTGACAGTGGCAAATTATGAAAAACATCGCTTCGATCACGCCACGCTCTCGGTGATATGCCACGTCGAGAACTACAACTCCCGGCCGATGACAGGCAACACCGCGGACGATGAGAACCGCGTATACGACCTCGCACACGGGGAACTTGAAAATGCCAGTGATGCGTACTTAGCGCAAGTCACGCAGTGGGGCGCCGAGAGACTCGAGTGGAGCAAGTCCTATCAATACGGATGGGGGAACGAATACATGTATCCAGGCGGACTTAGAACAGAGTTGCCAAAGCATTCAAAAAACACTAGAAGCGTTGCAAAATGCGGCTTGCCTGAGATAGGCGTGCCAGAAGGTAGCGCCGGCGGTGCCTTCCCGTACGACTTCGAATTGCGAGGTGGAAGCTTCGTGCAGATTATCATCGCTGAGCCGCGCGTGAAAGACGCGCGTGAGCTTCTGAACTCGTTCGTCCTCGAGATCTGCAAGTGTTCTTTCGACGGGAACGTGTTCCGCGTTCCCGACGCGGTCAAAAGCTTCGCGGGACGCACGCGAGTCACACCCGCACGCCACGCGCTGGTAGACGACTTCATGCGCAACGTGAAACAGTACGTGACGAACATATCGTCCTACACGATTAGGGGTACAGTTATGTCGAACATGACAAAATCCTGGATTGGCCTCGGCGCTACGCCTTTGAAGGACACCAGTAAGGTTGGGGTAGTAGGATCGAGCAGTTGGTTCCAGTTTCGATGTGACATTTGTCGTCGGTATGATTTCATCACCAAGCTCATAGAGCGCATGCAGAAGTACGACAACCGAGGCGTGTCGATTGATGATGCGCCGGAGGGGGTGCTCGGTTGGGGGCTAGCCGGGCAAGCGGCGTTTGTCAAACTAGACTAAAACATTCTCGTTCTTTTCGTCATTTTTTTTTTGGTTTCGGACGGACGGCACCCCCGTCTGCCAGTGCGTGCCGAAAGGAAACACGTCAAACGCGACCGCACACCTTAGCGCCCGAGTTACGTGCCTTGCTGACGATGCCGATGTTCGCCGCAACCGCACGTGCGCCGTCACCCGCGTCGATGGCCGCCAGCACCGCGTCATCGTCGAGGCCAATTTTTGCGGAAGGCCCGCGAGTGCGTGTGCGTCGCACGAAATCTCAAAGAACACATCTCTTCGCAAGATCTCGAAACGAATCGTACGTGCGGTGGTCCGACGCGACACACACAATACGCAGCGTCTCCACACGTGCGAGAGAAAAGGACAATGACACGGACTCCGCGGATGACACCGATACGGCGACAGATGAAGGTCTCAAGGGCGCAAGTGACGGTCTATTCGGGAGTCACAATGATGAGAAAAACCGAATCCCCGAATCCCCTTCACCGAAAAAACCGAAACAAAGAACCCCGATGACGGGCATGGGCACGCGGTACGTCGACGTCCCCATCGAGGACATCAGCGTTGGCGCGCTCGTTATCGCGTCCCTGCTCGCCATTGCCAGCGCGGTGGCGGTGGGGTATTTGGTGGTCACCGCGCCGTCAAAAGACTCGCCGCAGTTCCAGCGAAGAGACGGCCTGGACGCCGTCAAGCTCGGCGTGGTGGAGGAAAGCGCGCCGAGAAAAGCACCCGACGACGTAGCGTAAACGTTACGAATTCTAAAGTGTCACAGCCGATCGTTACGACCTATCGCCCTCTCCCCCCTCGACTGCCCCGGCCTCCCCGCGCGAACGTGGCTGAGGAAAAAAAGTCGTGCACCGTGGGCGGCGCCGGCGCGTGCGGGCCGAGCGGCCTAAGCGCGGCGGTGACTCGGTCGTCGTCCTGGAGGTTTAAAAAAAGGGTCAGTCTTTCGGGCCATGTGTATGCGTAAACAGTCGCCCGTAATCGGGCCGAACGAACAGTGTGCCGCCTGATTTGGGAAATGAACGGAAACGCCCAAGGCCGTACCTCATTAGACTCGGTGGAAAGAAGCACCAGTCGTTTAAGCTCGGCGCGCTCCACTCTGTCGGCGGCGGCTTTCTCCCGGGAGGACACCACGAACGGGGCGTTTTCGGGAACCATCGCGGTTAAGCCCGTCACGGCGCGGCCTGATTGTGAACGAAAAAGTGTCAGTCTCGTATGAGCAATCAGGGAGGCGGAATGTGGTAATGGGAAATACTTACCTTCGCGCTTCACGAGCACCTTGAAGACTACTTTTTTGGCGACGACCGGCGTTTGCGGCTGGTGTTGGTCTTGTCGCGCGTCAAAAGTGTGTTGACGTCCGCGGCCCCCATATCTGTCTGTCCCTCCCAAAGAAACGTTCGGACACACTTCCTTTCCAGACGTATCGCCCCCAACCGCACCCCCGACCCGCGGGCCTAGAAACGAAAGCATCTCGCGTTCGAAAGACACGAGCTCTTCTCGCGACGGCGTCGGCCGGGGCGGTACCGCGGGGGTTCGCGACGAAACGAGCGGTCCCACGGTATCCGCGTATTCGTCGTCGTCGGTGAGAAACTCGCTGTCGGTCGCCTCGGTGGAACTCGACGATTGCTCCGACTGCTCCGAGACCTCGCCGTCGGAATCAGACTCGGATTGTGACGACTCAGACGACTCCGATTCAGACCGCGACGCGTCTGAATCCGACTCGTCACCCTCACCACCTTCATCGTCCACATCTTCATTCACACCGTCGTCTCGCTCGCCGATCTCCATCGCGTCACCCGCGTCGTCCCCCGAGTCGCTCGCCGAATACTCACCCTCGCCAAAGTCGTCCTCGCCGAGCGTTTCTTCGTCACCCTCGTCCATTGCGCCGTTTTCGCGTTCGTTTTCGTGTTCTTCTTCGCGCGGGTTGGTCCGGGAAACACCAAAAGCACCACCGCTCAGTTCAACCAGTTGCTCTTGTTTTTCGATTTCAAGACACGCGTGGTTGGCGTCTGCGAAGTTCGCGAAGGGAACATACTCCTCCCCGAGAAACGATTTTAAAACGTCGCGAACGTCCATCGCGACGTCGGGGGTTGTTCTCTTGGAAAGCGCGAACCGCTGGAAGTAGGTGAGGTACCGCTGAACTTGCGGCGTCGCGATTTTTTTAATGTCCAGACGGCCCAAAACCGTGTTAAGCACGGCCAAGGCAACACGGACGCGAATCAAATCGTGCGGAGCGTCGATGGCTCCGGCTCGGGTTTCCGTTTCGTCGTCGCGAGGTTCGTTTCCGAGGGACTCTTTTTCATTTTCGGGCCCCGGCGGACCGAGCGCCGCGTACAGCTGCGCGAACACGACGTCGACGCCAATGATTTTACTCACGAACAGCTGGCCTAGTAACCGGCCACACGCGATACGTCGTTGGTTCGTCCCAATTCCGTTGGTTTCGGTTAGACACCGGTTTTCTTCCAACACGGCGTCCACGAAATTTGAAACGGCCGATTCGCGGAACACGTCAAGCCCGCACACGATTTTGGTCGCGCACGCCGCGCTTTGTACGTTTCCTTGACTAACCGCGCCTTTGAAAAGTCTTTGAATGACATAACGCTCGTGCGTGTGCCAATCTAGCTTACGCAACGAACGCACGGTTTTGCGCACCACGACGTCGTCTTTCGTATCAGGGGACCGCGATTTCTTGCCGGTTTTCTTTTTGGCGTCGTGGTCGCCGGCGGTGGGAGTATCCGTCTGCTCCGCCGGCACCCACTCCCGCATGGCTTTATCCACCACGAACTTCACCCAAAGCTGTATTGGATGTTTTACCTTCTTCCGCCTGGAGCTCACCAACGGCGGCACGCACGCGAGGTACGTCGTGTCCACCAGAGACGAGTGTTTCGCGGACAAACCCTCGTGCGCTTTCAGGCGCAGAAAAACATCCAGAAATTTCACCGTCGTGCGTCTCGTGTCCAGCCGCCGCGAAAGGTACCGCCCGCAGGAGAGCAGCAAACAACACACCGTCTCCACGGACAAAATTTCCCGGAACTTGTCCATGCGGAGCTTCAAAACGCCGAACACCCACTCGCTTGGCACCACGCGGAACTTAACCAGCTCGCCGAGAAACTTGGTAGCCGCGGTTACGTCGCGGTGGGTTTTTTGATTCCCCGTACTTCTTTTTCTTGCGTCGAGGTGGCCGAAACACTCATCAAACTCGCTGTGCACTGCGGAAACGACGGCTTTCACGATTTCGTCCTCGAAAACCTTTGACGTGCTGGCCAGCGTCGCCAATACGCGCGCTATGCACGCCACCGGGGACACGGACGTGGTGGTTTCTTTACTCCCTTCCGAACGTACCGCGGTTAGCACAGAGGCAACCAACAACGCGCGCGCGACCGGGCCGGGGGAGTGGTAACAAAAGTCGGACGAAAACTTGTCGGCGGATTTGGCGGTCCAGAGATGGCACTGCTTTATTTGCGCAAGAATCGTACCCTCAAACTCGGCGAGGCGAGCCTGGGTTTCAAGTTGAGGGAGCGATGGTGTCACTGTTGCCGTCGTCGTCAACTCGCTCCCAGGGGGAATACCAACCGTCGGAACCCCAACCGCCGGCAACAACCCGCTCGGCACGGTTTCTTTGAGCGCCGGGAGGGACTCGTAGAAGAACCGTTCGTCGTCGTCGTCCCAAAACGCGGCGTCGCACTTGATTTCAACGTCAACACCCTTTGAAAGCGCAATTGAATTGTTTCGCGTTGCCGTGTCGTCGCCGTCATCGTCAAGCGCCACCTCGGCAGGCATCCGCACGCCGTGTTCCTCGCCCCCGAGCGCCTCCGTCAGGGTTTCTAGATTTTTGCAAAACAAAAGACGCGTTTTCTTCAACTCGGCGAGCGCCGCGGCGTTTGCGTCGGAAACCTCGCCTGTTTTTTCCAGAGACCGTTTCACTTCTTTCTCCTTCATTGCCACGGCCTGCCGCGTGTTTAACAGCGCGAGGGACGCGATGACGTGAAAGTTAAGCAACATCTCCCTGAACGCGGTTCGGCGTTCGGGGGAGAGTCTGTAGCATTCGTTTTTTTGCGTCCCGTCTTCGGAAGTCTTCGATTCGGGGTGGTCGCTTTTTTCACCCTCATCTTCAGCGCCGATGAACTCCTCGCCGTACAGCTTGGCGAAGGACGCGAGGGACGCGAGTGAGTGCGCGAAGTTATCCGAGTCGGTGCCGTGCCGTGCCTTGCAGAACTCGGCGACGCAAAGAAACACGGGCTTGGCGGATTCAAGGACACCCACGAGGTGCGCTTCGCACAACACGCGGAAGGCGAACCGGCGCTGCAAAGGCGTGTTGTTTGACTGGTCGTCGGAATGAGACGACGCAGATGCTTCATCGTTACCTTTTCCTTTCTTCTGCTGAAACACCTTGGCGTCCGGAAACACCGCCAAACTAAGCTTCTCAACGAACACCGTCCCGAACTCGGAGCCGTATGCGCGGTGCAGAAACGAACACACCTCCACCACGGCGGCGACGTCGGGTGCTTTCAGTTTACACGAAACCAGCGCGGCGGCGGCTTCGGTCAAGTACTTACCGCAATTCGTGGTTTGCAAATCCGCTAAAGTCGTTGCCCTGCTTTCCTCACTAACCTTACCAAGCTTTTTACTCAGCGCCGTGTTCTTCTTGATGGAGGAATCGCCTTTTTTAATCGTCTCGGGGGGTATTTTTTGTGCCGGGTCGGTGGTGATGGAACGCAAACGGTTGCGCTCCGCACGCGCTGCTTGTATTTTCCGCAACTCCTCGTCCTGTAAATCCCTCAATCGCGTCTTCTCGTCTAAAACCGCCTGGCGCTGGGCTTCCAACGCAAACGCCGCGGCAGCAACACGCGCTTGCTCCTCCCGGACCCTTTGCTCCGCGCGGTCGCGCTCCGCAGTTGTTTTCTTGCCAGCCCCGGTGGATGGCGCTCGGGGCGGAGGTTTCTTCGACGAAGACGTGTTGGGCGAAGGCAAGGGCAAAACGTTTGGTTTGGGCACCGACGGTCCATTTGGCGCGGGTGCTGGCACGACGCTATGGGCAATAGGTCTGGGCGTGTCGTCACCAGCGCCTTTGCCTCGGCCGCCTCGGCCGCCTCGCCCGCGGCCGCCATCGCCCGCGGGTTTAGGGGGACGCTCACCGCGCGGACCCATGCCCGTGCACACCAGATCTGTCGGAAGGGCGCAACATTCAGAGGACACCGACCTTTTTCGTTGGCTCGTGGCGCAACTGGATAAAAGTGTACTTTGCCAGGTGGACCTGATCGGGTTCTCGCGTCCGACGCTCGTGTCATACCCGCACGCACGCTTCGTCGTCCACTCGAAGAACCCGCCCAACACCATGGTCGCCGCACTCGCCACCTCCGCCTTCGTGGGCCAGCGACTCGTCGTCGCGCCCGTCGTGAAGGTACGCGCGATCCATCGCCCGTGCTTTAAAGAACGGATGTTCGTTTAAAGGAGTTGTTGTGCCCCCGAGAAGTGCATCCGTCGTGGTTCCGTGGAGTTACTCAGGCTCTCGGTCGACCTACAGTGGGTGATGTGCCGCGTATTAAGTCTGATCAGACACAGTGCGCACGCAACTGCCGCCACGGGAGCGCGGCCCTCACCCACGGCACCCCCCCTCGACTTGCTCGGATGGGTTCCTCACTTTTTGCTGACTGGATTTTCCCACCCACCTTTTCTCCTCAAAAACAAAACAGCCCCGCGCCGTCGCCGCTCCAAGAGTGGTCGCCTCCGCGAAAGAGAGAGCCTCTCCCGCGCTCAAGCTCGCCGTGGCGGGCGCCGTGTCGCTTTCGCTTCTTGCCGGCGCCGTTCCCGATGCGCTCGCGGCATCATCACCCGCCCTCGACGCGAGCTCCCTGTACCAAAAAGTCGAGCCCAAGCGCGTGCAGTCCAACCGCTTTTCAGGCACCGAAGCCGAGGCGCTGAAGAACCGCAAGCTTGGCAAGACCACCACGGCGCCCGCACCTAAAGCGGCTCCGTCCTCCTCCAAAGCAGCGGCTCCTTCCAAGTCGGCGCCCGCAAAGAGTAGCGGCGCGAAAAAGACAAAGAAGGCGAGCGGGTCCTCCAACGGATCGACAGGAGGCGCCCTCGCCGCGGTCGTGCTGTTGGGAGGCGCCTTCGCCGCGAACGCGGTGCGAGGCGACGGCGGCGGCGAGAAGAAAGGTGACAAGAAAGCCTCTGCGCCCGCCAAGCCGGCTGCGGCGTCGTCTGGAGGTGACAAAACGGACACCCCCGAAGCGCGCGCGCAATCCGCGCAAACCTGGATCGACAACTCTGGTTGGGGAGGCAAGAGCTCGCCGTCCGCGCCGGCCGCGGATACGCCCGAGGGCAGAGCCGCGGAGGCGCAGGCCTGGATCGACGCCTGGAAGAAGACGGTGTGAGGGATTGTGGTGCAAATGTGTGGTGCGATTGCCGATGATAATACAATCGGACACCAAAGGGTAATAAATCACGTCAGGACCCTTCCACGGGCCAATAACACTACTTCCCTTCCTTTTTCGCGTCCACCACCTCCGGTGTTAATTTCGTGACTCCCCCCATGAACGGCTGCAGCGGCGCCGGCACGTCCACGCTCCCGTCTTCGTTTTGGAAGTTCTCCAAAATAGTGATGATCATGCGCGGCACCGCGCACGCGGTTGCGTTCAACGTGTGCACGTGCTTCAGCGGTTGCTTTTTCCCGTCCACCGCCTCGGGTCTGAACTTGATGTTCAACCTCCTGGCTTGGTAATCCGTACAGTTAGAAGCGCTGGAGATCTCGCCGTACCTCCCGAGCGCCGGCATCCAGGCTTCGATGTCGAACTTGCGGTACGCTGGTGCTCCCAAGTCCTGGCTGCTCATATCAAGCACCTTGAAGTGGAACCCCAACTCGGTGTACATCTCCTGTTCGATTTCCGTGAGCTCGTCGTGAAGCGCGTCGCTTTGTTCCGGGGTTGCAATCACGAACATCTCTACTTTCGAAAACTGGTGCAGGCGGTACAGCCCCCTTGTCGCGGAACCGGCGGCGCCCGCTTCCGTGCGGAAGCAGTGCGAAAACGCCGCCATCTTTATAGGCAAGTCTTTCTCCGCGACCACCTCGTCCATGTAGACCCCGCCCAGCAAAATCTCCGCCGTACCTGCGAGGCACAAATCCGTACCCTCGATGTTGTACACCTGCGTGTTTTCCGCCCGGGGTTGGAACCCGCACTTCTCCATGGTCTGTTTTTGGAAAAGAAAAGTTTCAGTCTTGTGTGGGGAAACAGGCACGGTGTGTGTCAGATTCGGGAAAGCCCCAACACGTACCTGTTGTCGGACTAAATCGGGCACCACCATGGGTTTGAACCCTTTAGACACGACTTTCGCCATCGCCCAGTTAATCAGCGCCAGCTCCAGCATCGCGCCCGCGCCGGTCAGGTAAACGAACCGGGATCCGCAAACCTTCCCCCCGGTTTCAAAGTCGAACATCCCGAGCCGCTCGCCGATATCGACATGCGACGCGGCTTCAAAGGAAAAGTTTCTTTGCGCGCCGACTTCTTTTCGCAACACCGCTAATTCCTCGCCGCCGATCGGCACGGCCGGGTGAGTGTCATTCGGAACTTTCTGCCCTTCCGTTTGCATTTCGTACTCCAGCGCTTGCAGCGTGCCTTCAATCGCCGAAAGCTTTTCTTTCAAATCCTTGCCTTCCTGAATCAGCGCCGCTCTTTTGTCGGGTTCCAACTTACCCTTCATCGCGGAACTGTTTTGGTTCCGGAGCTCGCGAAGCTCATCCACCTCCCGGTTCAGGGTTTGGAACGCGTCGTACAGCTGCACCACTTTATTGATGTCACAAACCGCGGCTCGGTTGTCCGCGTTTGTTTGTGCCGCGACAGGGTCCTCCTTCAGCTTCTTGAAGTCAACCGCCGCGCGCCAGGACAACACGGGCGTGTCCGCCACGGAAACTTCGGGGGCACGTACCGCGGCGGTGGCCAGACACTGTTTTCGGGAGGAACCCGCCACGCGTGCGGCGCAGGGACGAGCGCGCGTCTGAGGCAGGTGTAAGGGGGGGGGATGTCAGTGTTGTGAAGTGACGTGTGTTGACGACCTGTGAAGGTGTGATGCATCTTACCAACGGGACGCGTGAGGGCTCACGAGCCATGAGGGCACACGTCCGTGGGTTCAGGAAAAGATCGATTCGATTCGGATAGAGATGAGAGCGAGATGTTCCACGCACCTCGAGGTGTACCCTCGCGCGCGCGACGTCGTGGAATCCTTTGAGGGTCGCCACGGGCGCGACAGCGCGCGCGCCGACAACGGAGCGCCGCGCGAACATGCGACCGCCCGCGAAAGCCGCGCGACTCGCGGCCGGGAACAGGGCGGTCATCCCGAACGCGTTCGCGAGAGTGATGAGAATGTCGGCGACGTGGCTCGTCGGCTTTGAGTTGGAAAACTGGCGAAATTAAATGGACCTCGAGATTCGCCCCCCGCGTCAGTGCGCTATGCACCCTCCCCTGACTCTTGAGAACCACCCTTTGTGCAGAGACGTGGTGATAGCGTTGAAAGTGTGCCACCGCGAAAACCCGTGGGCGCGGAGTTTCGGGGTTTGCAACGAACAGAAGTGGCAGCTAGACGCGTGCTTGAAGAAACAAAAGTTGTTTAAATTCCGGGAAAACAACAAGAAGGCGCTCGCGGAGAAGGAACGACTGCGCCAACGCGTGGAGAAGTACGGCCACAGCACGGTGAACGGGAAGTTCGTGGGGTGAGGGTTGAGGTCCGGTGGGTTGGCCACCGGAAGTACGGGCAATGGGTTTAGGAAAGACGAAGCGCGAGCCTGACGAAACCGAGATCCGGAATGGCAAGAAAAGAGAGGTGGCGCTGACGAGGAAACAAGCAACTGATGATTGGAGCGCGCGTGTGCTGCTATGCTTCACCGGATCGGTGGCGACCATCAAGGCGGTAGAAGTGATAAATGAGTTTGCAGGTCGGGGTTGTGACGTGTGCGTGATCCTCACGCAGGCTGCGAGAAAGTTCGTGGACAAAGAGGAACTCGATGAATACTTTCAGGAGTATTCCGTCCGCGTGTACACGGACGATGACGAGTGGAGTGACTGGAAAAAAGTCGGCGACCCCGTGACGCACATCGAGCTCCGGAAATGGGCCACTCATTTAGTCATCGCGCCGCTCAGCGCGAACACGCTGGCGAAGATGGCCAACGGCTTGTGCGATAATCTGTTAACCTGCGTGTGGCGGGCGTGGGAGTTTGACGACGTTACGAAAAAAGTCTGGGTCGCGCCCGCGATGAACACGGCGATGTGGAAGTCCCCGTTCACCGCGAGGCACCTCGCGGAGCTCACCGGGTTCCCGAACGTGTTCGTCATCGACCCGATTGCAAAAACTTTGGCGTGCGGAGACACGGGAATCGGCGCGATGGCGGAGCCGGGCACGATCGTAAACAAAGTTCTTGGCCCAAGGTATTTTTAGTAGACTACCGTTTGCATACAATAGGTATCATACTCACACTCGTTAACTCACCCTATCCACCACGACTCGCTACCACTATAAACCACCTCCTTCCATCTCTCCATCTTTCACCACTACGAACGGTTCGCTGACGCCCTGGAAAAAATCCAGAGTGCTTGACCCTCGTAACCACCCTTTGAACCCGAGCGCGGCTCCCGCGACGCCGAGTCGGAACACGCCTTCGGTACCCATCGGCGGCCGCCACCGAAGCGTCAAGACATTCCCCAAACCAAACGGACCGCGTTGGCGCCACTCTACCACGGTGGACAAGTCGTCGTCGTCCGCGACGACGCGCCACGCGCCGTCGTCCATCTTTTTCTCAACCACCAGGTACGTGCCGTTCGGAGGCGGCGCAACGCACCGCCGCGGCCGTCCCGTGAGGAAGGCAACGGACACTTCCCCGGACTCGTCTCTGCCGCCGGCGACGATGAGGTTCGTTGAAAGTCCTTTTCGTGAGTCACGACTCGTCCCCGATTCTTTTTTGGAAAAGGCCAACGAGTTTTCGCGGTCATCAAACGCGTCGATACTTTCCTTAGCGACGCCTCCCGTGATTTTCCCGTGACACTGCCCGAAGTTTCGCCAAGGAGGCCACCTCAGGTCGAACAGAGGTATTGCGGCTTGTGGTCCATTTGATGGACGCGCGCTTTGACCTTCGTACGCGTTCGGAAACGGTTTTTCACCCAAAGTCGTCACGCGAGTCGCGTCGGTTTCCGCAACGGCGTCGCCACTCGCCACGAGTTCGCGAACCAAATCTTTGACTGTTTGCTCATACGCCCCGAGGGTGTTCGGACCGAACAAGTTAGACGCGCCTTCGTACCGCTGCGCTTGGTACTCCTCGAACGTGGTGACGTACCCGGAGTACCCGTTGGCCAGGCCGTTGATGATGACTTTGTATGTGGCGTCGTTTGAGTATGATTTTGATTTGTTTTCGTTTGCTTCATCCGAACCGTCGCCCTCCAAAGCGGCGCCCAGCGCGACCTTCGCCAGCCTTCTCCCCGCCACCGTGGTCACTTCGGCTGGGATTGATACGATTATTAGGCTGCCTATCCGGAACGCCTGGACGGGCACGTCCACGGCGACCCATCCTGGACGGGGATTTGGGGCCTCTGTGTGTGTGTTTGATGCGTCCTTACCTCCGGAGAACCCGTCGCCGCCGCAAAACGAAACAAAAACGGGTTTCGGCGCGTGCGCTTGTTTCGCCGCCTCCCGGACGCCGCCGAAGCGCCCGCCGAACAAACCAGTGGCGACGTAACTCAGGAACCGCCATCTATTACTCGCCGTCTCCGTATTGACAACGTCACCTTGCCCAAATCCATCCTGCCCCGGCCCGTCCGTGGTTCCCGCGCAGAAGGAATACCCGAGCGCGGGGGGTGACGTTGTGGAAGTCGTTTCAGATGAGTCCGAAGAACGGGACGTATTCCCCTCGACGCCGCCGAAACGGCCAATCGGGACCCAGCGCATCGCCGCCTTGATTGGACCGGAAAGAATGGATGGCGGCGTTACCGTGGATGGACTTGAGCGAGTAGCAGTCGCGTCATTTACTTCTGTAACGCCTTCTGTAACGCCCTGAAGCGCGAACACCACCGCCGCCGCTTGCGCCGCGCCGGTGACTAAACAACTCGCGGGTTTGTCCCTTTCGACAGGCCCTTTTCCGCGACAAGACGTGACCGCCTTTTTCCGGTCAAACAAACTCTCGCTCCCGTCGCACGCCTCGCCGTTTTCGTCAAACGCGCCGTTGACGTTTGGGGAGACATCACCGGAGGCGCTTTGAGGAAACGCGATGACTACTGGACGTCCTCCAGGTTGCGAAACGTGTGTGGTGGATACGAATCGGGACGACATCACGCGCGCCGCCGCGGATTTCGCGGTCGCCACAATCGCCGCGTTTCGCAACCCTCGGTCCGAAACCTGCAAACATTCCGAATCCGCGAGGGCTTGGTAAAGCTCAAGAAGCGGGTCTACAGAAGACGCTCTTAGAAGCGGGTCTTTAGAAGTCGCTCGCAAAAGCGGGTCCGTGAAAGACTGCCCAAGCGCCAACTCCACCAAAGAGGACGCCACGCCTTTGTTATCGCCGGATATCAGCCGGTTTTCCGACGGCAAGGACGTGCCGTGCACGGCAAACCACGCGGCGGCGCCGCGGATGGGGGAGGGCTTTTTGACATCGCTAACGTTGGACTCGGCATCCTCCGAGTTACTCTCATCCGCGTCATGCACGACGAGCAAATGCACGGTCTCGTCTACGTTCCCAGTGTTTGTGAATAAATCGCGCTCGTGTTTGGGGTTTTTTTCAAACGCCTTCAAGGAGCGGTTCGTCGCGACGCCGACAAGCGAAACCGTCGCCAAGGACACGACTCGCAACGGCGTGCCGCGAGTATTCATATCGGTCCCCGTTTCAGAAGATGAATGAAAAGCGTCCGCGTACGCCGCGACAAGCGCGTCGGCGATTCCATCCACGATCGCGTGGAACGATTGATTCACTGCACCACCCAGCGTGACGTTGTACATCGAATGCGGCGCGTACCCGCCCGGACCGGCGTGCGTGTGCGTGGCGCTTACGCAGACGTTTGTTTCCGTGAACGGGGATTCGAGGTTGAATTTCTTTTTTATTTCCCCGCGAACCAAAGCTAGCGCCGCGAACTTCGCGTCGGGGAAAATCATGCAGCAGTCCACTATTACCAACGCGACCAGGCCGTTGTTTGACGGCGTATGCAGGTTTATTGGTGACGATTCGCGCTGAGGACCTCCATATTTCGCAGTCACTTCACCCGTTTCGTATTCCTTCGCTTCCGAAAACACAAACGCCCTCGCTTTTTGACGTTGCCAAAGCCCGTTCGTTGTTTGCCCGAGCCGGGCGTACCCCATCATCCCCACGCCATCAATCGGACCGGTGCAGTCCCCGACAGCCACGCCGGCGCGGAAATGCCCGGGCGAGGGCGATGTCGTGTCCGTCCCGCTCGCCGCACCGTCCTCGGAAGAAACCGTGGCGTACACCAGGACCAGGCCGCGAGGCGGTCGCCGGTCGATTGGTCGTCGGTGAGAGGACGTTGTGCACTTTTTGTCAACGCGCCGGGCGTCTCGAGTCTCAATTCGGGGGACACACGCGGTGCACCGCGTGGGCGCTGCCGTCGCAGTCGCCATCGCGACGGCAGAGACGGAACCGCACGTTCGAGGCTTTAGGGCCGACGCACCCTCCCGTGCGGCGTACTCTGAAACTCGTCGTTGTTAGTTGAGCTTTTCGTTGTTCTTATTTTTGCACCACTCATGTAGGGCGCGCACATGGGGAAGAATGAGCTCGAAGACATGCCCCAAGGATGGGGCCCCGATACCGTGAAGGCTACCGAGCAGTTCGTGCGCGATGAGCTCGCTGGTATGGACGGCAGCCACGACTGGTGGCACATCGACCGGGTGAGAAAGACTGCGATCGCGATCGCGCAAAGGGAATTTCGTGATGAGTGGGGTGGGCAGCAGTGGAATAGGAACTTCAAAGAGATCGTGGAGCTCGCGGCGCTGCTACATGATGTGCGCGACTGGAAGTACAGCGGCGACGCTGACGCGGGCGCGAAAGCGGTCGAGGCTTTCCTGGATGGACTCGGCCCTCTTCTTCGGCCGTCTGATCAAATCACCGCGCGGGTCACGGCGGGTGCGTCAATTTTTCGACGCCAGTATCCTAGTCAGTCGTAATCTCTTTTGTTACCACCGAATCCGGGATTGCCGAAGCGACAACGATAAATTATCCGATTGCTCGCGCGACGTATAACCCCCTGACCATTCCCATCTATCCCATCCACGCACCGGTGGAAGTCATCAAGCGCATCGGTTTCAAAGACGAGCTCTCCGCCATTCTAAGTGGCGGTGTTACCAGGAGTGAATTACCACACGAGCTTCAATGCGTGCAAGACGCGGACCGACTGGACGCTATGGGCGCCATCGGTATCGGCCGCACGTTTTGCTACGGAGGCGCGAAAGGACACGCCATGCACGTCCCCGGGGTCGGGCCTCGAGAGAACTTGACAAAGGAAGACTACGTCAACTCGAATGCGAATAAAAGAACAAAACTGCACGAACACTTCGACACGACCGTGAATCACTTCCACGAGAAGCTTTTCAAGCTGAAAGGGTTGATGAAGACAAAGACGGGAGCGGCACTGGCGACGTTGCGACACGCGCGAATGGTCCATTTCCTTGACATGTTCCACGAAGAGTGGGAAATGAAAGATTTTGAGTTCTCGGATGACGCACGAGATGATCCGTGACGCGAGGTTAAGACCCAAAACAACTTTTTAAAAACTGCCAAACTACTCGCAGCGCGTCTTGGCGAACACGCGATACGTCCCGTATTTGTTTCGTTTTGTGGACCAGTATGGCACGTAAAACGCACGCGAAAGCGGCGGCGAGTTTGGCGCATCCAGAAAGGGCGCACGCCAGATGACTCGCCAGGAATGTTTTTTTTGCACGGGTCCGTCGTCGCCTTCGGAGTCGTTTTTCTCGTCGTCTTTATCACCCGATTCGCCGTCCCCCGCGTCGTGTTTCATTTCCTCGCCACCGCGCGCCAGGTTCCCCATCTCCGAATGTTCACTCTTCCCCAGGTACGGCCCACGAATATTTACCCTGCCGTCACCTTCACTACTGTCCACGAAATCCACCACGAAGTCGCACTCCACCGCCGGGTCTGAAACTCGCGTAACCGCGTCCCCGACGTTTTCGTCATTCAGGCCGTCCGGCGTAAATGCGGTGCCGCCTTTTTTTTTGTCAAAAAAAACCGGCAACGCCCCGTCGAACCCGGAGTGTAAGAATCGAATCCGGTACCGATGGAAAGGTAGGTGAAACGAGCCCGGGAAGCGGTACCACTCATTACCGATACACACGTTTAAGGTGGTGGTCGTTTGAGTTGGGTCGTTTGCGGGTTTAATAGACCCCGGCGGATCGAAAAGCGGCAACCCAAACGTAAACGCCCTTAACGGCGCGCCGTACCCGTGCACAAGCGCGGCGATCCGGCTCGTTCCCAACGCCGCAGTGAGCAAACAGACACAAGTAACACCCGCGCCCGAAACCAACACCACACCCGCCGCCTTGGTTCGATCCCCGCCAACTCCTTGTTTTGCGATGTGACCAATTGCCCCGTTGCGTCGGTTCCCAAACGCGACGGTCAAATCGAAAAGCGCCGCGGTGGCGCACCCGGCGCCCGCGCACAAACTCGAGTACGCCACGAACACGAACCGCTCTTCTTTGTGTTTCAGGGACGAAAACGTTAAAAACGTGAGCAGAAAAGGAACGTAGGTCTGGGCCAAGATCACGTGGGTTTGACGGGGACTGTGCTTTGGAGCAGTAGCAATAGCAGTAGCAGTAGCAGTAGCAGTAGCAGTAGCACCTGCATTATCTGCCCTTCCAAACCTTTCGGAAGACGCTAACAACCCCAACACCGGCGCTACCAAGGCTAGCCAAAACAGGTGGCCAAAATTCAGCGTCAAGTTCCTGGCGTAAAACGAAACCGGCTCGACGCCGTACAGGTGGGCGCCTTTGTTTGTCCCGGAGGGAAACACGTTGTACCTCAACAGGTTCCAGGTGCTGAAGGTGACACTTCCGTACATGTACGTATCGCACATGATCGAACTCAGGACGCAAACCAACAAAGGGAAGAGGATATACCAAGTAGTCAGTACGAACCCTTTCCTTTTCAACGTCACCAAGCCGATTGGTACGGCGGCGACGCCCGCGAACGGCCACCCGAAAACCACGGCGCATACGCACAAGGCGCACGCGTATGCGTATTTACCCTGCACAGTCACCGACGTGGCTAGGGTCAGCACGATCCCGGCGAACGTGCTCGGCAGGAAGGACGAGCCGTACACGAAACACCCCGCGGAAAACGCCTGGCCGGCCAAGGTGACCAGGCCCGCAACCGGATGTATCGCCCGCATCTCCGTCGCCAAACTCGCGTCCGCGAACGCCGACGCCAACGCCACCGCGATTCGCACGGCGTAGAACGGCGCGAGGCGTGCGTGTCGTGCGACTACTTGGGTATCCACGTACGGGCGTGACTCGAGGTGCGGCAACACTACTGTCACGAGCCACGCCACAGGCTTTGCCACGGCGTAGTGCAAACCGAGAAACAAGTAACTCCGCAGGCCGTACCGCGGCGCGTGTTCCCACGTCTGCAGCCCGACCCCGTGTACGAGGTAGTGCAGGGGTTCCCAGAAGTTGTACGTCTCGTCGCAGTCGTGAATCAGGTTCATGGACGCGGACGCGAGTCGGGCGACTAGTAAAATGAGAAACGACCGCCTCCACACTGTGCGGTCCTGCCGTGAAGAGGTCGGTGCTGGTTTCCAATTCGCGGCCTCGGCGGATGCATCAATGGACACATCATCCGCGGTCGAGGATTTGTCATCCGTTCCGCGACGACGGCGAAGCGCCGCGGGGGCCATTGTCTACGTACGGCTCAAACCACACACCGGGGGGCGGGAGGGCGACCACCCACGCCAAAACACACGGCGTGTGGTCCAACAAGTGACGCGGGGGACACCGCGTCACGAACTCTAGCCAGGAGGTGGGAAGGGATCGATCATTCAAGGAGAGGAAAAAAAGAAAAGCTCGGAGTGACCAACAAGGCAATCCATGTGTAAGAATCACAACCCCCCCACTCAATCACTTATCCTTCTTCGTGTCCCGCCTCACGTACGGCTCGTCCTCTTCGTCGTCCTCCAGGCCTAACAGATTAAGCACCCCCCCGATAACGTCGTCCTCTTCCTCCGTGTCGTCGTCCGGGCGTTTCGGCCGCGGGGGCTGTTTCGGTTTCGGCGACTCGGCATCCTTTTTCTTTTTTCGCTTGCCGACTTTAACAGTCGCGCCGCCCGCCACGACCGTCCCGTTCCCGCGGACGGACTCATCCTCCTCTTCAAGGACGTCGCCCTCTTCGTCCTCCGCGGGGCCCAACAGCTCCTCCGCTAAGGCGTCAGTCATGCTCTTCACGTTCCGCGAAAGCTCGCCCGCGTAGAACGAAGCGCTGTTCGCGATCCACGTGAACGCGTCGTCGTCGCCGGAAGCGGTGGTCGCACCCGCGCCGCGCCCGTACCCGCTCGCGAACGACCCGCCCACTGCCCGGTTCGACACATCGTCGTCAGCCCCCGTCAGCCAGCCCCAGATGCTGCCCTCCTCCTCGGGGTGGGGGGGTCTTGAGCCGTGGTATCCGTCGCTTCTGTGAGGGATTGATTGGGTGGTTGGAGTTGTCAGCGCGGGGTTGAGAAAAATTTGGGAACAAAACGAAAGGGATTTGCCCGCGGCTCTTCTTCCGCGAATGCGCGCATCCGGGCGCGAGAGGCCGGCAATGCGCCCGTCTCGGGGCGATCGAGGCGGTTTCCGGAGGTATACGCTGGGTGAACTCTTACGCGCGATGTGAGCCGAGTATGTGCCGCGTGGAGGGTGAAAAAAACATGGGCGTCATGCGCCCGTGACGCCCGTCACGAGACGAGACAGAGATGGGCAAAAGCAACGCGTGCGTACCCTGCCCCGCGTCCGCCCATTTGATTGGACCTCGGCGGTTCGTCGGAATACCCGCCACCGCCGCCGCCGCGACCGCTCCCGCCGCCGCCGCTCTCGTCCCCTCCGAACTGCCCGCCCCCCATCCCCCGCTTCGCCCTGCTGATCCCGAGAAGCTCCTCCACCGCGCCCTCCATGAACCCGCCGTGCTTGTCAAGCACGTCCCGCACGGTCACGGTGTCCACTTCAGGGAACATCGAGCGCAACGTCTCCATGGCTTCCAGGAAGTTAACGGACGACATGACGCGCGGTGGGGTGTTGTCAGTGGTCGCGCGCGTGCCTAAACGACCACGCCTGTCGTGCCAACGCAATACCGGTCGCGAACGCGAGCGCGGCGCCGGCAGTGAGAGGGCGATCGGGGAAGAGGCCCCTTCCCTTGTTGCCTTTGTTGTAAGCGATCGATCGGGCAGTGAGCAATATAATTTTCAGAGTGAGGATCTGAGAACAGAAAATGAGTTGCACCAAAAACGACTCCCTCACTCTCCTTCTGTCCACCCCCCCTTTACCCTGTACGCCCTGCCTACCGCGCCCCCTGGGCTGTGAGCGAGCGCACGAACTCGCAGAGAGTGCAGGTCAGGAGAAAGCGATCTCAGGAATCAGGCCCGAGTTCGTCCCTGGCGGCAGTGTAGATAAAGGTTTTGTAGCCAAGGGATTTTTCTTTTAAAAAACGTCGTCGTCAAGAAGGTTGGACCCGCCGTCGTACGACCCTACCCCGAACAAATCATCGTCGTCTTGAGTTTCCTGTTGTGTGTCATTTTTAGTCTCGACGGATGACGTAAACTCCTGTCGCAAAACCGCCGCCGTGGCGTCGTCGCAAGCGCCCGTTAATTCAGCGGCGACGTCGTTCAGTAACCCGTCAAGAAGCCGTTCCGCGATTTCTTCGTTCACCTCACAGCTGTCGAACTGCTCGCCCTCGCCGTCATTAATAACAGGGCTTTCGTCAACCGCAGCTCGCCATTGAATGTATTGCGAACGCGCTTCCCAGACGCGGGCCACGGAATCAACGTCAAGCCACGAAGTTTCCAGCGTGAAGTTTCGCAACGACGAAACGTCGACAGAAGTCCTGGTCACGACGTGTTTCATGTCCCGTTCGATTTCCGCGATGCAGTCCTGGGCGCGTAACACAGCAGAGTCGCCATGTACACCAACTGTGTCGTACGTCCCTTTTTCTCGATCCGTCCCACCACTCCCTCCCCCTAACCCCCATTTCAAACGCATCGAGACTTCCCGTTCCTCAACCTTCCGCAACATCTCAAGCGCCTTGGAACGGTCCACGCTCGCGAGCACGTACGGGCCGGTCGACGAAGTAGAGGCACGGGCCGCATCCATGGACTGCGAAACCGAGGAGACGTACATTCCTCCCACGGAGTGCGCGTCGGCTTTCGCCAAGGAAGGGCTTTCGGAAGTGTGCCCGCCGCCGCCCGCCATGTGCAGCACACGCAGGTGCGCCACCACTTCGTCGAGGATCCCCCGCATCACCGCGATTTCGCGGCGAGGGTCACCCCCCGCGTCCGTGACCCGGAGAGCAGCAGGGGACATGGCGAAGAGCTTGGTGATGGGACGCGTGCCGGGTACGTCAGGCGGGTCTTTTAGCTGCGATTTATTCCACGACTTGGACTTGGCCAAATCGAAATCGAAACCAGAAGCGCGTAAACTCGCGCGGCCCGCCGGCGTGTCAAGCATGCGGGTAGCGGTTTCGCGAAGCGCTTGGTCGTTACTTTTCGGTTCCTTGGAAGGAGGCGTGGTGCTTCGTTTCTTCTGTTTAGGAACACCAACCGCCGCGCCGTACCCAATCCGGGTGAACTTCGGGTCCAAACCTGCCGCCCGGCGCGCATCCGCCGCGCGTTGCCGCTCCTGTCCCGGGGACAGGGTTTGTTTCTTTCCTCCCGGGCTAACGCGTTTCTTTTTCGCGGAAGAAGGAGACCTCGACGCGTCCCTCGTTTCCTTCACGAACCCCATGCCCCCCATGATTTGATCCGCGGAAACGGCGTGGTCATCCAAATGCGCGGCATCAACAAATGCCTCGCGTCGCGCCGCGATCAGCGCTTTCTCGGCTTGAAACAAACGTTCCTCCCGCCGGTTCTCCTCTGGTGACGCCCCGACCTTCACCACGACTTGCGGCGAGTCGTCCCACCCTGGTTTTCTTGAGTTACCTTGTACGATAAAAGCCGAAAGTGTCAGTCTCGTATGGGCAATCGCAGAGGCGAGATGTGGTTGGTGGGAAATACTTACCTGAGCCGTACTTGCCAACGTCCGCCCGCGCACTCCAAGCCCTTCGCGCCTGTCGCATCACGAGCTCCTCCTCTCGCAACCGCATGCGCTCCAGGAACGCATCGGCGCGGTTGTTTCGTTGCACTTTCGGCGCGGCGCGCGGGGGCGGCGAAAACGGCGACGTCGACGCAACCCTGGCGCGTTTCAAGCCGTCGCCAGGTCCCGATTCATGTTCAGTCTCACCACCGATGAACCGCAAAGAGGCTTCGCGTAATGAAGAAGGCGCAAAGGATGACGTGTTACCAAATTGTGTGTGGTACACGGATGCCATGTTACCACTTTGTGTGTGGGACACTTCCTTTCCAGACTGATTGGCCATACCATTACCTTTTACCCTGAACGCCCGCGCGCCTCCTCGCGCCGCTGTCGCGAGCCGCGGCGCGTACCCCAACCGCGCGCGTTCAAGCGCCGCTTTCAATTCCCTATCCGCCACCGCCGCGGACGCTTTCGCCTCGCGCAAGCTCTTCTCCCGTTGCGACGCACGTTTCGTGGTCGCGTCCAGCGCCGTGGTTAACTCCCGGTTCTTTATCCCAAGCGCGGCTTCGCGGCGTCTACTCGTCTCGAGTTGCCGGTCCTTTTGCGAAACCCCGACGCGCTCCGCCTGCGCGAGTAACGCCGCGGCGTGGCTCTTCGCGGCGACGGAAAGCTTCCCGTTACCGTTCATCTTCGAATCAAACCCGGCCATACCCAACGCTTCCGCGTCACTCACCCCACTCCGAAACCCCGCCCTCGCGGCGAGGTCCCTACGCGCCAAAGCCGTGGCCTCCGCCATGCGCCGCGCCTGGCCGCCGACGGCGCCGAGGGTGTTGGCCATCACCGCGTCTTTGGCCTTGACCGCCGCCGCCACTGATGGCACGGACGCGGGAGGCAACGCGCCGGGGGGTAGGTTCCAAGTAACCCCGCGCAACCCGTCATCCACCGGTTCCGGTGACAGAAAACGCGCTGCTGCTTCGTGTTCTTTCGGTTTGGAAAACCAAGCCGATGTCGCGTCATCCGCGTCGTCGTCGTAGCCGATGTCGTCGGTCAACTCGGGAAACCGAAGAGGAGCCGTTGTTAAACTCGCGGGGGCGACATCCCCGGGGATGACATCCCCGGAAACGGGTGGTTGCGAAACGTCCCCGGGGACGGTGGGCTCTACCTCGTCCCTGTCCACAACATACGACTCGTTCTCCATGCTTGCGTCGATTTCCGAAACGTGGTCGCGGTCGCGTCGCGCCGTTCGCGTCGCGGACGCGGGTTTGAACACGCTCGGCGAAAACTCTGGCGATTTAGGTGGGGTGAGGGAAACGTTTGTGGTGGCCTGCGCGTCTCGGCCTGGAGTGGTGCTCTTGTCCGGGAAAGTCGTTGGCTCTGGCGTGGGGGGCAACGCGTATTCCCGGGGTTGCCTCGCGCTCGACCCAGCCGCCGCGGTATGGGAGCTTGGCACAGGGGAAACAGGCGCCGGTGCTGGAGACGCGGGCGGCGTGGTAAACGACGTCGGCACCGACGCGGGCGAAACAGGCAAATCTGTTCGTCGAGACCGCCCCGATTGCACCGTCGCCGTCGCCAGCGCGGGCGCCGCACCGGACGCCTTGGCGACACGGATCAAACCCGAGGCTTTCGCTTCCTTCAGACGCGTACGGATCCACCGAGAGAAATCAACGGGCGGGCCTGTGGTGGGAGGGGCGGGGCGGGAAACGGCGTGCGGATGTGGTCAGGACAATCACTACGACGGAAACGTGAAGAACGTGAGGTCTTGGATGACTCGACGCGGAATCGAACCGTCGCAATCAGAAGTGACACGCACCAGAACTGTCATTCCTTAACGCCTCGTACTCGTCCTCCAGCTGACGCAAAAGACGAGGGTCGATCTCGACCGCGGAGGAGTTGGGCGCCATGGTGCGCGCCGGACTGATGCGAGGGAGGGATGGCGATTCGTCAAATTCAAAGTGCTCGGACGAGCAAACAAAAAAAAGAAACGGCCATTTTTCAGAGGCAGAAAAATAAATAAATAAAAATGTGTTACATCGCTCGCGCTCGCTCCGCCGCGTCCCTCTCGCTCTACCTGTACCTCCCCAGCAGATCCACCAGCCTGCTCGCGGCTACCACCAGCGCCTCTCGTTTCACCGCGGCGAAGCAGATGCGGAACTTCCCAGGCGTCGCGGACCTGCAATCGCGGCCCGGGGTCATCACGAGTTTGGTTTTTTCATCCTCGAAACACGCGCTGCGGTTGTGAACGAAAAGGGTCAGTCTTGTGAGTCTCGTATTGGGCGATTTATGCACAGTGGTCAAACAGTCTTGTACTCTGGTGCACTATTGTAGTGGTAAGACTTGCGTCACTGCACTCCATACAGGCATTAGACCGCGTCCTGGATTTGGGAAAGCCCCGTCCGGCCGTACCTCCACAGCCGTCGTTCCTCCGCCCAGGTCTGCGCGCCCATCCAGGCGGCGAGGTCGATCCATACGAACATCCCAGCTGTTGAGTTCACGACCGGTACGCCGGCGTTGTGTAACACCCCACACAAGACCCCACGTGCTTGCTTTAAGTTATTGGAATTTTCAGCCAGGAACGCGTCTATCCACTGTTCGTCCTCCAGCATCTCGGCAACGGCGAACTGCAACGGCCCGGGTACCGCGCAAAAGTACCCCACGTTGTCCATGGCTTTTATTACCATGGTGTTTCTGGTACACAGCACCCCCACCCGGTACCCCGAGGCGCAGAAATCTTTGGAAAGGCCGTACACGCAGTGCAGGTGCGTCGCCATTGCCTTCTGTACGTCCCCCAACGCCCAGTCGTCGCCCGCGAAATCGGACGGTTTCCAATTCAACGCGCTCACGAATTTGATATCGCCATCACCCCCGCACCACCGGCTACTCGCGTACACCTCATCCACCACCACGTGCAGGCCTTCCTTTAACACCGCGCGGCACAGTTTCAGCATCTCTTTGTTGGTATACACCACACCGAGCGGGTTCGAAGGGTTCGTGAGCAACACCGCGCGGACTTCTATCCCTTTGGCGGTGGCGTGCTCGATCGCGGCGCCGATCTGTTGCAGGTTCGGCAAACTTTCGTCGTTAACTCCTTGCACTGCGATGGCGTGTACGCCGTTGCGAACTTTCAAGTCGTTGTCAAAAGCGGGGTAGTACGGTGCTGGTATCAGCACTCCGTCACCGCGGGCGGTGATGGTCATGAACAAGTTGTCGATCACGGCGCCGCACCCGGCGCTAACGCAAAGTCGGTCGGGATGAATCGATTCTTCATCCGCGTCAGGCGCGATGACGCGCCGCATGTGCCTAGCAAGCGCGTTCCGTAGCCGGTCGCTGCCCCGCATGTTGTCGTACCCTGCCGTGGTGGTTGGTTGGGGAAGGCGCATGGCTGCAGAAAGCCGTCGCTGCACCGCATCCACGGTCAGGAAGTTCTGCGCCACCGCGAGGTTAACGTAGCCGTCCGGATTGCTTTCGCGGTCGTACGGCGACGACATGGCTTTGAAAAACGCGTGCAGGTACGAGAACGGCGGTTTCGTGGCCTCCGCGCCTCGGAGGGAAAGCCCATGATTCTGAACCAGGGTCTCCATCTCGGGTGAGGACATGACGGCACGGGTACCGCGAGGAAGCTAGTGGACGGCACCCTCGGAAAAGCGCGCGGTTGCGCGAAACGACACTTTCCATTTTCGCCAAAAGGGTCTTCAAAATCAACCCATACGTTAAGGGTGCATTGTTCAATCAGGCGTATTTATACCGACCCATCCCCAATACTTATATCTTCCGATCATACCACCTTGAATACAGCGATACCCATCAGAACATCGAACTTAAGCACGGTTGGGCAGGATTAGTACTAGGCTGAGGAATCGCCCGGGAATCCCCTGTGTTGGAAGGTTTTTGCTGTTTTTCGCGGCGGCTGCGGTATTTGGTATTCGGATGGCTGCATGAATGAATGTATGGCTGTTTGTTGGCTGTATGGCTGTGCTGTGTGGCTATGGCTGTATGTATGGCTGTGTAGCTGATGGCTTGGATGTGCTGTGTACGTGTGGCCGTATGTGTGTAGTCTATTGGCGGCGTGAATTTTCATTTACAGTTTCATTTTCCACTCCGTTTTTGAAGGAGCTGTTGTCTTGGACGTGCCACAATGCCCCGCCCCGCGGTCCGCGGGGTCGGGGAACGTCTTCCCACCTGCCCTCCCCAAACCCACCTGACGTCAGGCGATGGTTCTTCTTGAGATCCCGAGGGACGCCGCGGTGCTCGTGTCCCCCGGCGGCCGGCTGCGGGTGTTGCAGCCGAGGGACACGCCGTTGCCTGCGAATCGCAAGCTCATGAGTTTGGACGACCAACGCGGTTATGTGTACCTCCCGGGGTACAAAGTCACGCACGACATCCCCCCAACCTCCTCGTTCCCGTACCTGCTAGCGCGGGGGTATTTAGACGGCACGAACTGGGAAGAGCTTCACGAGGACTTGACAAAGGTCGAGACGAGGGCGAAGAACGCGGCGGATCGTCGTCGGCGTTTGTCATCCTACACCGGCATCGACGTGGTCGAGTATTTCCTGAAAGAACCGCAACACGGCGGGTTCTTCTGGGCGCTTTGCAGGGGCGTGGACGGGCGGGTCACGGTACGAACAGACACCTTGGGGCAGCACCCGTTGCTGTACCACCGCGTTTCACACGCCGAATTTTCAGAAGCGTCTCGAGAAAAGCAAAGAAACATGGACGAACCCGTGGAGGGCGAATCCGCGTGCGATTGGTTAATCGCGCCGGCGCCCGCGCCGCACTCGGATTGGCCGCACATCACGAACGGGTGGAAACAACACCACCCGAGGCACATTGTACGAATAAACACGCAGACGTGTGCGCTGGACCCGGTGGGTGGAGTCACACGGTTTGAGGAACTGGAAACAGCAAGGTACGTTATTGCAATTCCCAAATCCCGGACGACTGTTTGACCGTACAAGGCCCTGACACTTTTCTGGCAAAACTCAAAAGGAGCGCGGATGAAAAGAAACAGATCGAGGACGCGCGGAGGTTTGATTTACCGGCGCCGGATTTCACGAAACCTTTTACGAAAACCGACGCCAAAGGCGAACCAATACCCGACCCTTTCGCGAACGACGGTTTGCTACCCCTGGTCCCGCCCTCGCTGTACGTCCCCCCGAGTCACGTTTTGGACTTCCCCGCGGATCCCGATTTACCCCCCGAGCTGCAGGTACGCTTTGCGTCGTTTTTCCCAATTCCAAACACCGTTTACCGCCCCTCTTTGATTGTTTACCGTGCAGTACGGCCGTAACCTTTGCTGGCGTACTCGCGGCTCTTACAAATACATCACAAACGCACTGTTTTACCGAAGCTGGTGACTGTTTGTCCATCCATCGCGATATACAGTACACCCGCACTCGCCGACTCAAGACTGACCCTTTTCTTTTCCCCTCGCAGAAGAAACCGCCAGCCGGGTTACCCGCGCGGTTAACGGAGGACGGCACCGAACGCGACAACGAGGTACGTGTTGTGTTCCCAAATCAGGCGGCACACCGTGGAGGCCCGATTACGGGTGACTGTTTGCGCAGGCCACGCGGCCCGAAAGACTGACATTTCACGGTTACAATCGCAGGGCATTTTGGAACAAAGCGTGGAACTGTCGAAACGTTTGTTGGCCAGCGCGAAACACGTCGGGGTGTTTCTGAATTTGTTCCGCCGAGGCGGTTCCGAAAAAAGAAAAGTCGGCGTGCTGTTTTCGGGAGGCATAGACGCGGTCGCGGTGCTCGTGGCGCTGCGAGCGTGGGGTGTGCCTTGCGTCGCCGCGGTGGCGGGTTTCACGGGGGGGGTGGAGTACGTGTTGGGTCTTTCCCAAATCCTGACAAAACAATGTTTTATCTCTAACGCGCCTGTGACTGTTCAGACCGATGGCCGGTGACTGTTGACCAGGCCATCGTCCAATACACATACCGATTACCCTGACTGTTGTCCACACATCGTCCAATACACGTCCAAGGCCACGTCCAACACACGACGTTAACCACTTTTCGTGTACCAATCGCAGCTACCCGCCCGACGTAACCGCGGCGCGAATCGCGTGTCGCGAAATCGGCGTGCGGTTGTTGGTGCGAGAAGTCGCGTCCGTCACCGAGGTCACCGAAGCGCTTTCCAGGATTTGCAAAGCCTGCGTTCATTTAGACGTGGCGAAAGCGAAGAGCTCGTTGAGCACGTATTTCGCGTGCCAAGCGCTTGAGGGGGACAATGTTTTGGCCGTTTTGTCTGGAACAGGCGCGGACGGCTTGTTGAACGGCATCGAGCACGACATCGACGGCGTGCGCGTCTCACCGAACGACGAGTTAACCCTGGAGTTGAGCTCGCTGCGAAACGCGTTCCACGCGTCGCTTCAAAAAGACCACGCCGTTTGTTTCATGCACGGGCTGGAGTGTTTTCACCCGTTCCTTTCCGCGTTCGTCGCGCAGTTCGCGCTTGACGTTCCGGGAAGAATGAAAAGACTGAGTACGCCTACTTTCGAAGGTACTTCCTCGAGTAAAAAGAAAAACCACACGCCTCCGTTGCGCAAGCGCATTCTGCGCGTCGCGCTGGAGCGGCATCCGTTTTGTTGCACACGGGAGTTGACCCGAAGAGCGCCGCTGTCACCGGAGCTGGGGTCGCTGTTTCTTGATGCGCTGGTACAAGTAGCAACTAGTCTGGGTTTCAGGGACCAAAGCGAAACTTCCCTCGCCGAGGCGGTCGCGGCGTGCGCGCATTTGACGAGCGACGAAATTAGCAAAAAAGCCGTCTCGGAGCGGAAGCCGGAGGTGTTCCACTACGAGGGTACCAGGAAGAAGAAAACGGCTGAAGAAACGGCGGCCACAGGACGCATAAACCCACCTCCCCCCCCGCCCCAGTTCGCGCTGCTGTACACCTCAGGGCGCAACAGCACTTGTGCGTTTCATTTGTGCGAAACCCGGTTGCGGCGGCGATGCGCGGCGGTTGTTCCTTTTTCGGCCCCGGAATCGGTACGGTGCGAAAATTTCAAAAACGGAAAACGACACGGACACGACTCTCTTGATGTTGACGGCACAATAAACAACGACCCGGATGCGACGCACACGGTTACCCTACGAGCAGCCGCCGCCGCGTTCGCGGACGCCGTCGGGCTTCCGCTTTGGAACAGGTGCGTACCGCGGACGTAACGTTTACTAGTACCTGTCAATTTGACGTAGTACTGTGGTAAATTTACACAGTACTGGCAACTGTTACTATGTTAACTGTTACCGCACCTACTCCTATACGTTTCCCAATCCCGCATACATACATGACAAGTGCACTATTACTGCCCATGTTTTACTGAACTACATACAATACTACAGTACACCCATACTCAAGACTGACCCTGTTTTTTTGCAATCGACAGAGGCGTTCCCGGGTACACCGGCCGTACGAGGTTCGCGAAAACCCAAAAGCAAACGGTTACCTTGTTATCGAAATCGTTGCAGCTGTTACGCGCAGATTATGGCATTCTAGGTGTAGTGCACGGGCACGTGTTCGACGTCGCCGCTTTGTGCGCGGTGGAGGAGGCGTGTGAAATGGCGGGGCTCATCGCGCTCGGTCCGGTTTGGGGCGACTCGGAATCTTTACAGAAGATGGTGGCCGACACGAGCGGCGCGGCGGGGGTTTTAGTGGTGGCCGGTTCGGTCGGTTCCGTGGGAAGCGTGATACGGGACGCGTATGGAATTGACACTTTGATTGATTTGGCGGGAGGGCCGTTCGCCGCGGACGGCGATGCGTGCGGGGTTACCTTCGACGCAATTCCGTCGGAGGCGGTTTTTTATGACGACAAGGCGGTTGTGTGGAGCGACCCGGCCGGGAAAGGATTAATCACGAACGCTACTGGAAACGTGGGGGCACGCGAAATTTGCTGGAACCACGTCTCGGTGGTGCGCCGACCCGCGCCGCCAAAGCTGGTGCGGGACGTGGGGGGGAGGGGGTGGGTGGGCTGATTTGTTTTTTTTCCCGAAATCGTTTCGGGAGTTTCTGCCATCGAAATCATTCGGGCCATCGCCAGGATGACGTGTCTTGGGTTGGCAAGTCGCGCCGTGCCTCGGGGCACGCCATCCCCGAGGCGTGTTCGCCGCGCGGCGAGACCGCGCGCGTGCCTGGTCGTTCGAGCCGGCGTTGTGTCGCCAAAACTCGAAACCGCGGTGTTGGGCCTCGGGTGATACTGGAAGCCGGAGGCGCATTTCGCGAAGCTTGACGGTGTCGTCGCCACGCGAGTCGGGTTCACGGGCGGCGACTCCAAGGACCCTACGTACGAGTCCGTATGACGACGGGCACACGGAGGTGGTTAGGGTTATTTTCGACCTGACAATAATCACGTACGAAACCGTCTTGCGCGAGTTCTGGTACCTGAGTGGCAGCAGGGCAAAGAAGCCGCGACGCGCGGCGCGGTACAAAAGCGCCGTCTGGACGAGGACTTCGGCGCAAGAAAAATACGCGAATGCGTCAAAGATGGAAATGGAAAGCACTCTTGGCGGAGACACACCTGTTGTGACGTCTCGATTTTGCGTTTCGACGACACCGGCGGCACCGGCAATGAAACCCTAAGAAAGTCGAGTGCTTGGCACGACGCTCCGGAAAAACACCGGAAAAACTACATCGCGAAACCCGAAACGCCGCGAAAAAGAAACGCGCGGCGGATTCTCGGGCATGGATCGACGACTGGACCGAACGCGGCGCGATTGTTGAGACGGCGCACCGCGCTGTATGTGCAATTAGTCTGGCTAGTCCACATAAGTCGACTTAGTCGACCTAATTCCACGAACCACGAAAGCGCGCCGTCCACGTGACGTCTCGAGTCGCAAGGCGTTCGCCAACTCGACGACTGAAGAGGGTACGGACCGTGTTTGTGTGAGAGGGGATTGATGTAAAATATGAAAAACGCCTTCGTTCGTTTTCAGTCCTCAAAAGTCGACACGAAATAACAGCAACGGCCCTCTTCAGATCTCATCCCTTCGTCAGTCGCCTCAGCGCCCTGGTGTGTCTGGGTTTCATGCGCATGTTTGCATGGCCGCATTCGCGTGTCACGCAAGCCCGAATCTCACTTCTCGTTGTTCTATGTGCGGTGTTCCTGAACTCGGGCTCCACGACCGCGGCCTCCTGTGACGATGCGGATTCGTCGTACTCTGGTTTCGCGTGGGGAAACGCGACGCAAGCTTCGTTACGATTGTTTCTTCACCGCACCGCCAGCGCAGGGCACGTCCCTGTTACGTACTCCGCGACGTACAGCCTGCTAGAGCAGATCGACGCGCACAACACCACCGCGGTACGGTTGGCGTACGGGAGTTTCGGCGGGAAGTGTCGCACCGAAACCCACTACGGCCGTGAGTGCGTTTGGAACCGGGAACACCTGTGGCCGCAGTCCTTCGGCGTGGGCGAATCAAGCGGCTTGAGTTACGACGCGCCGCCCAGGGTTGACATGCACGCGCTGGTGCCGTCTCATTATAGCTTAAATTCAGCGCGAAGCAACCGAGTATTCAAGCAAATCACGACTGAGGATGATACTACTTGTGCGGCTTGTTGTATCAACTGGAGTAATGGAGCTACTTGCGAATCGCCCGTGGCAACCGCCACCATGGTCGGCGCCTTCGGCAGCGCCTCGATAGGCGGCAACTGGCAACCTCCTCCCGAAATGCGAGGCTTTGTAGCCAGGGCTATGATGTACATGGCTCTGCGGTACGACGGCAACGACGACGGCACGTTCGAGTTGAGGCTGGCACAAAGCGCGAGTAAACCCGGTACTGTTGCTGATGGCGGCGCTAATCAAACGTATTTCTCCTTTGGCGTTTTGTCGGATTTGCTCCTTTGGCACCGCAATCACCCGGTTGCGGAGTGGGAGAGAGTAAGAAACACAGCAGTGTGCAACGCCCAAGGCAACCGCAACCCGTTCACGGACCACCCCGAGGTTGTCGAGACAGTCTTTGGTACGGCTGAAGAGGCCGAGTTAGGGATTGATACGTGGAGTGTTGGTTGGAGCGGGGAGGACGAATCAGGGACGGGTTTGGGACGGGCCAGGACGTGGACTGTTTTCTTCGCCGCGTACCTGTACGCGTTTATCACGTGAGTGTCTTTAGTATTTAGCAACAAACCCTAGCTCTGCCACTTTTTGAAAAAGTCGTTCCCCTTGTCGTCCACTATGACGAACGCGGGGAAGTCCACCACTTCTATTTTCCAAACCGCCTCCATCCCCAGCTCGGGGTACTCCAGAACTTCCACTTTCTTGATGTTGTTCTGCGCCAAAATCGCGGCGGGGCCGCCTATGGAGCCTAAATAAAAACCTCCGTACTTGTTGCAGGCCCGCGTGACCTGCCCCGACCGGTTGCCTTTCGCGAGCATCACCATTGAGCCGCCGTGCTTTTGAAAAGTGTCAACGTACCCGTCCATGCGACCAGCGGTGGTCGGCCCGAAACTACCGCTGGCCATCCCGTCGGGGGTTTTCGCGGGGCCCGCGTAGTACACGGCGTGTTTTTTTAAGTACTCGGGCATGGGATCGCCGTTGTCCAGGCGTTCTTTGATCTTCGCGTGCGCGATGTCCCGGGCGACGACTAGCGGGCCGGTTAGTTTTAACCGGGTACTGACACTACAGGCGTTTAACTTTTCAAGAATCTCCGCCATCGGTTTCGTCAAGTCGATCGCCACCACCACGCCCTGAGATTGTAAAAAGAAATGTCAGTCTTTTATGGGCAATTAGTCGGCGGAATGTGGTAAATGGGAAATACTCACCGAGTCGTCAAGGTGCTCGTCCTTCACCTCGGGCAGGTACTTGGACGGGTCGGTTTCTAACTGCTCGATGAATATTCCATCCGCGGTTATTTTTCCGTTTACTTGTCTGTCTGCTGAGCAGCTCACGCCCAGACCAACCGGACAAGAGGCGCCGTGCCGCGGTAAACGAACCACGCGCACGTCGTGCACGAAATACTTGCCCCCGAACTGCGCGCCGATGCCCATGGTTTGGCAGAGGGTTTTTATTTCAGATTCCAGCTCCAAGTCCCGAAACGCCCGGCCGTTACTGTTGCCAGTAGTAGGCAAATCATCGTAGTACCTCGCGCTCGCCATCTTCACCGTCTTCAAGTTCTGTTCCGCGGACAAACCCCCAACCACGAACGCTAGGTGGTACGGAGGACACGCGCTCGTACCGATCGTCTTGATCTTTTCCTCCAAAAAACCCATCATCCTTTGCGCGGGATCGAAAAGAAAGTGTCAGTCCTGTGTATCGCGATGTATGGACAACAGTCACCAGCTGAGAGATAAAACAGTGTGCCTGGATTTGGGAAAGCCCAAGGGTTTTTTCATAACGAAAGCCCAATACACACGCGCCTTTCCTTGTTCAGCAGCGCTTTCGTTTCCTGGTACAGAAACGTTTTGTTCGCGCTGCCGCCGCCTTTGAGTTTTGCCAGAAAAGTGTCAGTATTGTATGGTCAAACAGTCGGCGGGATTTGGGAAATGCAAGACGTACCTTTGGCCATGAAGTGGAAATCATAGGCCAGGGGATCCTTGGAGTTGGTGTATAGGTCGATTTGCGCGGGTAAATTCGAACCCGTGTTCTGTTCGTCGTACATCGCCAACGGCGCGACTTGCGAGTACCTGTTTTTTTGTTGTGGTAATTTAGGGAGAGGCGGTTAAGTTAATGCAAGTAAGTTAAGGTAATACCGGTAATACCAGTAAGTTACCAGTGGTGGAGGTAGTCGCAATACGTCGTAATACCGGAACTTGAAGGAGGGGGTAGAGTTTAGTTTGGGGTTTAGGCTAAACGTACCGCAGGTTGCGCTCGACGTAGGCGTCGTACACGCCTCTTGACAAGTTGGCTTCGTCCGACGAGTCCGTGGCGGTCCACACGAACTGTCCTTTCTTTCCCATCACGATCGCGGTGCCTGTGTCCTGGCACCCCGGCAACACCATGCCGGCTGCGATGTTGGCGTTCTTTAACAGCTCCAGAGCGACGAAGCGGTCGTTTTCCGACGCTTCGGGGTCGTCCAGAATTGCGCGCAGCTGCTGCAAATGGCCCGGTCGTAGTAAATGCGCGATGTCAATCATGGCTTGCTTCGCCAGCATCGTCAGGGCTTCCGGTTCGATTTTCAAGATCTTCTGGGTACCATGTGTCACCAAGCTCACGTGCTTGTCACTCAGCTTCCGCCACGGGATTTCCTTAGGGTTACCAGGGTCCTGTTCGAACAAAGCCTGGTAGTGGAACGGGGGAGGGCCCGACGCGGCCTTGGCGTACGCCGAGGATGAAGTTCTTAAGAAGAACCCATCTCGGGCACTGCCGCGGAACAGCCGACGGGTCGCATTACGCGCGATGCCGGCCATCCGGATAGGACGGTGTGCAAGGCCGGTGCGATCGGATGTCGAGGACTGCACGACCAAACGAGAGCAAGTGCGCCTCGGAGTGCCGCGATGGGCGACGTTCGGGGGTTCATCGACAGAAAAATATCTTTCTCGAAAAGCAGGAAAAGTGCGACTCGCCCGAAAACGAGGCGAGGAGACAAGCAGGCGTTTTTGGCGTTTTTCCTTTCGGGTCGTCGACGTCTTCCCGACGTCGCGCTCGCCACTTCACGAAGCGCATAGCGCGAACGCGTTTAGTGACTTCCGACTGGTACAATGCCCTTCGACCTCGTGGTACGTCCCGTACCCTGCATCACACGGAACGCGAGCCTGGACACGCCAACACCTTCGTTTTCGCGAGATCGCGTCTCCTCCGAACGTCGAACCGACTTTTCTTTCTCGCCTCGGAGATGACGAACGCGCGACCAGAGGAGTAGAAGGCCCCCGAGGGTCTTAAAGTCGTTCCCTACGACTCGTGCCGAACTTGCGCGCAGCATGGACAGCACATCCTAGGCGCGCGTTTACCGCATCCAGACACACGACATCCCATCCCGCACATCCCCGACCCGTCTCCATCAAATCGCTCCCACCGAAACGAAAACTGACGTGCTTCTTTTTGTGTTTTCTCTGCCTTCCCGAATATTCGACTACCTGTCCGCGCGCAACACCAGAACGGCCGTTTCATTCCCGACAAAAGCAACGTCTGGAGAGACTGCTGCGACGGGTACTACGATTGGGTCAAGGAACACATCGACGAAGGGTGTCCTCTTGACGAAGCCGATCACTGCGGCGACCCGCCCATGTTGCTCGCCGCCGGTAACGGCCACACGTCGTGGTAAGTTTGTGTTTCCCAAATCCCAAAACTGTTTGACTGACACTTTTCTTTACAGTTGCGACCTTCTGCTCTCCAACTTGACTGACACTTTTCTTTTCAGTTGCGACCTGCTGCTCAGCGAAGGCGCGGATATCCAGCAAGCGGGTTTGATGAAGGTACGCATTGGGCCTTTCCCAACACTGTTTGCCCATACACCCCGACCCTGACACTTTCTTTTTATTTATCGTAAGGAAACCCCCCTTTCACGCGCCGCGCACAACGGCCACTTCCACACCGTGAAGTTCTTAGTCGAGAACGGCGCGGAAGTCGATTCCCTGGACATCGGGGACAACGCCGCGCTTCACTGGGCCGCGATGCGCGGGCACGTGGAAATCGTAAACTTTCTCCTTCAAAACGGAAGCGACAAGAGCATCAAGAACAAACAAGGAAAGATGGCAATCGACATGTGCCAGCCCGTGTGGTCGCACGCGTGGAAGTACACCAGGGAGCTGCTGCGTTGAGGTGGTAAGGGTTTGCGAACTATGGTTAGGCAGACTGTTAGACACGAGCTGTACAAAAACTGTACTGCTGACACGTATGACTCTCGATTCAAGAGTAACGTTTCAGGTTTGTGGAAAACAATTTGTCAATCAAAAACAGTTTTGTCTCTACTGGTCACGACGCGCGCGGTTCCCCGCGTATATCCGCGCTTCGAATTTCCATTGCATATTATCCCCTGTTTTCCTTCTAGTAGCTGGTACACGTGTAATGGTACGATCTACTAAGGAGAACAGGGGATAATTGGAAATGGAACAAGAAGCGCGGATATCCGCGGGGGAAACCACGCGTCAAGTCTCTCGCTTCGTCTCTCAAAAAACCTCTCAGTGCACCACGACTACGTTCAAATCCGAGTGGTCAACGAGGTACTTCGTCACCGACCCGACCAGGGCTTCTTCCCACCACTTTTTCGAGTGGTGCGCCACGATGAGCATCTCCGCGTCCACCTCCGTTGCGCGGCGCTTGACCATGTCCGCGATTGGTTCCCAATTCGTTTCCAGAATCGCGTCCAGTTCGATTGGCTGGGGAAACGGGGTCATGTCAACCCCACCGTCCGCCAGCTCGCCTGCGAGTGAGCCCCAGCAAAAGCCGCGGACGCCGGTGGGGAGGTTAGTCGTTTTGTACGTCTTGTCCAATAGGGTTATGAAATAGTCCCGACTCGACAGCGATAACAAAAAAGTCTTACCGTGGTCTTCCTGAAGCGTCTTGTACACGTCGTCCAGCATGGCTTCCGTGCGCAACACCGCTGCCGAGAAATACTCCGCCTGCAGTTCCGGCGATTGGAAGATGTCGTACGGCAAGTATTGGTAGTGGTGATAGAAATCGTGAGCGAAACAAGGAACGGAACGGGAAGAGAGGGGAGGCGAGGGTCAGACGCGATTGAGTGTGTTTCGAAGGGCACGGGGGTTGAACCTGTGTTTGAAATCGCCCAACCCACCCTTATTTGCTTCAGGTGTTGCGGTGCCCACGAGTCGTCGTACATGGGACGCTTGTGAATTTCGTCTGGGTACGCGACGAAGGCGTCGTTCGCGATTTGGTATTTCTTTTTGGAATACGGGTTACCGTCACCCGAAATACTTATCTGGTCGCCCAGCGGGCCGTAGAACGTCGCCAACCGCGGGTCGATTGAAATTGCGCAGTGCACAATGTGAAGCAAGTCGCCTGATCTGCAGATGTGCTGTATCGCCCATCGAACTGCGGCTTCGGATTCGACGGACCCGTCAACCGCGACCATCACTCTGCGCTTGTACTTGTAGCCGCGCGCTTCGGGGGGGTAGAACTTGGAGTAGCCGACGTCGCCTCCTACGTACGCGGACGGGTCTTTTTCGTTTGGGTTTTTTGAAATCTCGGGTTTGGAGAACCACCCTGGCTGCCCCGTCGCTTGCGCCGCGTCCGCGACGATGTTGTTGACCTTGTTTAGGTCAACCTTGTCAGTCACCACGTCGTAATCCTCGCAGTTGCCTTCCCCGGAGGCTTGGCCGAAGGCTTCTTCGTCCGCGGAAAACGAGACGGGGATAGTATCCGTCGTAGTATCCGTTGTTTGGTCCGAGGAAGTTTCCGTCGACCCCGAGCTCGCATCCCCGGTGTCGTCGCTGGGTGCGGCGCGGGGAACAGGCACGCGAGCACTCTGGGCGAGTCGAGACAATTGCGAAAGAAGCCGAGGGTGGGGGAACACGTTCATTGAAGCCGAGGTTGGCGAAGCGAGCGTGGCATGCGTTCGAACCGCGGGAGACGAAAGCAACGACTTGGTCGTGCCGAGGCCTTGGCCCGAAACACGGGACCGCGCCAGTCTGGAGGCGGCGATGCGAACGCGAAGCGCGGTGAACGCGGTGGCGGACACGGCGGACATGTCTGGAACGCGGGGATACTTCGGGAGGTAAATACACGTGCGTGCGGGGGGAACGCGCGTGGCGGTGTCGTGGTGTAGTGGTCGGGAAGCGAAAGAAGAGTTGCGAATATTTTGCGACGTTTCCAAGATTATTCCTGTCGTGAACAAAATGCAATCGTTAAATTAAACAGGTTCACTCCCCTAGTCCATCCCATCCCCGTCCCCTGCCTTACCGCCTGGCACCCCCCCCCCCCCCCCCCCCCCCCCCCCCCATGAGGTTCCGGAAGAAGTTCACCCCCTGCAGCGCGAACACCACGTCGTCTTGGTGCACGGCAAGGGAGACTTTCCGCTGCCGGTCCTCCCTGCCGCTGCCGACTTTCAAAAGCGTCTGGTCCGCCAAAACGGTGCACACGCCCGAGACCTCGCCGGGGGTGAGGCCTCTGATACACGCTTCTTTACACAGCGCCGTGTACCTGTCATTCAAAACACCCAGCGTGGCTTCTCGGGAGGACGTGCCGTGTTGCCCCTTGGCTTTTTCCCGGAACAAACGCACCGCCGCGCACAGCACCATCTGCTGGTGCTGCGGTAAACCGCGCATGGTGTCCACCACCGGTGACGAAAACGAAGCGGAGATGGCCCTGGCCATGTGCGCGATCTTCACCAAAGACCCTGTCGAGCTTGCGACAGACGACGACGCACCACCACCAGACTGTTTACTCATACCCAAATCGAGCTCATCGCCAGCTCCAGCTCCAGACTGTTTAACCATTCGCATATCGTCCAGCCCATCGCCTACCGCCTCCGCCGCTTCCTGGGCGCACAGGTCAATCGCGACGCACGCGATGTTCAGCGCTCGGCGCATGTCGCCCGTCGCGGCGGCTACTTTCCGCGCGCAGAGCTTGGATTGTGGAAAAGAAATGTCAGTCTTGTATATCGCGATGTATGGACAAACAGTCAGGGCAGAGGGAAGACGTTCCTTCGCAGGACGAGTATATCGCGATGTATGGATAAACAGTCAGAGGTAACAGTCCGTTCTGGTACGAGTATGGGCAATCAGGGAGGCGGTGTGTGGTGGGTGGGAAAGGCCCTTACCTCCAGGCCCGCGTCTTCGAAAACGGTGAACGGAAGCTCGCCGAGGCGCTGTCGCAACAGGGATTTGATTTGCGTTTTGTCGTACGCGTTGAACCGTACCACGGTGGGTTCGCAACCCCGGCTCGCGAGCCGAGGAAGACTCGACTCCACCAGGTTGATTCCGTTCGCCACGCCCACCACCAAGCATGCGGACCCGGCTAGGGTGGGCAAGCCGAAGAGTTCGTACAGAATCCCCTGGGCCTTTGAAACGAGCTGGTCCATTTCGTCAAGCAGAATAACCGTGGGCGTCGTGACGCCCCCCTGTTGGCCAGGGTTTCGGCACACCAGCTGTCGCAGCGCGGTGACTTCGGGAAGCGCGCCGAGGTCGGCGCCTAAATCGACGTTTTCCAGCTCCGAGTTTGTTCCGGAGACGTTGGGGGGTACGCCCCCCAGCTCCTCGATGACCTTCGCGAACACCGCGCGCGGGTCCCCCAACGCCATGCAGTTCACGGAAGCTACCTTCACGCGTTCGTGTCTGTGTTTGACGAAATACTTCGCCCCGCCGCCAAGCGAGCTCCCGTCGCCCCACGCCCGCGCCACTTGTTCGGCTTCCGAAACGGTCAACGACTTGCCGGTCCCCGGAAGCCCGCACACGTACACCGACCCGCTTCGCTTGGTCTTCAGGCTCTTCTTGAGCAAGTCCAACACCTGTTTGCGCTCGGTTTCCCGGCACATCACGGCAGAAGGGGCGGTGCTGGTGTGCAAAACGGACTTCGCGAGCGCGGTCATCTGCGAATCTTTCGGGTTCCACCGAGAGCTCGCCACGCGGTGCGCGCCGCGAAGCGCGGCGTCCTTTGTAACCGGCTCCGCGTCTTCCTGCGTGGAGTGCGGGGACGCTTCGTCTTCCTCGCCGTGGTCCGTCGTGGTGTCAGCCTCGTCCTTTTTAGTCACATTTTTACTCAAATCATCAGTCTCTTCGTCATCCGAACCGTCGCCTTCATCAACCTCCGCCGCCTCCTCGCGCGCGCGCTTCACGCCGACGTTGCCCAAAGTGCGAACCACGCGCGCGCCGCGGTTTTCGCCGGCGTCGCGCGCGTTTTTGGAACCCGTCTTTTTGGAACCGTCAACCCCGACGCCGGCCTCCCCCGAAACCGCGCGCATCGCTTCAATAGTCGTCGCAACCGCGACATTCGCCACAGCCACGAGGTGATCGCCCTCGTCGGGTTCGTCAAACTCGGTGTCCTTACCCTTGACGAACGCCTCGTCGTCCTCGGAATCGTCGGGGAACGCGATGTCGTCCTGCGAGGAGTTGTTTTGTTGGGCGCTTTGAAACGCAGCCGAGTCCTTTGGAAGAGCGGCGGCGGAGACCTTTTGAAACGCAGCAGCGTCCGCCTTCTGCCGCCGATTGGAGTCCTTCTCCGCCGCGCTCACCGCGGCTACCGTATCGGGCGAGAACATGGACCCGCCACCACCTGCAGACGCGGCAAGGGCTTTTTCCTTTTCCCGTTGCACCACGTTCTGAAGCATCTCTCTCAACTCCATGGCGTCGTCGGACAGCGCTTCGAACCCGGTAACTCTTTGGTACTCCAGCTGAAGCACGTCAACGTCGAACCCCATCGCCGGGTTCGCGAGCTGGTGCTCGATGTGCAGCTCCAGCTCCCGGACCTTTGCCGGGGTTAACACCCGCTGTTCAAACGCCACGCGCTTGGCGTCCGCGTCCACCACCGTGAGCATCCCCTCCACCCGGACGTCGTCGGCGTCGTCGTCGTCATCGCCGTCCATCTGAGGGTCTTCCTCTTCGGAATCGGACACTTCATCGGACTCGGATTCGGACTCGGACTCGTCTGATTCGCTCGCATCGTCATCCTCGGACTCGTCCTCATCCTGCGACTCGTCCTCCGACTCCACCACACCCCAAACGTCCTCGTCGTTGTCGCCCAGGAGGCCGGCGCTTTCCTTGGCCACGGATTCCGTGTGTGTGTTTCCGGATTGCTTCAGACGTTTCGCACCCGCTTTGGTACCCGCGTTTCGTTTCCCAACCGCGAGTTCCGACGAAACCGTCTTCCCGGTTTTCCTCGAATCCATCTTCGCCTTGGCGGTTTCTTTCGGCTTTCGCGCTCCCGACCGCGACGATTTCGATTTCTTCCCACCCCCGTTCCCTTCTTGAGTCGTAACTCCGTTTGTTTTGTCCCTCTTGCGTTTCTTGGAGCTCCCCAGGCCGTTTAGTCGTCTGACGTACTCAACAACCTCCCCTTCGCTCCGGTACTTGCTCTTCGTCCTGAACCCTTCGGGGGCGTCCGCGGGTTGCGGGGGCGGGATGAAATATTTATCCGTCGCCCCGACCGTGACCCCCGACTTGCGCTGCGTGATCTGGACGCGCCACCCTTTGTTCAACTCGAGGCCGAGCTCGTCCGTCACCCGGGACGAGACTTGTACGATGCTCTCCCGCTCCACGGCGCTCATGTTCCGAGCTTGTGTTGATGGCAGGTAAGGTAACACCGTGGGAGGCGTGGCTTTGCGTCGCTTCTTGTTGTTATCATCCGCCGCGGACGCCGGCGTGACCGCGGCTAAGCCTTTCTCGGCGCCGTGAAAGCTCCCAGCCGCGGCGGCGCTCGGTAACGCGAGAAGAGAGGGGACTCGTCCTTTTTCCTTCAAAGTTTTCTCCTTTTCCGCCCGTGCCAAGTCCCGCTCCGTACGCGCCACCGCCACCGCCCCCGCTTTCTCCGCCCTGCGCAGCGCCTTCTCCGCGTTGGCCATCGCGCGCCTCGCCTTCTCCGCCGCCTTCTCCGCGTTCGCGCGTTCCAGCAACGCGCGTTTCTCCGCTTTCTCCTTTTCCTGTTGCCGCGACGGCCGCGTTTGTCGTTCACAAGCCGCGCGTGTTTGTTCCTTGTCCGCGGAGGCTTTCGCCTGGTTCGCCGCTATTCTTCGCGACCCGCGCGGGTTGTTCGCGGCAAACTCGTCGTCACCGTCGGTTTCATCCGCGGCGAGGTCCATCGCCGCGGCGAGGTTCCGCGCGCCGTCGTCTTCCCTGCGCGCGCGGTCATCTCTCGGCTCGGGAACATCTATGCCGTTGTCCCGTTGTACCTGCCGGATCGCGGCGCCCAGGTTGGAGTACCGCTTGCCTTTGGGATCGAAGAACCGCTTGTAAATCTTCCCTCCGTCTTCCTTGACCCACCGCACTCGCCACCCCGGCGACAAAACAACCCCCGTGGCTTCCTTCGCCCGGTCCGCAAGCTCCGCCGCCGCTTCCTCTTCACGGTCCCGTTCGTTCAGCAAGCTCGGGTTCCGGGATAAGCGGTTGGAAATCGGCGCCGCGTTTGACCGCGGTTTCAAAGGCGCGCTGATACGATTAACAAGAAAGTGTCAGTCTCGTATGGGCAATTAGGGAGGTGGAATGTGGTGAGTGGGAAATACGCACCTGTGTCGTTTCAGCTTCCCTGACTTGACCTGCCGCTCAACGTGCTCCACCACGTCCGCTTTTGAGGAGAACTTTTTCAAATCAGGCGCGAAGAAACGCATGCGACCGACGAGCTTGCGTTTCGTGACGCTCCAACTGCGCTCCATTTGGACGCGCCAGTTCGCGCCGAGCATAACCCCGGTTTCTTCAAACACCTGTTGGTTTGAAAAAAAGGGTCAGTCTTGTATGGGAAAGTGTATTACGTAATTACGGGCGGACAATCGGCAAACATAAACACGTACCTGTTTTATGAGTTCCCTTCTCGCAGCCGCTTCCTGCGCGGTGAACTGCTCATCCTCCACGCGTTCCGTTTCCAGCTGTTCCGGCGATTTGGTTGCTTCGCCCTCCACGCAGATGGCTCGTTTCTTGAAGTCCAACACGTGCGACACGATCGCGCCGGCGCTTTCGAACCGCTTGCCTCCCGGGGAAAAAAATCGCTTATACTCCCGGTCCGCGATGTTGCCCTCCTTTCCATTGGAATGCACGCTCATCTTGACGCGCCAATCCGGACCCAAACGCACCCCCGTTTCCGCGTAAACACGCTCCACGAGTTGCCGCCGCGCCTCCTCCTCCCTGTCCGCGGGGGTGAACATCGCAAGCGCCAGGGCGGCGGCCGACACGGGCGTGGCTGAGAGTGTAAAAGACGAAAGTGTCAGTCTTGTATGGGCAATCAGGGAGGCGGAATGTGGTGATTGGGAAAGGCCCTTACCTTTCGGGCCGGTTAGCACAAGTACTCCGCGCGACCCGCCGGGACTCGCCGCGACCGCGCTCGGGAGTTGGGGAACCGTGAAGTTGTGCGAATTCCGCCGGTAGTCCCGTGACTTGCCAGCCGTCTCTAACGGCGTGGCTCCCACACCTAAGGACCGCTTCGGGGAAACCAGGTTGGCGGGGGCGGCGATTTTGGAAAGCGCGGTGTCCGCTTCTTGTTGCGCGAACAGCGCCCACTCTCGTTTTTCGGAAAGGTCCGCCCGCGCGGTTTCCATCTTTTGCGAAAGCACAAGCATCGCCGCTGGATCGGAGGTTTTCGTGACCTCCGCGGCGAGTTTACCGAAACTGACTTCGCACTTCTCCTCCGCGGTCTTGGCATCCGCGGCCATCTTCGTCGCCGCAACCGCCGCGGCGCGACGCTGCACCGTCGCCGCCGCAAGGCGCATTTTGACATGCGTCAGCGCCTGGGCGTCCCCCACCAGTCTTTTTTGAGGCGCCAGCGGGTCCCGCCAAACCTTCTCGTCCCGGTCTCGGCCGTTAGCGTTTGATGTTTCCCACGTAACGGACCACCCGTCCTCCAAATCGTGCGCCAGCTTCGCCTTGACCTTCCTGCGAAGCCCGTCCACGTTTCGAAACGGGTCCTTGTCCTTGCTTTCGGGGGACGGCGGGTCGGGTTTGTGAGGGGCAGGTAAGGACGGCCCGGCGACATCACCAGGGTTCAGACTGGAGATATCATTTGGGTTCGACTGATCCCCAATGGTATCGCACCCTCCCGCGTTCGGCGAGACCGACGCTACCTCGGTTGCTTTCGCCGGCGACTTGGTTTTCGTGATCGTCGGCGTCGGCGCCGCGGGGACCGCGACCGCAACAGCGTTCGCCCCTGCACTTGTCACTGAAACCGCGTGTGCGGTGTTCGCCTGCGCACTTGCCAGGGAAACTCGTCTTCCAGTAAGATCTGCAGGCATCGCCCCGGCAACCAGCACCGGCACGTCGATGTCGCCTCGGTCGCGTTGTTTCGTGATCAACTGAACGACTTTCGTGGCGTCCGAAAACTTGTGGCCGTCCGGTGCAAAAAAACGCTTGCGTCGGCGTCGCTCGTGCCCGCGTTTTGTACTCCACTCGAACTTAACGCTCCACCCGTCGTGCAACGTGACGCCGGTTTCGTCGAACACCTTCGCGAAAAACACGGACCGCGCCTCGTCCAGAGTGTGTTGATCCTCCGCGTCTGTTTCGGTTTCTGTGGGTTCTTCGGTTTCGGTCGGGGAATTTGGAAATTCTGGTGGTGAACTCGCGCCCGCGTCCGGCGAGGCACCCGCCTTCCGCGCGCTGTCCAAGTCGTCCTGGCGTTTCACAGTCGGCGTCCACAATGACGACGCGACCGCGCCTAGACCCACGGCACCTAGGCCGTTCGCGACACTCCGCGCGAACCCGCCGAAGCTGGGTAGGCGAACCGGCGTCGCGCGATGCGCGTCGTCGTGTTTCGCCATTTCCTCATCATCCGCATCGGCATCTTTCTCCCCATCTGGGTCGGCCCGATCTCGACCGGGCGCCGCTTGCGTGGGCATGACCTCTTCGGCTTCTTCCGTTTCCGAGTCCTCGCCGAAGTCATCGTGCACGGCACCGTCGTTGGTCGCCTCGGCGTCTGTGAACAGCACTCGGCGCTCGGGATCACCCGATTGCGCCTTGGCCTTGGCCTCCGCGACCTGGTCCGGCGGGAACGATCTGGCGCCAACGCTGCTGGCGCGCGGGGAGTTTCTCTTGCCGGGCGCAACACCAACACCGGGCGACCCCGCGCTGTGTTTGCCTCTCGCGGAGTCCATGTCCACCATGGCCATCCCCGGTATGCGCGTACACCGGGTGGATCACACGCCGTACGATGCGGCGTTCACGCGCCCGCCGCGGTCCTTTCCAGCGCCGCGCTGGTATCACACGCTTTTCTGCCCTGTTAGCACGAGCACGTTCCGGGCACGCACGCACGAACCTCCACACGCGTCTCCAAGGCAGCGCTTTCCCGACGATCGCCGGGATCCACCGCCGCCCTGGATCCACCCACAAACAACGCAAACCCCTCGCGCCACTCCGTATCCGCAACACGGCGCGGTGGTCGGGAGGCGCGGGACGGAGTGTTGGAGCCCGGGACGTGCCGATCTTGTCGTCAATTCGGGCTTTCCGAGAGTACGCGTCCGCAGGCTGGAAAATTTGAAAATGCCCGTTTGGCGGGAAAATGCCCCTACACTAAATGCCCATACGTTTCCTTCCGGGTTTCGAGATTACACTAAATGCCCATACGTTTCCTTCCGCCAGGCCAACACTGGCCCATAAAGTAAAAGTGAAGCTAAAATGAAGAGAGTCGACAAAGTTGTTACGTTGCCCTTCGCGCCCTCGGGAGTATCGTATCGCGCGCGCGGCGCCATGGCGAGCCACGCGGTCGCGGCGTGTGTTCCGCCACTGGGCGTCGCGGATCGGCGCTCCGAGGGTCACCACCGTGGTGGCGGCAACCGGAGCGCACGCGGTTTTTGCTCGTTTGGGGGAAAAAGGCACCGGAAGTGCCGACCTGTTTGGACCGAGATCTCCGTCGTCGCCTGCGCCTCGCCGAGGAAGTGCGACCTGTACGACGTGAGCGACGACCTGACTCCGTACCATGTGGCGTGGGGGTGGCAGAAGGCCATTCTGGAGGCGCGGCTGGCTTCGCTGAGTTTGGAGAAGGATGAAACCGTCTCCGGAGACGACACCCACGACGAGGAGGGCGACACCAATACCCGTCATCCGCTCGGCCACCGCGATTGCGTTTTGTTGGTGCAGCACCCGGCCGTGGTGACCCTGGGCACGGGAAGCAGTCTTGAAAACTTGAAGTTCGACCCTGGCGCGGCTGACGCGCCGTTCCAAGTGTTTCGCACGGAAAGGGGCGGCGAGGCGACGTACCACGGCCCCGGGCAGCTCGTGCTTTATCCGATTTTGGATTTGAGCCAAAGGACACCGGATTTACACAAATACATGCGCGACCTGGAGCAAGTCGCGATACTCGCGATGACAACGCTGGGGGTTCGTAACGCAGGGCGCGTGGCTGGTCTGACCGGCGCGTGGGGCACGCGCGTTCCGGATGACGAGACGGGGGTGGTAACTGAGAATGAAGAAGCAGTTAGCGAGGATGAAGACGGAGTTAATAACTCGCAAACGCCGCACAAAGTCGCCGCGATCGGCGTCCGAGCGCGGCGCTGGGTCACCTACCACGGCGTGGCCCTCAACGTTGACGTGGATCTGTCCCAGTTTCAATACATCGTGCCGTGCGGAATCGGGGACCGGCCGGTGGGCAGTGTTGCGCAGCTGTTGTTGGGGAAGGCTGGCATTGTTAGTTCCAGTTCTGGGTCTACCGACCCTCAGCACTACTCCAACCTGGACAGCGCCGGCGCGCGCGGCGTCGGCGCGGATGCAAAAGGGCCGCCCCCGGACGCAGAGTTGATGGAAAGAGCCAAGGAGGCGCTTCTGGACGCGTTTCAGGTGGTTTTCGAAACGGAACTGGTCAACAAAGAAGGGCCGCCGTTCGTGGCGTGACCGAGGTGTGCGGCCGACCGAGGCGTGGTGGGTTGCTTGTGTCGTGAAAAGTGTTACGATTGTATTAGGTTGGAGTCTTAGGTTGGAGTCCTGGTCAGGCAGTCGGGAGTACAAATGGATTGAGATTAATTACTGCACATGACATCCGTCACGCGTTGCCCTGCGCTCCCGGGAACTTCACGCCCGGCCCGGAACCTTTCTCCTGTTCAATGAAACGCATGAGCTCGTGTAGTGCCACAAGCTTGGCCACAATTCGGGCGTTGATCACGGCCGTTTTTACGGCCGTTTCACTGGCCGTTTCGTTTCCAGAAGCCGAAGAGCCCACACCGCCGCGTTCGTCGGGAAGCGCGACGACGCAGTTTCCGTGGTTGAAAAGTAGTACCCGCCGGTTTGGTTTTTCAGCGTTTTCGAAGTTTTCAGAGTAGTAAGCCTCTTGGTGTAACCCAGAAACGCAATATTCAACGGACACCACGGAAGCGGAAGTGTCACCCCCAGTACCCGTACCCGCAGTACGAGCAGTACCCACAACCGCGTCCATCAACTCCACCAACCGCGCCAACGTCGTTTGCGACAGAGGAAGCCGCCACGCGTGGCTCGGTTCGACTCCGGGTCTGGTGGCGCGACGCGGCGCGCAGCTCGCGACGAATTGCAGACCTCGTGACGAGTGTGTGTCCCCTGTTGCGTAGCGGGTGTCCCCGTTCTTGTCCCCGTGTTTGTCCCCGCTTTGGTATTTCGCCCCGCGTCGCGTCGCGTCCGTTCCACAACACGAAAACCAGCGGAAACAGTTGTTCTTTTTTGCCACTCTCGAAACCGCCTGGTCTGTGTCTCCATCGTCCACGCCGCGCACACCCCAAGTCGACTCGTTGTCACGCATCCCCACGTATATCCACGTCGACCCCAAATCCGCCTCACCCGCGATTACCCTGGCCAACTCCGCTGGAACGGACATCAACGCGTTCAAAACCTCTTCGTGGAACAACAAAGTGCGCGCCGGGCCGAAACCGGCGAAGCGGCGGTTGGAAGAAAAAGAAGGGGACGTTTCGTCGTTTTTTTTCAAACTCGAACAACCGGCGCCGCCGAACCAAACCCCGTGCTTCGCCACGAAGCCGGTTAAGATTTGTTTGGCGATGTTTTTCGGAATCAGGGCGCCCAGGTTGGTGTGCGCGAACACCGCCACTAAAACCCCACAAACCTCGGACTCTTCGAACGAAATCGTGACGTCGCGCAGGGAATACCGGCGAAGCGCTTGTTTTCGCAGCCTTTGCGTTTCGCTTTTTTTGTTCCGATCGAAACGGCCGCGCGGGTGGTTTTTCGGATTCGTCTCGGATTCGTCAAGAGGAGCACCACCCGTGAGGTGCGGTTTCGTGTTACCGTTCGTGGCTGTGCAGGTTGCGTTCGCGTGCCCGAGCGGCTCTAGGTCAGCGGCGTACGCCCTCAGCGCGAAGAGCAGCCCCGCGAGCTGCATCGCCCCAAACGACCTTCCCGTCGGCGACACCGCCTCGTCGCCGTCGCCCGTGCTCCATTCGCCGGGCAAACCGAAGTTCTCGGTGAACGCGCGCGCGAAAAGACACGCGCCGCTGCGCGTGGAGAGGATAAGCACGCCGTGCATGCGTGCGGTGGGGACAGGGAAGTCGCGAGCGAGAGGAGAGGAGTGCGAGCGCGAGTGACGAGATGGCGCGAGCGTTTGTGATGAGGAAAGTCAACGCAATCGTGAAAAGTCGTTTTTCCGCGCCATATTTTTTCGGAAATCGCGGTGCTATAAAAAGAAAGGCCCAACGATCAGAGGTGAATGTAGTCCTACTTCTGCAACGATGACCGCACCGCTGGGTGGGGTACGCCACTAAACGCAACAACTTCGTCAGTTTGGTGTGGTGTAGGGGTACCAGGTACATAAAGTGGTTATGCGGTTGGAATCAACACACAACAGTTCAACACGCGCTATTTCTCTACATTCCTGATTAGTCCTTCCCTGCAGTTCGCCACAGCTTCCTTGGCGAATGTTGATGATACTTTTAGGTCATCGCGTGACTGCACTTCTCCGTTAAAATTCTTCGCTTTTTCCGCGGAGAGAAGCGCGTCGTACATCGCCGCGGCTTTTGTCAAGTACGCCTCCGCGTCCTTGAAGCGGCGGTGAAATTGGTACATCTCCCCGATCGAAATCAGCGTCGCCGCGATGTTGTAGTAGGGCGTCGTTTCGTCGTCGCCGTAGAGCGCTTGGCTCGCCTTCAATAGATAAAGCCCGTACGTAAGCGCACGTTCCATGCGCGCCCGGCCTTTCACATCTTCTTCGCCCAACTCGTGCGCCGCGCGTCTGCACGCTATCGTCTTGAAGTTTAGCATCTGAAGGTAATCCAGGGAAAACTCGTTCTTTTCCACGGTTGTTACCGCGGGTAAGTTGCCCACCGCGGTGAGCAATTCGAGGTCGCAGCTCATGAAAAACGCGGCAGCCGCGGACGCGTGCGCCACCGCGGCGTCGCACGTGTCTTCGCCGAGCTCGTACAGTTCGGAGGCGAGCTCGGCGTGGGCGTAGGCCACGTCAGTTTTGGACGTCATGCCCGCCAACGCCAACGACTGCGCCTGGAGCGCGGGGTCCTTGATCGGCTGGCGCATGGCGGCCGCGCCGGGATCCAGCCAATGCGCCGCGCTGGAGGCGCTGCACCCCATTTCGAAACGAGCGGGTTTTGCCGAGGCGCTTGCGCGGGGGTGGTAAGGTCGACCGATGTGTCGAACATCATTTTATCCCTACCTGGTACTACAGGTGACAGCTCAGCACGACCTCTTCGAAATAATTGGGAGCGAGTCTGACTCGCGCGAGTCTATGAGAGCATCAGATCGTCATTGACAAGTGACCAGATTCTGTCAGTTTCTGTATGAGCAAACAGCTTGAGGGATTCTTTGCCTGACGCCAAAATTTTCAAATGCCTACTCCCCGGAGCGCTTCGCCGAGACGCCGCGCGACGACCGGAGGGAGGGTTGCGCGTAGTCTTTAGGGAACGATAGAAAATTAGTACTAGCTCTCTAACAGAGGGGGGGAGGGATGGGGTTTAGGGGTGTCTTGCTGAATTTCGCTCATTCAGTTTGCTCATGCAGAAACTGACAGAATCTGGTTACTCGTCAATGCCGGTCTGATGCTCTCATAGACTCGCGCGAGTCAGACTCGCCCAAAATTTGTCGGACCTCTGCTTATTCTCGGGATCAAGGCTGACAAAAGACAAATAAAGCGAAACTCGATGACACCGAGCTCCGTCAGCAGAGCCCACGCGGAGCAGCGGCGTCTTGTTGGTGGATACGTGATGCTCCGCCTGGCATTTCGACCCGCCGCGCCATTGCTCGGGGCGGCGCGGCGGTTCCGTCCGGGGCACAGGGTGAGTGACACGCGGTCCGCGTTCGCGACGGCCGCTTCTTCGTCTCGAAACCCGGATTCGATTCACGAAGATGCCGACGAAAAGTTCATGGCGCTCGCGTTGCGTGAGGCGACAAGAGCGGCCTCTGCGGATGAGGTCCCCGTGGGCGCGGTGCTGGTGTGCAACGGCACCGGCGTGGTGCTGTCCAAGCACTCAAACTCCACGTTGCGTGAGGAGGACCCCACCGCACACGCGGAGCTGAAATGTATAAGGGAAGGGGCGAAGAAACTGGGGAGCTGGCGGTTGTTGCAAGGCACCACGCTTTACGTGACCCTGGAGCCGTGTCCGATGTGCGCCGGGGGGATTTTGAACGCACGCCTAGGCGCCGTGGTGTGGGGAGCGCCGAACCCGCTGATCGGGGCGGACGGGAGCTGGATCGAGTTGATGGGGGACGGGGGGAACAGGGTGGGCGATACGGAAGGGGACGGGGACGTGGACGCAGAGGGAAAAAACGAAACACGTAAAGTCGAACAAAAAGTCGAGGGCGAGGAAAACAAAGAAACAAACAGAGTCGACCGAAGAAGTACCTCCGGCGGTCCCGTGCGCCCGCACGCGTTTAAACCGACGTTGATTGTTCGCCGGCGGGTTTTGGAGAAGCAGTGCGGCGAGGTGATGCGGAACTTCTTTCGACGAAGAAGGGAGGAAAGGAAGGAAGAGAAGGAGTGTGCTTTGCGTAGGGAGGGGGAGGTAGTTCGTGAATAGATTGTAAAAGTGGCTCGAAAAAAAACCAAGTCCGGAAACAAAATAACTCTCCAAAAAGTTCGTCACGAAAAATCCTCCCCCAGCTCCCACGGCCGGACCGGTTTCGGCAGTGGGACCATACTTTTCTTTTCCCTGTCCCTTCGCAACGCGAACCGCATGTCAAGCGCGTCTTCCTCGCCAGAGTAGTAATCCAAAACGGTTCGGTACACCCGGTACCCTAGTTGCGCGTACATTGCGATGGCGTTTACGTTTGATTTCCGCACAAACAAATCCACGAAAAACCCGTCGTGCATCTCTTGCGAGATCGTTTCAAGCTCCCGCATCAAGGTCTTCGCGAGGCCCATTCTGCGGTAGGAAGGCGCCACCGTGACCGCGGTGACGTGTCCATGCCAGTTCGTGCCTTTGCCCTCCGCTTTGCCCATCACATACCCCATCGTCGTGCCGCTCGGGGACTTCGCGGTGCTGAAGTACTCCGGCCAAGTCGCGAGGTACCCGAGGTAGAAATTAAGGTTGAACGTCTCCGTCAGGACGTCCGTGTTCACGTCGTTGTACGTGAACAAGTCGTCGCACGTGAAGTGGCGGATCGTGGTCATGGGTGATGGGCGCGTTGGGAAGGGGTGATGAACCGCCTGTGGGTCCACCGCCCGACGCCGCCGCGACTGCGAGGGTTTTGGACGCACATTTCGTATTTTGAGAAAATCGTTCTTTGAAAAATTGTTGTTGTTCGTTTTGTCCTGTACTTCTCGGCGCGCCTTCGCGCCGTGCCCGATGGCGTCTTCCTCAACGCCCTCGCGGTGGCGCATGGACGGCAAGCGCGTGTTCATCACCGGCAGCTCGAAAGGCATCGGGTTCGCCACGGCTCGAGAGTTTCACGGACTCGGCGCTGTCGTGATTATCAATGGCCGGAATTTAGACGAAGTTTTCGCCGCGGCAAGAGCGATTGGAGGAGATGAGCAAACGCGCGTGGTAACGTGCGTAGCGGACATCTCCACAGCCGAGGGAAGAGCGTACGTGGTGGAGAAGCTTCATTTGAAGGACCATCCGGATCAACCGTATACAGGCGATGCGTCATACTTGGATTGCCTGGTGAACAACGCGGGGACGAACGTTCGGTCCCCAGCGCTTGACGCGAAGGACGAGGACTATCGACGCATCATGGGCGTCAATCTAGACGCGGTGTATCACCTAACCGTGGCGCTGCACCCGTTGTTGCTCGCTAGTTCTAAAGCTGGCCGATACCCTTCAATCGTGAACGTCGCGTCCGCGGCGGGCATCACAAGCACGGGCAGCGGCGCTGCGTACGCGATGAGCAAGGCCGGGATCGTACAACTAACAAAAACGTTAGCGTGCGAATGGGCGAGCCACGGCATTCGAGTCAACGCCATCGCGCCGTGGGTGACGTGGACGGGGTTGCTTGAAGAAGCAGTGCAAGGGCCTATGAAGGAGGCGGATCGAGAAAATTTACGAAAAGCGGAAAACGCGACCCCGTTAGGACGAGCCGCGCAACCCGAGGAAATGGCGGGCGCCATCTGTTTCTTCGCGATGCAAGTTTCCGGGTACGTCACGGGGCAAACCCTCAGTGTGGACGGCGGGTTAAGCGCGGAGGGATTCGCGGGGCCGTGTGTCGGGGACAGAGGGTAGGAGGAGTAGTACCTCGAAGGTTAGGAGTAGGAGGAGTAGTACCTTGAAGGTAGTGAGGACCGTACCTGTCTGCTTGTCGTGTAAAATACACACCCGTTAGGGTAATATTAAAAGCTACCCCGAATACACCGCCCCCGCGAGGAACTACTCGTATCATAAATACTACCTCAAGACCTTTCCTTTAAATAAATACACCCACCACGAACCGGTCCTCACGACTGGAACTTCTTTTCGTGTTTCACCACGCCTTTGTCCAGCACGCGCGTGGGCTGTTTCATCTCCTTCGCCGCTTCCTGGATCATAAACGAAACCTCCGTCGCGGCGGGGCGCGCTTTGGCTTTTTACGTTTTGCCAGAAAAGTGTCAGTCTTGAGTGTACAAGTGCCATGTATGGGCAAACAGTCTACTTGTGATGTATGTAGTAAACAGTAATTACTCTGGACCATTACCGTCAAACAGAAGTACCGTCAAACAGTCGTCCATGATTTGGGAAACGCGGGGACGTACCTTTCTCCTTCAAACAGCACTCCACGATTCCTTTGATTTTAAAAGGCACCGAGCTGCTTCTGAACTCGGGGCGTTCGCCTTGAAGCACTCGTATTTTGATTTCGTACGCGCTGCAGTCGCCATAAGGCTTGCGTCTCTCGTACAGCTGCCAAAGCGTTATCCCGAGCGCGTACACGTCACTCGCGGGGGTTTTCTTGGCTTTCTTTCCCTTCTTTAAAAGCTCGGGGGCCATCCAAGCCGCTTTCTCGGCTTCCTCCTCGGGGTCCTTGTCTGTTTTCTCGCAAACCGGCCCGGGGCCTGCGCCTAAGGATGGCGCCACGCGGCGCCCGCGCCACGCGCTGTTTCGCCAGAACGTGGTCCACGAGTCGGTTGTGTCGGTGGTGTCTTCGTCAAACGAAACGCCGAAACTCTCCACAACCGCGCCCGCGGAGACGGATTTGGCGGACGCGACTTTGCCGGACCCGAACCCGAAGAAACTCTTCTTGGAAGTTTCGCGCTCGATGTTTTTCTTCGTCTGCTGGAACCCGAAATCCCCCAGCTTGGCGTTGCCGTTGGCGTCCAGGTGAATAGAATCCACGGTCACGTCGCCGTGCACGATTTTTTCCCGCTCCAGGTACGCCAGTCCGTTCGCCGCGCCCAGCGCGACCGCGGTTGTTTTGAACGCGTCCATGCCCCCCCCCTCCTCATCAAGAAGCTTCTCCTTCACGCTCCCGCCGGCGCAGTGCTCCAGCACCACGACGCCTTTTTCGGGCACCGCGCCTTTCACCAGCCGCAGGTTGGGGTGATTCAAGGTCGCGAGGGTCGCGACTTCCTTTTTCAAAGACCCGCTCACCTTAGAAGGCACCCCGATCGCGAGCCCACCGGGGAACATGGAGTTCACGGCGACGGTTTTGCCCTGGAACACCCCGGTGGTCATCGTGCCCACGGCGGGCTTTCCGATTTTGTAGGAATCGGACACGTCGGCGCCTGCGATTGTGAAAGAAAAGTGGTCAACGTCTTGTATTGGGCGATGTATGGACAAACAGTCACCAGCTGAGAGATAAAACAGTGCCTGGATTTGGGAAATGCCCAAGGCCGTACCTGACACGGGCGGGAGCTTCAGTTCGTCCGCGCGAATAACCGACCGTACGTTTGTCAAACGCGGGTACGAGTGTTCCTTTTGTTGCACGAAAAAAGTGTCAGCCGTGTATTGGACGATGTGTGGACAACAGGGAGAGGTAATCGGTATGTGTATTGGGCGATGTATGGACAACAGTCACCGACCATCGGGCCTCCACAGTCACCAGCGTTAGAGGTAAAACGTGTACGGCTTTTGATTTGGGAAACGCCCTCCGGCCGTACCTTTATGTACTCCTGAAGCTTCCCGACCTCCACCTTGATTAAACGCACGTCGGACTTCCAGTCCGGCACGATCGTGTCCGCCAGGTTGACCCAGCCCGCGCCTAGAAGCTTTCGCCGTAGCCAGGGCTTGAAGAAGAACGCGCAAATCGCGAGACAGGTCAGGGGCGCCGCGAAGAGGAAGCCGAGAATCGTGCTCAACATGAACTCCATGTTTTCAAAGAAACTCGTTTCCGTCGTGGGCGCGGGCGGGGGGGGGCTGTGAAGCACGGTGGTCGTGACTTCGGTGTCCGTGACTTCGACTAAAACTTCGGGAAGGGCGAAAATAAACGCGGCGCCCTTTTTCGAAGCCGTTGGCGCGAAATCGTCAACCCCCACCACCACGGTGTTGCCGTCGATGGAAACGCAGCATCCGAAATACTCGTTATTCGTCGCAGTGTCAGAGTTTCGAAACCGCGCGGTCAAGTTGAATTCGTTCAGGTTCCCAACGGAAGAGTTTCGGTGAAACACGTACACGGTGCCCTGGTTTGGAAAACAAAAAGGGGTCAGTCTTTCGTGATGTTCGTAACCTGAGGTATGGGTGTACTGTATGAGCAAACAGAGCACTTGTGATGTATTTGTAACAGTTGCCAGTACTGGTAAATATTACTAGTACTGGCAACTGCTACAAAGAGGGGCAGTAAACAGTTGTTGGATTTGGATTTTGGAAAGGCCCTTACCTGGTCGTCATCAAGGGTCGAATCCGGGTCCGCGTCTTGACCCGGATTCCCCACCGCGACGTACTCGCCGTCGATCGCGACGGCCCGGCCGAAGCTGTCTCCATCGCGAAAAGTGTCCGCGGTGAGCGCGGTGGCGAAGGACCAACTACCGTTCACCGCCCCGGCGCTCGCGCGCGTCCACACGTACGCCTTGCCCGCTTGCTCGTACGTGGTCTCAACGCCAGTATTGTCAACGATTTTGACTTGGTGCATTGGGGCGCCTACTACGATCGTGTCGCCGTCGATGGCGACGGGTTTGAAGTGATTGGTCACGTCGTCTGGGTCTTGGTGCAAGGGGAGGCACGAAAAGGCAGCCTGCAAACTCGACCTGAATTCCCACCGCGAGTGTAACGAACCCGGGGTGACTCGGGTAAACACAAACCCCAACACACACGTGTCCGTGGTGTACTCGTCAATGGACATGGACGCGACGATCGTGTCCCCGGAGATCGCGACGGTCCGGCCGAACAACGCCTCCGCGGTTTTGATTTTATCCGCGACTTCCAGGCGATCGATCAGCACGAACGCACTGGTCAAGTCATTCGCGGTTCCGCGCGCGAACACGTACACGGCGCCAATTTCGTTGCCGGCTAAATTAATAAGAGCTGGGTCGAGTTGCGAGCCGTCATCGGTGACGTCTTTTTCGGGAGCGCCGACGATGATCACGTCGCCGTCCAAAGCGACGCTCCAGCCGAAGTGGTCGTTTTCCCCTGATACGATGAAAAAGAAAGTGTCAGTCTCGTATGGGCAATCGCAGAGGCGGAACGTGGTGATTGGGAAATACGTACCGCGAAGCGGGTTGCGGATGTTCTGCGAAAACGTCCACAGCGAATTCGCAGATCCCGGAATTGACCGCGTGTACACGTACACGCTGCCTGCGTTTGACACGTCCCCGGTGGCACCGCCTTGCCCGTCGAAGGACGCGCTCACGACCAACGTGTCTCCGTCAATCGCGACCGCGCCGGCGAAATAATCCCCCGCCGCGCCGTCGGGCGCTTTCAGGATTTGTACCAACTCCCACTCCGAGGTTCGATTGCCGGGATACTTGCGACCGTAAAGCCAAGCCTGGCCTAGAAAGAAAGTGCTCTGCGAATAATTGAAGGCGCCCGTACTATCGCCGTGGGGCATCCCCACCACCAGGGTATCGCCGTCCACCGCGACCGCGGCGCCGAACCTCTCGCGGTTGGTCACGGTGCCCGTGGTGGTTCTTGTCAGCTTTTGCACGAACGCGAGCTGCGAGTTATTCACGGTGGACGTGGAGAACACGTCCACCTGCGTCGAGACCTCGGTCTGCGCCCGCGCGCCGCCCGCGATGCTAAGCACGACGAGAAAGGGAAAGGAAAACGCGCGCCATCCCGAAGCGAGCGTCGCGACGCCCCGCATCGCGCGCGGATCTCTGGATTGCCGGATGTTTTTGACGACATTTTCCTTTCACGACGTAACATTTTTTGACGACAAATGTCGACGCGTCGCGATCGGGCACCCCCGCCACAAACTCGGTGTCGTCCGTCCGTATCGGCGGTTGTTTCGACGGTGCACTTGTCCAGAATGACGGACACACACAAGTTGCCCAACACGCAGTTGGCGAAGATGGGGTACGAGAAGAAGGAGAAGGGTGCGTACGGAGCGATCTACGGGAAATTGTTGAATACTAATGTCAACAACGCTTCAGAAGCCAAGAGGCCGCGCATGACCAATTTTTTTATATTGTATTCCGGAAGGTACGCATCTCGCGCATCCGTCTATCGCTTCTACACTTCCATCTACTGCGCCTTTTCCGCGTTTTTCGGCACCGACACCTCTGCCCCGGGCAATGCCTCCCCCGCGTTACCCGCGTTCGGCAGCGCCTGTTCCACCCCCTCCGGCGTCTCCGGCAACGCATCGTCCACCAGGTACGACGGCGTTTCCTCATCCACACCGAGCAGTTCCTCCCCCATCATCTCTTCAAGCGCGTCCAACTCCCCCATAAGCTCCTCTTCGTCGATGTCATCCGGGACGTTGTAGTTCCTGCCTAAAACGTCCTGAATTTCGGCATGCTGGTCCATCAAATCGGCCATCTCGTCGTTCAGGGCGTCGATTCGGTCCACGTCGAAGGCTTTGGTTTTGAACTGCGCCTTGAGTTCCTTCGAAGTCGTTTGCATGGCGCTCACCTGCGCCGCCGTGTCCTTCGCGCTCTGCGCCGCGAAACTCACCTGCTCCAAGTTGAACTGCTGGTTGTACAGCACGTCTCGCTGGCCTTCGTACATGCGTTTCTGTTTCAACACCTGCAACGCCCGCCGCTTCGCCGCTTCCTTCGCCGCCGGCGTGCGGCAAGTGCGCAGAATGTCGCGGTGCTTGGCGAGCTCCAAATCTAACGCGTGTAGCTTGGCGTCGATGGACGCGCCTCTTTTGTCCAGCTGAAGTGGGATGAAACACAGGGTTTGGGGCAAAGAAACGACACGATGGGGTCAGCCAGGTGGTGCGTCAGGTGGTCACCGGGGGCGAGAAGATAAGGGGTGGCAACCCAATCAACGCGTCGTGTGTCTCAAAAGGTTCACAATCAGATCTCGCCACCGCGCGTCGAGACGAGGGCGCGACGAGAGTTCCCACGAGACAAGAGAAACCACGCACCGAACCGGTCGCGTCATCCAGCGTCGGCACAGGGGCTTTCTCCTTCTTCACCCCGAACAAACGTTTCATGGCGACTGGGACGGCGCGAGCCGTTCCTGGGAGTGCCCATTTGCGGAGCGAACAACGCGGCTAAAAAAGCGAAGCTCGGCTCGGCAAATCGGACGGAAATTTTTTGCGAGGCAAAACACCAGTCAAGTTTCATCGTATACCTCGGTCGAATACTCTTTTTCGTGAAAGGCAACCGCAGTCAACTGCATCGCGATCAACATCACGCTATTTGTGACCGAAACGGTTTCGCGATATCGCGATTCACTTTTTCATAACGGCACACTCTCATCGAGCGTGCCCCTCACACGCGCACGCGCGGATTTCGTGCCCTCGCCGTGATGTTTGGTAACCAAGCGTTGACCCGCATGACCCATGACGAGGATATCGTCGCCGAGGCCGAGGCGTTGGCGGGCGTGTCGGTTCCCACCGGGTCTGTCAACACGGTGGCGAGCGCATCGGCGGAGACCCCGAAAAGAAATGCAAGCCACGACTCCGATCCCCCCCCCCCCTTGGTATCGCACCCCCTGAACTGGCGCCCCAACGACGGCGGGCACAAACCCAACGACGCGACAAGGAGTGTTTTAAATGAAGTAGGCGGCGTGGCTGGGATTTTGAAGTTCACCACGTTGTTTTACGAAAACGTGTTTGCCGATCCCCATCTCGACACGTTCATCCGAGACCGCACGGAAAACCACGCCGAGCGGTTCGCGTTTTGGATCGCGGAGAAGCTTGGGGACCCGGCGTATCCGTGGACAGCCGACCGCAGTAAACGAAGCGTATGCCCGTTTGCTTCGCACGGTTTGCAGTTTCAAACCCCACACGACCGCTCCTCCGCGCACTTCGCCGCGTGGCACTCCCCGAAACGATTACCCGGCGACTTTGGGGTACACTTCAAGTTGGCCGACTGTCGCGTGTGGATGCGGGTGCACTTTTGGAGTCTGCGAGCCAGTGGGATCGCGGAGACGTCGCCCTCCTTCACCGAGTACTACGTCAAGTTCATCGCGCACTTCGTGAGCGTGTATGAGCAAATGGCACCTCAGTTCGCCAGGGAAAGCTTCCGGTGGAGCGCTGATGAGGAAAACGTAAGAAAGTATCTCGCGAACGGCCGGGTGATGGAAAACGTGCTCGGCGTGTCCGACCGCGACACGCTGCGGCAACTGCCGGTGGACGAAAACGCGAGGGGGACGGACTGGCCGTACTGCTAGCAATAATGAATTAGTGGGAAGAGTGTGTGGGTTTGGGAAACAAGGGGACCCTGGATCGATTCCCATGGGTTCGGGGGGGTGACATCGGACAGGCGGTAGTCGGTACTCATCACACCAGAGGTGCGTGTAGACTTAATGTAATGTCACACTTCTCAACACACAGCCGCGGGTTCGGTTCCTACGGTGTATTTACGCCTCTCCTGGTGTCACGGTGATGACACAGCGTCACCACTCCCTAGCTAGACTCCTCCTCCAAACTAAGCCCCTCCTGCGCTTTGTCCAGGAACCTGGTAAACGCCACGACGTTTCTCTTCTGACTGAGTCGGTACCGGACGCACATCTCAAATCGCGGCGTCATTGTTTTCTCCACCCCGTGGGAAGATAACAGCAGTTCATCCTCCTCGATCGTGGTAGGAAATGAATTCAGGCAAGTATCAGACGCGGTGCGCATCGCTTCAATCGCGTTCAGGTCGGACGTATCATCGCCAGCCCCGGTGGGATTGGCCAGCGCCATCATCTGCCGCGCCGCCCATTCCGGCTTTTGCTCGTTTAAATCACTCAAAGATTTACCAGCCTTCGCCACGGACGAACTGCGTATTTTACGCGCCCCGGGAAGCATCAACTCCATCGGCAGCTGGTCGTTCGGGTTGTCATTGACAAAAAAACCGTAGTGCAGCATAAGCAGCGCGGACGGCATGCGCGCGCCGTAGCAAATCAAAACCTCGTCGTTTTCTGAGGGAGGTTGTTTTTCCAACCGCTTGCCGGCGGCGGTGCTCCACTCCATGTCCCACACCAGCTGGAAGCTGTCGCCGTCGGGTGCGACTGCAAACACGGTGTTCGGGGTGAACGAGTGGTTGGCGAGATCCACCCCGGGCACCACGAACGCACACGCGCCGCCGCCGAGCAATCCGCTCATCGCCCTCGTGTGCGCACACGCCCGCGCCCATCGTAAGTCCTTTTGAAGTCCCGCTTCGCCTCCCTCGCCTGCATTTGAATCAAACGCGTTTTGCAACGCAGTTACTACTTCTGGGTATTGGTCGTTTAACTGCGTCCACCCCGCGTCGTAGTTCGCGCCGCTGCCCACGGCCATGCGCCGGACGGATTCGTCCTGCAGCGCGTCCAGTTCGTCGTCGTTCGCGAGGTACAGGGAGTCGAAATTTTGGGGAAGCGTTTCAACGCGGTACGCCCGCCACGCCGGAACCGATTGCGTGGCCCACACCAGCGCCACCGCGACCCGCAGGTCCTTGGGCATCTCGGCTTGCGTTAAGAAGTCGACGACTAGTTTCGGGGGAGCCACCCCCAGCGTGTCCCCCCAGTTTTCGTAAAGCGAACGCACCGCGTCCACGCACGCTTCGCACCCCCCAGCCCCAACAAGCTCGGGGACGCACACGACAACACCCAACGGGGTTTTCGCCAGAGGCAACGCAGGGTCCTCGCCGGTACAGAACAAACCGCGGCCGTTCACGCCCTCGCCAGGCGCGCTCGCGGGGAACGCGATCCCCAACTTTGAAGACTCCGAAGTGGACGCGACGGCGGCGATTGTTGAGCAGGCTCGGCTCAAGGTGCGGCGGGTCTCAGCGCATCGCGACCTGTGACGGCTCTCCAGCAAAGCGGAAGGCGACACGGAGGGAAGCGCGGGCACGCGGCAGAACGACGACATCCCAACCACACACACACACAGTGGCCGCGCGGTGCTCTATATGGGAAGGTCATCAAGTAATCAGGCTTTATCCTCGGGTATCAGGCAGGCTGGAAAGTGCACGACCCGTCGGTGAACTGTGTTACTCTCCAATCAACCCTCAAATGGACTTGCGCGGTTGAAAGCCAATCCACTGGGTCGACTGCTCGACTCGGGCACTACGCTCGCCTGCAGCGCTGATGCAAATCCGAGTCATCCCTCAATGATTCATGATCCTTGACGGACAGCTGGGCGTCCGAGTCAGAAAAAGTGTCATTCTTGTACGGGCAATCAGTGTTGGGATTTGGGAAATACTCCTCTTTTTTTGGCTTTTTTGGCATCGCGCTGTGACACTCATTTTCACTATCCTTATCCCGGGACTGCCACTTTGCGACGATTGGACCCAACCCGCCTCGCGTTTCACCGGCAGAACCACCCGCGTACCTCACGCTTTCCGTTCACAACCAAACGACACGATGTCCGCTGTTACCATGAGCGCTCTCTCCGTGCCCGTCGCTAAGGTGGGTGCCAGTTTTGATCGCCCGGACCGCGATCGCGGCACGGTGCGACCCGCGGCAACGATTTGCGTTTGCGAGTGCGACGACAAAAAGATTCGATGCCGCTCTTCTTCCGGGCCGGGAGCGCGCCGGTTACGTGGCGTGCGACACTCGCGTGTCCCCCCCGCGATCCACAAAAGCGGTATCTGACCCTTCCCCCTCGCCCCGTCCAATTTTTTTAACACCAGGTCAGCGCCCGCGGCCGCGTCGCGCGCCACCAGCTCGGCGCCACCCCCGCGCAGCTCGGCAAGGGCAATGGCGTCAAGGTGCATATGTCCCGCTGGAAGGGCATGGACGAGGACATCTCCGACGACCAGCAGGACATCGCCCGCGGACGCGGAATGGTGGACTCCAAGTTCCAAGGTGGCTTCGGCTTGGGCGGCACCGCGGTACGTTACTCACGCACGACACTCACCCGCGAACCCGACTGCGAACGCATTGCCCATCCATCCGTCGTTCGAGCGAAACCCCGGGACGAAATACTCCGGAACGGTCCGGGAACCGTGGTGCGGTGCGATCGGCGGGATCGACCGCGTGTAGACGCCTTCTTGGCGATCAAACACGCACGCGGCGGCACACGTCGCGACACACAAAAATCCTCCCACACCGTCGCACACGCGACAAGTCGCTGACCACACCCACCCATGCAACTCGCACCCGAATTCAATCGTGTTTTCAATGCTCGTTTTTTACAAATCCACTTGTCTTTCCCGCACCCATGTTCCTCAATAATCCCACCAGAACGCGGTGATGTCCTCCAGCGACTACGTCAGCGACGGGTTCAAGGACCTGTCCAAAATGAAGGAAAACGCGGATGAGTTTTACATCAGCGAGGCTTTCATGGACAAGATGACCGTGCACATCGCGAAGAACTTCATGGATCTGCCGCGGATCAAGGTGCCGCTGATTCTGGGCGTGTGGGGTGGCAAAGGCCAGGGTAAGACTTTCCAAACCACGCTGGTGTGCGCGCGCCTTGGGGTGCAGCCCATCATCATGTCCGCGGGTGAGCTCGAATCCGGTAACGCGGGTGAGCCCGCGAAGCTGATTCGCCAGCGCTACAGGGAGGCGTCCGACATCGTCAAGAAGGGGCGCATGTCCACCCTGTTCATCAACGATTTGGACGCCGGCGCCGGCCGAATGGGAGGGAGCACGCAGTACACCGTGAACAACCAGATGGTCAACGCCACGCTGATGAACCTCGCGGATAACCCCACGAACGTGCAGCTGCCCGGGCAGTACCAGGTTGAGGAGATCCCCCGCGTGCCGGTCATCGCGACCGGGAACGATTTCTCCACGCTGTACGCGCCGCTGATTCGCGACGGGCGCATGGAAAAGTTCTACTGGTCCCCCACGTTCCAAGACCGCGTCGGTGTGGCGTGCGGTATCTTCAAAGCGGACGGCGTCAACGCCAACGACGTGGAGGTGCTCGTCAGGACCTTCGACGGCCAGTCCATCGATTTCTTCGGTGCGCTCCGCGCCCGAGTGTACGACGATAAGGTCAGGGCCTGGATCAAAGAGGTCGGCATCGACGCCATGGGATCCTACCTCATTAACCCGTCAAAAGACAAAGGAAAGGTTCAGTTCGAAGCCCCGCGCATGTCCCTCGACATCCTGCTGCAATACGGCAAGATGCTGGAGCAGGAACAGGAGAACGTGAACCGCGTGCAGCTCGCGGACGCGTACCTGGACGGCGCCGTGCTGGCGGGACAGAGCGGGAGCTCCAACACCCCCCAGTCCTCGCTCATGAACTAGACAAGGAGCTTGGTGTTGGGCGTGATTTGGTTGGGGATGATTTTGGAGGACGGTTATTCGGAAAGAAGAAGGGTGTTGTTGTGTGGAAAGAGAGAAATAGTGATTTTCCCGCATTCATTATGATACGATCGTAACGTCGTGTTAATATTCGGTTACTCCATCTCCTACCTGCTTACCGTGATTCTCGTTTTAAGTGATACTCACATAACTAACAGTCAGTCGTGGTGATACTCCTATGACTAACTCACTACACCCCCGTTTCCGACGCTTCCCTGAACGCTCTCCACTCAGAGCGTTCTCGCCTGCCCAGCCAGACGCAATACGGCACGCAGCTCATCGTCAGCGCGAAACACACCGCGTTGACGTTTTTGAGCTCCGTATCCCCCGACAGCGCGAGCTGGTACCCCGGGTACTGCGTCATGGAACAAATCGCGCTTGTTAGCATCCCGGTTCCGACTAACGACCCGTAGTGTGCATACCCAAACCGCCTTCCCACGTTTGCGAAAAACGTCGCGAACAACATCATGCGCCCGACGCTGTAACACGCCATGCCGAAGTACTGAGAGTTTAGGTCATCGATAAACAGGAACGCGAAGCCGGTCGCGGAGAGCGCGGTGGCGACTAGTTGTGCGAACCCCACGCCGCATTTATCACACAGTAACCCGGCGAGCGGCGCCAGGGGGGCGCTTCCGCCGTAAATCAACCCAAACGCCGTGGTGAATCGACCGGTATCGTCGCCCATCCGCTCGAGCTGGTACCCTATGGATAGCACGTAGTACTGGCTCGGGGTGACCATGACGCTGAACCAAACGGCGAGCGCCAGAAACTCGTCGCTCGCGAACAACGCGGAGCGCGGCTTGCCGAAATGCGCGGCGGGTGAAACCAACCGGGTCGTGGGCGCCGGCGCGGGTGGCAGGGCATGAGTTGGTACGGTTAGCAGTGCCTGATTCGGAGACGAGACGTGTAGAGTTTGCAGCGAGACGTCAACCGCGGCGACGGGCGCCGCATCGCCGTCGCCGATACCGATACCCCGCTCCGTATCCCCGCCCTTCGTGTTGTGACTGCCCGGGTCACCGGTACCCTCGTTGTCCGTATTAACTTCTTCCGTAAACGACACCCCTTTAGGCAACACTTTGACTGAAACACCCAGCAGCACGGACACTAAAACGGCGTGTCCTAAATACGCCCCGACTCGCTTCGCGCCGGTGTTCCCAACTTGCGAGCATACCAAAAACACCAAACCGCTGAGCTGAAACGCGCCGCTTAAACTCGCCATCGCGGTTAACGTGGCTTCCGGGAAAAGCGACGCCACGGGCTGCACACAAAGCTGGGCGCCCGAGCCCATCCCGAGGAAAAGCATGCCGAAGCACATGCCTGCTAAGTTACCTGAACCGCTAGTCGCTATTAGCACGGAACCGACGCACACCATCGCTAAACAAGTCACCACCGTATTTCGGGTGCCGTACTTGTCCCTCGCCAAGCCGACCAGAAACCGCCCTCCCTGCACCGACCACGCCCCGCACGTGAACACCGCGCCGAGTTCGTTTTCGGTCAAACCGCCTTCGTGGAGGAGGTCGCGCCGTAGCGCGGGCCAGCCGTAGACTGGGAGTGGGGAGTGGGGGCGAGAAAAGGGTCAGCGAGAGTGTGAGATTTGATGAGCAGTTCGTTGGCGGGCGGATGACCAATAAGTGAACGCATGATGAGAAAAGCGACCGCCTTCGGTGGAGATTGAGGACGCACCGACCCCCGATACCGAAGATGTGACCACGAACGCGAGGGCGTAGAGGATCCACCGGCGGTCCATGTCGTGTCGCGTCCCGCGCTTCCTCCTCTGGGGGGTTGTTGTCTTGTACACGTCTCATCGTTTCCTCGAAATAGAATCACCTCGTTGATATGCACGAGTGCCACGTGGACGTAATCTCAACACCACAACTCGGTGCACATGGGCGCGCACGCGGTGTGTGCGCCTTTCCGTTTCCGCGTTTCCCACCGCGCGAAAAGGGCCGGTGATGTGTCTCCACCCTCCGCCGTCGTCGTCGCGTGTGTGAGTGACACGCCGTCGTCGCGGCGACCCGGCGCTGCGTTGTTCTGTGTCGCAGCCTCGGTGGTTCTGCTGCACCCTTCCGCAAGTCACGCGGAGACGCTCAAGCAGATGACCGTCGCCGGCGGCAACGCGAGTTTCTTGGAGCGAGAGTTTGTTGACTTGAAATACGCGGGGGTCAAGACCGTGACACCCGGAACCGCGGCGATAGACGGCTTCACGGAAGCCACGGAGTGCGTTTCGGTGACCTATGATGCCGATAAAATCCAATTCGCGTCCTTGATGCGCACGTACTGGCAACACGCCGACCCGACCAACCAAAACGGGTCGTTCGCCGAAAAAGGCGACCGCTTCAAAGGCGCGGTGTGGGTTTGGGACGAGTTTGAACGGGAGGAAGTGACGACCGCGGTCTCAAACTTGAAAGCAAGCGGGATATTCGGGGTGGACAAAGCGAAGACGCCTTACGCGTTGGTCAACCTGCGAGTAGAACAGGCGCCTGCCAAAAACTTCGTCCCTTTTCCCGAGGAACGGAAAAACGCCCTCAAGACCAACCCGAAACCGCTGGAAAAACAACAGAAAGCACGCGACGAAAGCTTCAAAAACCTCTGGGGGTTCGTGCAGTTCTGCCAGGACAAGGTGTGCGGGTACGTGAGGTTCGCGCCGAAGTGCCAGAACGAGTGCCTGGACGTTTTTCCGCAGTACCGAGCGCGGAACGCGGGGGTGCCGGAACTAGAGGGCAACATAAAAATAATGGGACGGAGCTGACGCGGGGACCGCGGGTCGGACCGGCAACAACAAGTGCCGGTGGTAGGCTAAGATTGGAGTTTGAATCATTCAATGCGACTACAAGGTGTACTTACAAAGAGTACTCATCACTTCCCAAATACCCGCTCACGCCGCGGCGCTCCTTTGTTTCAGCGTGATTTTGTCCCCGAGCGAAAGCGCGATGCCCTGCGTTTTGCTCCTGATCCGAATGTACCCGCCCAGCTTCCCGTCGTGCGGCTGTTTCTCCACGGAAACGTTCACAAGCGCGTCCTCGCCGAACACGGACTTGGCGTACAGATTAGCCGCCAGGTACGCGCACTCGCCGTCCAGCGCGGAGTTAGTGGTTAAACACCGCATGTTCGTGGATTTCACGACGTGGTTGAGGAATTCCCGAACTTCACAAATTTGCGTGTTGATCGCGACTTTGTTTTCCCACTCAAACTCCGCCCACATCGCGCGGAACTGCGTGTCTGGTTGTACGAAGCACAGGGAAGGGGAAAGGAAAGGAAATGGTGTTAACACTGGTGTGAACGTAGTGGGTGTACGGTTGGTCGAACCGAGGGTGGTCGGAGGGTGGTGTTGGACTGTTTACACATACAGCGGTGCTGCGTCCGGTGCGGTAAACGAAAAAGGGTTGGAAAAACACGAGACGAGACGAGACGAGACGAGAAAAAAAAACAAGACAAACAAGACGCACCGTGGCACGTCGCGGGCGCGATGTAGTCCATGATGTCGATGTGGATGTCGTTCAAAACCACCACGTTCCGGTCCGACCCTGAGCTTTCGTAAACGATGTTCCCGAAAATAACCCCCGTCTCGGTTGAGGAAACCTTGATGTTCGCCCGGACGTGTTTTGTTTCCCCCACGTCGAGGGTGTAGTTCTGTGAGGGTAAAAAAAGAGTGTCAGTCGTGTGTTGGGCGTGTATTGGACGATGTATGGACAACAGTCACCGTAATCGGTCTGAACCGTGACCAGCTTCGGTAAAACAGGGAGGCGGGATTTGGTGTAAGCCCCAACACGTACCTGCGGTCGCTCCACGAGCTTCAAGTCGCCCATCGTGGCGAGCTCTAAACACAGATTCTGCTGAATCTCCTTGCTCCGGTTCACCACCGTGACGTCCATCACGATGTCGTACTGGTGCACGGTGACGTACGCCTCCGCGTACACCGGGTCGCTGAACCCGGTGAGCTGTAACACCCGGTCCAGCTTCCGGTCCTTGTCGCTCGCGGCGGCGTCCGCGAACCCGGTGGCTCTGGCCAAATCCGTCGCCACCGCGTCTTCAATCTCAACCTGCGACAAACCCTTCCTTGACTTCAGGTGGAAAAAGTCAATCAAGTCATCCGCCTGCGCCACCGGCGTCGCGTCGAGGTCAACCGCGTCGTGTGTTTGCTGCTTGATTTTGTCGTCAATCAGGCCTTTAAACGCATCCCGGCACCCCTTCAGCCACACGTCCGCGACCGCCGGGTCTAAAGAACTGGGCGCCGCCAAGGTTTTCAAACAAAGCGACAGGCGATCCGCGCTGTCCTCGTCAATTGGCGTGGGCAGCGTGTGCGACTTGCCCAAGCGCAGCAAGCACACTATGTACAGCATCACGTCCGCCCTAAGGCGGTGCGCCTCCGCTTGCGTCGTCGCGACGGAGAGAAAACGCAGCGCGAGCTTGGTGAGCGTCGTGGCCACGACGGACCCGAGGAAGAAATCTCCGCCCAGCACCAGCGCCCTTAAGTTAGGCGCGCCGGCGCCACCGTTGAGGCCGTTCGCCACGACCTCCACGACCGCGGTCTGCGTGGCGTACGAGCCGTCCGCCAATACTTGTGGTCGGCCGGTTTGGGTTTTTTTTTTGGGAGGCGACGAAAAGTTTGTCGCCTCGTCCTGCGTGTCGGGGTGTTCGTTTGCGTTTATTTTTTTGTAAAAAGGCGTCGCGCCCAGGCTTTCGGTTAGCGTAGCGAACGCATCCACGACCTGCGTGGGCAACAGGCTGTACTCGCCTATTATCCACAAGCAAGTTCCAGCAACCCGCGCTGACCGTACGCTGTAAAAGCAATCCAGGAGCCGTTTGACAATCCCGGGGCGCAGGGCTTCGTTGGTTTGCGCGATTTCGCGAATGAACATGGCGACGTCAAACGCGGCGGCGACGTTTGTGTCGCCCAGAAAGTCCATCAAAAGGTGCACCACCGTGCCCGCGGTTTCCGGGAACTTAACCGCGCACTGGTGCGTGGCTTGCACCAGCATTTGGCGGTACTCCCCCGCGTTCGCGCCGCCGTCGTCGGTTTGCGACTTTTGAAGTTCCTTTTTCAGCACGCCGACGACTTCGTCCACGTTTCGCACGGTTACCAAGTCCAACACGATATCGAGCGCTTTCCGTCGAATGTCGCTGTTCGGTGCGTTCACCGCCCGTAAGATGTCCATCACCATCTCCTGCATCACATAACGGTGGTTCCGCTGCAGCTCGCCAAGCCGGTCCAACACTATTAGCTTCACGTTGTTGTCGCTTTGCGAAACGAGGAGCTGGCAGTAGCAGTTCGCGGCGGCTTTGATCGCGGTGGGCGCGCTTGACAGCGCCACCAACGTGTTCGCGCACTCGTAAATCACGCTCGTGTTGTTCGTGCTTAAAAGCATCAGGATTATCTTGATGTACTTGCCCTTCTGGGACGGGTCGGTGCGGCAGACCTGGGGTGGGTTCGGAGGGGGCGAAATTTGGAGGTTTTTGGGAGTCAGTTTTTTTTCAAGTATTGGGCGAAAATGTATAATCGCGATGATTGTATGGGCAAACAGTCACGCGTGCGTTTGGAAAAGAAGGCAAACAATCGCAACGTGGCGTTTGCGTCGATGGACCGCACGCGCGCGGAGCGCTTTCAAGACCTGTCAACACGACGCCGTACCTTCCGAATCAAGTCAAGCACGACGTTTTGTAAAATGTCCCCCCACGTCGCCACCTGCTCCACGTTCTGTAACAGAAAGTTCACCGCTTTTTCCTGGTCGTTGTTGTACAACATGAGAAACGCATTTCTTCGGGTTGACAGATCGGACTCGCCCCCGTTCAGGAACCGCTCTATGGTTTCCGGGGCGTCTTGCAGCAGCAGGTCGCCGCCTGGCATTTGGTAAATGCGATCCATGCACAGCACCGCGTTGCGTCTGACGAAAGAATGGCGGTGTTCGAGGCACGCGACTATGCTCGGAATCAGCGGCTCCAGAATCTCGTGTTCGCTGATCCGACAAAGGAACCGCAGCGTGGCGCCCCGCAAGAACTCGTTCGGGTGCTGCAGGTTGTTGCGAAGGTTCTGGCAAATCAGGATCATTTCCGGTAGCAGCTTGCCACTGCTATCAGTCTTCTCGATGATCTCCATGTAAAGCAACAGGAGCTTCTGGACGTACTTGTCATCCGACGGCAGCACGAACCGCACTATTGTGATGAAAATCTGCGGCATCTGCTCCCCGGACAGCAGTATCGCGATGGCTTTCTTCATCGCATCCGCTTTCGCGTCCGCCCCCCCAGACTCGAGCGCGGTTTTGATTTCCGACATCGAAGCGGCTCGGTCGAAGTGCACCAGCATGGAACAGCCCCGCTCTACAACCGCGTTGAGGGTCGCCATGACCGCGAGAGGCGCGCCGCGGTCGGGAAGGCGCGCGATTTTCAATGACTCGCATTGTTTCCTCTCGGGCACGGAAAACGGGAAGAACGAGCCCGCGCCCTCTCTTCGTCCAGTCTCCGTCTCACTTTTTCAAGTGAAGAAGAAGAGACAAAAGGGTGCCAACATCCTCCGCGCCCATTCCACCGCGCAGCACCATGGCAGACACGGTTCTGTCCCACGTCACCTCCCAGAACCGCCCGTTCAACGCGCAGAACGTCGCGGACGCGCTCGGGAAGCACGGCATCAAGAAAGGCGCGGCGCAGAAGTACTTGGAGCAGCTCGTGGATGCTGGGAAGATCGCGGTGAAGGATGCGGGGAAACAGAAAGTGTTTTTCGCGTTGCAGGACGGTGACGTGCTTAGCGCCGAGACGACGAAAGCGATGGAGTTTGAAATCAAGGAGAAGACAAGCGAATTGAGTGAAGCCAAGCAGGCGCTGGCGCAAAAGCACGCCGCGTTGCGTCAGCTGGGAAAGACCTTAACCGTGGAGCAGATGCGTTTAAAGACGGATTCGTTAGCGAAGCAATCTGGTGCGTATTTCCCATTTTTACCACTTTCCGCCTCCCTGATCGGCCCGATTACTCTTCCCTGTTTACTCATACGTACTGGTATCTGTTACCGTGGTAACAGTTACGAAGTCACGCTACTATACCCTTTCCAATCCCTCATACACGCGCGTCCGAGAGACTGACACTTTCGGCGTTAAAATGCCAGGCGCGCTTGAAACGAAACTCGCGCCGTTGCGAATCGGCACGGGCGACGCGGTGTCCCCCGAGACGCTCCGGAAAACGGAAGACGCCTTCATTTTCGCGGTGGAGCAGTGGCAGCAACGCAAACGCAAGTTCACGGATGCGTTTGAAACGATTCTGGACTCGACCGGCGCGACGAAGAAGAAGATGGGGGAAGATATCGGCGTGGAGGTACGGCCTCGTGCGTTTCCCAAATCCCGACGCACTGTTTGACGCGGCGTATGGAGCGCAGTCAGCAAGTACCACGCACTACCCGACCTTTCCCAATCCCACGGCCTGGCTGTTTCGCGGATTGCACACATCACAAGTGCGCTGTTTGCCCATACAGCGCACCTGGCCGACTCAAGACTGACCCTTTTCTGTAGTGGGACCCGGAGGCTGTGGCGGCGAAACTGCCCGAGCTGAAAGGTTTCTGCGACGCCATAAAAAAAAAACGAGCAAAAGACGCGGCGGACGCGAACAGGCTCAAAAACAACACCAGAGGCAGGGGGTAGGGATCGAACCGGCGCGTGTGGGAGGGGGGGCGGGTTAGGGTTAGGGTGTGGGCGCGATACGAGTGAGACGGGGGGTGTACAATACGATGAATGAAACTGACGCGTGAATCTTTTTCTCAAAAAAAGTAACACTTTTTCTTCAAAGCAGTTTGTTCTTTTCGGATACGAAAACCGAACTCGTCGTGTCAACCCTGCCCGCACGGGTCCTGCGTTGCGATGCACGCCGCCTGTGCGTTTCGCGTTTTTTGCGTCGCGTCCGTGCCACGTAGGTGTGACGATGCCGCCGTTCGCCGCACGCCAAGGACCGGCCACTGCCGGGTAAACTCCGCGTCAGCAGCATCGTCCACGTCCACGTCCACGTCGTCATCCATTTTCCGCGTGCCCGTTTCCGCCGCCGCCGCCGCACCTAAACGCGGGGTTGCGTGCCGTGCGACCCGGGCCTACGAGAGTGTTGACACCCAGGGTCGCCGCTGGTCCAGAGGCGACACTCCCGGCGACGCTCCCGGCGAACCCGGGCCGGTGACTCGCCGCACCGGCGATTGCTACGGCTGCGGCGTCGCGCTGCAGACCGACTTTCCCGACGTTTCCGGGTACGTCCCTCTCCTTGAGTACCAGACGAAGAAGCACCACCGCCAGCTCACCGGCGCGCTTCTGTGCGCTCGGTGCGGTGACCTGTCGCACGGACACATGGTCAACGCGGTGGCGGGGCAGGGCGGTGCCCGGGTCGGGGCCGGGCTGATAACCCCCATCCAGCTGAGAGATTCTTTAATGCACATCCGGGTAAGTATTTCCCATTTAACACATTCCGCCTACTAATTGCCCATACAAGACTGACTTTTCTTTTTTCAATCTCAGGAAAAAAAAGCGCTCGTCGTGAAAGTCGTGGACGCCACCGATTTCCACGGCTGCTTTCTGAACAAAGTCCGTGACGTGGTGGGGAGCAACCCTATTCTTCTTGTGCTGACAAAAGTCGACTTGCTACCGCCCGATACGGATTTGACAAAATTGCAAGACTGGGTCGTCCACGAGGTGACGCACAAGCGCCGGCTGACATTAGCGGGGGTGGTTTGCGTTTCGAGCCGGAAAAACACAAACATGAAACAAGCCGTGCAAACGATGTTCGCGGAGCGCAAGGGCCGTGATGTGTATGTGCTTGGCAGTGCTAACGTTGGCAAAAGCACGTTCATCCGGGCAGCTTTGAAAGCCATGCGAGAAGAGGGCAACTACGGCGTTCCGGGTAAGCGGCTTCCCACTGCGTCGGCGATGCCCGGCACCACCCTGGGCGTCATTCCGCTGAGGGCGTTCGAGGGCAAGGGCACGATGTTTGACACCCCCGGGGTTTTCCTGCACCACAGGTTGAACTCCATTTTAACAGGAAACGACCTGAAACGGTTCGGCCTGGGGAGCTCGTTGAAGCGGTTCCAGGCGCGGCCCAGGGTGGGTGACGAAACGGAGGACCGAAAAGACGGGTTCAAGGTACGTATTTCCCAATCACCACATTCCACCTCCCTTATTGCCCATACTCGTCCTGCGAAGGGACTATTACGACCAGAAGGGCACATTCCCTCGGACTGTTACCCTGACTGTTTACTCATACCAATCCCTCATACACATGGCCGAGAGACTGACACTTTCCTTTTTATCTCGAAGGGACTTTCGCTTTTGTGGGGGCCGCTGTTGCGCGTGGACGTTACGGACGCCACGCCAAACGCGGGGCTCGTGTTTTTCGGGCCGAAGGGGATGCGAATCACGGTGGTTGAGACTAACGGCCTACCTTCCGCGAGTTCGATAACGGAAAAGGAGACCCGGGACAAGGAGGCGCGGAGAGCAGAAGCCCGGGACGATTTGGAAAATAACGCCGACGAGACGTTGCGGGTACCGTCCGATTTCCGCGACGCCGTCGGTGACGCTTCGTCTTCCAAGGAAGACCGGTTCATCCAGCGGCTGGTCAAGGAAGCGTATGTCACGGCTGAGTCGTCACCTGGGAGTGAGAGCGACGAACCCCGGAATGTGAACCGACAAAACGGGAACGGCGCGGCTTTGCGGGATTTGTCCGTGTCTGGAATGAACGCCTGGCTGCGGGTGACGCACGAAACCGAAACCGGACCGTGTTCCATGCGCTTGAGTGTGTTCGGCCCGCGAGGGCTGGAGGTTTTCGACCGCGAGCCCATGCCGGTGACGTGAGGTGTCCGGTTGTTTAGGGTAATGGACACGGGCCAGAGGGAGCGCGCGGTACTCCAAAGAGTATCAACTAGGCTGGGTGGTAGGTTGAGTTTTTCTCTGTTTCAATTTCTACCGTCGCGACGGTTCATCTCGCACCTTCGTTTCGAGCCTGCTTTGCTACGCGAAGAGCGCGAGCACGCAACCGAGGGTGGCCAGGATTGCCACCGCGGGAGCCGCGGCGTTCGCGCCGCTTGTAATACCGTTGGCGGCTCGTGCCGCGGCGAGAGCCGCGGCGCCGTTGGTACCGCACTTGGCGCGCAACGCGTCGAGACCGTACGCGACCGTAACCTGACAACTCGAAAATGTCCCTTGCGTTACGAGCTCGCAGTTCGGGTCAGCGCAAGTCGCCGCGGAAACTGCGGCGGTGCCACACGTGGTTTGAACTGTCGTGCCCAACGCGACGAAGCCTTGCACGCCCGCGGGCACCGAGGCTGCGGTGAGAGCGGTGGACGCGGTAGCCGCGGTGGCCATGCAACTCGTGTTTATCGGGCTCCAAACACACGTGGTGTCCTCGGTGCATGCGGTGTCCGTGGTGATAGCGGCGCAAGCCGCACCTGCGGTCGAGGCGGCCACAGCCTCGAGACCGCCAACGAGATCGTTCACCAAAACTGTTTGATCAACTTGGTTCAGACCACACGCTGTACCAGCGTCCCAAACACACGCGGTGTTCGCGGCGCAAGACGCGTTCGTGGTTAACGCCGTGCAAGTGAACGCGTTGTACGCGTGCTTGCAGAAAATTTCGTCGGTCTGGTACGCGGAGACAACGCTCGCGAGGGCGAGAACGGCGACGGCGCGGAACATGACGTTAAGTCGAGAGGGCGTGATGTGCGGCGTGGTGTGCGCGTGCGTGGAAGTGCTTTGTTACGAAGACGAAACGTTTTTTGACACGACACTTGACACAACTTGCATTAGGCCGCTCGTCCCTCAGTCACGTCGTGTTTTTCGAGGCGACGCAAGTTGTTTGCGTCTTTCATTTCTTCCGTGTCGCACTTCGCTTCGCGCGTCCGTGCTTTCCCAGACCTCCGTCATGTCCGCCCCCGCCGGTTCCGACGACGAGCCCGATCCCGAGACGGTCTTCGCCGCGCTCCCCCCCCCCGACGCGTTCCAGAAGGACGCGGGGTGGAGCCGGGACTGGAGCCGTGTTTGGGCGCCTCACGAAGAGAAACTCGCGGCGACGCGACACTTACAAGGCGAGGCTTTGATGGACGCGTTTCGGTCACGGCCGGACCACGTGTCTCCCAACGGCACCGGGCGCGTGCTTTTCTTCGACGTGACAGGCGGCCCGGTGGTGCGTCTTGCGAAGGAGCGCGCGCGGTGCGAGCAGATCGCGTGCGAAACCAAGGCGGCACGCGTTGCACGGGACGTCGCGGAGCAGGAGAGGAAACGTCGCGAGGACGTGCCTGACGTTGTTCGCGTGGCGAACATGCCAACCGCGGTGCTTCAAAACGGCGATACCGTGCCTTTGCTTGGTTTAGGAACCTGGAAATCCACCGAACCTGGTGAAGCGAGAAGGTCAGTGGAACACGCGCTTAAGGTGGGGTACACGCACATCGACTGCGCGAGCGTGTACGAAAACGAAAAGGAGGTTGGGGATGGCATGAATCACGTGTTCCGCACCACTCGGTTGAACCGAAAAGACGTCTTCGTGACCAGCAAACTGTGGAACGACAAGGTACGTCATGCGTTTCCCAAATCCCGCCTTCCTGTTTTACCGAGGCTGGTGACTGTTTGTCCATACATCGCCCAATACATGACTGACACTTTTCTGGCAAAACGCCAAAGCACCACCCGAATGAAGTCGAAGCCGCGTGCCGCGTGACGCTTTCCGATTTGCGCTGCGACTATCTCGATTTGTACCTGATGCACTGGCCCGTTGTGACCGGTAACACCGGTGACGTGGTGGACCCATCCCTCGAACGGACATGGAAAGCCATGGAAAGGCTGGTGGACCTGGGGCTGGTTCGATCCCTAGGTGTTTCGAACTTTTCGGTACCCAAGCTGCGGAAAATCGTGGCCGTGCAAAGAATCCCCCTTAGCGTGTGTCAAGTCGAGTGCCACCCGTTTTTGCGGCAGGACGAGATACGCGAATTTTGTGTCGAAAACGCAATTCACCTCACCGCGTATTCACCCCTTGGGTCGCCTGACAGCGCCTCGATGTTCCGGGGAAGGGACAAAGTCCCCGAGTTAATGAAAGACCCGGCCGTGTTGAAGGTTTCAAAGCAAACAAACAAAAACGTCGGGCAGGTGTTACTTAAATGGGCGCTGCAGAGCCGCCCGGGCTCGTCCGTGCTCGCGAAATCCGCCAACCCCGACCGACTGAAAGGGAACTTAGCGGTGCTGGACGGTTGGGAGCTAGACGAGCAAGCGATGCAAGAAATTAACGACGTCAACACCAAGGCCCGGATGGTGGACGGGTCGTTCTGGTTACACAAAGACGGGCCGTACCGAACGCTAACAGAGTTGTGGGATGATAAGTGAGTAAGGAGAGTTTTAGTCTGTTTACCCATACTGCCAACAACAAGCTTGTGTATACGTAACAACTACTCCACCAAACTCTTGGTAGATAACAACTATTACTTCATCATACTCTTGGTAGATAACAACTACTCCACCAAACTCTTGGTCGCTACCAACTACTCAACTAAACTCTTGCTACTCCGTCATCCTCTTGCTCATCAACAACCGCCCCCGCCACCCGAAGATCCCCGGATCAACCGCGCGGATGCCGTACCCTGCGTTTTTGTAAAGCCTCACCACCCCCGGTTTCTTCGTCGCGACGTGCAGGTACAGGTGTTGGGACCGCATCTCCTTTGCGAACTGTTCCGCCGCGGTTAACATGGCGGCGCCCAAACCCTCGCCTCTTTCGCCTTCAAATACTGTCAGGTCACTCATGTACGCAGCGTCTGATGGAGGTGCCAGCGAGCTGAATTTTCGCCGGCTCTTTTCCGAAAAACTCACCCCGACCGTCGCCACGATCGGGCCGTGCGTGCTCGCTTTCTCTTCGCTCCACGACGACGTCGCGACGTCGTTATTTTTTTTGACCTCACCATCTTTCGCAAACGCGTCATCATCACCTTCCTCTCCTTTCCTTCCGGTGGATAATCGTTCCATCGGCGCCCGCAGTCGTCCCACTAAATACGTCCCGTCCGGAAACGCCGGTACCGCCCCTCTTAGGTAAACAACCAACGTCCTTTTCTCCGTGGGGAACCCGGCCATGCCGCTGCCCAGCAGCAAATCAGCAACCGCCTCCACCTCCGTTTCCGTGAACGCACTCGCAAGCAACGTGTACCCGGCGAACTTCCCAGAGTCCACCGGGATCTCCGCCTGCCAGTCCAGGTCGGGAAGCGTCGCCATCGGGTCTGCTGGGACCACCGGGTCCGCGAACGGATCCAGGCGGGAAACCGCGCGCGCGCGCGTGCGCGACCGTAGGCTGGAGTAAACGCAGCGACGTGACCATGATGATGGTGGTAACGTGCGGCAGGCACTCGTGCGGCCAGTCGTGGAAGCACCGCGGGACACGCACGAGGCGCACGCAGCGACAATCCGCGCGCACGAACCCGCGGGCATCGCCGTCGTCGAACACGACATGATCGCGCGATGTGCAGGGCACAGTGCCCCACAGACGTGCACCACAGAGTGACAAGCACTAGTTGCCAACGTGTCACTGACTCGAGACACGTGTCACAGAGAGAGGACGACTTTTCCTGGGGAGAAGCTGATGAGTCGGTGTTCACTGTTTCGCCAGGCACGAGTACCGCAGTGCCCGCGACGAGTACCGCATGCGAGCCGTTACCCTTGTCCGGCCGAAAGCGGTCGTGCGACCGGACGTCACGCGACGCAACACGCGGAGACGCGTCGCCGTCGTGACGCGCGCGAGCGCTTCCTCCAACGAAAATCCATCGGCAGATGCAGTCGCGACCGCGAAAACTTGGCCGACTTGGGGCTGCGAGCCGAGCGTGTTCCCGTGGAGCTACGGCGCCGGTGAGATTTGTTTGGTCATCGAGGGCGAGGCCACGGTGGTGATGGACGACGGTACCGTGGTTTTGTTGAAACCGGGAACAATCGCGACGTTCCCAAAGGGGAGCTCGTGCACGTGGGAAGTCAAAGCTGCGATAAAAAAACACTACTCGTTTGGTCCGTGAAGACGCGGATGATTAATAGTAATAACAGTCTACTCAGTCTACTTAATGGTCCCGTCTTTCAGCGTGGGCAAGGTACACACCTCCCCGCCGACCGAAAACGGACACCCCTTGTACGTCGCGACGCCGTTTTTGACGCAAAAGTCAAGGGCCACGGCTTCGAAGACTTTTTTTTTCGGGTTGAGAACCTCGTCGGGTTCGCCCGGAAAATCAGCGCATGTCACGACCGTTCCGTTCGCGGCGCCGGCTGGAGGCGCCACCGGTTCCACGACACCGTCCACCCAACTGCCGCAAAGCACCATCGCCGTGGATTCCACGCCCCGCATTTTTGTCGGCTTCATGTTCGCCACCACCAAAACTTTTTTACCAAGCATCGCGTCCAAAGAAACGTGGCCCACCAGCCCGCTCACAACTTGCCGCGGCCCACCCGCGTCGCCGACGTCAATAAGCTCCACGAACAGTTTCTCCGCGTCAGGGTGTTGCCAAACTTTCGTGATAGTACCCACCTTCATTTGCAGACGGGACACGTCCGTGGGTAATACCGCTAGGTATTTTTTGGCAACAGGGACAGGGCGAGCCTTTTCCTTTGTTTCTTTTGTATCGCTCGATTTTTTTTCCCCACCTCCTCCAACCTCCCCCTCCGCGTCGTGCTTCGCGAAGAGTATGTCGCCAACCTGCACGGGCGTGCCCGGTGTTAGGTTCTGGCCGTTTTTAAGCCTCCAGATGGGCACGGGCGGTGTGTTGAGTTTTTCGAAAATCGCCGCCGCGGCGCGCGGGATCAACGGCGACAAAAAGTGCGCGGCGACGTACGCGGCTTCCAGAGTCGCGCGAATGATTTGCGCCTTTTTTGGAAAAGAAAAGTGTCAGATGTATATCGCGATGTATGGACAACAGTCACCAGCTTCGGTAAAACAGTGTGCCTGGATTTGGGAAAGGCGCAAGGCCGTACCTTTTTCAACTCAGCCCCGTCGCCCTTCACCGCCCACGGCGCGCTTTCCGTGAGGAACTTGTTCGTGTCCTTCACCGCGTTTATCGCGAGCTCACAGGCTTCGTGTGTTTTGAAGCCGGTGAACGCCATCTCGGTCTGCGCTCGCAAAAGCGGGACGTCCACGACGGAAGCCGTTCCTAACGCGTCCGGGACCTTCCCGTCGCAGTTCTTCAAACACAAGTTCGTCGCCCGGTGCACCAGGTTCCCTAAAACGTCAGCCAGGTCGCTGTTGTGCGTCAGCACCAGCGCTTGTTCCGAAAACGGGATGTCGCTGCCGTACACGCCGCCGCGCATTAAGTAGTACCGAAACGTGTCGCTTGAGTATTTCTCCAACTGCACGAGCGGATCCACCACGTTGCCGATACTCTTGGACATCTTCTGTCCGTCCCCCGCCATCACAAAGCCGTGCCCGAAAACCGTTTTCGGCAAAGGCAAACCCGCGCTCCAAAGCATACAAGGCCAAATCACGCAGTGGAACCAGATGATGTCCTTGCCTATGATGTGCACGTCCGCGGGCCAGAAGGCGTTTTTATTTTCTTTTTTTTTGGAATCGGGCGTTTCGTCGCAAGGCACGTCGGGCCACCCCGTCCCTGTTAGGTAGTTCGTAAGCGCGTCGAACCATACGTAAAGGACGTGCCCTGGTGCGTCTGGGACGGGGATTCCCCAGTCGAACGTGGTGCGCGACACGGACAAATCGCGAAGCTTGTCTTCCCTTAACCGCACCAGAATCTCGTTACGCCGCCGCGTGGGTTGGATGAACTCGGGGTTCGTCTCGATGTGTTTCACCAGCCGGTCCTGGTACTTACTTTGCGCGAAGAAATACGAAGCCTCGCTCATCTTTTTCAGCGGCAAACCGCTCACCGGGTCTTTGTACTCGCTCAACGCCGCGTCGTTTTCGGTAACGAAAGTCTCTTCGCGCACGTTGTACCACCCCTCGTACGTGTCCAAGTAAATGTCCCCGGCGTCCTTGGACCTCTTGAACAACGCGGCGCACGCCTTTTTGTGCGCGTCGCTCGTGGTCCGGTTGTACACGTCGTTCGATATCTGAATCTTTTCGTTCAAGGTCTGGAACAAGAGGACGTGCTTGTCGCACAAATCAATCGGCGCGCACCCCGCCACCTCCGCCGCCTCCGCGATTTTCTGCCCGTGCTCGTCGCTCCCGGTTTGAAACAACACCTTGCGGCCGTACGCCCGGTGGTACCGCGCGATGACGTCCGAGGAAACGGCTTCGTACGCGTGCCCCATGTGCGGCGCGCCGTTGGCGTAGTTGATCGCGGTGGTGATCGAGAAGGTCTCGTCGCAAGGGTCCGACAGCACGGCGGTGACCGCGGCGCGAAGCTTGCGATGAAGAAAAGAAAGCGTCAGTCCCGAGTCTTGAGTGTACAAGTAGCCTTTATGGGCAAACAGCGCACTTGTGATGTATTTGTAAGAATTGCCAGTACTGGTAAGTGTTACTGTACTGGCAATGCTACATACATCACGAGTAGTGCACTCGACAGGGGGCTGTAAACAGTCGGCGGGATTTGGGAAATGCAACGCGTACCTTCAGCGCGTTCCCGTCAAGCGCGCACGACGCGCACGCGGTGAGAGGGGAGGCTTTCGAGTCGCCGAGGCCTTGCTTGACACGCTCGTTTGTGGTAAGGAGGTTGAACCATTTCGTGATTGTTGTGACAGACGAGTCAGGCGCCGAAACGGTCACTACCCCGGCGGCGCCGTTTTCGCCGAGCACCGCGTACAGCGACGCAAAGATGGCGACGTCCGCCAGGGTCGGCTGAAAAACGTTTTTACCCGCGAGTGAGGTGAATTGCGACCCGTCAAAGCCCACCTCGGCGAGTCGCACCTTTAATGAGTCAGAAAGCAAAGCGGTCAAAGCAGTGGGGTCCTTACTCGCGCACGCCAGCGCGACCGCCGGCGCTAGCGTGGATGCTTCCCACTCCACCCACCGCTCCACCGCCCACCGCGTTTGGCCGGTCCGTGGCACCATCGTTTCGGATTCGCACCCCCCTTGGGACAGAAGAAACCGCGCAATGGCGTTCGCGTCCGTGAGCTCGCCATAGCGGATCGCAGAGCCGTTCGCGGCAGACGCGCTTAGCGGCGCGAACGTCACCTCGACGCCAGCAAGCGCAGCCGCGATGAAGCCCTTCATGGCGCGCGGATCTCCGCCGCGGCAAAGAAGCTCGAGTGGCGCCATTGGGAATTTCTTTTTGAAAGGACGAAACGGTAGGTATCAACACGGAGCAGGAGGACACACCTCCGGGGGGGGACGGAGACGCGGTCCGACCGAGGGGGGGACGGTGGGGGGCGACGCCAATGGAGCCATCGGAACAAGCGAGACACTTTTTGGGTCGGCGGCTGCCTGGCGTGGTGTATATTTTTCGAGTGGCCGCAAAAAGGTTATGGGTCTATTTTTTCGCCGAATTCGTTCTCGTTTTCTTGGCATCTCTCGCGCCACCCCCGCACTTCTCCTTCACGCCCGCGTCGTCTGGAGCGCTCCCCACCACCATGGCGTCCCGCAAGCGCACCCTGCTGAAGGTGATCATCTTGGGCGACTCCGGGTACGTGAGGTTTTTTGTGCCCAACCGAACACCCGTTCAATCTTCAAACGCTCCGCGAAACGACTATGAGCTTGAACGGAGTAACACCACCACCTCTTGTCCAATGTTGGCGTTCGACCCTGATCGCGGGTGGGCCTACCCGCGTTCCAAACGCGTCAAACCTGCGTCGTGACAAACCGCACACGCGGTCGCGTCGCGAACGTAACACACCGTGTTTTTCGGGCGAAGCCGCGTTTCCGACAACAGGGTCGAGACGCGACACGACGACGCACACACCGAGCGCGTGGAAGAGGACGATTGCGAGATCTTCTTCTGTCTGTTTTTTTTTGTTCTACTTTTTGCCCATCAAAACTCGACCCGCGACCCGGCCAAAGCAACACCCCGAACGGTCTGACTCGGGAATCAGGGGTACTCGACCCTGGCGGCGATCCACTCCCGGTGACTGACACGCATACGATTCCTGACTGTATACGATTCCTATATGTCCTCTCCCTACACTCGCAGCGTCGGCAAGACATCTTTGATGAACCAGTATGTGACGCGCAAGTTCTCGAAGCAGTACAAAGCGACGATCGGGGCGGATTTCTTAACGAAAGAAGTCCAGGTTGATGACCGGCTAGTCACGATGCAGATCTGGGACACCGCGGGGCAGGAGCGGTTTCAGAGTTTGGGCGTGGCGTTCTACCGAGGCGCGGATTGCTGCGTGCTTTGCTACGACGTGAACACCGCAAAGACATTTGAGAATTTGGAAAACTGGAGGGTAAGTTCCTTTCCCACTCACCGCGTTCCGCCTCCCTGATCACAGCCCCTGCTTGACGTCCACTCATTAAAAGGAAATATACTACTGGTGACTCTTACCAGTACTGTGGTAAAAATACACAGTACTGTGTCAATTTACCAGAGGTCACACCCCTATGCCCTTCCCAATCCCGGATATACAAGTTCCTACACATCACGACCTCCCTGACCCTTTCTTGTTAATCGTGCCAGGACGAGTTTCTCATTCAAGCCTCGCCGAACGACCCCGATTCGTTCCCCTTCGTCACGCTGGGGAACAAAGTCGACATAGACGGAGGCCAGGCGCGAGTGGTGTCGGAAAAGAAAGCCAAATCCTGGTGCACGTCCAAGGGCGCGATTCCGTATTTCGAAACCAGCGCGAAGGAAGACACGAACGTGGAAGCGGCGTTCCAGTGCATCGCGAGGAACGCCTTAAAAAACGAAGCCGAGGAGGAAATCTACCTCCCCGACGTCGTCGACGTGGACGGAGCGCAGGGATCGAGGAAGGGAGGGTGCTGCTGAGCCCTGGGTTCCGTACTCAACGCGCGTTTGAATGTTTGGAATGTGTAGGAATGTTGGTGTCGGGAAGATGAGGGGTACGACGGGACGAATGCTTAGGATGTAATGTAAAGAACAGGGACGCTTTGGTAATTTTTTCCCAGCACCTCTTCCTGTCGGTCCTCTTGTTTTATTTTGCCTGAATGCCGATAAGATCGGCGCGTTCCATCCTCCCTCACACTCGCCCAGCCGCACGTCCGCACGCAAACATGATGTCTGTCACCGCGCCCGTTCCTCGCGCCGCACCCGTCGCGTCTGGAAGATGCGGTCAGCGCCGCGGCCTTGGCGCGCGCCGCCACGCGGTGACCGCCCAACCCGGGGTCGTCGCCACCGGGGCGGTGCTCGGGGACAACCTCAGCGTGCTCAGCGCGGCGGTTGTGAAGGCGGAGCTGTTGAGTGCGCTGACCGGGGACAAACCCCTGACCGTGTTCGCCCCCACGGACGCCGCGTTCGCCAAGACGTGCGAGGACCTGGCGCTTTCCAAGGAAGAGGTGCTTACCCTCGAGTCGCTTGGTGACATCTTGACGTACCACGTCGTGGAAGGCACGGTGCTTGCGTCCGATCTTGTGGATGGCGAGGTGACCACGCTGAACCCGCGGTTCAGGCTTGACATCGTGGGCACCACGGTGAACGGCGCGCAAATCATTAAGGCGGACACGCGAATCGGGAACCTCACGGTTCACGAAATAGACCAGGTGCTTTTTCCGCCGTGGAGCGCGCCCGCCGCGGTGCAGACGCCGCAACAGATTCTTTCGTTCGAGGGATGGGCGCCCGAAGTCATCAACGGAAGGCTAGCGATGCTGGGCTTCCTGACGTGCCTTGTCCAAGAAATCGCGACGGGAGAGTCCTTCACCGAGCAACTACACACGAACTTCGGGATCTTCGCCGCGCAAATCCAGCTCTGGGCGTTCGCCAGTCTTGTGCCGTCGTTTTCCTCGAACGAAGGGTACACCGCGAACCCGTTCACCATGGAGAGTTCGCGGACGTGGCGAGAGGTGTTCAAAGGCGGGCCGTGGAGCGCGGAGATGCGAAAGAAGTTCTCACCGGAAGTCGAGCAACTCAACGGAAGAGCTGCGATGGTCGGCGTCGCGTCGCTCATTTTAGTGGAAACCTTCAAGGGCAGCGCGCTGTTCTAAGGACACACGAGTGAAGGGTAAGCGACGTACTGATTGTTTGATTTCAGATCAGGCGTCGAAAAAATTAAAAAATCAATGAACGACAATCACCAAAAACCAAAAACGACGCTTCTCGCGTCGCCGCTTCCTCGACCCGGGGGGGCGACGTTTACGGGTTGTCCCTTCCGGAATCCCACGAGCGCGTGTGCGGTGCGGGGATTCGGGACAAAAAATCGCAACAAACAAAGCCCCCCCGCGTTTACAGCCGTACTCGGTTACTCGTCGAAACACGAAAATCTCGTGCTCACACAAAAACGTCGTCCTATTCTCCAGAAAAGCTATTGTACCGCCAGCGCGCATCCCACGACTCGTGCCCTTCACGTGCCGTACCATGCGCGCACTTCGGTCTGAATCGCCCCCAGGTCATGCACATCCCTCGCGTCCTTAAGCGCGGTCACCACCCGGCTCATCACCTTCCCGGTGGTATCCGCCGCGACTTCCCAAGAGACGTTCCCCCCCGACGCGATTTCCAACCTCGCCGCGCGCGTCGCCGTCAACCGCTCCAGCTCGCTCGCCTTTTTCGCCGCCGCCCCCAAAACGCTCACCGGCACGCCCGCCATGCGCGCCACGTTCAACCCGAAGCTTCGGTGCGCCACCCCGGGGGTGATGTGGTACAGGAAGTCGATCTCGACCACGGGCGAGTTTTTTTCAGAGTCCTTTTCAGAGTCCTCGGGAGCGTCCTTTTCAGCGCCCTCCCCCCCGTCTTTTCCTTTCGAGTTTTTTCGTACCGCTTTCTTTTTCTCCGCGTACGCCGTGAACGCGGCGCCGCACTTCGTGGGGTGATTCGCGGTGACGTCCCTTGCGACGTTCGGGTAGTGCGTGACGAACAGGGTCAGGGCGTTTTTGTTTTGAGCACTCAGCAGGTGCTCCAGCGTTGCGTACGCCACGGCGACGCCGTCGTGCGTCGACGTGCCTCTGCCGAGTTCGTCCAGGACGACGAGGGACTGAGATAAATAAAAGAAAGTGTCAGTCTTGTATGGGCAAACAGTCGGCGGGATCTGGGTTGGGAAATACGTACCTTCGCCTCGGTTTTGACCGCGGCGAGAATCCCAGCGCACTCCGCCATCTCCTCCAGAAACGTCGAGGACCCTGTGGCGAGGTTGTCGCTGGCGCCCATCCTGGTGTGCACGCCGTTGAATGCGGTGAGCCGCATGGCGACCGCGGGAACAAAAGAGCCGATCTGCGCCATCAAAACGAGCAGCGCGGTTTGCCGGACAAACACGGATTTGCCGCCCATGTTCGGGCCGGTGATGCAGAGCGCCTTTTTTTGGTTTTCGCCTGAGATTGTAAAAAAAAGTGTCAGTCTTGTATGGGCAATCAGGGAGGCGGAATGTGGTAAATGGGAAATACGTACCACCGCCCAACCGCAACGAGTTCGGCACCACCCTTTGGCCGCCTACAAGCGTCGCGTCCAGAATCGGGTGCCTGCCTTGCGTGATCTCGAGCAACGATGCGTTGGTTGAGGGTGAATCGTGGCTGGCGTCTTTGCTCACTTCCTTTGAGGATTCATTTAACCCTCCTTTGCCAAATTCCTTTGAGGATTCGTTTAACCCTCCTTCGTCGTCGCCGTGCACGAACTCGGGAGCGCAGTACCCGTCCTGCCTGCCGAGACTGGCGAGCGAACACAGCGCGTCCAGCCCAGCCGCGGCCCTCACCGCGGCGCGCAACGCAAGGAAGTTACCAGCGCATTGTACCTTCAGGAAGGAGACCCACGCCGCCGCGCACTTCGTGACATGCCTTTCGCGCGCGCGCTCCAGCGCGCGCGCTTTCTCCACCACCGCGGGGGGGTGGTACCGGATAACCTTTTTGCTTTTGTTCGTGCTCACGCGGACCCAGTCGTGCGGGACGTTTTGGAACGAGTCGGAGAGCTCTATTAGGAACTCCACGAGCGCGACGGTGACGTAGACCAGGGTGGCGGGAAGGAGGTGCTTTTTAGTTCCCGTGCCCAAAACGACGCCTTTGCCTTTCGTTCCTTTGCCTTTTGTTCCCTCAGAAGTGCCAGCTCCTCCACCGTCGCTTCCGCTAACGAGTTGCTCACGTAGCACGGGCAGCAAGTCGTCCATCGCCCGAACCGCGACCTCCACCCCCGATCTTGTTACTTCAAGCTCGGGAAACTGCACCGGATCGGGCCGCAACGCCGTGGCGGGGGTCGCTTTGCCGTGCTGGACGCACTCCAAGTCCACCGCCGCGAGCAAGGTTTCGCACAGGTGCACCACGGCCGGGTCGCTCGCTTCGCACAGAAGATGTACGAGCATGGGCGACGTGGCGAGGCGGTCAACGTTGGTGGATTCGGTTTGTTGAGATGATGTGTTGTTTTTGCTTTTCGTGCCAGACCCAGCCGCCATGCCGTGAATCGAGTTCGCGAAACTTTTAACCGCGCAAAGCGCGTTGACAAGCTCGGCGGGCGTGGCGGTTCCGTGGAAAACGCGCGCGAGGTACTGTGCTTGTAAAAAAAAAGTGTCAGTCTTGTATGGGTAAACAGTCGGCGGGATTTGGTGAAACACAAACGCACCCGCTCGGCGTCCCATCCTGTTTTCGGGGAATAGCACGACGTAAGCGCCTCCCCCAAGTCCTGTAGCGCACCGCCCATCGCCGGCTCAGCGGCGTCCCGGAGCTCCGCGACGGCACAGAGCCGGGCCCGAATCTCGTTTGTGTCGGTGAGCGGACCCACCACCCACCGCCGAAGCGCCCGTCCGCCCTGCGCCGTCACCGCGTTCGCGCTCAGCAGCCACAACAGCGATCCCTTGTACGTGTCGTCGCTGCTTCTCAACAGCTCCAGTTGCCGAATCACGTTCGGAGAGAGGCGCATTTCCCCAGAGGCCAGGGACATCGGCCGGAACGACCGCGTGCCGAGCAGCGTCGCTACGCCCGCCAGGCCGAACTGGCTGAGCCAGTCGAACGCAACCGCGGTGGCTCTTAGGGTTTGGGGGGGTAGGCGTTGCAGGGTACTGAGTAGGGCTTCTTGCGGAGGTAGGGCTTGCGAGGAACCGTGGTGCTCCGAGGTACCGCCCGAGGTACCGGGTTCAATCCGTTGAGTATACTCCTTTTCGCCGGTAGGTGATGGTTTCTCAAGAGACGCTTCCCGCACCGTTTTAGTAACCGCTTCAAGCGCGCCCCCATTTTTGTACCCCGAGGTCTCGTCAATCACCTCCACCCGAACCCCGCCGCCGCCCCCGTCCCCGAACATCGCGTGTATCAACCGTTTCGTGGCGCTTGACACCGGCTCGACTAGCAAAACCTCCGCGGGCGCGATGGAAAGCAACCGCGATTCCAAGCCGTGCCGCTGGTCCGTGGTTTCGGTGAAGTCGCAGTGCGCGACGTCGCCCGTTCCGCAGTCCACCGCGGCGACGCCGATTCGCACGCGCGGTTTTTGTCCCCGCCCGCCCTGGCCAGGGATTGAACCGGGGACTTGCGTCGTGGAAGGATCACTCCATACGGTATCACCACCTTCCCCCACCACCTCTGCCTCGCACACCACGAGTAGGTACGAGTTGCGAGGTCCCGCGTCGGCGCCGGCCCCGAACGATTCGCCTTGGTCGTTGGTGCCGCCGTTTTCGGTAACAGCGACGCCCGCTTCCGATGAATAAAAGGAAGTGTCAGTCTTGAGTCTTGAGTATGGGTGTACTGTATGGGCAGACAGTGCACTTGTGACGTATGTAGCAGTTGCAGTAGTACTGGTAAATGTTACCGGTAGTGCCTTCAAACAGTCACAGAGGGGCGGTAAACAGTCGGAGGGATTTGGGTCGGGAAAGGCCGTACCTTCCAACGTGCTTTTGGTGTACAGCCCCACTAGTTTGCGTTGGAACAAGCCGGATTTGCTACCGGTGTCGCTCTCCCCAGCCGCTTTCAGCGCCGCGGTTTCGGTTTGCCGAATCACCCCCACTTTGTGCCCGGCGTCCACGAGCCGGCGCACGTACACGTGCAGGCGCTGCACGGGCACGGACGCGGTTAAAAAGGCTCGGCTTTGGTAGGCGAATATGTTCAGCACTTTGCTCGCAATCCTCGCGTCCTGGCCGTAAAAGTGGAACTTGTACCCGACTTCGATTAAAAGCAACACTCCGGGGTGGTCCTTTTTGTGCTGCTTCACTTGCTCCTCCAGGGGCGTGAGTTTTTTGGACCCGCCGGCATCAGATTGGTCACTCCGAGACTTGGCGCCGGGTCGGGTGGACCCTCGAGTCGTCGTATACGTCGTCGTATCTCCCTCCGGAGTATCACCATCGCCAGGAGTCACCGCACCACCCCGCGTATCGCCACCGGCATCCCTCGAACCACTGCCAGCCTCGCCGGGGCCCGGGCCCGTTCCCCTTGAAGCGTTTCCCTCTTCGTCCGTGCCGTCGTCGCGCAGATGGTCCAACGCCAGTTTCGCGAGGAACCGATCGTGCAGGTCGGGGAGCGATGGGCGGATGTGTTTCAGTGCCTCGGCGGAAGCAGCGGGGTCCCGGTCCCGGCGGGGACCGACGTCGCCAACGAGGGTAACATCATGTTCAGCAACACTCGGAGTGTCTGGTTTCTGGGTCACGCAAGTCGTCGTTTCGGTATCGCCCGCGCGTCGACGTTTCGCACCGGGGGTCGTCGTGGTTGCGTCGTCGTCATCAACAACAACGACTTCTGGTTCCGCGGTGGTTCGGTTCGCGGACGGTGACGGTTGCTTGAAGAAAAACGAAGTGATGGGCCTCGCCGCTTTCTTCGGCGTGCTCTCCGCGGGCTTACCGCGCTTCATCCGCAGACGATACCGCGAGGACAACCGCACGCGACCTGCGCTTGGCCGTCTGCTCAGATCTACTACCTCGAAGAAAATCACTTCCAGCCGAGTTTTTTATTAATTTCAAAACTGTCGCTAAAAAACGCTCGCGAAGTTTCACGCCCTTCCCAGCCCCCATGCACGTTCCTCGCCGCACACGTTCTCTTGCCTGCAAAGGCTGCACCGATTGTCCGCCCACGGGTGGCGGTACACGTCGGTGCACTCCCCGCGGCACGGAGCGCAAAAATCGTGGCCGCAAACCTCGAGCTTGTGCAGCGGTTTGGTCTCGAAACAAATCGGGCACTCTCCAATTCCTGAGGGCGACATCGGACCCATCTGTTCTGGTGAGAGGATAGCGCAGTTGGCGCTGCACGTTCCGAAGTGTATGTCGAAGCACCATTTAGGCGCGAGTCCGCCGCAAGGTGCACACGATTCCATAGTGCAAGTCCCGCACCCACTGGTCGGACAGACGTTGGCGTCGATGTCGTGCGTTCGATGACCGCACACGCACGTTTCGTGTAAGACTTCGTCGTCGTCCTTTTCCGGGTCAGTGGATGGGACGACGTCGTAGCAGGTGCAAATGCACTGTTGGAAGCAGTACCCATAGCCAGGGTGTTTCACGCACTCTTCGGGAAGCGGGGGGGTAGGGGACATGGTGGTGTGAGCTGCGCGCGGGGAGTTTTGAAGGGTGCCAACAATGGAAGCGCGGTTTTTATTGTGCCGAAAGGAAAAAGTTGAAAAAGAAAATGCGGAGATTACAATTATCATTTCCTTTCCTTCTTCCCTCGGCTGCTCGGCTCTCTTCCGCTCTTTCAAAGTCACCGGGTACACAAAGTCGGACATGATCTACATTTTCACCCACACCGGCACGTACGCCCCTTCCTCGGCTTCTAACCCGTCCGTGTCCGACGAATCCGGTTCCCACGCGATGGCGATGGATACGGCGTTTTCGTTTTCGGTCGCGTCGGTCTTCTCGCCACTCGCGTTTGTCGTGAGCAGGCGCACGTACCCGGTGCGCACGCGCACCTCGCCCGTGTCTATGTTCTCGAACGCTAGCGCTATCGCGTTCGAGGTAGGCGTGACCCTCTTGCCCGATACAAGTTCCACGCGACACCTTTTACGCGACTCACGTTTCGTGACAGTCGCGTTAGTAGAGTTCGGGGTCGCGTTGATTGTTCCCGAGACGTCGTCCATGCAAACGCTCAAAACACAGACGTCGTCGTCGTCGCCAGAGTCACCGTTCAGATCATCCTCAGCACGGGCAACCCACGTACCGTCAAGCAACGCGGACGTGATGTTGACACGTAGACGTCCGTCGGGAGGAGGGTCGGGTTTTCCGTGCGGCCTCACCGCTTCCACCGGCGCCGGTTGCGCGTCTTGCGTTTCCAATGCCCTCGCGTTCTTCACCTGTGATTGTGAACGAAAAGTGTCAGTCTTGTACGGGTAAACAGTGTTTGGATTTGGGAAAGCCCCAATACGTACCTCCGCGCCCGAATTCGGCGCGCAGACGTACTCGCCGTTCGCGCAGCATGGGAACGACCCACTTTGCTCGTACTGCGACCCGCAGAACTGCCCGCGAATCGCGACCCCGCTGGAACAGCAAGGCTCCGGGTATTCGCGGTCCACCACGGCTTGCTTTTCGATGAACGCGGCGTCGCACAGGTAGGACCCTGTAATTGTAAAAAAAGAAATGTCAGTAATGTACATTATATGGGCAAACAGTCGGAGGGATTTGGTGAAATACAAACTCACCGCCCCCGACGCAACAAGGCATCTGCGTGCCCACACCGAAACCGCCGATGCCGCCGAGACCGCAGTACGCGGACGCGGAGGCGATGCCGGACATGCAACAAGGGTCGGGAAACGTGGACCAGGCGTTTATACCCCCGCCGTATCCTAACCCCTGACCTCCAAACCCATCATAGTACCCTCCTCCGTCGTAGTACCCCGCGCCGTACCCAACGCCAACGCCCACACCGAACCCGCCGCCCCCGTAGTCGTTTTGTAAATCCCGGTCTCTAAGCGCGTCATCCACGCTGGTTTGCAAGCCATCGAGCCGCGCGTTGGTGTCCCCGAGCGCCTTGTTGACGATCGTGCTCGGATTGCGGACGGTGGATTCGCGTTCGTTGGGAAGGGTGGTGGGGTCGTTAGGGGTCGTTCCCGAGACGTCTCTCCCCGTGACTCTCCCCGTCCCCGTGGACCCGTCCCCGACGGTGGTTCTTGGACCGCCTCGTGCAGAAGGTACGGCGGAGTTAGTAGCAGCGGAGCCCGCGTTGGCGGTTCTCGAGGCGGCTACCGCGGGCGCCGTTCGCGGTGCGTCTCGCGCCAGTGCGGCGACTGGAGTCACCGAACGTCGTGCCGAACCAGAACGTTGCGTCGCGGAAGGCACCGTGCGAGGACCACCTCGTTGGGACACAACAGGGCGTTGCGTCGTGGAAGGCAATGCTGTGCGGGGACCACCTCGTTGAGACGCGACGGCTGGGGTTTGCGTGCGAACACCGCCGTATCCCACGCCACCTGTTCGGCCGGCGTAGCCACCCTGGGTTTGGTAGCCACCCTGTGTTTGCGAGGCGCCGCGAGTGGCGCTCGCGCCGCGTGAAGCGCTCGCGCCACGTGAAGCGCTCGCGCCGCCTCCGGAATACGCACTCCTGCTCGAACCTGCCGAGCCGCTTTGACCGCCCGCGGCGCCGCCTGCACCACCGCCGCGTCCCGCCGCAGGTCTTTGCGCGGAAACGAGGTTGTTGCTGGAACCAAGCAACTCAGGCACGCACCAGAAAAGAACAAGGGCGATGACCACCGAGCGTCGCATCGCGGCGAACATCTCGAGTGCTACGCGAACGGCTGCGCGGGATGCTTGCGAAACGCGGACGTCCACGGAACGCTCGTCGTTCTGTGCGTGCGTCGCCACGAAGGCGGAAGCCACACGACGAGTCTCGTCTTTTGGTTTCGGCTTGTCCCAGGAGAAGATTCTTTCAAGATTTTCTGTTCCCACGTTTTACCCTCGGACGGCGGTGTCGGACTGCACAGCCAAGCTCGCGTTCTCGCCGTCGCCTTCTTCGCCCTACCCGCGATGACAACCACCCACCACGATCGCCCTCGGCGCCCACGCAAAGCTCCCCTCGCCTCATGGTTTCTCGGCACCGTCCTGCGCGTCGCGGTGGTGTTGGTCAGCATACGTAGTGCCAGCGCTGGTGGCCGAAAAACCAAAAGTCCAGCCAAAGCGGTGTCCGCGCAAGCCGCCATCCAAACCGTCCCCGCGGGCAACACAGTGCTGCCGCCTCCCGACCCGAAGCTTTCCGCCGCCGCGCAAAAAACCTGGAACTCGGACCGAACCATCCTCTGGGCCATCACGGGGAACTACGAGCCGCACGGTACGTGGACTGTCTAAAAACCGTATCCCTTCTTCCGGACTGTTTACTGCGGCGTATGGAGTACGGCGGTGTAAAGACAGTCTTACCACTCCTAGACGACTGACACGTTTTTTCACCCTACCAGAGTACACCACTACGCGCGCCGACAAGGACGGCGGCGGTGCGCCTCTTCAATCGGGCAAACCGTCCGGCTTCACTGTGGACCTCGCGTCAGCGGCGTGCGCGGTTTGTTCCCTGCGATGCGAGTTCGTGCTTTCGGACACCCAGGACTGCTGGACCAGCGGCGGGTACCCCGGTCCCGGGCTCAGCGCGGGCCATGTCGACGGGTGTTTAGCGTACAGCGACACCGCGCGCAGAAGACTAGGCGTCGCCTTCAGCGACGCGGTAAGCAAACCGCGACCGGCGGGCATTTTAACGCGACTGGACCCGGACACGGGCGCGCCGGTCGTGACTCCGTCTTCCGATTTGAGCGACAAGGTACGTAATTGCATTTCCTAAATCCCTCCGACTGTTTGACCATACATGACTGACACTTTTCTGGCAAAACTCCAAGATCGTCGCCGTCGTGGGCGGCTGGGCCACGGACGGGTCGTCGCTGGGCGAATCCACAAACCCTTGTACAAAAAAACGATACAACGCCTCCCCGCAGGACGGCTTCATCGTGCTCACCGCGAACGACCCGTTCGGGGGCCCCGACGGTACGGCCTCGGGGCTTTCCCAAATAATCCCAACGCTGTTCGGCCCGATTACGCCCGACTGTTTACTCAGGCCACATCACAAAAGATGTTAACCACTTTTCGTTCACAAAAACAGCGGCGATGCGAAAGCTCTTGGACGGCGACGCCGACGTGCTTTTCGTGTACCAGTCCATCGTCAGCGACCGGAAAGACTGTACGCACTCCGGGTGCGACCCTAGCCTGTACGATGGTTTGGGTACGAAGTACGCCTGGATCCACACCGGGTTGCTTGATTACCAACTCAACGGCACCACGCTTGCGATGACCAAGAAAGGCAGCAATCTTGTGGACACGATAAACCCGTGTCTGCGCTCCGTGATGCGCGATACGTGGTACCAAAACCTGTGTTTGGAGTACGGCAACCGCGGGTTCGAGGAGGTACGTGTTGGGCTCATCTTTCCCAAATCCCGCCTCTGCGTGTTCCCATACAGACTGACACTTTCTTTTACCTATCGTAAGGTTCCGGAGCTGTGCTTTGGAGGCGACGACGAAAAAGAAAAAGAAGAAAAAGAGGAAGACGACGACACGGACGACATATCACAGGACGCATCGCCCTTCGTGGACTCGCCAGGGCCCTCGCCGAGTCAGGGTAACGGTCAAGGCTGGTCGGGATGCGCGGACGGACGGTGCGCGTGCGCGGCGTGACCGGGGAGAGTTTGTTTGATTTTGTCAGTGCGTACTTTTACTGAAAGGTCTTGGGTTATTATTCGTACAGCTTCTGTGTGTGGCAGGGTGATGAACACGGAGTCACCACGTACGAGCCTCGCTTTCCTCTTCCTTGGTCACGGAGAGTCAAACAGCATTCCCTCCCTGGTGAGCTCTCTCGCTTCTGTCTCTTGTGTTTTTTTGAAGAAACGTTTTTTGGAATCTGATGATTCGTTTTTCGAATCCAACTTTCATTTCCTCGTCACTCCTGCCGTTATCCAAGAACACCCGCTTCGGTGACGTCCACTCCGCGGCGCGTCGCGGTTGCGGACCCCGGATGTGGACATCGGTGTGGGAGGCGCCCGTTGCGACGGCAAAACACGCGCCGAGGTTCGTGGACGCCACACGACACGTTGTGGTCGTCGCGTCGTCGTCGTCGAGAAAGAATCGAGGAAGAACCGACGGGCGTCGACAAGCGATTCCCCAACGATGGGGCCGGTCGCGCGAGGCGACACCCGGACGGGCCTCGGGCGTGGTGAACGCATTCCATCGCGATTCCGTTCCGGACGGCACCCACTCCGAGACGAGCTCTTCGTCGAAACTGGACAACGCGGAACGCGCGTTGTACGCCGCACAGGTGCTCAGCGAACGCTTAGCGATTGAGGCTGGTGATTTGCAAAATGACGATGACGACGACTACGACGGCGACACCGCGGAAAAAAGCGCGGACAAACTTGAGGTTCACGAAAGCGCGGACGACCGGCCGGCCGTGTCTTTCCACGCGCACACAACGGATACGCATTTTAGCAAGCACGGAACCACGTCTACCTCAAGCACTACCCTCACGCCACACCGAAAACGCAAGCGCGAGCGCGTGCGCGAGCGCGTGCGCGACTTTTTGAGGAGAGCGCGCGGTTTGCGGGCGCCGCGTTTTCCGGACGAGGCGCTTTTACTGCAAACGAAAACGCTGGACCGGAGCGGGGAACTGAAGAAAGCGCAGTGGAAGAACAAGGGTAAATCGTTGTTGCATTTGTTACAATCGAGGAAGGTTGCGACCGGGGGTTTGCGGGGTAAGAGGGCTGCGGATACAAGTAGTGCGAGTACTGCAGCGAGTACTTCAAAGAGAGCCGACGCGTCCAACAAAACAAAACAAAAGAAACGAACCAAACTCGACCCGTACGATTCGCTTCGCGGCGCGTTCAGTAAAGAAAAGCTGCGAGCGTTTTTCAAAAGGAGACCGGGGCAAGTCGCGCGCCGGCTTGCCACCGTGATGCGCGTCGGCGTGACCTTGTTACGCCTGTGGAGGTCCGAGGAAAACATCCCAAACCTCCAGGATCGAACCCGGGGCGTGGCGCTGCGCGACGCGTTGTCCAACCTAGGTCCGGTGTTTGTGAAGATCGGGCAAACCCTTTCGCAGCGAAGCGACTTGATCGGCGACGAAGCCGCGGATGCGCTGAAACTGCTGCAAAACGCGAACAAGCCGTTCCCAGACGAAATCGCGTGGGCCACGATCGCGGAGGATTTGGGGTTTGACGGACCCCTAGCCCCCGGGCACGTATCCACGCAGTTCTGCGCGGATCCAACAACGAAACCTCTTTTCCAGTTCATGACCGACACCCCGATCGCCGCCGCGTCGCTCGGGCAGGTACGGCCTTGGTCCTTTCCCAAATCCGACACACCGCCCGTTTTACCTCTAACGCGCCTGTGACTGTTCGGACCGATGGCCGGTGACTGTTGTCCATACATCGTCCAATACACATACCGATTACCCTGACTGATGTCCACACATCGTCCAATACACGGCCAACAAATGGACTGACACTTTGTTTTACCTATCGCAAGGTGTACAAAGCCCGAACCTGGGACGGTTTCTTCGTCGCGGTGAAGGTTCAGCGGCCCAACGTTTTGCGGCAAGTCGCGCTTGACTGGACCGTGTGGAGCCTGTGTCTGTCAGCGCTTAAAAAAGCGTGGCGAAGCAAAACCAACTTGGGCGACATCGCGGACGAAGTCGGCGTGGGGGTTTTCAAGGAGCTGGATTACGTAAACGAAGCGAGGAACATGGACCTTTTCAACAAGAAACACGACTGGCTCGGTTTCGTGCGGGCGCCGTTTTGGTACCGTGAATTCACGGGGAAGGAAGGGACCGCGAAAGTGTTGACCACGGAGTGGATCGAGGGCCGGCACATCAGCGAAATCGCGGACCAGCCCACGCGCCTGCGGATGGCGCAGGTAAGGGCCTTTCCCAATCTCCACGTTCCGCCTCCCTGATTACAGCCCCTCTTTGACGTCCACTCATTAAAAGGAAGTGCACTACTGGTAACTCTTACCAGTACTGGCCTCTCTTACAAATATATCACAAACGCACTGTTTGCGGAATACAAGTTACGAACATTACGACCGACTGACCCTTTCTTTTGTATCATGCCAGATGGCGGTGGAAGCGTGCGTGGCGCAGCTCACGTACACCGGGTTCGTGCACGCGGATCCGCACGAGGGGAACATTTTGCTTGAGGAAGGAACCGGTGAGTTGGTGTTTCTGGATTTTGGGTTAGTCGCCACCGTGGACGAGTTCGTCATGGAGGGTTTCGCGAAAGGCATCCAGTGTATGATCGCGGGCGACTGGCTCGGGTTGACGTACGTGTTTCGCGACGTCGGGATGTGCCCGCCCGAGTCGTTCTACCGAAAAGTATTCGTGGACCACGAAGGCGAGGTCGTGGGCGATGACGGGACGTCGAGCAGTGGCGACGGAACAAAAAAAGATGAAGAAGGGACGTCGAGAAACGGCGATTCCTCAAAGAAAACATCCTCAAAGGTCGACGAGGACGGGACTTCGCAAAAAGCATCGAAGAAAAAAAAACTGAAACGCAAAAAGGTGGAACAGCCGTGCAGCGCCGAAGAGATGGCATCAGCGATTGAGCAGTGCTTAACCACAGAAACGGGAGGCCGTACCCGGTTCGGCGCCCTCGCCACCGGGCTGTCCGGTATGTCCGGCGAGTACAAGTTCCTCACGCCTCCGTACATCGTTCTTTTAGTCAGGACTTTTCTGACGCTGGAAGGCATTGCGCAGAAAGGTACGTATTGTATTTCCCAAATCCCGCCTCCCTGTTTGACCATACAATACTGACTCTTTTCTGTGAAACGCAAAAGCGGACCCCGAGTTCAACATCTGTACGTACTGTAATGCATTTCCCAAATCCCAACACTGTTTGCCCATACAAGACTGACACTTTTATTTTACAATAAAAGACGCCGCATCGCTGCCATACGCGATTCGCAGAGCGATGGCGCCGGCGACGGCGGTTGGGAAAACCGCGATGCGGGATGCGTTTCTTTGCCCGGATGATAACAGTGTGCGGTGGGACCGGATCGAGGCGCTGATGGGGAACGGAGATGACACTCGTCTGGGGAATCAATCAGAGAATCCATCCGCGGATGCGACTCGCGTGCTCGCCACTAAAAACGAACCGGTGGAATCAAACGCCGGAATACTCGAATCGGGCGGCGTCGATTTCGTGGACGGCGGCGTTCCTTTCGAGTTCATCACTGATCAGTCGGGTCTACACAGTGCAGAAGTCTCTGCACATGGATCGATGAACGACCGCAACCAATATTCCCTCGGTGAACCCTTGCCGGACGCGCTCACCGCGGCGGCGCTGAGTGGGGAGAGTTTGCTGAACGAAGTGTTCGAGACCGCGGCGAGCGCGGCATCGGCGGCGAGTTCTTCCTCAACAGATTCCGTCACAAATACTGACTCCGGTGTTGTCACAGACAAGGACGCTGGTAAGCAGTTGATTGCGAAGCGTTCGCGTGACGTGGTTGGCCGGTTGATGGGTTCCAGTGACGGCGCGGCGTTGCGCCGAGTGGCGAGCGACGCAAACTCGGTGGACGTGGCGCGGTACTTGGCGAGCGACGAGGCGCGCCCGTTGCGAGGAGTGGGGGTCGCCACCATGACCGCGGTGTTGCGTGACGTGTGGACTGTACGCAGAGCGGCGCTGGAGGCGAAGCGTGCGGGGTCACACTCGGATGGATCGCTGACTTCATCGTCGGCGTCTCGTTCCTCAAGCTCTGACAAGACGCGAAACGAGTGGCCCGAGTCCCGCTCCGCGAAAGCGATTCGCCAACGCGAGGACAAAACAAAGCGCCGGGCGCTCAAGGTGATTTTCGGTTCGCACTTGAAAAAGCTGGTGGAATACGGACCGCGGGGTTTTTTTCTAATCGCCGTGCTCATCGGCACCGCGGGTCGCATGTCCGCGCTCGCGGTCGTGTTCGCCGTGGTCGACACGGTGAAGGATTGGCTAGGGATACTGACGGAAGTAGTGCTCAAAGGAATCGCACGGGTGACGCGCGGTTTGGCGAAGGGAAAACTGGACATGGCGAAAGGGCGGAAGGATAAACTTCCAAAGGCGGAGGACAAAGCGTGAAAGCGTAACTTCATACTGGTCGCACAAAACCACGAAGCGCGACTGACTCGGAAACCTTCATAATAAACCATACGACGTACCTTTTGTATTACGGATGGATAGATCTTACACAGTAACCGTACTACCTCTGTATCAAAGTCCATACTATTACGGATGGCTACTACTGTTAAGATCTACCACTGCGACATTCTGTGTTTCAACCAGGGTGGACCGATTTAAGCTATCAAGCGGGTGCCGTGGTCCCCGAAACCGTCGCCTTGCGCTAAAAGTAGCGTAAATCGTTCCGCACTGGTTGACATCCAGAATACCTCACATATTAGTATGGGCTGTACGCCCGGTTACGGTGCTCCGCGAAGGACACGCGGGTTTTGCTGTCCTCCTCCTTACCCAGGGGTTCGATTCCCTGGCTCGTCGCGCGTTCCAACTCGGCGCGTCTCGCCGTCACCGCGCTCGTAAGCTCGCTGTCCGCGCCGTAGTCGTGCTCCAGCAGCCACCGCATTTGCGACGCGTTCATCACCGCGACGGTGACGTCTTGTAACGCGCGCACGTCCGCGACGCGAAGGTTTCTTTCACGCCGCGAGGGTTCCTTTTTCGAACCCGTGTGCGGTTGCGACAAAGTAACCTTGTTTATTTTCTGTTTCCCGCTCACCCACACCGTCGGCGAGTTGTGGTTTTTGTGGCTTTTGAAGTTCGTAACGCCGTCAAACGACGCGTTAATTTCCGAGGTTCGCGCGCCTGGAGAGACATTCGCCCCAACCGTACCTTGCAATAAATCCGCGGATGTAAAAACTGTCTCAACTTCCGAGTCCTCGACGATCTTCGCGGTTTCGCCCCCGATGTCCGCGCCCATTTCCCCCACGAACTCGTCCACGCCCCTGGTAGCAACCACCACGGTTTCGCCGTTCACCACCACCTCAACCGCGACCGTTCCTTTTTTAATCAGGTAAATCTCATCACACACGTTTCCTTTTCGGATAAGGAATTCGCCCTTCTTAATCCTCAACGTGGGTAATTCGTCCCCGAGCTTCGCCGCGGCCCGCACCACCCTCGCCCCAGGCGAGTGGCCGTGTTTCGCCAACGACGCGTTGAAACTCGCGAGACTGTTTTTTTTCAAGGAAAAGGAATCGGAGGGACCACCGGCGTCGTTTTTACAAAAAAAAGGGTGCTCAAGCGCCTCCGCCGCGGTGAACCGTTTCACCTTGTCAACCTGCAGCAGTTTGCGTAACAAATCGTCGAGCTCGGGGGACACGCGTTTCGATGGAGAGTGGAACGCTCCCGCTTTTATTAACCTGAAGCTGGAGGCTTGGTCCCGGTGATCGAAAGGGAGCTCGCCTAAAACCGTGGCGTACAGAATAACCCCGCACGCCCACATATCAACCGCGGGCGTGTACGGCTCGCCGTTCACGATCTCGGGGGCTGTGATACCAATAAAACAAAATGTCAGTGTTGTACGGACAAACAAGTCGTCTATAAGTTGGGAAACGCGCAACACGTACCGACGTACTGGGGCGTGCCGCATCGAGCGGTGAGCCTGTGTCGCGCGGAAACGAACTTCCTGGCGAGGCCGAAATCGGCGATGCGCAGGGTCTCCAGGTCGACTACCTTTTTTTGGTGCCTGGGATTCACCGGATTCTTTTCAAAACTCTTACTGGCGAAGACCAAATTCTCCAGCTTCAAATCGCGGTGCGCCATCGCGTCGCCGTGAATCAACTCTAGGCCGGTGAAAAGTTTGTGCAGCACCGCCGCGGCTTTCCGTTCGCTGAAGCACCCCTCGATCGTGAGCGCATCAAGCAAGCTACCCCCGGTCAACAGCTCCATCACGACGTACACATTTCCGGGGCTGACGTAGAAATCGAAAACCTTGACCACGTTCGCGTTGACCACGTTCGAAAAACTCATCGTCAAACGCACCTCCTCGGCGATTTCCTCCAGCGTCATGGCGTCATCGCCAAGCGGCTGCGACGTGACGTTGATGATCTTCACCGCGTACTCAACCCTGGTTCTTTTGTGCGTCGCTTTCTTCACCACGGCGAACCCGCCTTTGCCGAGCACGGGCCCTGATACCAATAACCGAAAGTGTCAGTCTCGTATGCGCAAACGTGGAGGCGGAATGTGGTGATGGGAAATACAAATACTTACCGGGGTCGAAGGAAAAGTCCATATCGGGCGACGTCGTGATGCCTCCCGTGTTTGGGTCTCGGCTGGGTACGCCCTTAGTGAAGCTCTTCTTTGGTAAATGATCGCCACCACCCATCGCGGGGCAGGCCGCCGGAACCTCCAGCCGGTCGTCCGGAAGCGCAACGCCCGTGATGCGCGAGTACATGGACGCGAACTCGCCGAACGAAAGCGTCCTGTCCAAGCTCGTGTCGTGTTCTCGCATCGCGGAAACGACCAACGCCTTGAAGTCCACGTCGGTTTCACCGCGCTGTTTCAGCCCCAAGTCGGACAACACGCCGGTGAGCTCATCCACCCCGATGCGCCCGTCCCCGTCCGCGTCGCGCGACTCGAAAAACGAACGCGCCGCGGTGGCCATGGCGGCGGCCGAAGTGATGTCGGATCGACATTCGAACGACATCACGTCTGTTCAAGTTGAACGATAAGGCGTGATGCTGACACTGATACGTGTGTACCGGTACACAGCGTAAACGCAGTCTCACAGCGCGAGGCGAGGATCGCAGTATCCCAGACTGTATGACAGCTGTCACGTTTTTCACAAATTTGTTTTCAAAACAAAAACAACCTCGTTTTTCGTCGTCTCACCTCCACAGGGTGGCCGGTTTATCCGCCACTAAGTCATCCACGCCCCCGTGATCCCCTCCAGGGCGATTCGCGCGTACTTCTTGTCCGTCTCCTGGTGCTGTCTTCCCCCCGCGTTTACGCAGCCGGGACACCCTTTTTCGCACGCGCACGTTCGAACTAACGTCAGGGCTTTTTCCCAAACCTCACCCAGTTTGTCAAACGCGGCGGTGACCAGCCCGACGCCGTCGGGGGTGGCGTCGAACAAACACAAACCGACGGTTATTTCGTGGCAACCGTCGTTCGGCACTGGGTTCAACAGGCCCTCGTTTCCATCCCCGGCAGCAGTTTCCGCGTCCACGCCGGCCTCTCTTTTCCAGAAAACGCACCCGCCGATATCGCGCGCGTCGCACGCCGCCGCGCTCGGGACTAACGAGACTGGCACGATTAACAAGAAAGTGTCAGTCTCTCGTAATGTGTATGAGTAAACAGTCGTAGTAATCGGGCTGATCAGTCGGCGGAATGTGGTACTGTAAATGGGAAATACTCACTGAGCAAGTTCAAAACGCCAGCCGCGGATTCCTTCAACCGGTCGGGGGGTATTTTGTGAATCACGTCCAGGGGGTACTCCCACCACACGGCATCCGTGGCGTATTTCGTACACGCCAGCGGGGTTTCGTACTCGTGTTTGTGCAGAAGCTGTGATGGGGAAAGAAAAGTGGTTAACGTCTTTCGGACCGCGTGTATTCCGCAAACAGTCGCCCGTATTCGGGCCTCCACAGTGTGTGGCGGATTTGGTAAAAACAACACGTACCAGTTTCCGCCAGCGGCACTCCAGCGCGCACCCCAGGACTTGTTCCGTGACCGTCGCGCGGCCGCTACTCACGGCGACGCGCGCGTTCCCCACGAGCTTCGATCGGCGCGGGGGCACGCCCGTCTTTGGTCGTACACAAAAAGTGTCAGTGTTGTATACCGCGTGTATTGGACGATGTATGGACAACAGTCAGGGTAATCGGTATGAACAGTCACCAGCGTTAGAGATAAAACGTGGAGGCGGGATTTGGTGAAACGCGCAACACGTACCTTCGGGTCGGGGTAAAGGGGGGTCACCGTGACCCGCACCAGCGGCGACGTGGTGTGCGTTTTGTTTTGACTTGTTTCGGTTACCAGGACGCAAAGCGCCACGCGGTCCTCAGCGATCAGTTTTTGGATTTTGAAAACCCCTCTTCGGCAGGAAAACAAACACCCCGGGTAGATCCGCTTCGCGGCGCCGTGCGCGTTGACCTTCTCAATCTCCACCGCGCCGTGTCGCAGCGAGTTCCCGTTTGTCACGTCGAGCACCACCCAGTCGGGGCCGTCGCGTTTCGCGCCCCGAAGGGAGACGCCTATGTGCGGCCGGAAGAACTGCCGGCACTCCACGCGCTTCGTGGTCTTGTTCATGGTTAAAAGAGGCGTGCCGTCGTTCCAACTGGAATCGGTAGTCTTGTTGTCGTCGTCTTCCCTGCGCGTCGCCGAAAGACCGCGCCGCAGCGCGAGCAGGAACGGGGTTTGGAACACAGCTGGTTTGGGTGCGCCGTCGGTTGCGGTGCCGGCAGCAACATCGGTTTTGGTACCGACAGAAACACTTTGGGGATTCTGGTGACCAACTCCAACGTTGCCACCCTCTCGCATGCGTCTCGCCGAAACCAGGTCGTCAAACACCCTCGCGTCTTTCGCGACGTCGATACTAGACTCGTACGCCGCGCACGGCAGGTGCTGTTCCAGAATCGCGGTGTTGGTTGGGTCGCAGGTGGCGTTTTCGGGGGCCCGGGCCCACAGCTCCTTCGGCCGTGTCAGAAAATACGAATCCAACGGGCGTTCGCACGCCACCACGATCGCCACGCTGCTGCCTCCTCTGCGTCCCGCCCGACCGGCTTGCTGCCACATCCCCGACGCGGTGTCCGGAACCCCCACGTGCACCGTAGCGTCCAGCACCCCGACGTCGATTCCCGCCTCAAGCGCGCTCGTGGTGACAAGCGCGGTGAGCTCGCCGTGTTGAAGCCGGCGCTCCAAGTTCCGGCGCTCGGCTTGGTCGTACCCGGCGCGGTACGAATCCACGCGCAGCGCCAAACCCTTGCGATAGGTAAAAGAAAAGTGTCAGTCTTTCGTGATGTGTGTTACCTTCTGAAGGTACGTAGCTACGGGCGGAAAACCGGCAAACAGTGTTTGGATTTGGGAAAGGCCCAAGGCCGTACCTGGTCTCCGCTTTTCACGAGCAAGTGCTTCACGTCCCGAACCACGCTTTCGGTTAACGCGCGCGCGGTGACAAAGCACAAACACGAAATCCCGGCTCGCACCAAAGTCGCGATGACCTCGGCGGCTTCCCGGTACGCCGACTTGCGCGCGATTGGCGCGGTTCCGTCCGACTCTTGGAATCGCGAGTCCGAGTCCATCAAGGGATCGTCGAAAGAGTCATCGAACGAACCGCCCGAGTTTCGTTTTTCCACGCCAGACGGTTCCGGACCCGCGTTTTGCGCGTCGTGTCCGTGTCCTTTCTGTTTCAGCGCGGGCGGCTGCCACAGCACCATGGCTTTTGAGTTTTGCCAGAAAAGTGTCAGTATTGTATGGTCAAACAGTCGGGAGGATTTGGGCAATGCGGGGATGTACCTTTCGGGCCGCTCGGTGCGCCGGATTCCGTGATCACGACCGGGTCCACGGTGGTCAGTTTGAACACGTGCTCGCCCGGGTTGCCAATCGTGGCGCTCGTGGCGATGAACTTCAAGTTTTCATTGCCGCACTCTCGGCACACCCTGAGTACTCTTCGTAACACGTTCCCAACGTGCGACCCCCCAACCCCTCGCAAGACGTGCGCTTCGTCCAACACCAGGAACTCCAAGTTGTGCCAAAAACTCGAGGTCCACTTTTTAGGGTACCCGGGTAAAATCCGGTGGTGCAACGAATCCGGGTTGGTCAAAACAATTTGCGTCTTTTCGGTTTTTATCCGCGCGCGCTGCGCGTCGGACGAATCGCCGTCGCAGGTCGCGCTGGTGATTTTCGAAATGGCGCGCAGCCTGTGTAACGTCTTTTTGTCGCCGTCAAACGAAC